>JAANCK011319447.1_pt1 | contig 10704 bp, 12 predicted proteins | sample 7277841 | NCBI WGS metagenome assembly JAANCK01 (sample SAMN14222788, study PRJNA588281) | permafrost metagenome | isolation source: Arctic cryosol methane SIP | place: Canada:Nunavut | collected 2015-07 | reverse complement strand
TGCAAGGTCTTGCTGACTCATTTTGCAACCGCTATTTAGCGCCGGCGCTTGCGCACCGCTTTCTTCGCGGCCTTGGTCGTGGCTTTGTGCCGCGCTTTCGGCTGCTGCGCCTCGGCGATCTCGTCGCCGCCCTTGCCTTCGAGCTTGGGCGTGATGTTGTCGGCGATCCACTTCGGATCCCACCACTCCACCGGCAATATGGCAACGCCGTCCAGATAGACGCCGTAGTGCAGATGATCGCCCGCGGCGAGGCCGGTTTCGCCGGTCTTGCCCAGGATCTGCCGCTGCTTGACCGCATCGCCGAGTTTGACGTCGATGGAACTCATGTGGCCGTAGAGCGTGTACAGGCCGAGCCCGTGATCGAGGATGACCGCATTGCCGTAGATGCCGAGGTCGCCAGTGTAGGCGACGGTGCCGCTGTTGGCGGCCTCGATCGGATAATGCTTGGTGACGGACAGGTCGTAGCCGAGGTGAAACGCGGTGTCGATCTGCTCGCCGTTGTAGGTGTAGGTGCGCGAGTCGGCGAAGTTGGCTTCGACCTTGGAGTTGCTCAGCTGGCTGAACGCGCCGTGCCAGAGGATGGCCGGCGTGGCTTTGCTCGTCACCGCGGCGATCTTGTCTTCGTTCTCCTTTCTGAGCCCTTTGTTGATGCGGATAAAGATCTCCTTCGGCGTCCCCTGGCGTGCGCCGGCATCGCTCAGCAAGGGCGTGATCTTCTGCAGAAAGGCGTCGGACAGCGCGATCGTGCTCTTCTTGTACTTCACGTCCTTGAGTTCGTAGACGAGCGCCATTTCCTTGGTATTTCCGGCCTTGTCGCTTGCGACCAGCTGCGCCTTCGCCTCCGGCGGCACGTCATAGGCATGCGCGAAAAAGGCGAGGAAGTAATCCGGGTGCCCGTTGATCTGCCCCTGGAAGCCGGGGAAGAAATGATTGCCGAGCTTGATCCCGCTCGTGGCCGTATCGGCGGAGGCCTTGTAGACGATCACGCCGACGCCGCCGAAGTTGACGTAGCGGTCATCGGCGATGAGCTCGATGGTGGGCGGCGTGAGGTCGATGCTGAGATTCTTCTGCACCAGCGTCTCGTTGCCTTTGAAGAAATTCCACAGCGAGGCGTCGCGCGCGACAACGCGCAGCACTGCGGGCCCTTCCTTGATGCCGGCGAGCTTCGCCGGCAAGGCGAGCGCGATTTTCTTCTCGGCGAGCGGCTGGGCGTATTGCTCGGAGGCCAGCGTGAGTTCGGTGCCGCCGGCGGAGAGCGTGGCGCTCACCGATTTCAGGCCGGCGCCGCGGTCGGCGACAACGATCTCCATCGGCGCGAGGCCCAGCGCATCGGCCTGCGGCAGCGTGATTTGCGGCGCCTCGCGTTCGAAACGCGGCGCCAGGTAGAACGCGGCGGCAGCGAGCCCGGCGATGACGATCAGAATAATGAATGCAAGCGCCGGGAACTTTTTGCCGCGATTTTCGGATTCCAAATTGCTCATATTGTATTTTCGGATAGAAGGGATAAGAAAACCAGGTGCGGATTATCGCTCGATTGCAGGGCAATAGGTGCCCTGCGGGTGAAAATCAGTAGACCGCGCAGCGCCGGAACAGTTCGACGCGTCGCCGAGCTGCCTGCATTTGCCGCATTCTCCGGGGTCGACGCGGGATTGCATCTGCCAGCGCTTGTCTATAATGAAAAATACCCACCGCGATCAGGAGATCATCATGGGAATCGCAATGAAACTGAGTGACTACCTCGAAGTAAACGAAGTCCAATTCGACTTGATGCAGCATTCCCACAGCGGCAGCAGCATGCAGACCGCCAAAGCATCGGATGTGCCGGCCGAGCGCGTGGCCAAGGCGGTCGTGCTCGAAGACGGCCGCCATGCCGTCATGGCGGTGCTGCCGGCATCGAGGCGCCTGGAAATGCGCGAAATGCGCGCGCGCAACGGTCCTGAGCTGCGGCTCGCCAGCGAGACGAAGCTGAAATATCTGTTCCAGGACTGCGAACCGGGGGCGGTCCCGCCGCTGGGCGACGCCTACGGCATCGAAACCATCTGGGACGACAGCCTCATGGAGCAGCCCGACACCTACTTCGAGGCAGGCGACCATGAAACGCTGGTGCACATGAAGACGAGCGATTTTATCGGCCTGCTGAAAGGCGCGCGCCACATGACGTTCAGCGCGCGCAAGAACGAAGAGCACCGTCCGCTGTTCTAAGCGGCCCGGGCCCAGGCCCGGTCAGGCGCTCAGCACGATCTTGCCGAAGTGCGCATTGGCGCGCATGTAGGCAAGCGCCGCAGCCGCCTCTGCGAGTGGGAAGCTGCGGTCCAGCGGCAGGCGCAGCTTGCCCGCCTCGATTGCGCCCCGCAGTTCGGCGCGCAGGCGCGCACGCGCACGACGACCTGGTTGCGCTCCGCTACGGGCGCAGGCACGTCGCGCACCTCCACTCCGCTCTGTGTCACCACGGCTGCTTTTATCGGCGTCTCCTCATCGATATCTCAGTGGTAGTCCTCTTCCCTCTGGTGGCGCACAGCAAGGACAGTGACGGTGTCACGGTTCTCGATCTCGAACAGCGCGACGTAGCCGGCGGCGCCGAAGGGAATAATGAGTTCGCGCAAGAACGGATTGCCGTCGCCGCCCAAGGCCTTGCGGCAGGAAAACGGGAACACTTCGAGCAGTTCGATTGCCTTGGCAATCGCCTCGCGCGCACTTTCGGCCGCAGCGAGGTCCTGTTCGAGCAGGAAGTCGAACAGACGCAGCAGGTCCGCCTCCGCTTCAGGCGTGAAACGGACCCTGAACCGGGTCATGCCGCCGCCTCCGTTAGCTCATCGTGGTACCGAAAGCGCCACTGTCGGCGTCCGGCGGCAATCGCGGCCGGTCGCATCCCCGCGTCGCGGGGCCCCTGCTCCCTGCTCATGCCGCCGCTTTGCCACCTGTCCGGCGGGTGCCGCCCTTGCGCGCCTTGTCCAGGCGTCGCGTGAGTTTGCCGAGCACCGCGGCCGCCAAAACATATTTGCCCGACTTCCTCGCACTTGCGCCCGCAGCCAGCCCGCGCTCGATGAACGCCTTCTGCGCATAACGGAATTCGACGTTGCGGCGCACCGCGTCCTCGACAAATCCCGACAGGGTCTCACCGGTTTCGAGTACCGCCTCGGCGGCCTGGCGCAGTTCGGGTGAGACGCGGACTGCGGGAATGGCGGCAGTTTTCATGGGCGCTCCGTGCATTGCATTTGTAATGCAAGCATGAACGAAACCGGGAAGCATTGCAAGACGGCCGGAAGCCCAGAACTGACGCGGGTCTTCGACGCATGACCGAGTCTGTCACTGTCCAAAGATCGCAATCTTCAGCGCGACGATTGCCGCGAGATGCAGCGGGTAATAGTAATAAAGCGCGTTGCGTACACGAGGAAGGTTCAGGCGGCACATGAACGCCAGCCCGAGCACGGGCAATACCATCAGCGCCCATTGATTATGGTTGAGGCAGCCGAGCAGCAACAGAAAAATCAAGCTGCATCCGGCCCAAAACAGGCTGGGGCTGCGAAACAAATGCCAACAGCAGACAAACAGGCCGACGCCGATCCAGCCGTAGTCGACGAGCGCGCCCGAGCCCGCATACAGCAGCACCGCCGCGATGAGTCTGCGCCGCGTCGGATGTTCAAGCAGAGCGACGATCGCGGTTCCAGCCGCCAAGGTGAACAGTACGTTGAGGGGACGCCAGCCAAACGTTTCCAGATTGAGTTCCATGTAGGGCAGGCACGATATGAGCGCTACCGGCATCAGGCGCCGCAAGACACGAAGCGCAGCCCCATTCGCCTTCGCCTCCGGTCGCGCCAGGTTGTAGGCAAGCACGAATACGAACAGCGGCAAGGAAACCCTGCCCATGGCGTACAAAATCGGGTACTTGGAATAGAGCAGTTGCAAATTGATGTGGTCCACGGTCATCAAAGCGACAGCCAGCCACTTCAGCGCCTCGAGTGTTCCCGGGACGAGAGGAGGAATGCTGCGCAAGCGGGCGAATGACAATTGCAAAGCGAACCTTTCCTCAAATCTTTCCGGGACAGGTGCCGCGCTCGAACACTTCGTCGACGACCGGCTCGCCGTTTCGATCGCGGTAGACGTAGCGGATGCGTATGCCCAGCCCCAGCAGCCGGCGTTGCCACGCATCGGCGCAGATAACACCGGCGAGCACCGGCCGAACTGCCGCGCCGAATTTCGCCCGATCAATCTGTGCTGCGAGCTGCTGGGTCAGTGTGGATGCGTAGATCCATTCGCGTCGTTCCAGTTTCACCCGATCCACGCGCAAACCCGCTTGAGGTGTAATCGGCAGGGCTTTGTTGGCGGACAGCATATTGCGATTGATTTCGCGCTCCACGCGCCCGAATTGGTAGGCGCTCCCGGCATGCACGACCAGGAGCGCCGCGATGCTCAGCGACCCGGCCAGTCGATATCCCCACACCGCTGTGCGCGAGGGCAGGTCGTCCAGCGGTTGCCATACTGTGCGTAAGCTCAGGACGCCAAAGCCGACCATCAGAAAATACGCCGCCTTGACAGCTACGACGACGTACGGCGCCGAATCCAGCGCGGGCTGAATTGGCACCAGCGCGAACAGTGCCGCCGGGAACAAAAGGTTTACCGGAACAAAGAAGACAAGCCAGAAGAACCTTTGCACGTCACCCGGGGTGCGCAGAAACCGCCGGGCGTGCGGCGCCTGCTCCGGCCTGCCTGTCTCGGCAGCCGTCACGCCATGAGGTCCCCATGCCCAGGCCTGCCAAGCAGCGGCAAGCCGAATGAGCCGGCCCGGACCGGAAATCCTTTCCGGTGAATGTTCGCGCGAGATTCAATGCCGTCTAAGGTATCCAAGCTGCGTCCACAATTGCCGTCAGGTAGGCGCGCTATCGTGTCACATTGCGCACGGAGCCGCAATCATGAAGGCTTGCATCGCCGGCGTGTCGTCGCTGAACACCCCCCTTATGCGCTATAGCGCACAGACCACCCGTTTGCAGTCGAAATAAAATTTGTCATTGCGACCCCCGGAGGCTCTCATGCAACACATTCACGCCGTAGTTTGGATCGACCACGACGAGGCTCGCGTCATTCATTTCAACCCCGACGAAAGCGAAGAGCTGACCGTCCACTCGAAGCCGCGCAGGGGGCACTTGCACCACAAGAGCGGGCAGCTGGGCGACGGCCACGCAGCCGAAGACCATGAATACTACGGCCTGGTCGAGGCCGCGCTCGCCGGCGCGCAGGAAATTCTGATCGTCGGACCGGCGAGCGCGAAAGACGAGCTGCAAAAGCACATGATGCATCACGCCAAATTGCTCGCCGCCGGCATCGTCGGGGTGGAACCCGTCGATCACCCGAGCGACGGCCAGATACTGAAGCTGGCACGCAAGTACTTCAAGGCCACCGACAAGATCCGTCAAGCGACTTGACCTTATCTTTTGGCGGGCTGCCGATCGGCATGGGACTAGTCTCTTCGGCAAACCTGAGCGCAGGCGCGGCAGCGGCACATCGGCCGGAAACCCAATACTGACGCCGGGTTCCGGGCAGTCGCCCCGCATATCTGTCAGCATGGCGGCCTACGCCGCCACCCAAGGAAGCAGCCGTGGTTCAGCGCCCCAACCTGAAGAACACAGACCAGCCCGCCAAGAGCGGTCCGACGACGTCGCCGATCGCGCGCATGCTGCGCCTGGGCAGCCTGGTCGGGCGCGTCGGCGCGTCGGTGGCGGTGGAGCAGCTGGTTTCGCTGGTGCGCTCCGGGCCGTCGCGCAAGCTGCACCAGGTCGCCAACCTCGTGCGCAACGCCGAGCGCATCGTGCGCGAGCTCGGCCAGCTGAAGGGCGCGGCGATGAAGCTCGGCCAGATGCTGAGCCTGCAGGACGCCATGCTCCCGCCCGAGGTGACCGGCGTGCTGCGCTCGCTGCAGCAGCAGGCGCCGCCGATCCCGTTCGCCGCGGTGCAGCGCCAGCTCGATGCGGAGATCCCCGGCTGGCGCAAGACCATCAAGCGGCTGGAGCACAAGGCCATCGCCGCCGCCTCGATCGGGCAGGTGCACCGCGGCGTGCTCGCCGACGGGCGGCGCGTCGCGGTGAAAATCCAGTACCCGGGGATAGACGGCATCATCGAGGCCGACCTGGTCAACCTGCGGCGCCTGCTGAAGTCGCTGTTCGCGCTGTTTTCCGACGCCGACTTCGCACCCGTCTGGGGAGAAGTGCGCGACCGCCTGCGCGAAGAGCTGGACTACGTGAACGAAGCGGAGAACCTGCGGCGCATGGCCGAGCTCTGGGCCGGCAGCGATCAAGTGGTAATTCCCGGCGTCATCGACGAAGCCTCGAGCCGCCGCGTGCTGACGATGGAGTACGTCGCCGGCTACTCGCCGGACGAGGCCTGCGACGACGCGCGGCCGCAGGCGCTGCGCGATCGCTGGGGCACGGTGCTGTTCGACTTCCTGCTGGGCGGGCTGTTTCAGAACCGGCTGATCCACGCCGACCCGAACCTCGCCAACTTCTCCTTCCTCGCCGACGGCCGCGTCGTCGTCTACGACTTCGGCTGCATCAAGTCGGTGCCGCCGCGGATCGCGAAGGGCTATCGCGAGCTCTGCCGCGCCGCACTCGAGGACCGCTGGCGCGAAGTGCCGACGCTGCTCGCGGCGATGGGCGTCAGCACCGCTGCGGGCGGGCCGATTTCCACGGCGCTGATCGCGCCCGCCCTCGACCTCATCCGCAAGATGCTCGACGACGAACACCCCTACCGCTTCGGCTACGACGACCAGCTGCTGCGCCAGATCATCAACTCGAACCTGAGCCAGTTCGGCGAGGCGAAAGATATCCGCTTTCCCCACCACATCATTTTCATCAACCGCACCGCCGTGGGCCACTTCGGCAATCTCTCGCGCCTGCGCGCCGCGGCGCCGTGGCGGCGGATGCTGGAGGCGCGGCTGGCGCAGGCGCCGGGGTCTTGATGCGCCCGCGCGGGGAGCGCTACTTCGACCCGGATTTTTGTTTATATTCGGCGACCGCCTTCTTCAGTGTCCGGTATTCCGCGCAACCGAAGGTACACAGCCGGTCCAGCACCGCAAGGTGTTCCTCGGCCTTGCCCAGATTGCCCGCCATCAGATAGGCCTCACCGATGTACTCATGCGCACCCAGATGTTGCGGGTCCAGGCGCAGGGCCTCGTTGTAATGCTGGAACGCCAGGTCCAGATTGCCCAGCTTGCGGTAAGCATAGGCGAGCAGATTTTGTGCGTTGGCATTGCCCGGCTCTTTGGCGACGGCCTTGCCGAGCGCCTCGACCGCCCCCTTCCAGTCGCTCGCGGCAATCGCCTGCTTGCCCGCGGCATAGCTCGGGTTTTCCACAGCCGACGCGCTCGTCGGCGATTCGCTCCCGGCCGACAAGGCAAGCGGACTCCACAGCCCCGCTAGCGCTATCAGGCAGGCAGCGGATAAAGTCGCGTTCAGCAGCTTCAGCATGATGTTCTCCTCACCAGGTTGGAAACGGCGCGCTGCGGCTGCGTCTCTGCCGCGCCGGCCGCCGCTGATTTTGTATACAGCGCCGCATTGAATTCTATTCCCGCCATGCGCGCGATCAGCGGCACGCAAGCGGGTTTGCGCCAGTCATTCGACTGCCATCGGCGTCGCTCAGTGTCGCCAGAAACGCCAGCAAATCGCCCCGCTCCTGCGCCGTCAGGGCGACCGGCCCCGGCTGCGCCTCATCGGACTCGACGGCGGACTCGCCTGCCGGGTGGCGCCGCAGGACCTCGCACAAAGTGGCGAGGCTGCCGTCGTGCATGTTGGGCGCGGTCAGCGCCACCTGGCGCAGGCCGGGAGTGCGGAATGCGCCGGCCGCATCCGTTTCGCCCGACGCCCGCCGCGTAAGCTGCGCGCCCGTGCGCGACGCGTCGTCGCTGTATGCGCCGAGCTGGTTGTAGCGGCTCGCAAGCAGTCTATCGATTCCGGCCTGCCGTCCGGTGTCGGCCTCGCCGGTTTCGAGCCTGGACGCAATGCCGCTGCGATGAAACGCAGCGTCGCTGAAGTTCGGGCCGGCATGGCAGGCAGCGCACTTGCCGCTGCCGATGAAAATGCGCAGCCCGCGCTGCGCCTGTGGCGGATAGCGCGCCGCCGCGGCGGAATCGCCGCGCGCCAGCGCGTCGCGAAAATCGTCGAACGGCGTGCGTCCGCTGTCCAGGGTTTCCAGGTAGGCCGCGAGCGCCTTGCCGACGTCGACGAGCAGCGCTTCGTCGTTCGCGGGCGGCGGCGCGCCGAAAGCCCTTTGGTAGAGCAGCGACAGATCGGGATCGCCGCGCATCAGGGCGGCGACCTGCGCCGCGCTCGATCGCATCTCGCGCCGCTCGAGCAGCGGCCGCACGCTCTGCGCCCAGAGATTGTCGTTGGCGCCGTCCCAGCCGAACCAGCGGTTGAGCCGCGCGTTCACGACGCTAGGCGTATTGCGGTCCACCGGCTCGATGCCGACGCCGCGGCTGCGGCCGTCGGAGTAAGCGCGCCAGGGCTCATGGCAGCTGGCGCACAACACCGCGCCGGTTCCCGACAGCCGCGGGCTATAGAACAGCCGCTCGCCGAGCGCGATGGCTGGTGCATTGCCGGACACACGGTTGCTCGGGTCGGGCCTTGCCGGCTGCGGCCAGGGACCGTGCGCGAGGATGCGCCCGATCTCCCGCGGCGTGAACGCGGGCGCGTCCTGCGCCGCGGCCCGCGTCGAATGCACAGCAGTCGACAGACCGAAGGCGAGGAACAGGAGCGGCAGCACCATCGGTCCGGAGCGAAACGGCGGCCTCAGGGCTTGCCGTACGCGGCCTCTTTCATGATGCCGGCGAGCATGGCGTAGGCGGTGGACCAGGCCGAACGAACCTCTTCGGTAAACGCGTCCTGCAGAATCAAAGCGAGCATCCACAGCAACGCCTGGCGCACCGAGTCGTAGTGCTGCGCCTGCACCCCGTGACTTGCGTGTTGCAGCCCGAGCCGCTGGATCAGCGGAACCAGCGTCGGCGTATGGGAAAGCCCGCCCACGGCGATCGCCAGCACCTGGATGAATTCGCGGCCCTGCTGCTTCATGTCGCCCTTGAACAGAGCGGTCGTCGCCGGTTCGATTTCGAACAGGTGCTTGTAGAAAAGCTCGCCAGCCATCGTGCCCAGGGGCTGGACCATGCGGAAGCTGGATTGCACCAGCTGGATTTGGCGTGGCGTCATGCTCATCGCGCGGACCGCTTGAGCCGGCCTAGTGCTCGATGATGAGGCTGATCGGCGCCGGAACCTGGATGCCGAAGCCCTGTGCGTAATCGACCCCGGCTTCGCGCAGCTGCGCCAGCGTCTCGGCCACTTCGACGCCTTCTCCGATGAGCTCGAATCCGAGCGCCTTTGCAGTGCCCACCATCGCGTTCAGTTTTTTTTGTGAAGACTGGCCGGCGCGCAGGCTGCGCACGATCCCGCCATCGACCTTGACGAAATCGGGCCGCATGGTGGTGAGCGCGGAAAGCGATACGGAGCGGCGGCCGAATCCGCTGATCGCAATGCGGCAGCCGACAGCCCTCAGGGCAGCCATGAACGCGCCGACCAGGTCCGGGCGGTCGAGCACATCGTGCTCGCTGAGTTCGACGACGAGCGCGCGCGGCGGGACTTTGGCGCGCTCGAGTTCCGACTGCAGTCCGGGGACGAAGGCCTGGTCGCTCAGCGTCTGGCTGGAGAGATTGATGCACAGGCAGGGCACGCGCGGCTTGCGCGCCAGGCGCGCCACCGACTGGCGCGCTACCCAGAGGTCGAGCTGCGGCGACATCTGGAAATGCTCGAACAGCGGCAGGAATCCCCCGGGGGGCAGAAAGTCCGCTTCGTCTTCCTGCAAACGCAGCAGCACTTCCGCCATGGGGAAGTTCTGCCCGTCGCGCAGCGCCATGATGGGCTGCGCGTAGAGCACGAATTCATTGCGTTCGAGCGCGCGCGACAGGCGCCTGGGCGGGTCGTCCCATCCCATGAAGTCCTGATTCAATTCGCGCAACAGGACTTCTACATCATGCGGAAGATCGGTTTGGGGCATGGCCGGGATTCTATCGCTTTGGGGGCGGCGGCGCTGAATGCGTGCCGCGAGTTCGCCGCCGGCGTCCGATCCATGGAAACGCTCGTCCCTGATTCCTGTAGTCCTTCCCTGCGACAACGCCCTATACTCTGCAGCCTGTTCAAGGAGACAGCGAATATGAATTCCGCTACGGAAAAAACGGGGCTTCAGCTTCGTTCCCTGGTTAAAAAAAGCGGCGAGCTGGAGCTTTCGCTGGTCAGCATCCCGATGCCGGTCCCGCAAGCCGACGAGGTCGTAGTCCGCATCGAAGGCGCCCCGATCAACCCCTCCGATCTGGGGCTGCTCTTTGGCGCAGCCGACATGAGCACGGCACGGCGCTCCGGCTCGGCCGCGCTGCCGGTGATTACGGCGCGCATTCCCGATGCCCTGATGCAGGGGATGGCCGGCCGCCTTGACCAGTCCATGCCCGTCGGCAACGAGGGCGCGGGCGTGGTTGTGGACGCCGGCGCGTCCGACGAAGCGCAAGCGCTGCTCGGCAAGATGGTGGCCATCGTCGGCGGCGCCATGTACGCGCAGTACCGCAGCGCGAAGGTCAAGCAATGTCTCGTGCTTCGGCCAGGCACGACCGCGGCCGAAGGCGCCTCCTGCTTCGTCAACCCGCTCACTTCACAGGGCATGGTCGAAACCATGCGG
>JAANCK010326365.1_pt1 | contig 10710 bp, 8 predicted proteins | sample 7277841 | NCBI WGS metagenome assembly JAANCK01 (sample SAMN14222788, study PRJNA588281) | permafrost metagenome | isolation source: Arctic cryosol methane SIP | place: Canada:Nunavut | collected 2015-07 | reverse complement strand
CGATCAAGGTTACAAATGGAATGGCAAACAGCGGGGCCTCGGCAGTTGCCGTTACCATGGGCCTACTCAAAACTCCATTCGCTACCCGGATTTTCGCACATGAGGGTGCTGCATGCCTATAACGCTCACCGCGGGCTGGGGGGGGCCACGCTGGCCGCCCAGGCCACGATTCGCATCCTGCGCGAGCGCGGGGTCCAGGTCGAGGAGTTCACCCGGGACAGCCGAAGCCTGCCCTCCGGTATTGCCGGGAAGGTGACCGCGTTCGCGGCGGGGCTGTACGCCGCCGGGGCGGTGCGCGAATTCGAGGCGGTCCTCCGGCAACGGCGCCCGGACATAGTGCACGTGCACGAGCTCTATCCGCTGATATCGCCCTGGATCCTGCCGGCATCCGCCCGCGCCGGAGTGCCCGTGGTCATGACGTGCAACGACTTCCGCCTGTCATGCCCGATCGCCACGCATTACAGCCGCGGGTCCGAGTGCTACCGGTGCCTGGGCGGCCGCGAGTACTGGTGCGCGGTGCGCAACTGCCGTTCCAGCGTGCCCGAATCGATCGCGTTCGCGTTGCGCAACGCTTCGGCGCGCCTCTTCGGGCTCTACGAGCGCCACGTGTGGCGCTTCGTCTCGATCAGCGAGTTCCACCGCGAATACCTCGTCGGCCGCGTGGGCATCGCAGCCGATCGCATCGCGCTGAACTACCCGCCCATCACCCTGCCGGCCGAACCCGTGGCCGATCCCAGCCAGGGCGCCTACGTGGGATTCGCCGGGCGCTTCGCGCCCGAGAAGGGCGTCGAGGTGATGATCGAAGCCTGCCGGCGCCTCGGGGTGCCGATGCGCTTTGCCGGCGATGCTTCGCACCATCCTGCGGTGCGTCCCGGCGACCAGGCCTCGTTCGTCATGACCCAATCGCGCGAGGAGCTCGCCGAGTTCTACCGGGGCGCCCGCGTGATCGTCTCGCCGAGCATCTGGACCGAGACCTTCGGCGTCGTCCCGGCCGAGGCGATGAGCCACGGAATCCCGGTCGTGGCGTCGAGCCTGGGCGCGCTGAAGGACACGGTGCCCGACGGCGAGGCGGGCCTGCATGCGCGGCCAGGCGACGCGGCCGACTTCGCGGAAAAGATCGGGCGCATCTGGAACGATGCCGATCTCGCACGCCGCCTCGGCCGCGGCGCGCGCCGCCACGCGGCATCGCAGTTCAGCGAGCAGGCGCATTTCGACCGGATCCTGCGCGTCTACGGGCAGGCGGGAGGCCGCACGGCCGGACCGTGAGCCCGAAACGAGCCGAGGGCAGTGTTAGCATTTCACCTGACAAGACGAGAGGGGCCCGTGGCTGCCGTGCAATCCCGAAGAGCGAAGTTCCTGGTGGTGAGGGCCCTGCGCGCGGTCGGCCTGCTCAAGCTGGCGGACTCGTGCAAGTACGTCCTTGGCCAGGTGAAGGCCCGGGCGTCGAACCGGCGCTTTCGCGCGCGCCATCCGGGCTTTGCGACTCCGCCGAGGCACCTGGCCTTCGACGCGCTCAACCACGTCGACTGGGACCGCTACCGGGAAACCGGCCTGCAGCACGCGGGACTCTTCGCGCGCGTCCTGCGCGAGGAGTTGCCCGGGAAGGCGCCGCTCGAGGTCCTCGAGTGGGGGTGCGGCCCGGGGCGACTCATTCGTCACATGGCCGAGCGGATGGGCGGCAGGCCCGTCTCGCTCACGGGCACCGATTACAACCCGGAGAGCGTCGCGTGGTGCCGCCAGAACCTGCCTGGAATCGGGTTCGCGGAGAACGGTCTCGATCCGCCGCTGCCCTTCGGGGACGATCGTTTCGACGCGATCTACTGCTTCTCGGTGGTGACGCACTTGTCGGAGGCGAAGCAGCTCGCCTGGGTGAAGGAACTGCGGCGCGTGCTCAAGCCCGGCGGCGTCCTGGTATGCACCACGCACGGGGAAGCGTACCGCTACCACCTGGCGACGCAGGACGAGAAAGCGGCATTCGACGCCGGGCGCCTCGTGGTGCTGGGGCAATATCAGGAGGGAAAGAAGTGGTTCCTTGCGATCCATCCGGAGGCCTTCGTGCGCGACCGCCTTCTCGAGGGCTGGACGCACGTGCGCCGGGTGAAGAGCCTTGCCGAGGAGGGCGTGCTGCAGGACGTCTGGGTGGCGCACAAACCCGGCCAATGGCGGCCGTCGGCAGAGGCACCGCACGAGATTGCCGGGCCGTCGCACGAAGCCGGGGGACCATCGTACAAGGCCGCGGGGACGTTGCACGAAGCCGGGCGCGCTCCGCGGTTCAGCATCATCATGAACGTCTACAACGGCAGGCGCTACCTGCGCGAGGCGCTTGCCAGCGTCTTCGCGCAGACCGTCACGGACTGGGAGCTCATCTTCTGGGATGACCGGTCCTCCGATGGAAGCGCGGAGGTGCTGCGCGAGTTCCCGCCCGATCCGCGCGTGCGTTACTTCCTCGCCGACGAGCACGTGCCGCTCGCAGCCGCGAGGCACGCCGCGATCGCCAGGGCCCGCGGCGAGTGGGTCGCGTTCCTCGACCAGGACGATGTCTGGACGGCGGACAAGCTGCACAAGCAGGCCGGTGTCATCGACGCTTCGCCGCCCACGCTCGGCCTGGTCTACGGCCGCGCGATGAGATTCGGCGACGTGCGTGTGCGCGACTTCGACCGCCACCACGAGTTCCGGGACCTGCCGCAGGGCGATATCTTCGACGAGCTGTTTCTCAGCTCGTGCTTCATCTGTCAGAGCGCCTCGTGCATGCGCACGGACTACGTGAGGCGGCTGGGCGACTTTCCGCCGCAGTTCCACCACTGCTGCGACTATTTCCTGTACGTCGAGCTTGCAAGCCGCTACAGCGCCGCGTGCACCCAGGACGTGGTGTGCTGGTACCGCATGCACGACCAGGCCATGTCGAAGCGCTACTACACCAGCGCGCTGCACGAGGCGCTGGGCATCCTCGAGCGCTGGAAGCACCGGGTGCGCCCCGCGATCTACGCGAGCAATCATCGAACGCACAGCACGATGCTGGGCCTGGGCGAGATCATCTCGCGCGAGGACGTGGGCGGGGGCCTGCGGCGCATCCTTCGCGACGGCTCGATCGCGTATCTGGCCACCCGGCCGTTCTCGATCGCGAATCGCACTCTGCGGCGGGCGCTGCGCTACTCCCGGCACGGCGTCGCGAAGCGTCCCGTGTATTCGTGAAGGAACCCGGCCGTCCGTTGTGGCGCAAGGCGCTGCCCGATTTCCCCGTGCGCCGCTACACCGTCATCGGTGGCACCAATTCCTGGTCCGAATGGCTGGCCGCGTGGCCCGCGCTGCTGCACCGCGGGGACGAGGCGACCGTAAGGGCGTTCGAGGCCGAAGCCGCGCGGCGCTGCGGCTGCCGTCACGCGATTGCGTTCGCGGCCGGCCGCATGGCCCTGTACGCGATCCTGGAGGCTCTCGGGCTGCGTCCTGGCGACGAGGTCATCCTGCCCGGCTACACCTGCACGGTGGTTCCCAATGCGCTCGTGTACCGCGGCATGCAGCCCGTCTACGCTGATATTTCGCCCACCACCTTCAACGTCGATCCCCGATGCGTCGAGGCACTGGTCGGGCCGCGCACGCGGGCGATCTACATGCAGCACACGTTCGGCGTGAGCTGCGACACCGCGGGCCTGCGCGCGATCGCGCAGAAGCACGGCCTCGCCACGATCGAGGATGCGGCGCATTCGCTCGGCGCGACCCATCGCGGCGCGCCCCATGGCTCGCTCGGCGACGCGGCATTCGTCTCTACCGATCGCACCAAGGTCATCAACACCCACCTCGGCGGATTCGCCACCACCAACGACGATGCCGTGGCGGCGAGGCTCGCGCGGATCCGGGATCGCGCGGCGTCCCTGTCCGGGCTGGATTCGCGGCGCGTCGCCTTCAGCTTCCTCGCGGAATTCGTCCTGCGCCATCCGAACGCGCTATGGCTCGGCCGGCCCGCGCTCGGCGCGCTGCGGCGCATGGGCCTGCTGTTCCACTGGACGGCCGACGAGGGGATGGACCGCCTGCCGGATGGCTACCCGTACCCGAGCCGCCTCGAGCCCGCGCAGGCGCGCATCGGGCTGTCGCAATTCGCGGCGCTCGAGGAGAACCTGCGTCATCGCCGCAGCCTCGCTCGCTGGCTCGAGGACCGGATCGGCTGGTACGGCGATACCCTGCCCGGAGCGTTCGACGAGCAGGCATGGCTGCGATATTCCTTCCTCGTGCGCGATCGCGAGGCGTTCGTCGAACGCTTCGGCGCGCGCATCGAGCTCGGCATCTGGTTTCCGACCGTGATCTTCGGCCGCGAGACCGGCACCGAGGCGGTCGGCTACCGGCAGGGAATGTGCCCGGTGGCCGAGAAGGTCGCGCAACACATCGTCAACCTGCCGACCCATCGACGCATCCGGCCCGCGCTTCTGGAATCGCTCTGGGAGCGGCACGGCGATTGGCTGCGCGGCGAGCTGCTCCGAAACTGAGCTTCGGCGAGCGCTCCTACCCGAGGATTTCCCGGATCGCGGCGACGACGTCGTGCGCGTCGTCGACCGTCACGCTCGCGCCGATGGGCAACGTGAGGATGTTCGCCGCCACCTGCTCGGTCTGCGGCAGGCTGACCGGCGCCGCGGTGCCCGCGTAAAGCGGCATGAGATGCAAGGGCTCGTAGTGGATGGTCGCGCCGATGTTGCGCTGCCTGAGGGCCGCCAGCAGCTCGTCGCGCGACAGGCGGGCCCCCTCGCGCAGGAGCACGATGAAGAGATGGCGTGAATGCGCTGGATCGGTGGCGAGTTTCTGCAGGGCAAGGGGAAGGCTTTGCAGGCCCGCGCGATAGACCTCCGCGGCGGCGAGCCGGGTGCGGCTGAATTCAGCTTGCCGGGCGAGCTGGACCCGGCCGATCGCGGCCTGCAGGTCGGTGTAGTTGGCCTTGTAGCCGAGCCGGGTGAGGTTTGCGTTCATGACCACGTTGGGATGCGTGAACCGCTTCCAGGCGTCCTCCGGCAGGCCATGCTGGCGCAATGAGCGAATCTCGCTGGCGAGCGCCTCGTCGAAGACCGCCACCGCGCCGCCTTCACCCGTGGACAAGGTCTTGTTGGCGTAGAAGCTGAAGCATACGGCGTTGCCCGAGGCGCCGACCGCGCGTCCGTCCGCGTAACGGGAGCCGAATGCGTGCGCCGCATCCTCGACGATGGCCACCGAAGGTGGCAGCGCCGCGCGCAATTCCGCCACCGGGGCCGCCAACCCGCCGAAGTGAACGACCATCACGGCGCGGGTACGCGGCGTGACCACCCGCATGACGGAGGCGGGATGAACGCAAAGCGTCTCGGCGTCGACATCGCAGAAGACGGGCGTGGCGCCGAGGTAGAGCGCCGCGTTCGCCGTGCTGCACCAGGTGAGGCTCGGGCAGACGACCTCGTCGCCGGGACCGATGCCCAGGGCCTTGAGCGACATCAACATGGCCGAGGTGCACGAGCTCGTCGTGACGACGTGAGGTACGCCGAGGGCCGCCGCAAGCTCGCCTTCGAAGGCGAGGGTCTCGGGGCCCATGCCGACCCAACCGGAGCGCAGCACCCGCGCGACGGCCTCGATCTCGCGTTCGGAGAAATCGGGTTTTCCGAAAGGCAGGTACGGTCTCATGGCCGTTCGGCGGTCGAATGACGGGGCACGGAACTATCCCTCAATCGTGCAATGAAGCGGTGATTTTCGATCATGGCTGATGCGTATGTTAGCCGACGTCTCCTTTTGAGGTTTAGGCGCCGGGCAAACGGGGTCATCGGCACGTGGACGAATGCGTGGCCGAACGGCGCGATCCTGCCCCGCGGGCCGGGCCGTTTGCGCCCTGCGGGGCATGCCGAGCCCGCGGGACTCGGGGTAGAATCACGGCGACAAAGATGCAGGGCGGGCGAGGGGCGGAACCGCGGCGAATCGCGGCCACGCATGACGCAGTGCCTGCCAGCACACATCCTTCGAAGGCCCTCCCACTGACCGAAGATTCCATCCCCCGCATCCTCGGCGCGCCGTTCGCACCGGCGGCGTTCCGGCAGGAGGTCGTGAGCCATTCCTTTCTCGGCCGCAAGCTGATGATCGTCAGCCGCCCAGGATCGGTGCATCACATTCTCGCCCGGAACGCGGAGAATTACGTCCGCCCCGACGCCGCGTTCCGGGTGCTGGCCCCGCCGATCGGTGACGGCCTGTTTCTCGCAGAAGGACAGGAGTGGCGGCGCCAGCGCAAGATGCTCACGCCGGCATTCGCCGTGCGCTCGGTCCCGCGTTTGTCGGTCCACGTCGTGCAGCGTGCACGCCCGATGCTGGCCCGGCTGCGCGCGGGGCCGCTGGACCGGGCCCCGCTGTTCGAAGCGCTGCGCGATCTGACGATGGCCATCGCGGCCGGGGCATTCTTCGGCATCGATCTCGCACCCTACGCCGACGAAGTCCGCGCGCTGTCCTCCAGCTACACGAAGCGGCTCGCCCGCGGGGATCTCTTCGACTTCTTCCTGCCGCTCTGGCTGCCGAGCCCGCGCGACTGGGCGCGACGCCGCTTCCGCCGGCGCTGGCTCGCGCTCATCGAGCGCATCGTCGCGGAGCGCCGCCGCCCGGGCGAGACCGAAAGCCTGTTCGCGCAGCTCGACGCCTCCGAAACCCCGCGCGGCATCTTCATCCAGCAGGTGGCGACGCTCCTCATCACGGGCAGCGAAACGACCGGGGCCGCGCTGTTCTGGTCGGTCTATCTGGCCGCGGCCCGGCCCGAAGTGCAGGCGCGCGTGGCCGAGGAGGCTCGCGGCGTCGCCATCAATGAAGAGAACCCGGCGGAGGCGCTCGATCGCCTGCCCTATGCGCGCGCCGTGGTGAACGAGGCGATGCGGCTCTATCCGCCCGCGCTGTCGATCGTGCGTCGGGCCCTGGCGGACGATGTCGCGGACGGCGTGAAGATCGGCAAGGGCGCGATCGTGCAGACGGCGCCGTGGGTTCTACATCGCCACCGGCTTCTGTGGGATCGACCGGACGAATTCGATCCCGACCGGTTCCTGCCCAACGCGCCGCCGCCGCAGCGGTATTCGTACATTCCGTTCGGAATGGGCCCGAGGCAATGCATCGGGATGCAATTCGCCCTCGCCGAGGCGACGCTGGTGCTGGCCATGCTGTTGCGGGACTTCGTCATCGCGCCGACCACCGATCGTCCGGTGACTCCGGTGGCCCAGATCACGCTGCAGCCCAGCGACCCCGCGCCATTCCGGCTGACACCGCGCTAGTTCACCGCCAGACCCGTCGCAGGCGCTCATCCCACGCCTGGAACTTCTCCAGGCCCGGCTGTACCAGGCTGGAGCGGGCGATTGCGCGGATGATCAGCGCATTCACGGAAGCCAGCAGCGGCGGCAACGGCCTTGCGATGTCCACGAAGAGCACGACGCGAACCGCGTCCGTGTCGTTCCAGACCTCGTGCTCGAACGTATCGTCGAAGATGAGGCTCCTGCCTTCCGCCCAGTGCCCGACCTGGTCATCGACCCGGATGCGGCAGCCCCGCGGGTCCGGCACGATCAGCCCGAGGTGATAGCGCAGCACGCCGGCATACGGACCGCGGTGGGGCGGCAGGTGCTTGCGCGGCATCAGGATGGAAAAGAACGCGCTGGTGACCCCGGGAATGCGATCCAGCAGCGCGGCGGTGCGCGGGCAGCGCGCGCAATTGCTCGCGATCTCGATTCCCCAGGCGCGAAAGAAGAACGTCTTCCAGCGGTCGTCGTCGGTGAGCGCGCGATTCTCTTCGGAGATGTCCTGGAAGTTGGGGATTTCGTTCACGTAGCGAAGCACATGATCCAGTTCGCCGCGAACGTCCCGCCACCTGGACTCGATGTCGGTGATCCAGGGGAACTGCGCCTCGCCGAAGAACGGGCGGTTGCCGACCCGGGAGAACCGGCGCATCAGCATCTGGACCGGGATCAGCACCAGGAACAGCGCCACGGTCGCCAACGCCGTGAGCTTGTCCGCCGCGCGGCCCGGCACCGTTCAGCGTCCCCGCGCCGGCCAGTGCGCCGCCAGCCGGCGGTTCCAGTCCGCCAGCCGCGCGATGCCCGGCTGTACCACGCTGGAGCGGGCTACGAGCCAGATCATGGCATGGTTGAGCGCCGCCAGCGGCTGCGGAAGCGGGCGCGCGAAGTCCACGAAGAGCACGACCCTGATCCCGCTCGTGTGATTCCACGCCTCGTGCTCGAAGGTGTCGTCGAAGATCAGGCTCTTGCCTTCCTCCCAGTGCACGACGTGCGATCCCACCCGCAGGCCGCAGGCCTCGACATCGGGAATGCGCAGCCCGAGGTGATAGCGCAGCACCCCGGCAAAATGGCCGCGATGCGGCTTGAGATGGGTGCCCGGCATCATGATGGAGAAGAACCCGCTCTTCATTCCCTCGATCCGCTGCAGCAGCCGGGCGGTGTCCGGGCAGCGCGCGCAGTTGTCGGGAACCGGGACGCCATAGGCGAAGAAGAAGAAGCTCTTCCAGTTGTCGCGCTCCGTTAGTCCCGCGGCCTCATCGGACAGGTCGATGTAGTTGGGCGCGCTGTCCCGGTGCAGCAGCACCTGATCGAGCTCGGCCCGGATGAGGTGCCAATTCGCTTCCAGCTCGGCGGCCCACGGGAACCGGGCCGCATCGAGCAGTTCCGTATGCCCGACCAGCGAATAGCGAAACAGCGTCCGCTCCAGCGGCAACAGGATCGCGAACAGCAGCATCGTCAACCGGTTGGCGATCTTGCGCGGCACCTTGCGAAGGGTCTGAAGCAACGATGTGCCCATGAGACGCGATCGGCTATGATGGGATGACGTGTGGATTTGGCCCCACTCAGCTCGTGCGAAAGGGAACAATGCGTGCGGATGATACCAGAGCGACTGCGGCCGAAAGCGACGCCCGAATGGAGCCAGATGCTGCTTCTGGCTGCGACCGCGGTGCGAATGGTGTCCTCTCTCGGCTTGACGATCATGGCGGGGCGCGCCCTTTCGCCGGGTGAGTTCGGCGGCTTCGCCCTGGTCACGACGGCGTTCGGCCTGGCGCACGAGTTCACCGACATGGGAAGCGGCAACGTCGCCGTGCGCGCCGCCGCCCGCGAGCGCCACAACGAGCGCACGATCCTCGAGCACCTGCTCGGACTGCGCCTGATCCTGTGCGTCGTCGCGGGTCTTGCCTGCGCCGGCTTCGCGCTCGCCCGGACGGACGGAATCCTGCGCGGCCTGCTGCTCGGGACGTCGGCCGTGCTCGCCTTTTCCTACGTGAGCGCGTTCAACACCGTGTTCCAGCTACGGCAGGCCCAGATCCGCCCCGCGATCCTGAGCGTCGCGGCGCAGCTCGTCGCGGTCGCGACCGGCGCGCTGCTGCTCGTGGTCTCGGTCGACGGTCGCCTGCTCGCCGGTGTGATCATCATGCGGGAGGCGGCGGTGGTCGTCGGCACGACGCTGCTGGCGACCAACCTGCTTGGCTACAGCCCGCGCCCGCGCTTCAGCGGGGCCGCGTTGCGCTCGTTCTTTGGTGTGGCGATCGTCGTGGCCCTCGCGACGCTGGCGTACCATTTGCAGCTGCAAGGCGGCATCTTCTGGGTGCAGGTGATGCGCCCCGAGGCGGAGCTGGGCGCATTCGCTGCGGCACAGCGGCCGTTGAACTCGATCCTCTTCCTGCCCTGGCTGGTCATGTTGCCCATGGTGCCGTTGCTGTCGTGGCTGGCCGCCACGGATCGTGGCGCGTTCGTGCGCCAGAGCCAGGCCGCGATCGATCTGTTGATCGGGCTGGGTGCCGTCATGGCCGTCGTCACCTTTCAGCTTGCGGAGCCCCTGCTCGCGTTTCTTTATGGCGCGCGGTTCAGCACGGGCTCGCTTTCAGCCGTAGGCACGATGCACTGGCTGGCACCGCCGCTGGGCGCCTCCTTCGCGGTAGCCGCGCTGTCCACGATCCTGCTGGCCGATCACCGGGAATGGGCGCTGCTGGGCGTGAGCGCCGGCGGTTGCGTGGCCTATGCCGTGCTCAACGTGCTGCTGTTGCCCGATGCCGGTTTCGTGGGCAGCGCGATCGCCACTGCCGGTTCCCTGGGGCTCGTGGCGCTTGGCGGCATGCTGATCGTCGGGGGGCTGGGGATCGTGCCCGGCAGACGCACGCTGCAGATCCTGCTGCCTGCGGCCATCCTGTTCCTGCTCCTTCGCATCCTCTCCGGCCCGCCCTTCCTGCAGCTCCTGGTGGCCGCCCCCCTGACCCTTGCCGCGCTGGCTGCCGTGTGGCGTTTCCCGAGCCTCGCCTCCAGCCGGAAGGAGCAGATGGCGCTGTCGCAGGAAGCGCTGGCGCGAAATTGCTGAAATGAGCGGCGCGGCCTGGAGCGGGGTGCTGCGCAGCCTGCGCGCGGATGCGCGGCGCCTGAAGAGCTACCAGCGCGGCAAGTTCGGCTACCAGCCGCTGGCATGGTTTCTCGACCCCGGGTGGGTCTGCGTGCTGCTCTACCGGCTCTCGCACCTGCTGTGGCTGCGGGGCTGGACGCGCACCGCGCGCCTGCTCATGCAGACCAACTCCCTGATGACCGGTGCGGACATCCATCCCGAGAGCGAGCTCGGCGCCGGATTGCTCATCCCCAGCCCGTGCGGCGTCAACATTTCCGCCCGGGCCGGCGAGAACCTCGCCGCGCTCGCGCTCGTAGGCATCGGCGGGAGCGTGCGTGACGCCGACGTCGGCGCGGGAGTCGGCCTGCCCCTGCT
>JAANCK010261579.1_pt1 | contig 10711 bp, 9 predicted proteins | sample 7277841 | NCBI WGS metagenome assembly JAANCK01 (sample SAMN14222788, study PRJNA588281) | permafrost metagenome | isolation source: Arctic cryosol methane SIP | place: Canada:Nunavut | collected 2015-07 | reverse complement strand
GTCTGCTTGGTCACCGGTCCCCGGTAGCGCGAGCCCCGCCCAAGCCCCTGTCGCCAGCACGAATCGATCCGCCGTGAAGGTCCCTTGTTTGGTATGGACAGCCAGCATCCGCCCGGCCCGAGTCGCAATCGACTCTGCCGCGCAATGCGTGTGGATGATCCCGCCCAGCCTCACAACCGCCTCGCGCAGCGCCGCCACCAGCCGCGGATTGCGAACCTGGGCGATACCGGGTAACCAGAGGCTGTCGTTGGTCTGTGCGTGTTCGGGCTGTGCAGCCAGATCATGCGCCTGGCACCAGGCAAGCGCCGCTTCCGGCTCAGCCGCCCCCCATACCCGCATCCCGCAGCGCCAGTACTCAGCACTTGTTGCGGATTGAGCTTCGATAGACGCGATCCAGTCTGCATAAGCAGCCATCGAGCGCAGCGCCAGCCTGGATAGCGGCTCGGCGTAATCCCACGGCAGCAGCGGCGACAGGATTCCGCCGCCCGCCCAGGAAGATTCGGTGCCCACTTCGCCGCGTTCCAGCAGGGTGACGCGGCCACCGCGCTGCAACAGCGCCCACGCTGCGCTCAAGCCGGAGACGCCAGTGCCGATAACAAGTGAATGGTTCGTCAAGGAAAGTAAAAACCGGGTAATCAGGCCGCACATTCTAGCAATGAGACCGTTGGTCAGAGCAGAGTGGAATTCGCCGTCAGTCTGTCGATAGAATCAATTATGGAAAAAAATACCCCATCAAGCGGCATCCCAAGAGCCTCGGCTTTGCACAGGCAGTCAGGATTCACGCTGATCGAGCTTCTCGTTACGCTTGCGATCGCGGCTATTGTCCTGACGATTGCGGTGCCGAACTTTATTACCTTTGTTCAGAACACACGCGTAACCAGCCAAGCGAATGATTTTGTGACGGCGCTTAATTACGCCAGAAGTGAAGCGATCAAGCGTGGCGTGCGGGTCTCGGTTTGCAGCCGTTCAACGGATGCGTTGTGTGCAGGCTCAACCACTTGGGATACGGGATGGCTGGTGTTTGTAGATACGAATGGCGATGGCAATGTTGATGGCGAAACAGTACTGCTGGTGCGACAGCCACTGGAAAATGGCAATACGCTGCGTGCTGCTGTACGGACGCGTGTAACTTATCAGAATTCGGGTTTTTCTGGATTTGCTGACACCTTTCGACTTTGCGATACACGCGGCGCAGCAAGTGGACGTTCCATCGCAGTCAACCTGCAAGGTAGAGTCGCCACTACTACTCCGGTAACAGGATCATGCACATGATAGGGAAACAATCTGGCTTCACTTTGCTCGAAGTCATGGTGGCGATTGTGGTGCTGTCACTTGGCTTACTCGGGCTTGCCGGCTTGCAGGCTGCCAGCCTGCGCAATAACCAGACAGCTTACTATCGTGGCATCGCCACCCAGCAGGCCTACGACATGGCTGACAGGCTGCGTGCCAATCTGGCTGGTGTGCGTGCGGGAAATTACAATGCCTTGACAGGTACGCCGTCCAACCCCTCCTGCTTTACGACCGGCTGCTCTGCCGCAAACATGGCCGCGACTGACTATTTCCAGTGGAATGCAGTCAATGTGGCTTTGTTACCCAATGGCACCGGAACGGTGGTTTGCGAGGGTGGGGCACCACTGACGGCATGTACTGCTGCCACAGGCAATCGGGTCTTCAATGTCACCGTTTCCTGGACAGAAAAACCGAAGCCGGAAGTGGGACACAAAGCTTCGTGACGAGGGTCTCGCCATGAGTAAGCCATTGACCCCGCCACAGACTGATAGCGCAATCACGCATCGCGGTTCTCCCCGGTATCAGGCTGGTCTGACGCTGGTGGAAATCATGATTTCGCTCACCCTGGGCCTGGTCGTGCTGCTGGCGGTAGGGTCGATTTATATCGGTAGCCGGCAAACTTACCGTGTACAGGAAGATAACGCCCGCATCCAGGAGGCCGGGAAATATGCCTTGGAGGTGATTGGCCGCAGCGTCAGGCAGGCGGGCGCCGATGCGGAAATGACGTTCAATCCTGTAGCCATTACCCTGAATTGCGTGGCGCCAACATGTACGCCTATTGTCGGCACCAATGGTGTTGCAGCAGCAGCCGATAGTTTGACTGTTCAACTTTATGCCGGGCGTGATGAGTTAATTGGCGGTGCATGGTTTACCCGTGACTGTACTGGGGGGCAGGTCGCGTCAGGGACATTGATGACCAACCTGTTCGACATTAATGGCACCGATTTGAGATGCACGGGCAGTGTCGGCGGGGTGCAAGCATTGGTATCAGACGTCGAAGATCTGCAGGTACTTTACGGCATTGATAACGACCCCCCCGGAACCGCTGGCTATCAGTCGGCTGACCAATATGTGGCTGCGCCCACCGCAGCGCAGTGGCCGCAGGTGGTGACAGCCCGGGTTTGCGTGCAGGTGCGATCTGCCAATAACGGGCTGGCCACGACGCCACAGACCTATCTCAACTGTGCGGGTGCATTGGGCACCACCCCCGGAGCGACGACTACGGCGGGGGCGGGCGATCTTCGTCTGCACCGCACCTTTGTGGCCACCTATAACCTGCGCAATCGCGTCAACGGCGCGCCCTAGACCATGATAAATAGTCGCTGCTTTACTCGTATTGATCGCCGCCAGCATGGCGTGGCTCTGATTACCGGGCTGATCTTTCTGGTGGTGCTGACCTTGATTGGGATCACCTCCGCGCGGATGGCCGGGCTGGAAGAGCGCATGTCCGGCAACATGCGGGACCGTTCGCTGGCCGTGCAGGCAGCCGAAATGGCGCTGCGCGATGCCGAACGGGATATTCGTGGGGGTGCCGGCATTAGCCGGAATCCGGCGATTTCCGGAATAACCAACTTCGACTCAGCCTGTACAAATGGCTTGTGTTACAACGGTGTCGATGGCGGGCCTCTCCCCTTAACCAACCCACTCAATTGGAATGCCACGCCGGTATGGAGCACGGTCGATTGGACAGCAGCGGCGCCCAGCGTCGCCTATGGCACCAATACCGGCGCAACGAACATTCTCGGGCTCTTTGCCCAGCCCCGCTACATCATAGAAGGCATCCAGAAAACAGAACTGGGTGAAATCGTTTACTACTACCGCATCACCACGCGCGCAGTAGGCGCAAACCCCACCACCGTGGTTTGGTTGCAGGAAATATTCAGGTTGTAAGCAGCAGTCGCTTAATCGAGGAGTCCGAACATGAAATCCATCCGAACCCTGCTTGCCGCCATCATCGGCTTGATACCGGTTGCCTCCGCAGCTCTGTCGCTGGAGCAAACGCCGCTATTCATCGCCTCGACCGAACCCCGGGTCATGCTGGTCACATCCCGGGATCATCAACTCTCCATCAAGGCCTACACTGATTATTCCGACCTGGACGGAGACGGGGTTCTGGACACCACCTACAAGGACAGCTTCGCTTATTACGGCTATTTTGATTCCAGTAAGTGTTACTCATATGGCAGTGGCCTCTACCAACCATCCGGCACGGTGACAACGGGCACGCACCAATGTGGTGGAAGCACCTGGAGCGGCAACTTCCTGAACTGGGCCAGCATGACCCGGATGGATATTCTGCGTAAAACTTTCTTTGGCGGTTACCGCTCAACCGACACCACTACGGATACGGTGCTGGAGCGCCATTTTTTGCCCTATGACGTGCATGCCTTCGTCAAGGTGTACACCCCAGGCAGCGGTATGCCCACCATCCAGTCCTTGACCGGGATCGGCGGCCAAACCTCGATTTCTCTTTGCAACGTCAGCAATAGCAGCAGCAGCACGCTGACTGGACTGATGACGACGCTGCCCGACCCCCTGATAAGAGTGGCGGCGGGTAGCTGGCCTCAGTGGGACTCTTCGGAAGTTACACAGTGTGCGGTAAACAGTGGTCAATCCACTCAACCCACGGCGGTGCTGACTGATTACATTGCACGGGTCAAGGTGTGCGTATCGGGTTCACTGGAAACCAACTGCAAGACCTATACCCATCCCACCACAGCTGTGCAAACGGTTAAACCGACCGGATTGCTGCAGAAATACGGCGATGCAGATGCCGAGCGCCGGGTGCGTTTCGGCTTGATGACAGGTAGCTACACCGCCAACAAATCGGGCGGCGTATTGCGCAAGAACACGAGTTTGATCGCCAACAACAACGGTGCTGCCATCAACACCAGCACCAATTGCAGCACCTCCACTTCTTCATCGACCGTTAACGGCAATGCCAACGACGAGATCAATATTTGTACTGGCCAGTTCATCAACCAGGCCGCCACACAGGCAGGCATTATCAATACCCTGAGCCGATTGCGCATTGCCGGCTACCAATACAGCGGGCACGTTCACCAATACTCGTGTAACAGCCCGGGGATTCTGAGTTTCTCTGATGGCCAGTGCATCGATTGGGGTAACCCGCTCAGCGAGATTTATCTTGAATCCCTGCGTTACTTCGCTAACGCCGGTGCAACGACAGCATTCAATGTCAGTGATGCATCGAAACTCGCCTCGATCCCGCAGGTGACCTGGACAGACCCACTGCCATCGACGGAATGGTGCGCTGTGTCGAGTATCGTTTTGCTATCTACCGGCCTCAACTCCTTCGATACCGATCAATTGGCCAGTTTCACACCCAGTGGCGGCTCTTCCGTCAATGCTGCGACGCTGACACAAACCGTGGGAGACTCCTCGCATGAGGGGATCAATGGCGGCACCTATTTGATTGGTGACAACGGCAGTACCGCCAACAATCAATGCACAGCAAAAGTGATTAGCAATCTGGCGACCGCCAAGGGCATCTGCCCGGAGGTGCCCAGCACCCAGGGCGGATATGGCGTTGCGGGACTGGCCTATGCGCCCAAGACCATTGACTTGCGCCCTGGCTACCTTAGCAATCGCACGGCTCGTTGGGGGAGTGGCGCCACACCAATCAATCCGGACTGGGCATTGCGCCAACCGATCAACACCTATGCGGTACAACTGGCGGAGAGCTTGCCCAGCTTCAGTCCTGCTGTAGGCACGGGTGCAGTCACCTTGTTGCCGGCCTGCCAGGCCAACAGTTCTGGCAGTGCTTCAGCATGGACGGCCACCTCCACTGGCTGGCGCAACTGTTCCATGACCAATTTGGTCGTCGCACCCAACGTGGCCATGGCGAGTGTGGGAACCGACGCAACCGCCAAAAGCAACACCTGCAGCGGTAACGGCACCACATCCCAATGCTTCACCGTGGCGTGGGAAGACTCCACCTGGGGTAACGACTACGATATGGACGGCATTCAGCGTCTGGGTTATTGCGTAGGCTCGGCATGCAGCACTTTCAAAATGCTCTGCCCGACCACAGGCTCAGCGGTGGCCACCCTCGGCCCCTGGGCCAGTGTGGCCTCTAACAATATTGTGATTGCGACGTGTACGGTTCAGGCCAATGCGGGGCATACGCTGACATTTGGCTACACCCTTTCCGGCACCACAAATGACAGCGCTTTTTATCCAATCTTGCGACCCGGTAACGCCAACTTCAACGTGGGCTCCGTGTTGGCCGCGAGCATCACCGCACCGAATGCAGTCACGTTCGCGCAAGGCGCTTCCACTGCGCTGCAACTCAAAAACCCGCTCTGGTACGCAGCGAAATATGGCGGCTTTACCGAATCCACACCGACAGCAGGCACGCCAAGCCCTAACCTGACATCAGAATGGGATGCCGTTAACAATGTAACCGGTGCTGCCGGTGCGGATGGTATCCCGGACAATTATTTCGACGCACGTAACCCGGCCAACCTCATTACGGCCATGTCACAAATATTCGACGCGGCTTCACTGCCCGATGCGGCGGCTTCCTCGGTGGCCACCAACACGGCGAATTTGCAGGTTGATAACTATATTTTCCAGGCCAAATTCCAGCCCCGCAGCTGGAGTGGGCAACTGGTTTCGTATCGCCTCCAGACCGCCAGCAATGTGGTCACCCTGACGCAGGTTTGGGATGCTGCACCCAAACTCGACATCCGGCTGGCAAGCGACCGGGTCATCCTGACCAAGGGCGCGACCGACGGTGTCAGTTTCGAATGGGCCAACCTGACATCCAGCGTGCCTCCTGCCACGCCACCCAGCCAGCAAACCCTGCTCAACACGAATGCACTGGGTGTGTATGACGGGCTGGGCTCGGCTCGCCTGGATTACCTGCGCGGCGATGGTGCAAACGAAGGCACCGGCCCCGGGCAATTCAGGGCACGCAACAGGGCAACGGATGACGGCAGCATCCTCGGCGACATCGTCAACTCCGGCCCGCTCTTTGTGGGGGCGCCCAATGCCGGGTATTCGGATATCGATCACCCGGGCTATGCTGCGTTCCGCCAAGAATATCTGAGCCGCAAGCCGGTAGTGTATGTGGGTTCCAACGACGGCATGTTGCACGGCTTCGATGCGCAGCTCGATTCCAGCGGCAATCCGGTAGCAACGGGGGGAGACGAAGTGATCGCCTATGTGCCTTCGCAGGTATACGGCACTTTGAGTCGGCTCACTTCCCAGAGCTATAGCCGTGACCACCGTTACCTGGTCGACGGCACGCCGATGTCAGCTGACGCCTATTTGCCCGTGCTGGGCGGGACCGATGCGAACAAGTGGCGCACCGTTCTGATCGGCGGCTTGAATAGCGGCGGCAAGGGCTATTACGCGCTCGATATCACCAATCCGGATCTGGCTAGTGGATCCGCCCCGACCTTCAGTGCAGCCAACGCGGCCAGTTTGCTGTTGTGGGAGTTCACCGACGCCGACGACGTTGATATGGGTTACGCCTATAACTTGCCACCGCAGTATTCGGCGAATAGCCAGGCCAAGCAGATCGTCAAACTGCAAAATGGTAACTGGGCTGCCATCGTTGGAAATGGTTACAACAGCACCAATGGCAAGGCTGTGCTGTTCGTCCTCAACATAGAAAAAGGAATCGATGGCAGTTGGGCTACCTCGGGCGATTACAGCAAAATAGTGGCTGATGTGGGCCCGAACAATGGCCTGTCGACGCCGGTTCCTTACGATAGCGATGGTGACGGCAAGGCTGATGTCGCTTACGCGGGCGATCTGCTGGGCAATATGTGGCGATTCAATCTGGTCAGTATGACCAGCAGCCGGATTTTCAACGCGGGTACGACCAAGCCGATCACGACGCCCCCCGAGGTTCTCTCGCATCCCTTGGGTGGCACCATGGTGCTGTTCGGAACGGGCAAATATCTGGAACTGGCTGACAATTCAAATACCGATCAACAAACGGTATATGGCGTCCGTGATCTCGATTTGACCGTGTCGAGCACGGTGTTGGCGAGCGAGTTGCAGGAACAAACCGTGAGCGGTAGCAACCGCACTGTTTCACCCAGCGCCACCATCCCCACGACGCTGAAAGGGTGGTACATGAATCTTCCAGCAAGCAAGGAACGTTCGACGGGTATCCCCAAACTGGTAAGCGGCTTGTTCTTCTTCAACACGTTGATCCCTTCCGCATCGGCCTGCGAGTCGGGAGGGACGGGTTGGTTGATGGCGGTGGATGCGCTGACAGGTGCTCAGCCCGGGGGCGCGGTGTTTGACAGCAATAATGATGGCAGCTTTGATACCGGTGTCGGCGGCATTCAGATCGGCGCAGCCCTTGGTGGCACGACGTTTATTCGCGGTGCGCCGGGCAGTTCAGTCGGGGTGGGTGTGGCCTCGCTGACAAGTGGTCAGCTAGGCACGCCCTCGATCAATTTCGGCCCGTTGTCTGGCGGCCGCGTCAACTGGCGGGAAATTCTGCGGTAACCCTGGAGGGTGCTATGCAAATACTTATGAATGAGCGAATCATCGACACGAGCACTTGCACGCTGCTTGCGGGGTTGGGGGAATCAAGGCGGCAGCGTGGGTTCACGCTGATCGAGTTGATGATCACCGTGGCCATCATCGGGATACTGGCTGCGATTGCCTATCCTAATTACACGCAGTATGTGATGCGAGCCAATCGGGCGGAGGCGCGATCCATCCTGTTAGAAAACACGCAAGTTCTGGAACGCAATTACACAACGGCGAATCGCTACGATACTGTCAACAATGATGGCTCCGGTGGAGCGCCCGTGATCATTGCACAATCACCGAAACAAGGGGTGGCTAAGTACAATATCGCTCCGGCTTATGGCGCAGCACCAGCGCAGACATTTACGCTGAGCGCCACACCAGTTGTCGGTGGGCCGATGGCTAGCGATGTTTGTGGCGCGCTTACCCTTGATAATGCAGGGGTGCGTGGTCAGGGTGGCAGCACGGTAGACGAGTGCTGGGGGAAATAACTTACTTATAGGTTTAATCCTTTAGGCAAGGCGAAGGCCACTTTCTCTTGAACTCCATCCAAGTCAGCCACCGAGTCGATCCCAAGTTGTTTTAATTGCTCGATCACCGCGCGCACTAGCACTTCGGGTGCCGATGCGCCGGCGGTGAGACCAACCCGTTTTTTGCCCGCCATCCATTCGAGCTGGATTTCCGTTGCGTTATCCACCATGTAAGCCGGTACGCAAAGATTCTCAGCGACTTCCCGCAAACGGTTTGAGTTCGAGCTGGTCGGCGACCCCACCACGATCACGACATCACATTGCTTTGCCAGCGCCTTGACCGCATCCTGCCGGTTTTGCGTGGCGTAGCAGATGTCGTCTTTTTTCGGTCCGGTGATGTTGGGAAAGCGTGCACGCAGGGCATCGACCACGCGCGCGGCGTCGTCAACCGACAAGGTGGTCTGGGTGACGTAGGCGAGTTTGTCGGGGTCGTTCACTTGCAGGCTGGCGACATCTTCGGGCGTTTCGACCAGATACATGCCGCCGTTCGACTGTCCCAGGGTGCCCTCGACTTCGGGGTGGCCTTTGTGGCCGATCATCACGATCTCGAATCCCTTGTCGCGCATTTTGCTGACTTCGACGTGCACTTTGGTGACGAGCGGGCAGGTGGCATCGAACACGTTCAATCCCCGTGCTTCGGCTTCAGCACGCACGGCTTGCGAGACGCCGTGGGCGCTGAAGATGACGGTGGCGCCGGTGGGCACGTCGGCGAGTTCATCGACAAAAATCGCGCCCTTGGTCTTGAGGTCGTTGACGACAAAGGTGTTGTGGACGACTTCGTGGCGGACATAAATCGGTGCGCCGAATTTTTCCAGCGCGCGCTCGACGATGGCGATGGCGCGATCGACGCCGGCGCAAAAGCCGCGTGGGTTGGCGAGAAGAATGGTGGGATGCATGGGCGTTTTTGGGTTAGAGGATGCGGACAATTTCGACTTCGAACTCGATGGACAGATCGGCAAGCGGGTGGTTGAAGTCGACCTTTATCTCAGCGTCGCCAATTTCCAGAATGTGCCCGGCCAGCGTTTGCCCGCTGGGCATGGCGAATTCGACCAAGGTATCGACTTTGAAAGCCATGTCAGCGGGAAGGTCGGCTTTGGGCAGGGTCTGGATCAACTCGGGCTGGCTTTCACCAAAGGCTTGCAAGGGTTCGAGCAAAAACACGTGGCGCTCACCGGGGCGCAGATCGATCAGCCATTGCTCCAGCATCGGTGCCAGCGTGCCGTCGCCAAGTGTCACAAGGTCGGGATCGGGGTCGTCAAAATTGGAAATGATGTCATCGCCTCCACGCGGGCGCAGGGCGTAGCGCATCAGCAGGATGTCACCCGCGGCGACGGTGCGGGTGCTCATGCTGCTTTTCCTGGCGCGGCGGGCTTGCTGGTGAGGCTGTCCCAGATCAACAGCGCCGCGCCAATGGTAATGGCGGAATCAGCGACGTTGAAGGCGGGCCAGGCAAAGCTGCGGTAATGGAAATACAGAAAATCCACCACATGGCCGAGTATCACGCGGTCGATGACATTACCCAGCGCGCCGCCGAGCAACAGCGCCAGGGCGAAAGCCAGGCGTGGCTGCTGGTCGTGCCGCTTGAGTAGCCGCACGATGATGACGGTGGCGATGATGCCGATGGCGATGAAGAACCAGCGCTGCCAGCCGCCTGCGCTGGCGAGAAAGCTGAACGCCGCGCCGGTGTTGTACACCAACACCAGTGAGAAAAACGGCAGCACCGGCACGGCTTCCTGATAGTCGAGCACGGACGTCACCCAGAACTTGGTGAGGTGGTCGGCGACGATGACAGCCAGTGCGATGCCTAGCCATTTGCGCATGGCCGGGTTAAAGAAATCAAGCATGACTGCGTGCCTCGCCTGCGGTCGTCAGGTTGCTGACGCAGCGTCCGCACAGGCCGGGGTGACTGGCGTGCGCATCGACGTCGTCGCGGTAGTGCCAGCAGCGCTCGCATTTTTTTGCGGTACTTGGCATGACCTCGGTGCGGTCGGCTTCAGCGGCCACCAGGCGTGCCTGCGAAGTGATCAGGACAAAGCGCAGATCGTCGCCCAGCGGCGCCAGCAGTGCATGGGTGCCGGGGCTGGCGTGCAGGGTGACTTCGGCCTGCAATGACGAGCCGATGCCGCCGGCGGCGCGCACGGTTTCGAGGTCTTTTTGCACCTCGGCGCGGACGGCGCGGATGCGCGTCCAGCGGTCCAGCAATTCGGCTGGGTCGGCTTGTTCGGGCAGCGTGTGCCAAGTGTGCAGAAAGACCGAATCGTCGCCCGCCAGCTGCATCCACACTTCTTCGCCGGTGAACGACAAGATCGGCGCCATCCAGCGCGCCAGCGCATGGGTGATATGGAACAGCGCATTCTGCGCGGCGCGGCGCG
>JAANCK011112646.1_pt1 | contig 10716 bp, 9 predicted proteins | sample 7277841 | NCBI WGS metagenome assembly JAANCK01 (sample SAMN14222788, study PRJNA588281) | permafrost metagenome | isolation source: Arctic cryosol methane SIP | place: Canada:Nunavut | collected 2015-07 | reverse complement strand
GCCCTGCAGCTCAAACGGCGCGCCCGGCGCCGTCTGGTCGGCGCCATCGCTCTGGTGACCTTCGTTGTCATCATCCTGCCGTTGATCCTGGACAAGGAGCCTGGACCGCCTGGCCCGCCTCTGAGCGTGCAGATACCGAATCAGGATAGCGGCGGCTTCAATACGCGCGTGGTTCCGCCCCCGGCCGTGGCGCCGACACCCGCAGCACCGGCCCCCGCAGCAGCGGCGCCCGCAGCACCGGCGCCCGAGAAGAAAGTCGAGACTGCGCCGGCCAAAGCCGAGGCGCCTGCGCCCAAGATCGTGGCCAATCCTGGGCCTGGTGCCGCGAAAACAGAGCCCGCGGCGGCCCGGCCGGTCGACAAGGCCGAGGAACAACGGGCTCAGGCCGTGCTCAATGGCCAGACCTGGGCCGTCGCCCTCGATGCGTTTTCCGACAAGAGCAACGTAAAACAGCTGCGCAGCAGGCTATCTGCTGCCGGGGTAAAGTCCTATACTGAGCCGGTAAAGACCAGCAAGGGTGAGTTGACGCGGGTGCGCGCCGGCCCCTATGCCACCAAGGAAGCCGCCGAGAAGGCGCGCGCCAAGCTTGAGGCGATGGGACTCAAGCCCGGTGCAGTTGCGAGCCGATGACGTGGTTCGACTATGCCGTTATCTCCGTCGTCACGCTGTCGGTACTGCTGGCGGTATTTCGGGGAGTGGTGCGGGAAATCGCCGCGCTGGCGGGTTGGGCGGCGGCGTTGATACTGTCGGGGCTGTTCGCGCAGGAGCTGGCGCAGTGGTTGCCGGCGAGCTTGTCGCACCTGCTGAGGGCGGTGATCGCGTACCTGATAATCTTCCTCAGCGTGCTGCTGCTGTCAGGAGCGATCGGCCTGTTGCTGGCGAAACTGTTCCACGCCGCGGGCCTGGGTTTTACCGACCGCGCGGTGGGCGCATTGTTCGGGCTCGTACGCGGCGTTGTGATCGTGTTCGTCGCGGTAATGCTGGCCGGCCTGACCAGCATGCCGAAAGAGCCGTTCTGGCGCGAAGCGGCGCTGTCCGGCCCGATTGAGACGGCGGTGCTGGCCGCAAGGTCGGCTCTGCCGAGGGATTTGGCGCAACGCATCCGTTACAGGTGAGACCATGTGCGGGATTCTCGGTGTAGTGGCAAGGACTCCAGTTAACCAGCTCCTCTACGACGGGCTGCTGGTGCTGCAGCATCGCGGACAGGACGCGGCGGGCATCGCCACCTCCGAAGGTCAGACATTCCACATGCACAAAGGCGGCGGGCTGGTGCGCGACGTATTTCATACGCGCAACATGCGCGCGCTGCCCGGCAACATGGGCATCGCTCATTGCCGTTATCCCACGGCAGGTTCGCCCTCGAGCGCGGCCGAATCGCAGCCGTTCTATGTCAATTCGCCGTTCGGCATCGTGCTCGGCCATAACGGCAACCTCACCAACTCAGAGAGCCTGAAGCAGGAGATGTTCCGCCAGGACCTGCGTCACATCAACACCAACTCCGATTCCGAGGTGCTGCTGAATGTGCTGGCGCACGAGTTGCAGGAGGCCTCCACCAATTACAAGCTCGATCCGCAGATCATTTTCGCTGCAGTCGCCGCAGTGCACCGGCGTTGCCGCGGCGCCTACGCAGTCGTGGCGATGATCGCCGGCTACGGCCTGCTTGCGTTCCGCGACCCCTATGGCATACGTCCGCTGGTGATCGGGCGCACCGATACCGGCAACGGCTACGAATATCTGGTTGCGTCCGAATCCGTGGCGCTGGACACCCTGGGCTTCCAGATCGTGCGCGACGTTGCGCCGGGCGAGGCCGTGTTCATCGACGAAGAGGGCAATTTCTACAGCCGCCAATGCGCGGCGAAGACCTCGCTCAACCCGTGCATATTCGAATACGTTTACCTGGCGCGCCCGGATTCGCTCATGGACGGGGTGTCGGTGTACGAAACCCGGCTGCACATGGGCGAGCAACTGGCGGCGAAGATAAGGAGCCAGTACTCCCATCTCGATATAGACGTGGTGATCCCGATCCCGGATTCCAGCCGACCCAGCGCCATGCAACTGGCGCTGAACCTGGGGCTGTCCTATCGCGAAGGCTTCGTCAAGAACCGCTACATCGGCCGCACCTTCATCATGCCCGGCCAGAGAGAGCGCAGGAAATCGGTGCGGCAGAAGCTCAACGCGGTGGCGATGGAATTCAAGGGCAAGAACGTGCTGCTGGTCGACGATTCCATCGTGCGCGGCACCACCAGCCACGAGATCGTGATGATGGCGCGCGAATCCGGCGCGAATCGCGTCTTCTTCGCCTCGGCGGCGCCGCCGGTGCGTTATCCGAACGTCTACGGCATCGACATGCCCACGCGTCAGGAGCTCATCGCCAACGGTCGCAGCAACGAGGAAATCGCGCGCGAGATCGGCGCCGATGCGCTCATCTATCAGGATCTGGACGCGCTGAAGGCGGCGGTGACCGAAGCCAATCCGCGCCTGACGCAGTTCGAAACGTCCTGCTTCGACGGCAGCTATATCACTGGCGACGTGACGCGCGAGTATCTCGACAGCGTGGAAAACCACCGCAACTGCGCGCGCGACGGCGCCGCCGAGGACGAGCGCAGCACGCAGCTCGATCTGGGCCTGGTCGAGATCGATCGGGCCTGAAACAAGCCTTCGGGAATTGACACCTGCGCGCTGCGGTAGTAACGTAGTGCTGCGCCGATTTGAAGCATAGCTTGCGGGCGCCGCCGGGTTCTGGTTCGGACACCGGCAAACAAATACAGCTAAAGCGTGGGAAACCCGTCTTAGCCAAAGCTAGACGGGTTTTTTGCTTTTTGGGGAGCGCCCGCGCGCGCTGTTTTCAGGCTCGTGCCACGCATCGCTGCAACCTGGGCGCTTCCATTCTTACGGACGCAATCATGGCAGATACAAGCGAATTCGACACCCTGGCGCTGCGCTCGGGCATCCACCGCAGCCAGTTCGGCGAACATTCCGAGGCCATGTATCTCACCTCGAGTTTCGTGTTCCAGAATGCGGCACAGGCTGCGGCGAGATTCACCGGCGGTGAGGATGGCAATATCTATTCGCGCTTTACCAACCCCACGGTGAGCGCGTTCCAGGAACGTCTGGCGGCGCTGGAGGGGGCCGAGGCCTGCGTGGCTACTGCGTCGGGCATGTCGGCTATCCTGGCGCTGTCCATGGCCTTGCTGAAGGCGGGTGATCATGTGCTGTGCTCGGCCAGCGTCTTCGGATCCACGGTGCAGTTGTTTTCCAGCATCATGGGCAAGTTCGGCGTCGCAACCAGTTTTGTGTCCGGGGCCAGCGTCGCGGCCTGGGAGGGGGCGCTGCGCGGCAACACCCGGCTGCTGTTCATCGAGACGCCGTCCAATCCGCTCACGGAGATAGCGGATATTGCCGCGCTTTCCGCGCTGGCGAAGCGCGCCGGCGCGCTGCTGGCGGTGGACAACTGCTTCTGTACCCCCGCGCTGCAGCAGCCGCTGCGCTTAGGCGCCGATGTGGTGATCCATTCTGCGACCAAGTACCTGGACGGGCAGGGCCGCGTGCTGGGGGGCGCGGTAGTCGGGCCGCGCGGCGCGCTGATGGACAGCGTTTTCGGCTTTCTGCGCACGGCCGGGCCCAGCCTGTCGCCGTTCAATGCCTGGGTCCTGCTCAAAGGCCTGGAGACGCTGCGTATCCGCATGGACGCGCAGTCGCACGCCGCATTGCAGCTGGCGCAGTGGCTGGAACGGCACCCCGGCGTCGAGCGCGTGTATTACCCGGGATTGGCGTCGCATCCGCAGCACGAGTTGGCGAAGACGCAGCAGCGCCTGGGTGGAGCCGTGGTGGCGTTCGAGGTAATGGGCGGGCGCGAAGCCGCCTGGCGCGTGGTGGACGCAACGCGCATGATTTCGATCACGGCCAATCTGGGCGACACCAAGACCACGATTACCCACCCGGCCACCACCACCCACGGACGCATCAGTGCCGAGGCGCGCAAGGCGGCGGGAATCAACGAGGGTCTGCTGCGCGTCGCGGTCGGGCTGGAGGCGCTGGTCGACATACAGGCCGATCTCGAGCGCGGTCTGGCGCAGGGCTTATTTCAAAACGAGGGGATCCCTCCTCTCGTGCTCCCCTAGATCAGGAGCCATTTCGGTAATTCTGAAATGGCCCTTAGTTCTAAAGCGCAGCCGGCCTGGCCGGAAAGCGCTCTTCAGCCGCCGTCCAGCTGCACCGCGCGGCAGCCCGAAGCATCGCAGGCGAGGTAGCTGCCGTTCTGATACCAGTCCGCCAGCACCCAGCGCTCGCAGGCGTGGCCGTCGACCATGTGGACGTGGCGCGCGGGGCGGTGGGTATGGCCGTGGATCAGCCGTGGATAGTTGTGGCGGCGCAGTTGGGCCTCGACTTCATCCGGCGCGACGTCCATGATCGCGGCTGGCTTTGCACGCTTTTCCTGTTCGCTCCTGCGGCGCAGGGCCTCGATCGCTGTCTTGCGCTGCGCCAGCGGCTGCCGCATGAGCTTGTCGATCCAGGCCGGGCTGCGCGCTTCGCGCCGGAAAGCCTGATATTCCAGGTCGAGCGTGCACAGGGTATCGCCGTGCATCAGCAGTGTGGACTGTCCGTATAAAGTGAGCAGGGTGGGGTCGGGCAGCAGCCTCACTGCGCTCGCGCGCGCGAACGCTTCGCCGATCACGAAATCGCGGTTGCCGAGCATCAAGTAGGTCGGGACGCCGGCGGCGACGAGGCGGGCGAGGGCGGCGCATACTCCGGCATTGAATGCGTCGTCCAGGTCGTCGTCGCCGACCCAGTACTCGAACAGGTCGCCGAGGATGTAGAGCGCGTCAGCGCTGCGCGCTTCGCGCTCGAGGAAGCCGAAAAACGCGCGGGTGGCCTGCGGCCGATCAGGGCACAGATGCAGGTCGGAAATGAACAGCGTGCCCACGCGCGCCCGCGTTCACAGCGCTTCGGCGCGTTCCAGCACTACGTCCTCGACCGGGACATCCTGATGGCCGCCGCGGTTTCCGGTCTTTACGCCCTTGATCTTGTCGACCACCTCCATGCCTTCGATCACCTTGCCAAAAACGCAATAGCCCCAGCCCTGCGGCGTAGGCGCGCTGTGATTGAGGAAACTGTTGTCCTTGACGTTGATGAAGAACTGCGCGCTGGCGGAGTGCGGGTCCGAGGTTCGCGCCATGGCGACGCTATAGCGCTCGTTCTTGAGGCCGTTGGCCGCCTCGTTCTCGATCTGGGCCTGCGTCGGCTTTTGCTTCATCCCCGGGGCGAAGCCGCCGCCCTGGACCATGAAGCCGTCGATGACGCGGTGAAACACAGTGTTGTCGTAGTGTCCGCTCCTGACATAGGCGAGAAAATTCTCCACTGTCTTGGGTGCCTTGGCTGCGTCGAGTTCGAGGGTGATGGTGCCGTGGTTGGTGTGCAGTTTGACCATGATGTGCTCGCTATCGTTTGGAAACGTCGGGGTTGGAAACGTCGGGGTTGGAAACGTCGGGACTGGAAATGACGGAAACGGATTCGACGATCACCGGCTGCTGCGGGACGTCACTGGAAAACGGGCCGCCCGCCCCGGTCGGCGTGCTGGCGATGCGCATGACCACGTCCATGCCCCTGACCACCCGGCCGAATACGGCGTAACCGTAGCCCGCGCGGCTGGGTTCGCGGAAATTGAGCGCGTCATTGTCGGCGACATTGATGAAGAACTGCGCTGTCGCCGAATTCGGGTCTGAAGTGCGCGCCATGGCGATGGTGCCGGTGGCGTTTTTCAGGCCGTTTCCGGCCTCGTTTTCTATCGGCGCACGGGTCTTCATCTGATGGAAATTCCGGTCGAAACCGCCGCCCTGGATCATGAAGCCGCGGATGACGCGGTGAAACTGCGTGCCGGCGTAGGCGCCGTCCCTGACGTATTGGAGAAAATTGGCCACGGTCTTCGGCGCTTTGGCGGGGTAGAGCTCGATGCGTATGTCGCCGGCACTGGTCTTGATTTCGATCAGCGGGCCGGCGGCAAAGGCCTGGCTCGACCAGAGCAGCAGGCCAAATATCAGGTACGTCAGTGAACGCATTTATACAACCTCTTGAACGGGATCATTTTCTGCGCATTGCGCGGCGACGGATAGCCGGGTAAGCATCACTGCGCCGTCCACGCGAGCGCGCCGAACCTCGAAACGCGGCCGCCGGGCGCGGCGGCCGGTGCTAGGCCGACCCTTCGTAGATGATGCGCCACTTGCCGCTTTCCTTGGCCCAGTATTGGCGCTTCTTCATGACGTTGGACAGGTTGTTCGAGCGATAGTCCTGGTCGAACGTGATTACCACCAGCTCGTCTTTGCCCGGATTGCGGAACATGCTGAAATTCGAAAGCTTGAGCTTGATCCAGGTCTTGCCGCTGTTTACCTGGCGCTTGTGCTGCGACCATTGCGCGAGGTTCTCGTGGTCGGCGGAAAACTTTTTCGAGTAGTGGGTCAGGTAGCGATCCGTGTCGCGGCTTTCCCAGTCGCTGCGCCAGTGCTCGATTTCGGCATTGAGTGCATTGCGCTCGGCGTTCCAGTCGTCCAGCGAAAGCCATTCGACCTGCTCGCTGATGATCACCGGCGTAAGACCGATCTGCAGCTTTTTCGACAGCGCATCCAGGTCCGCATTTGCGAGCACCACGCAGCCGTTGCTCGCGCGCGGAGCCCGGCTGTAGGTATCGCTGGGCGTGCCGTGGAGCCAGATGCCGTGGCCGTTGCGTCCATGGCGCCGGTCCCACTCGTTGGGGTAGCTGATGGGGAAGGCGCCGCTGCCATAGAAATCGGAGAGCTTGTTGCGTGGCAGGCTGGCGGTGACGTGGTATACGCCCACCGGGGTCTTCTCGTCGCCTTCGCGCGTCTTCTCGCCGCCGCGCTTGCCGGTGCTGATGTAATAGTCGGCGACGAAGCGCGGCCGTCCGCTCTCGTTCTGGTAGAGGTACAGCCGCGAGCGCTTGTTGTCGACGACGATGGCATAGCGCTGGTCTGCGCGCAGCTGCAGCAGATAGCGCGGCACCCGATCCTGCGACGGACGGTCACGGTAGGCATGCAGCCGCACCAGCGCTTCGGCGCGCAGGTCCGCCAGGCGCGCGCTCGATCCCTGCGGTGCGTCGCCGAAGGTCTTGAGCTCGCGGCCGCGCGCGAGCAGCAGGTCGCCTTTGATCAGGTAGGCCAGGCGGAAATTGGGATTGGCACCGATGAGCGTCTCGACCTGCTTGAGCGCCTGATCGAGGCGGTTGGCTTCGATCTCGTCAAACACCATGCCCAGCATCTTGTCGGTACCTTGGTCCGCCCGGGCGGGCGGCGGGGAAAGGAGAAAGGCGCTGATGAGGCCTAGCGCCCCGGCTAGCAGTAGATTAGAAAGCCTGCGCCGCAACTGCATCAATTAGTTGACCCGTTCTTCATGGATTAGCCACTTGCCATTCACTTTGACCATATCCAGCGTTTTGGTTCCCGAAGCTTTGATCACATCGGAGCGGTAGGATTGGCGAAAGCTCACGCTCGCGCTGTTCTCGCCCTTGATCGAGACCTTGGGCGATTCGATATCGACTTCGATCTTCTTCGGTGCGCTGATGCGCTGCTTGCGCCCCTTTTCCCATTCCGCGCGCGGTTCGCCCTTGGGGGTTTTGAAGTCCTTGGCGTAATGCGCGAGGTAGCCCGCGACGTCCTGTTTCGACCAGGCACTGGCCCAGCCGCGCACGGCCTTCAACAGGGCCTCGGTTTCCGCTTTCTCGCCGCCGCTGGCTTTCGGCGCCGGCTCAGCCGCTTTGGCTTGGGCCGCCTTGGGTTCCGCCTTGGCTTCGGCCTTGGCTTCGGCCTTGGCTTCGGCCTTGGCTTCGGCCTTGGCTTCGGCTTTGGCTTCGGCTTTGGGCTCGGCCTTCGGCGCTGCCGCCACCTTGGTCTCGGCCACAGGTTTGGCACTCGCGGCTGCGATCGCCGGCGCAGCCTCCGCCGTTTTGGGCGGTTCCGTGCGCGCCGCGGCGCGCGCGGTGCGCGATCCGCTGCCGATCAACTCGCCGATCATGGCAAGCTTGGTCTTGGCGCCGGTGTTGGAGGAGTCCAGCTGCAGCGCCTTGTCGTAGGCCTGGCTCGCGAGCTTGGCATAGATGTCGCCGAGGTTTTCGTGCGCGGTGGCATAGCTCGGATGGGTGCGAATCGAGGCTTCCAGCGCGGTCTTGGCCTTCTCGTACTGTCCTTGCGCCGCATACAGCACCGCCAGGTTGTTGTACGGCTCGGGCAGTTCGGGGTAGTCCTCGGACAGCTTTTGGAACACCTGGATCGCCTCGGCCGCGCGGTTCATTTCCGTCAGGATCAGGCCCTTCAGAAACCGTCCCTGCGCGTCGCGGGGCTTGCCGGCGAGGTATTTGTCGACGCGCTCGAGGGACTGCGGCAGCTGGCCTTGCCGCATCATGCGATTGATGTCCTGCAGCTCGTCGGCGTGGACCGAGGCTGCTGCGAATGCGATGCCTAGCGCGAAGGCGGTGCGGCGGAAGAATTGGTGCATTGTGTTATACTTTCTCACGCTAGTTTGATTAGCCTTGCATTCTAACAAGAACACCGGAACGTCCACAATAGAGACCGCCGTCGAAGTTTCGCCGGCGCCGCCGCGTTTGCGCGCAAGGCGCGCCGCCGGCGACCAAATTCCGCCTGCCATTTGCGCATGCTAAAGATATACAACACCCTTGCCCGCCGCAAGCAGGATTTCGTGCCGATCGAGCCGGGCAGGGTGCGCATGTACGTGTGCGGCATGACCGTCTACGACTACTGCCACCTGGGGCATGCGCGCGTCATGGTGGTGTTCGACATGGTGCAGCGCTGGCTGCGCGCCTCCGGCTACGCGCTCACTTACGTGCGCAACATCACCGACGTGGACGACAAGATCATCCGCCGGGCGGCGGAAAACGGCGAATCCATAGCTGAGCTAACCGCGCGCTTTATTGCGTTCATGGACGAGGACGCGGCCGCCCTGGGGGTGCAAAAGCCCGACAGCGAGCCGCGCGCAACGGAACACATACCCGGCATGCTGAAGCTGATCGACGCGCTGCAGGCGAAAGGGCTCGCATACCGCGCCGATAGCGGTGACATCAATTACGCGGTGCGCAAGTTTCCCGGCTACGGCAGGCTTTCGGGGAAGTCGCTGGACGAGTTGCGCGCCGGCGAGCGCGTCGACGCCGACCCGAGCAAGCATGACCCGCTCGACTTCGTACTGTGGAAGCGCGCCAAGCAGGGCGAGCCGGCATGGGAATCGCCCTGGGGCGAGGGTCGTCCAGGCTGGCACATCGAATGTTCGGCCATGTCGTGCAGGCTGCTCGGCGAACATTTCGATATTCATGGTGGCGGCCAGGATCTGCAGTTCCCGCATCACGAGAACGAGATCGCACAGTCGGAGGGCGCGCACGGCGGCGTCTTCGTGAACTACTGGATGCACAACGGTTTCGTGCGCGTCGACGACGAAAAGATGTCCAAGTCGCTCGGCAACTTCTTCACCATTCGCGAGGTGCTGAAACAGTACGATGCGGAGGTGGTGCGGTTTTTCATTCTGCGCGCGCACTATCGCAGCCCGCTCAACTACTCGGACCAGCATCTGGACGACGCCAAAGGTGCGCTGACGCGGCTGTACACGGCGCTCAAGAACGTGCCGCCGCAGGCGGTCGCGATCGACTGGGACGAGGCCGGCGCCGCGCGCTTCAGGGCGGCAATGGACGACGATTTCAACACGCCCGAGGCGATGGCGGTTCTGTTCGAACTCGCGGCCGAGGCCAACCGCAACAAGTCGGCGCAGACAGCGGGCCTGCTCAAGGCGCTGGGCGGGAACCTTGGACTGCTCGGGCAGGATCCGACCCAATTCCTGCAAGGGCGCCTGCACTCGATCGAGGCAGGCTTGGCGGGGAACGGAACGGCGCCTGCGTCCCCGACGGCGATCAGCGCCGCACAAATCGAGCAGAAGATCGCCGAGCGCGCCGCGGCGAAGAAGGCGAAGAACTACGCCGATGCCGACCGCATCAGGGGAGAGCTGCTGGCCGCGGGCATCGTGCTGGAAGACACGCCACAGGGCACCACTTGGCGTCGTGCGTGAATCTCGACCCGATTTAGCCGCCGCCTGATCCAGGCTGCCGGCCTACTCGGCAAAAAACTCCTTCACCTTGTCCATCCAGGACTTGGCGCGCGGATTATGCCGGTCCGCGTCTTTCACGTTGATTGCTTCGAGCTCGCGCAGGAGTTCCTTCTGCCGCTCGGTCAGGTGTACCGGGGTCTCGACGATCACATGGCACATCAGGTCGCCGTGGGCGTGGCTGCGCACGCCCTTGATGCCCTTGCCACGCAGGCGAAAGATCTTGCCGCTCTGGGTCTCCGCCGGAATCTTGATCCGCGCCGACCCGGAGAGTGTCGGAATCTCGATGTCCCCGCCCAGCGCGGCGACGGTGAAACTGATCGGCATTTCGCAATGCAGGTCGTCATGGTCGCGCTGAAACACCGCATGCGGCTTCAGATGCAGCTGCACATACAGGTCGCCGGGCGGCCCGCCATTGACACCGGCTTCGCCCTCGCCGCTCAAACGGATGCGATCGCCTTCGTCCACGCCGGCGGGAATCTTGACCGCCAGGGTCTTGTGCTGTTTGATGCGGCCGGCGCCCTGGCAGGTGATGCAGGGGTCGGCAATGATCTTGCCGGTGCCGTGGCACTTGGGGCAGGCCTGCTGGATCGAAAAGAATCCCTG
>JAANCK011412512.1_pt1 | contig 10731 bp, 7 predicted proteins | sample 7277841 | NCBI WGS metagenome assembly JAANCK01 (sample SAMN14222788, study PRJNA588281) | permafrost metagenome | isolation source: Arctic cryosol methane SIP | place: Canada:Nunavut | collected 2015-07 | reverse complement strand
CATCGCCGCGCGCGGCATCGACGTCGAGGCGCTCTCGCACGTGGTGAACTTCGACGTGCCGAACATGCCTGAGGATTACATTCACCGCGTCGGCCGCACCGCGCGCGCGGAACTGACGGGCGACGCCATCACGTTCGTCGCCCCGGACGAAGAGAACGATCTTCGCGCCATCGAGCGCGCCATCAGCAAACGGCTGCCGCGCATCACGCTCCCCGATTTCGATTACAAACAGAAACCCGCGGAGAAGCTGGAGATCCCAATCCAGGAGCGCATCGCTGCGATTCGCGCGAAGAAGGCCGAGGATCGCGCGCGGGCGAAAGCGAAACTGGAGAGAAAAGGCGCAAGCTCGGGCCCCGCTGCCGCACCGTCTCGTCAGCCGCAGCGCAACGCCGGGCGGCCGCAGGTTGCGGGCTCAGGACGCGCACCGCAGCGCGGCGGGGCACCGAGCCATTCCGCCGGACGCGGACCAGCATCCGCACCCGCCCATCGCCGGCCGGCATCGCCGTCGAGCAACCGGCCCGGCAGTTCGCCATCGGGTAACCGGCGGCGTCCGTGAAGGTCCTGATCTTCGGCGCGACCGGCTCGGCAGGCGGCAGCGTTCTGCGCGCCTGCCTTGCGTCGCCGATCGTCGATGACGTTCGCACGATCACGCGGCGGCCACTACCAATCGATCATCCGAAGCTTCGTTCTTTCGAACACACCAACTTCCTCGATTTCTCACCAATCGCCGCGGCCTTCGATGACCTCGACGCGCTCCTCTTCTGCCTCGGCGTCTCGGCGACGAAGGTTTCGAGCGACGAATACCGGGTCATCACCCACGACTACGCGATGGCCGCAGCGAACCTGCTGAAGACGCACAGCCCGCAGGCGGCCTTTCATTTCATCAGCGGCCAGGGCACGCGTCCGGGCAGCAAAATCATGTGGTCGCGCGTCAAAGGCGAGACAGAAAACGATCTGATGGACCTCGCCGGCGCCGTCTGCTGGCGTCCCGCCGCAATCGACGGCGAGCCGGCCGGCACGTACAGAATGCTCCAGCCGTTCTACCGCCTGCTTCGCCCCTTCCGCAGCCTCTACATCGCCGGCCAGGACCTCGGCCGCGCAATGCTGCAGGCGACGGTCGAAAAGATGCGCCACCGCGTGATCGAGAATCGCGAGATTCGGGAGATCGCGGAAAGGGGGAGCGTTTAGTTTCGCTCGGGGTGGTCGCGCGGTTTCGCAGTCGCGGAGTGGCTGATGCAAACGAGACTGACGGAACGTACGTCGGGCTGACCGTTAGCCGTCCGCCGATGTTGCGCGCCTCGGGGACGCGATCGACAAGGAACAGTTCAAGGACCTGCTGGAAAAGGCGACGTAAGGAGCGACGCGGTTATCGGCAGCAGCACTCCTTCTTCGGGGGCGACGGTGGACGCCGGAACGATGGGAACTGATAAAGAAACCCGACGCGAGCCTCGATACCACTCTCGTGCTTGCTGAACGGCGCCATGTGGCCATTGCCGGGCGGCTGTTCCGGCGATACCAGCGGCGAGCCCGTTCCCGGCAGCCACACCTGATTGTCTTTCCACGCGGCCCCGAGCCGAATCGACACGCCGTTCCCCAGGGGCTGCGTCACGGTTGCCGTGGCCGAAAGACGCGTCGTTACAGGCGGCAGTTGCTGTACTTGCTGGTTGAGGTCCACCATAGGAATGATTCGGTGCATTGTCGGTGCTACGGCAGGAACGGTCGTTGCTTCCTTTCCGTTGTAGCTCACCGCGAAATCGAATCGTCCGGGCTGGCTGCTGACGAATGATGTGATTTCGCGGCCATACACCGCAGAGAACGTTAGTGTTTTCGCGGCGAGCTCCGTCGCGGGAGGCGCCGTAAGACGGGGGTCATTCGCTTCGATCTTGAGATACTCAACAGCCAGTGCCAACTGCCCGTGGTTGTGCCCGCTGGCGGTGCGGTTCGCGTAGTCATTGAACGCGGTCAGACACGTTCCCTGCGCTTCGCAGCCGCGTCCTTCGTTGCGGCGAAACGTATTGAGATTGTCAGTGCGGATCTCCCAGGTGACGCGCCCGCCTCGCTGATTCGGACCGGTAGTCGGTTGGCGGCGCTGGCCGATGACTGTGAAGAACAGTTGCGGCTGGTTGCTAACCAGGCGCGCGAAGTCTTGTGTAAGCCGCGTTGCTGTGGCCGGGAGCGCACTCAGTGACAGGCTCTCGACGTCCATCATTGCAGCCATTCGCGCAGCAGCATCGGGGAAGATTTCGGCGAAGGGCGTGTCGAAGCTGGCCGCTGGGATTGTCGCCGGCGCCGGCGCGGGGTTGGAAACGAGCGCGGACATCAGCGATTCGAATAGACGGCGATGCGGATCGAGCCCGCGTCCGACGTGTTGGGTGAGCGGATTGATTGCGAGACTGATGGCAACGTCGTCGGAATTGCCGAGCTCTTTCTTGAGCGCTGCAGCTTGGGCGGGATCCGACTCCTCTTTGACGGCGGCGCTCAATGAGGGATCGGTAAGCGTGACCTCGATGTTCGATTGTTGGTTCGAAGTCGCCAGGTTGTAAGCGAAGGTCAATGATTTTTTGCCGTCTGCGGCACTGGAGCCGTCGAGATGCGCAGACGCAGTGGTGAGAAAGTCCTTCATCGCAGTCTGCGCCGGCGAGGATGCCGCGCTCGGCCCGGTCGTAACCTGCGTCAGTGCGTTTTGCGCCGCTTCGTACGCGTGTGCCGTAATGAGCCGCTGCAGGCAATGCCGCGGCGTCTCCGAGGAAATGCACCTCTCCTCAGCCGCCGCAGCCGTTGCAATCAGAAGGAACAGCACTGCAAATCGGAATGACATGGGAACCCTCCATTTCGGACCGGTCGATTAGACGGACGCCGTTTGAGAGTTCCAGGGAGGTGTCAAAGAAGAACGCCGGCTCACAATACGGAGCCGGCGTGAGTCACAATAGCCGAAAGGGCCATATCGAATGAGCATTCGGGTTCCGTCTAAGAACTCGTTATGCGGCCGGCTTGTACCAGACGCATAAAACGACTGAAGCGCCGCGAGCGGTGTCCACAGGACTCGTAATGGAGCGATTCGTGACTATCGATCGGTAGACGGTCGGTGTCCAACTTCGTAACGCTAAAGCTAAATTTCACCGAGGCGGATCAACTTCGCTCATGGCCAAGCGGAGTTTGAACATTCGAAGTTGTCTCCCTGTACCGCACTGAGGACGCCGTTGTTCCGCTTGGCGTCGGGTAGTGAGATTCCGCCTGCCGCTCCGGGAAGGCTGCTCATGACGCACGAGTTGTGCGCCACCAGTGCGCTATGATTCGAGATCCAGTCGGTGACGCTCATGCAGGAAGCAGTCGAACCCTCGCCCATTTCGTAGTAGGCGTGCACGTGCGAGACGCCATTGAGGGCCGATGGATTTGGTTGCGCGCATCCTGTTGGCGTCAGGCAACTCACAGGCACATTCGCTACGATGAGATTCAACGAGCCCGCAACGGGCTTGAGCCGGATCTCCTTGCGCACTCTCGTTGTGCTCGCTGAGATGGTGAGAAAGCCGGAGCTTTGCAGGGCAACTTCCGTGTCGATTCTCTTCCCCGCGTAATTGCACCCACCCACATTGCCCTGAGGCAGATCGAACACTGCCGCGGCGCCGTCATAAGGAGGTTGGAACCTCGCATTGAGCGAGGTTAACGAGGGGCAATACCCTTGCAGTGGTGGCAGCTTGAGATTCGTCACCAACCCCTGGTTTGGAATACCGCTTTCGAACCGGATACGTTCGCCGTTAAGCTTCACGTACAGATACGAGGAATCGCCGGGCAGAGTCGTCGGAGTTCCCCAGTTTGAAGTCGGGAGGTAGCCGGCCGCTGGAAAGACGAGAAGTGCGACGTGGTCCTCGACATGATGCACTTGGCCGATGGGCACTGGGACCAAGTTTCCCGGAGCGATGAGATTGCCGCTTTGCGGCGGAGCGGGAGCGGGAGCGGGGCGCGGAGCCGCGGGCTGCATTTGCATCGAGGCCGACATGGGCGTTCTTGGGTCCGAGTAGGCGACCTGCGGCAGAATGACTTTGAGGCCGCAGTCGTTGGGAACCATTTGCGAGAAAAGCGCAAGCCCGACGAAATGGATGGTAACCGGGATAAACGGGGGCATAGGTGTCCTCCAGTTTGTTGTCAATCGTTGCTGAGTGACTCGACCGGTGCCCAGGTCGCAGGATGCGCGAGCCGCGGGTCAGTCGAGTGAAGAAGATCAAGCTGCGCGAAACGCAGCGCACGCGCCGGAGACGCTCCGGCGCGCAGATGCTCATGGAGGTGGAAGAAGAGCGGCGCAGAAACGTCGTCGTCAATCTCCCACAAGGTTCCAACGACTTCTCTTGCGCCGGCGAGAAGAAAAGCCCGGGCCAGACTCGACATCCCGGCTACATGTTGGGTGTTGCCTCGGAATGTGCCGCATGCGGCGAGGACGACAAGTGGCTGACGATCGAGCCGTAAGCGCGTCACGTCGTTCGCACCTACGATGCCCGATTCGAGGCCCGTGGCTGCGAATGACAACGCGGCATACGATCCGCTGGTGTCGCTGTTGGCGTGACCGGCGAAATGAATGAGCGCGCTGCGTCGGGCTGCGCGGGTGAATGCGGATCGTGTGGCATCCGCTCCGGTCAGGATGGAGGCGCCGCCGTAGAGCGTGGCGATGCGTCCCGCCTCGAGGCGGCTGTTTGGCAGGCTTGGTCCCGCTGTTGTTGAAGGATCAGCGACGATCAGCGCAGGCTGGAGTGGCGCGCTCGTTTCATGACGCGACGTCGCCGCGGTCGCGAAGCGGATCGTGAATTCCTCGGCGAGGTACTGTCTTCTTTCTCCATCCCACAGCGCGGCGAACGGAAGAGCAAAAAGTTGACGGTCGGGAACGAAGACGATCTCATCGACTCCGATTAGGCGGGAGCGCAACGGATCGATGAGTAAATGGTGAAGTGCCGCCGCTCTCACGTTGAGCTCATCGATTGGCGCTCGCCGGCGGATGAGATCCACGAGTGAGTTGACGCTGCTCTCCAACTCGTGACGATCGATTTGGATGCGCTGCGCCGTGAGCCCGTCCCTCGTCAGGCAGAAAGCGACGACGGCTTGGGGTAACACGCTGTACTCGACGACAGCAATGTCGTGCGAATCGGGCAACTGGGCCGTGGCGGATGCTTGTAAGCGTTGGTAGGCCGCTGGCAGCACACGTGAGTGGTCGGCAGCATGGAACGCACCTTCAACGTCGCCGACCGATAGCCTCAGGTCGATCATCTCGTCAAGGATTTGTCTTGCGACATCGAGGAAGCGGACCTGAGACTCCGTATCGAGGATCGTCGAGCGTTGCTTTTCCACCTCGCCGAGCGCGCTTGCAATGTCGGCGAGCGCGGACACGCTGTCGCCTAGAGTCCGGTGAGCTCGCGCCCGTTGCAGATAGGCACTGGCAAGATCGGCTCTGGTCTCCTGTCGGGTGAAGAAGGTTATGCTTCGATCGAGAGAGACGATTGCGGTTCGCGCGTTTCCGGAGGCTTGGACTGTGGCATCGGCAAGGTCGATTTGCCTGCTCAGTTTCTCTCTGAGCGCGGCGTCGGACACAACCGAAGCGGCGTCGCGAGCGATCGTAAGCGACTGTCTTGCTAGCTCAAAATCACCGTTGCGAGCGGCGAACCGCGCGCCCTCAGCTTCGTCGAAGGATAGCTGGGCGGGGTCGGAGTTATGACGAGCGTTATCAATCATTAGGTCGATGATCGATGCGGCGGCGGCAATGTGTTCCGTCGCAGCAAGAGTTGATGCGGCGAGACGTAGCATTGCGCCTAGTTTCTGCCGCTCACCCGTTGCGCTCATTTCGCGGAAGCATTGGAGGCGCCGGCTCCAGGCGAGATCCGTCTCGCCGGTCAGCTCCAAAGCCATTGCGGCGATGCCGTCGAGCACGGCGGCGTGGCCCTTCTCTCCGAGGCTGCGGAAAATACTTGACGAGGTATCGGATTCGCGCGCCGCGGCGCCCCAGTCACCGGAGCTGTTCCCATAAACGGCCAACTCCCAATGGATCTCGGCGCTCAGGGCACGATGGCGATTCGTCTCAACTCTCGATAGAAGAGCCGTGAGCAGGTCGTGAGCTTCCTCGCCGCGGTTCTGATCGAAAGCAGTGTTCGCCGCGTAATACGACGCCAAGATGGCCAACGGACTCCCCCCGCGCGCGAACAGCGCCGCGGCGCGGCGGAACTCAGGCTCCGCAGCGCCGGGAAGGCGATGGTTGTAGGCGATTCGGGCGTCGCGATAAATCCGCTGTCCGGTGACGAGCGAGTCACGAGCTTCGCCGCGAGACCTGTCGATCGCGCCCACGGCGTCATCGAGCAGATGCTCGCCGTTGAACCCACCCAGCGCACGGGCGAGAGAGCGGGCTTGGGCCAACGCGGCCGATGCGTGCGCCTCATCATGTGTCATCTCCGCGTCAGCCCACTCCGCGAGCAAGGGCCCTTCTCCCCACGTTCGTGCCTCTTGCGGGAACTCACGTACGAGTTTGTCCGCCGGAACGCGCCCGATCATCTTCGGATCGAACCGCACCGATGTTGAATCGAGCGCGCGAAGATGCGTGCGTGCTTCGACGGCCCAGGCGCTGCCCGGGTCGATCTCGAGGTAGCGGTGCCACGCTTTGCGGGCTTGTTCGGTGAGGCCGAGGTGCTCGATGATCAGGGCTCGATTGAAGAGCGCTTCGGGGAGTTTGGGGTCGAGGCGCAGCGCGTGATCGGCATCGGCGAGCGCTTCCGGCAACTGCGATGGGCGCTCGTCTTCCACGGCGACGGCGTAGCGCGCGGCGGCCAGATCGTTCCACGCGTGCACGTCGCTGGAGTTGCGCGCTGCTTGTTCCAGCGCGGCGATGCTGTCGCTTCGCCGGCCGATCAGGAGATAGGCGACGCCTGTTGCGTGACGCGCTTCCGATTGATGGTGATCGGCCGTCTTCTCCAGCACTTCTCCGGCGGCGCCGGCGACTTTGAGGTCGGCGGGATCGGGCTTCGCGTCGCCGCGCGACGGGGCTTGCAACCGCGCCCATGGAAAACCGGACAGGCGTGCCGCGACGACTCGATGGTCGTGCGGCGCGACGGCGATGAGATGTGCGATGGGCGAGGCGTCAGGCGTGTCGGAGCGATCGGACGTACTGCGTGTGGCACTCCAGCGAAGAACGGGAACGGTGATGGCGACTGCGGCAAGAAGCGCCGCCACGGCCAGCAGCCATGGCCGGACGGTGTGTGTTGGCAACGACGGTGACTTCTCGCTCGCGAACCGCGCGGTCTCTGCGACGACGGTCCGGCAGTCGCTGCAGCCGCGCAGATGCTCCGCGACGACTGCGATCTCGCCTGGCGCGAGCCTGCCTTCAACGAACGCAGCCATGATCTGAGCCTCGGGATGACGCGGCGCGGCGTCGTTCATTGCGATCCCTCCGACTGTGTCGCCGCTCGTTCATCGGCGCGTATGGACGGACGCGGTTTTTGCTTTCCGAGGTCAAACTGCAAAAGAGCCTCATCGCGGCCGATCAGGTCGAGCACGTCCCGCCAGGCGATGCCGGAGCACTCAAGCTCCGTCCGGATGTCGCGCATTCGCCGGTCGATTCTCCTATACGTCAGTTTCTGATCGAGTCCGAGGGGGCGCGCGATCTGAGGAACGGTCATGCCCCCTTCGAAGCGAAGCTGCAGGATCAAACGCTCTTCCTCGGGAAGGCGGCTGATGACGGCGGACATGATTGTCGAGAGCCGCTCGGAGGCGCGGCGCCGCTCGTCGGCGAAGACCGGCTCTTCGACGTCCGAGGGGCGTGAGACCGCGACCGACGCCGCCTCATCGATGCCGACGTCGCGCCGCCGCGGCGGACGCTCAGGAAGCCGGACGGCGAGTGTCCGGAGCGATTCGCGGGTGACGCCGAAGTGCTTCGACTCCAGGATCGTCAGCGCCTGATCGAGCGTTCGCCCGTCGCGATGAATGAGTTGCTCGAGATCGACGGCCAGCGGTCCGAGACGCTTTGCTTCCGCCGAGGAGTGCCACTTGCCCCAGACGTGGATCCGGTAGTCGAGCGCCATCCGCTGCACGACGATGCTGATGAACGTGGCGAAGCTGCTGCGATTCTCGTACGCGCGCAGGATCGCGTAATTGTTTTCGACAAGCCTGAGCTTCACGGTGGACGCGAATTCCTCCGCGTCGTCGAAGTCGAGACGGTAACGGCGGCAGGCGAAGCCCACCGCGCGGTCGATGACGGCGAGGTTCGACGTCAGCAGTTCATGAGGTTCCGGAACCGGCACCCGTTTCAACTCTCTCAACAGAGGAGTGTCGCCAGCCGGGATTACCACACCCAGAACGTCATCAACGGCGTACATCGCGAGGTTTCGGCTTGTCATCTGAGGGGGGGCGGAGGTAATCGATGCGACGCTCGGATTAATTGGTGCTGGTGCTGTCGAGCTTCTTGATGATGTCGTCGAAGTGCGCGGCCGGGTAAGCGCCCCTGACGGGAATGCCGTTGAGAAGGAAGCCGGGAGTGCCATTGAAGCCGAGCTTGCCCGCTTCCTCTGCGTCGGCTGCGATGCGCTCCTTCACTGTCTGACTCGCGGAGTCCTTCTCGCACCTCTCAACGTCGAGCCCGAGATCGCGGGCAGTTTTCTTGAAAAAATCGACACCCAGCTTGTCCTGATTCTGGAAAAGGATGTCGTGGAACTTCCATGCCTTCTCGGGCGACTGCAAGGCGACAGCCTCGAGCCATTGCGCCGCGGGCATGGCTTCCGGGTGGAACGACAAGGGCAAGTTCTTGAATACGAAGCGGAGGTCGGTGGGATGGCTCTTTCGCAGCTCTTCGACCGTCTGGTAACCGGCCGCACAGTACGGACACTGAAAATCAGCATACTCGACCAGCGTTAGGCGTGCGTCACGACGCCCACGAATACGGCTGTTGGCGTCAATCGATGCCTTGAGAGGATTTCGGAATGAATCTTCAAAGGCCTTCTTTTCCGCCGCCTCGGCCTCCTGTTTGCTCCGCGCCTGTTCCTCGGCTGCTTCCTGCGTCACGATCTCGAAGATGACCTTCTTGTTGGCTTTGATCGCTTCGATGAGCACGTGGGGGTTCTTCTGCAGGGCCAGTTCGATGTCGGCTGCGGTGATATCGCTGGTTCGACCAGCGGCACAGCCGAGCGTTGCTGCCGTAAGAACGGCGAGCAGTGGGTGTAGTCTCATGATCTTCTCCTGTTGCGGCGTTCAGCTCGCAGCGCTGGCGTTGATTCGGGTCATGGCGAGGGAGAGGAGGGAAGCATCCGTCAAACGAATGCTTCCCTTGACGAGTCTTAGCGAGTACTAGAACTTACAGACGGCGGGGGAGATCACAGTCGTCACACACTTCGCAACGGGCGCCGACTCATAGAGCCCGTTGCCCCATATCCAGAAGTTCGGGCTGCCGGGCGTGCTGGTGCCGTTGGGCGGCAACGAGGTACCCGGTCCGGGAGTGATGGGACCGCATACGCCGATCTTGCACATCTTGCTGCTGTCGGTAACGCCACCGACGACATTCTGCGGGTTGAGCCACGGCGCGGGACAGGTGCAGACCGTCCTGATCACCGCGGGCGTATTCTTAAGGACGCCGATCTCGGGTGCGACGGCACGATATGCCGCGGTGCCAACGGCGCTGAACGCGCTGACGTGTGCGCCGTTGCCGCAGCCCAATGCGCAGGCGGCGCTGGCGATCGACTGTAAGCCGATGTAGCTGGCGGCAGCATTCGTACAAAGTCTGTTGCAATCCCGCTGATTTTCTTCCTTCTGCGGATTGATGCCCCTATAGGTGAAGAGTGGCCCGATGTCTTTGATGACCATTGAGGCATTGGTCTGGCCGGAAAGGTTGGTACACGATATTTTACAGAAGCAGTGCGCTTCGGCGAACGCATTGTGGGCGGTGGCGGCGACCAGGAGAAATGTGAATGCGATGCTCATGGCGAAAGGGCGCTTGATATTCATGATTTCATCTCCGGAATCAGGGGCTGTTCGGAATGCCTCCGACACACCTCTGAAGAGTTAGTGGTTACGACAGCTCTACGAGCGAAGGGTGCGCGATTGCCGGTCTAGAAATATGCCGGGCGGGCCGGACCGAAGCCCGATCAGTTCATCCGATTGCCTCCTTGTTGATAACGGCCCTGTAGACGGACGCGGATTAGGAAATCCGTGTCGGGAGCCGGAGGGAGCAGCCGCCGAGCGGCATGACGGTTGTCATTCGCTCAGGATCGGAACAATGGATGTCTCATCAATTGCCGATGCGAGGAAGTGCGGGATGAGCGTCGCACAGCCGGCTTCGCATTGACTCGAGCAAGGCGAGCTGGCACTGATGGAGCATGGATGAAGCACCTCCTGCGCGCGGGCGGGGCCGCGCGCAGGAGGTGAACGTTACTGCGAGGGGACGTACGTCGGGTCGGTGGTGCGGTTGTCGACGACGGAACCGTAGGCGGCGATGCGGCCGGTGCCGCTGATCACTCGCGCGGTGATCCGGCCGTTGTAGACGTTGTTGAAGCCCATCGACTTGAAGATGCCGCCTTTCTGAATGTATTGGCCTGCGGCAAGAGGCACCACCAGGCGCGAGGCCACTTTCGAGTCGGGGGAGTAGGCCAGGAGCTCGACCGTCGCACTGTTGCCGGTCACTTCGACGAGGCCGAGGTTCGTGCGGAAGGCGGGGGACTCTTCGAGTTGCAGGACCTGCAGCGCGCGGTCGCCGTTGCCGGCGGAATCGGCGGTCGT
>JAANCK010751150.1_pt1 | contig 10740 bp, 8 predicted proteins | sample 7277841 | NCBI WGS metagenome assembly JAANCK01 (sample SAMN14222788, study PRJNA588281) | permafrost metagenome | isolation source: Arctic cryosol methane SIP | place: Canada:Nunavut | collected 2015-07 | reverse complement strand
GGACAACGACGGGCGCGCTGAAACTAAAAAAAAGAACGAGCGTTCTCTTTGCGGAATTGTAGGGAGCTTGCCGGTCGCCGCAATCGCTTTTGTCCCGCCAGAGACAACCGGCGGAGCGCCCCGCTAGACCTCCAGCCACTCCTTGCGAATGTACGCATCCGCGCGCAGCGTGTCCGGCGTTCCTTGAAACACAATGCTTCCGTGGCCCATGACCAGGGTCCGATCGGAAATGGCCATCGCAATCGTCAGCTTCTGCTCGATCAGCAGTACCGAGATGCCGCGTTGCTTGAGCTTTTGCAGGTACTGCCCGACCAGCTCGACAATTTTCGGCGCCAGCCCTTCGGTCGGCTCGTCGATGATGATGAGATCGGGGTCGCCCATCAGGCTGCGGCAGAGCGTGAGCATCTGCTGCTCGCCGCCCGACAGCACGCCCGCATCGACGTTGCGGCGCTCCTCCAGGCGGGGAAACATCTGGTACATGTCGTCGAACGTCCAGCGGCCGGCCTGGCGCGCGCTCTTCTGGCCGAGCATCAAGTTCTGGTGCACGGTCAGCTTCGGGAAGATGTCGCGGTTCTCGGGCACATAACCGAGGCCCAGGTGCGCGATCTCGTAAGGCTTCATCCCGACGGTGTTTCGGCCTTTCCAGTCGACCGTGCCGGTGCAGTCCACCATGCCCATGATGGCCTTGGCGGTGGTGGAGCGGCCCGAGCCGTTGCGGCCCAGCAGTGCGACGATTTCACCCTCGCCCACCTCGAAATGCACCCCGTGCAGCACGTGGCTCTTGCCGTAGAAGGCGTGCAGATTCTCGATCTTGAGCATGGGTTACTGCCTCGCCGTCTGGGCATCGGCCACGTGCGAGCCCAGGTAGGCTTCCTGGACCCGCTGGTTGGACCGCACGGCTTCGGGACGGTCGAAGGCAATGACCTCACCATAGACGACGACCGCGATCTTGTCGGCCAGGCCGAACACCACACCCATGTCGTGTTCCACCGTCAACAGGGTCTTGCCCACGGTGACTTCCTTGATCAGTTCGATGAAGCGCCGGGTTTCGCTCTTGCTCATGCCCGCTGTCGGCTCATCCAGCAGGATCACGCCGGCACCGCCGGCGATGGTGATGCCGATCTCCAGCGCCCGCTGCTCGGCGTAGGTCAGGTTGATCGCCAGCACATCCCGCTTGCGGTGCAGCTTGATCATGTCCAGCAGCTGCTCGGCGCGGGCATTGGCGTCGTCCAGATCGGCCAGGAATTTCAGGAACGTGTACTTGTAGCCCAGGGTCCAGAGCACGCCACAACGCAGGTTCTCGAAGACGCTCAGCTTGGGAAATATGTTGGTGATCTGGAAGCTGCGCGACAGGCCCATCCGGTTGATCTCGAACGGCCGCTTGCCGTCGATGCGCTGCCCGTTCAGCAGCACCTGGCCGCTGGTGGGCGCGAAGCGGCCGCTGATCAGGTTGAACAGCGTGGACTTGCCGGCGCCGTTGGGACCGATGACGCCGACCCGTTCGCCGGGCTTCACCACCATGCTGGCGCCGCGGATGATCTCAGTCTTGCCGAAACTCTTGCGCAGGTCCTTCAATTCGAGCGCATACAGCGGCGGGGTATCGCTCATAGCGCCTCCCTCCGCTTGATTTCCTTCTCGATGAACTCCTGGATCTCGCCCCATTGCTGCACGAAATGGCGCCGCGTCAGCTCGAACAGGCCCAGGCCGGTGAGCATCACGAAGGCCGACCCGAACCAGCTGTTCAGGCCATGCGCATTGAGCGTCATCCCCATGAAGTGCAACTCCGGCCCGAGCGCGGCATTGAGCTTGAGGTGATAGACCATCTCGATCATCGCCGCGGCCCCGAGCAGCACGATCAGGGCCGTGATGGCCAGGCCCAGGTAGCTGACCCACAGCTCCTTCAGCCGGCCGAATGCGGCGACGCGCAGGTTCATCATGATCAGGCTGGCGATGCCACCGGGCGCGTACATCACCATGAACAGGAACACCAGGCCCAGGTACAGCAGCCAGGCTTTGGTCAGCTCGGACAGCAGCACGAAGGCGATCACCATCAGGATCGCGCCGATGATGGGCCCGAAGAAGAAGGTGGCGCCGCCCAGGAACGTGAACAGCAGGTAGACGCCCGATCGCGCACCGCCTACCACTTCGGAAGTGACGATCTCGAAGTTCAGCGCCGCCAACCCGCCCGATATGCCAGCGAAAAATGCCGCGATGATGAAGGCCAGGTAGCGCACCTTCTGGGTGTCGTAGCCGACGAATTCGACCCGCTCGGGATTGTCGCGCACCGCGTTGAGCATGCGCCCCAGCGGCGTGCGGGTAAAGGCGAACATCAGCGCCGTGCAGATGAAGGTATACACCGCGATCAGGTAGTACAGCTGGATCTGCGGCCCGAAGGTGATGCCCAGCGGGTGCGCTCCGGTAACCCGGTTGCTGGAGACGCCGCCCTCGCCGCCGAAGAATTCGGGGAACATCAGCGACATGGCCGCAACCAGTTCCCCGATACCCAGAGTGATCATGGCGAAGGTGGTTCCCGCCTTCTTGGTGCTGACCCAGCCGAACACGACGGCGAACAACATCCCCGCCAGCCCACCGACGATGGGCACCAGGCTTACCGGGATCGGAAGGTTGCCTTTGCTGACCAGGTTCAGTGCGTGGATCGCCAGGAACGAACCCAGACCCGAATACACTGCGTGGCCGAAGCTGAGCATGCCGCCCTGCCCCAGCAGCATGTTGTAGGACAGGCAGACGATGATGGCCACGCCAATCTGGCTGAGCAGGGTGTGCGACAGGCTGCTGGTGAACACCAGCGGCGCCACCAGGAGCACCAGGGCGAACAAGCCCCAGACGATCCAGCGACCGACGTTGAGCGGCCTGAATTCGTAGTAGGAGACGGGGCTGCCGGATCCCGGGTCGGCCGGCTGATCGACAGTTTCTGGCATCGCGCTCATGGCCCTAGCCTTCCCGCGTTCCGAGCAGGCCCTTGGGCCGGAAGATCAGGATCAGCACCATGAACAGGTACGGCAGGATCGGTGCGATCTGGCTGATCTTGAGCTTCCAGAGGGGATAGCCAAAGGTCTGGGGCGTGACATCCAGGCCCAACACGGAGGCCGCGCCCATGAGGGAGCTGTCGACACCGACGGCAAATGTCTGGATCACGCCGATCAGAAGCGATGCGACAAAGGCTCCCGACAGCGAGCCCATGCCGCCGACCACGACCACCACGAAGATCACCGAGCCGACGGTGGCGGCCATGCCGGGCTCGGTCACGAAGGCGTTGCCGCCGATCACCCCGGCCAGCCCGGCCAACGCCGCGCCGCCGCCGAACACCAGCATGAACACCCGCGGCACGTTATGTCCCAGCGACTCCACGGTTTCCGGATGGGTGAGCGCCGCCTGGATCACCAGGCCGATGCGGGTGCGCGTGAGCAACAGCCAGATGGCGATCAACATCAGGACCGCCACCAGCATCATGAAGCCGCGATAGGCCGGAAACTGGGTGCCGTAGATCGTGAACAGCGGTCCGTCCAGGGACGCGGGAACGCGGTAGTCGGCTGAACTGGTGCCCCAGACCAGCTGGACCATCTCCAGGATGATGAAGGACAGCCCGAAGGTGATCAGCAGCTCCGGCACATGGCCGAACTTGTGGACCCGCCGCAGCGCGTAGCGTTCGAAGAATGCGCCGATCACGGCGACCACCATCGGAGCGACGAACAGCGCCGGCCAGTACCCGACCAGTTGAGTGGTGGCAAACGCAAAGTACGCTCCCAGCATGTAGAAGCTGGCGTGCGCGAAATTGAGCACGCCCATCATGCTGAAGATCAGCGTCAGGCCGGAGCTCAGCATGAACAGCAGGAGCCCGTAGCTCAGGCCGTTCAGCAGTGAGATAGTGAAGAACTCCATGCGATGTCCGTGGTTACAGGCCCCTCGCGGCGGCCCGATAGCCGGTAGTCCGGTGCGCGGGGTATGCGGGAACCAGGGCCCGCCGCTGCCGACATGAAAACGCCGGGCGGGCGGAAGGCTTCACCCGGCGCTCACGTGGTATTGCGAGGTCAGGAAGCGGAGGCTGGCCGCTTCATCTGGCAGCTGGTGGGCGTGCTCGACACATACGGGTCCATCTGCTTGATGGGCACGAAGGTGTAGCCCGTGTTCTCGACGCTGTACGGATACTTCTTGTCCGCCTTCTGCCACTTCGTGATGAACATCGTCTGCTGCAGCTGGTGGTCGGATGCGCGCATGGTCACGTCGCCGGCGAAGCTCTTGACCGACAGGCCTTCGAGCGCCTTGGCCACTTTCACCGGATCGGTGGATTTGGCCTTGGCCATGGCGGCGCCCAACAAGTTGATGCCGTTGTAGGTGGCGTAGGTGTAGTAATCGTCGTTGAACTTCTTCTTGAAGTCCGCCCCCATCTGGCCGAGTTCGCCGGTGTGGTTCGCGTGTCCGTAGGCAACCACGTAGACCTCGCTGTCGCCGCCGGCCGCCAAGGCGGTGGGCGTGCCGGTCACGCCAGCGTAGTACGTGTACATCGGGATCTTCAATCCGGAGTCGTTCAGTGCCTTGACCAGCAGCGTCAGGTCGGTGCCCCAATTGCCGCTGACGATGGTGTCGGCGCCGGATTGCTTGATCTTGGCCACATAGGGCGAGAAATCCTTGACCTGCCCGATCGGCACCAGGTCTTCACCGACGATCTTCACGTCCGGGCGATTGCGGGCGATGTCTTCCTTGAAGAACTTGGCGACCTGCTGGCCATGCGAGTAGTTCTGGTTCAGCAGAAAGACCTTGTTGACCTTGGGCTGATCCTTCATGAACGCCGTGAGGGCGGCCATCTTCATCGTGGTGTCGGCATCCAGCCTGAAGTGCCAGTAATCGCACTTCTCGTTCGTCATGGCCGGATCCACCGCGGCGTAGTTGAAGTAAATCAGTTCCTTGCCGGGATTGCGTTCGTTGTACTTCTGCACCGCATCCTCGATGGCCAGGCCGGCGCCCGAGCCGTTGCCCTGCGTGATGTAGCGGAAGCCCTGATCGGCAGCGGCCTTCAATGTGTTGAGGCTCTCCTGCGGCGAGCCCTTGTTGTCGAATCCGACCACCTCGAACTTGATGCCGGCCGGATTCTTCGCGCCCGAGAAGTGTTCGGCGGCGAACTGCCAGCTCTTGAGCTGGTTCTGCCCAACGTTGGCGAACGGTCCCGAAAGCGGGTCCATGAATGCGATGCGCACGGTCTGGCCGGCCAGGGGACCGGCGGCGGCGGGCGCGGCGGCGGCTTTGCCGGCTTGTTGGGCGAACAGCGGTGTCGCGCAGGCCAGGATGGCGCCGAGCGCCGCACATTTCAGGACGAATTTCATCGAAGGCTCCTTGTGGATCGGTCAGTGGGCAGGGTACAAGTTTTTGTGCGGTGCAGCGCCCGGGGTTTCCCTAAAAATTCTTGCTGGCTATCTCAAACGCGACAACACGGGCGCATGCCGTTCTGCACTGCAAATCGCGTCACCGGGCTCGAGATGCCGCCTCATGCGGTGGGCAAGCGATAGTCCTTGAGAATTTCGCGCAGGCGCGTCTTGAGCATCTTGCCGGTGGCGCCCAGCGGGATCGCGTCGACGAACACGACGTCGTCCGGGATCTGCCACTTGGCAACCTTGCCCTCGTAAAACGCGAGCAATTCCTCGCGGGTGAGTTGCGCGCCCGGCTTCTTGACCACGGCGACGATGGGCCGTTCGTCCCACTTGGGATGCTTCATGCCGATGCACGCCGCCATCGCCACGGCCGGATGCGCCACCGCGACGTTTTCGATGTCGATGGTGCTGATCCACTCGCCGCCCGACTTGATCACGTCCTTGCTGCGGTCGGTGATCTGCATGTAGCCGTCGGCGTCGATGCTGGCGACGTCGCCGGTCGGAAACCACCCGTCCACCAGCGGATTGCCACCCTCGCCCTTGAAGTACTCGCGCACCGTCCAGGGGCCCTTGACGTAGAGGTCGCCGGGGGTCTTGCCGTCCCACGGCAACTCGCGGCCGCCCTCGCCGACGATCTTCAGGTCGACGCCGAAGATCGCCCGCCCCTGCTTGAGGCGGATCTTCATCTGCTCGTCCTCGGACATGGTCAGGTGCTTGTTCTTCAGCGTGCACAGTGTGCCCAGCGGACTCATCTCGGTCATGCCCCAGGCGTGCAGCACCTCAACCCCATACTCGTCGCGGAAGGCATGGATCATGGCCGGCGGGCAGGCCGAGCCGCCGATCACCGTGCGCTTCAAGGTGGAGAAGCGCAGGTTGTTCGGTTTCATGTGGCCCAGCATCATCTGCCAGACGGTCGGCACGCCCGCCGCGTAGTTGACCCGCTCGGCCTCGATCAATTCGTAGATCGACTTGCCGTCCATGGCCGGGCCGGGGAACACCAGCTTGGCGCCCACCAGCGCCGCCGAATACGGAATGCCCCAGGCGTTGACGTGGAACATCGGCACCACCGGCAGCACGGCGTCGCGTGCCGACAGGCACATGACGTCGGGCAAGGCGGCGGCATAGGCGTGCAGGATGGTGGAGCGGTGGCTGTAAAGGGCTGCCTTCGGATTGCCCGTCGTGCCGCTGGTGTAGCACATGCTCGAGGCCGAGTTCTCGTCGAAGCTCGGCCACTCGTACTGCGCGGGCTGGCCGCCGATCCAGGCCTCGTAGCTCACCAGGTTGGGAATTCCGCTGTCCTTGGGCAGCTTGTCGGCGTCGCACAGCGCCACGAACTGGCGGATGGTCGGGCAGCGCGCGTGCACTGCCTGCACCAGCGGCAGGAAGGTCATGTCGAAGCACAGGACCTGGTCTTCGGCATGGTTGGCGATCCAGGCAATCTGGTCCGGGTGCAGGCGCGGATTGACGGTGTGCAACACCCGGCCGGACCCGCTGACCCCGAAGTACAGCTCCAGGTGCCGGTAGCCGTTCCAGGCCAGCGTGGCCACCCGGTCGGAAAACAGCAGGTTCATGCCGTCCAGCGCATGCGCCACCTGGCGCGCGCGCACGGCGACGTCGCGCCAGTGATAACGATGGATGTCGCCCTCGACGCGCCGCGAAACGATTTCGGCGTCACCATGGTGGCGCTCGGCGAAATCGATCAGCGACGAGATCAACAGCGGTTGGCTTTGCATCAAACCCAGCATGGGGGCTCCTGGCGGCTAATAGGGGGCCTAATCGTAGTGGCTGCGCAGGCGCTTGGAAAGCCTTGCCATTCGCGCGCGAGACAGCCCGCCGTGGCCGGCTGTGCGGGTCACCGCCGCCGCCCCCGGGCTGTCGTGCCCCCGGGCGCGGCGGTGCGGCTACTGGACCGAGATATTGGCCTGGGTCAGGCCGGCGTCGAAAACCAGCTTGGCCGGCCAGGTGGGCCAGGTCGTGCCCAGCGCGGCGTTGTTGGGATCGCCGTTGCGGGCAAAGGCGCCGATGCTGGCCATCATCGCCGCCGAGAGTGCCAGCCGGCCCGGCTTGTTGGCGGTGCTGTTGGCCGCATTGGAGAACAGCGAAGGCCCGAAATTGCCGAAGATGAAAGGCAGGTCGAACGCGTGGGCCGCGCCGTAGATGGTGTTCCAGGGTGCCGGCTCCTGGGCCCATTTGAACTGGTAGTACCAGACGTTGGGTTGCTTGGCCTTCAGCGTGTTGAGCACGTTGTCGCGGCTCGGGATCATGAAGACCGAGCTCAATAGCGTGGCCTTGGCGGTCCAGCCGGTCGCCGGGGTGCTGGAAGGCAGATAGGCCGGGTCGAGGATGTCGGCCTCGGTCAGCGTGGCGGGCGCGTCCGGATTGAAGTTCTGCATCATCGTGAAGCGGGTCGCGTCCGAGATCTTGAATCCGGGCGGGCCGCCCAGGAGCGTGAGGAACGGCGCGAACAGCTTGCCTTCGTCGGCGGTATTGCCGGCCAGCACCGGCACCTTGTTGTAGTTACCTGCGGCGATCGCGGCGATCGGGTCGGTGGGCAGCATGGCGCCGTCCGGAATCGGCCCCGATCCGGTCAAGCCGCCGGTGAGCACCGTGGTCAGGATGGCTCCGCCGTCCTTGGCGCGCAGGTAGTCGGCAATCTGTGCCGCGGTTTGGGTGGCGATATAGGCCTGCGCGGAAGCGGTGTCGGTGGCCTTGCCGTCGGCGATCAGCAGCTTGTACAGCAGATTGTTGCCTTGCGTGGCGTAGGTCGAAGCCGGGTTGAGTGTTGGGATGATGCCGGCCGGGAGGTTGGACGCCAGCGAAATGCCGCCGCTCAGCGGAACGGCCTTGTGGAACAGGCCCGCAGCCAGTGGCGTAGTCAGCAGGGCCCAGGTGTTGATCGCACCGGCCGATTGCCCCATCAGCGTCACGTTGCCCGGGTCGCCGCCGAAGCCGGCGATGTTGTTCTTGACGAACTTCAGCGCCTGGATGGTGTCGAGCAGGGCGAAATTACCCGAGTCCTCGCCGGCACTGGCGCCGGTCTTGAGTTGGGCCAGGTTCATGAATCCCAGCACCCCCACCCGGTAGTTGGCCGTGACTACCACCACGTTGGCCGACTTGGCCAGCGCGGCACCGTCATACACCGGGTCGGCGGTGTAGCCCGAGATGTCGCTGCCGCCGTAGACGAAGAAGACCACCGGCAGGTTCGAGCTGTCGCCGGCGGGCCGCCAGACATTCAGCGTCAGGCAGTCTTCGCTGCCCACCGGCGTGTTGAGCGTCGTGGCGATCGTGCCGTCGTAGGTGTTGTTGCTGCCCGGCCCGTAGATGCGGCCGTTCTGCAGGCAGGCGTTGCCGAATTGGGTGGCGGCGCGCGTGTCGGTCCAGGGCGCCGGGTCGGCCGGTGCCTTCCAGCGCAGCGCGCCCACCGGTGGCTTGGCGAACGGAATGCCCTTCCACGAATAGGTGCCGCTGGTGCTGTCGTTGCTGCCCAGCACTTGGCCGAAGCTGGTGGCGCGCTGGAGCGGAGCGGAATCCGATCCGCCGCAGGCCTGCAGCATGAACGCCAGGCTGGCAGCCAGTACCGGAATGATTCTTGGGGTGAATCTCATGTCGTTGTCTCCTTCTTTGGGGTTAATCTCCGCAGTGCGGCGGGCGGCGATTCATGCGAATCGGCCGCATGCCAAACGCAGTGCGAACGCGAGTGTCGGAGACAAGGCCGGATGCACGGCTATCGGAAGATGACCAATCCAGTGACTTCAGGCAGCCACTCATGACGATGGGGCGCAGCAGCTCATCCACCTGGCTCAAGGGCGTCGCGGAAATGTTCGCGTCCCAGGGGGTGGACGTACCCAGGCTGTTCCAGGCCGCCGGCGCCGACATCGCCCTGCTGGACGCGCCGGATGCACGCTTTCCCGCCGATCAGGTCACCCAATTGTGGGAACTGGCTGTGGCCTGGACCGGCAATCCGGCCCTGGGCCTGGACCGTGAACTGGCGCTGCGTCATGTGAACTTCGACGTGGTTGGCTACGCCATGCTGTCCAGCCCGGACCTGCACGCCGGCCTGGACAGTCTGTCGCGCTACCTGGCGCTGATCTCCGACGCGGCGACATTCGCGCTGCAACCCGCGCCCGAGGGGGCCTGGATGGTGCTGGGCCACACTGGCAACACCCTGCGGGTGCCGCGTCAGCGCCAGGAATACGGCCTGCTGGCGCTGCTGATGCTGTGCCGCTGGCTGACCCGCCGCGAGGTGCGGCCGCTGGCCGCCGAGTTCGTGTTTCCCGATCCGGTCGACCTGCATCCCTATCGGTCGGCGTTCGAGTGCCCCTTGCGGTTCGGCCAGCCAGCAACCCGACTGCTGCTGGCGGCCGGCGATCTGGCGGCAGCCATTCCGTCACGCAATCCGTCGATGTACGCGCTGCACGAGAAGCTCCTGGAGGGGCGCCTGGCGGGCCTGGGCAATGCACGCATCAGTTACCGCGTCAGCCAGGCCATCATTCGCCGGCTGCATCAGGGCGAGCCGCGCCGCGAGGACATCGCCGGCAGCCTGGCCCTGGCCGACCGCACCCTGCAGCGCCGGCTGCACGCGGAGCAGACTTCTTTCCAGGAGTTGCTGGACGGCGCCCGGCGCGAACTGGCGGGCAAGTACCTGGCCGACGGCCAGTATTCGCTGGGCCAAGTGGCGGACCTGCTGGGCTTCGTGGACCAGAGCAACTTCTTCCGGGCCTGCAAGCGCTGGTTCGGCCAAACCCCCACCCAGTATCGCCAGCGCCTCGTCGCCGACCGTGTTCCATCTGAAACCGGATGACCCCGCGCACGCGGGCAATTGCGCCGCGCGGGACAATGGCGTATGAATGACATGACCCAGACACCCACCCGGCCGCTGGCGCTGGGTCTGGAATGGCGCAACAGCTTCGCCGGCCTGGGTGCCGCCTTCTATACCGAACTGCAGCCGACTCCCCTGCCCGGTCCCTTTCTGGTGGCGGCCAATCCGCTGCTGGCCCGGGCGCTCGGCCTGTCGCCGGAGCTTCTGGCCTCCGAGGAAGCGGTCGATGCGCTGACTGGGAATCGGCCGATCGCAGGCACCCGACCGCTGGCCAGTGTCTACAGCGGCCACCAATTCGGCGTGTGGGCTGGCCAGCTTGGCGACGGCCGGGCCATCCTGCTGGGCGAGATCGACACCTCGTCCGGACCGCAAGAGCTGCAGCTCAAGGGCAGCGGCTTGACGCCTTATTCGCGCATGGGCGATGGCCGCGCCGTCCTGCGATCCAGCATTCGCGAGTTCCTGGGTTCGGAAGCCATGCACGGCCTGGGCATCCCGACCACGCGCGCCCTTTGTGTCACCGGGTCGCCGGCGCCGGTG
>JAANCK010696867.1_pt1 | contig 10754 bp, 21 predicted proteins | sample 7277841 | NCBI WGS metagenome assembly JAANCK01 (sample SAMN14222788, study PRJNA588281) | permafrost metagenome | isolation source: Arctic cryosol methane SIP | place: Canada:Nunavut | collected 2015-07 | reverse complement strand
GTATGTGTGCCTGAAGCCTGGCCAGGAAATCAACTTTCACGCGGCGGAGTAGAACATGGCACTCGTCAAGGTAAAACCCACTTCACCCGGACGCCGTTCGCTGGTCAAGGTCGTCAATCCCGATCTGCACAAGGGCAAGCCGCATGCGCCGCTGCTCGAACCGCAATCGCGGCGCGCCGGACGCAACAACAGCGGCCACATCACCATGCGCCACCAGGGTGGCGGCCACAAGCAGCATTACCGCATCGTCGATTTCAAGCGCGCCAAGGACGGTGTTGCGGCCAAGGTCGAGCGCCTGGAATATGACCCCAACCGCAGCGCCAATCTCGCGCTGCTGTGCTACCTGGATGGCGAGCGCCGCTACATCATTGCGCCCAAGGGCGTCGCGGTGGGTGCGCAACTCATGTCGGGCGCGGAAGCGCCGATCAAGCCGGGCAACACGCTGCCGCTGCGCAATATTCCGGTGGGCACCACGGTGCATTGCGTCGAGATGCTGCCTGGCAAAGGCGCGCAGATCGCGCGTGCGGCCGGCACCTCGGTGCAGCTGCTGGCGCGCGAGGGCAGCTACGCTCAGCTGCGCCTGCGCTCGGGCGAGGTGCGCAAAGTCCACATCGAGTGCCGCGCCACCATCGGCGAAGTCGGCAACGAGGAGCATTCGCTGGAGTCGGTGGGCAAGGCCGGCCGCATGCGCTGGCGCGGCGTGCGCCCGACGGTGCGCGGCGTGGCAATGAACCCGATCGACCACCCGCATGGCGGCGGTGAAGGCAAGACCGCAGCCGGCCGGCATCCGGTCAGCCCCTGGGGAACCCTGACCAAGGGCTACCGCACGCGCAAGAACAAGCGCACCAGCGGCATGATCATCAATCGCCGTAACAAGAAATAGAGGATAGGACATGGGACGTTCAGTCAAGAAGGGCCCGTTCGTCGACCATCACCTGGTTGGCAAGGTGGAGAAGGTGCGCGGCAGCGGCGACAAGCGCCCGATCAAGACCTGGTCGCGCCGCTCCACGATCCTGCCCGATTTCGTCGGCCTGACCATTGCGGTGCATAACGGCAAGCAGCATATCCCGGTCTATATCTCCGAGAACATGGTCGGTCACAAGCTGGGCGAGTTTGCGCTCACCCGCACGTTCAAGAGCCACTCGGCCGATAGAAAAGTCGCGGCCCCCGGCGGCGGAACTCCCGCGCCGGCCGCAGCGAAGAAATAGGAGCGACAGCCATGCAAACAAAAGCCACCTTGCGCGGTGTCCGCCTGTCGGCGCAGAAAGGCCGGCTCGTCGCCGACCAGATCCGCGGCCTGGCGGTGGACAAGGCGCTCAACGTCCTTGCGTTCAGCCCGAAGAAGGGCGCCAAGATCATCAAGAAGGTGCTGGAGTCCGCCATCGCCAATGCGGAACACAACGACGGCGCCGACATCGACGAGCTGAAGGTGCAGACCATTTACGTCGAACAGGGCACGCCGCTCAAACGCTTTCATGCCCGGGCCAAAGGCCGCGGCAACCGCGTCGTCAAGCACTCCTGCCATATCTTCATCACGGTGGGCGACGCGGTCAAGGCAAAACGCAGTATGGCCAAACCCGCAGCCAAGGCAGGCGCCGTGGCCGGCGCAGCCAAAAATTAAGGGACAGTCATGGGACAGAAAATCCACCCGATCGGGTTCCGCCTCGCAGTCAACAAGAACTGGGGATCGCGCTGGTTCGCCAACAGCAAGAACTTTGGCGCCATGCTCAACGAAGACCTGAAGGTACGTGACTACCTGAAGAAGAAACTCGCGCACGCCTCGGTCGGCCGCGTGGTGATCGAGCGTCCGGCCAAGGACGCCCGCATCACCATCCACAGCGCGCGCCCCGGCGTGGTCATCGGCAAGAAGGGCGAGGATATCGAAGTGCTGAAGGCTGATTTGCGCAAGATGCTCGGGGTGCAGATGGTGCACGTCAATATCGAGGAAATCCGCAAGCCCGAGATCGACGCGCAACTGATCGCCGACTCCATTGCGCAGCAGCTGGAGAAGCGCATCATGTTCCGCCGCGCGATGAAGCGCGCCATGCAGAACGCGATGCGCCTGGGCGCGCAGGGGATAAAGATCGCGAGTTCGGGCAGGCTGAACGGCATCGAAATCGCGCGCAACGAGTGGTACCGCGAAGGCCGCGTGCCCCTGCACACGCTGCGCGCCGACATCGACTATGGATTCGGCGAAGCCAAGACGACTTATGGCGTGATCGGCATAAAGGTGTGGGTGTACAAGGGCGAGACGGTGGGCAAGAACGAGCAGCCCTTGGCTGTGCCCGGTGCCGTACCCGAGGAAGCGCCGTCGCCGAGGAAGGCCAGAAAAGCCCCGGCCGCGGCGGCCAGAACCGAGGCTGCAGTGTCCAAGCCCGAAGGCGAGGCCAAGCCAAAGGCCGCTACGCGCGCACGCAAGAAGCCGGCTGCGAGCGACGCCGCGAAGGACGCGGAAGCGCCCAACACCGAGGCAGCAGCCGAAGCACCGGCCGGCGACCCCGCCAAACCCGCAGCCAAGGCCAAGACCACGGTCCGGCGCGTCACGAAGAAGACAGGAGCGTAAGATGCTTCAACCATCCAGGACAAAATACCGCAAGCAGCAGAAAGGCCGCAACAAGGGCATTGCGACGCGCGGCAACAAGGTTTCCTTCGGCGAATTTGGCCTCAAGGCCATCGGCCGCGGCCGCCTGACCGCGCGCCAGATCGAGGCCGCGCGCCGCGCCATGACGCGCCACATCAAGCGCGGCGGCCGCATCTGGATCCGGATATTCCCGGACAAACCGATTTCGCAGAAGCCGGCCGAAGTGCGCATGGGCAACGGCAAAGGCAACCCGGAGTATTGGGTGGCCGAAATCGTTCCCGGCAAAGTGCTGTATGAAATGGACGGCGTGGACGAGGTGCTGGCGCGGCAGGCATTCCGCCTTGCTTCGGCCAAGCTGCCGATCGCCACCGCCTTTGTCCACCGTTTATTGGGGTAAAGAGATGAAACCGAGCGAACTGCGCGCCAAGGACGTGGCGCAGCTGAACCAGGAACTGAACGACCTGCTGAAGGCGCAATTCAGCCTTCGCATGCAGGTCGCGACCCAGCAGCTGAGCAACAACAGCCAGCTGAAGAAAACCCGCCGCGACATCGCGCGGGTGCGCACCATCATTGCACAGAAGGCGGCAAGCAAATGAGCGATACCCAGACAGCCAAGGTAAGCAAGGTCGCGCGCGCCCTGACCGGCCGCGTCGTCAGCGACAAGATGAACAAGACGGTGACGGTGCTGATCGAGCGCCGCGTGCGCCACCCGCTGGTGGGCAAGATCGTGACCCGGTCGCGGAAGTATCACGCGCACTCGGAGAACAACGAGTACAAGGTCGGCGATCTGGTGACGATCGAGGAGACGCGCCCGATCTCCAAGACCAAGGCATGGAAGGTCGTCAAACTGGTCGAGAAGGGCAAGAACATTTAGGCGGAAAGTATCCTTGCCCTGGCAGCTTGGCTCGGATATAATCTAGCGCTTTTCGCATTTGCGCTTCGCCTCTGGCTGGAGCGTTCAACCCGGACGGGTTCCAAGACTGGCCGCTAGGTGCACCTCAAACGTGGGGGTGCGCCCTCAAGCGGTCCAAGTTGGAAGAGGAAACAAAAATGATTCAGATGCAGAGTGTATTGGACGTGGCCGACAACACCGGCGCGCGCGCGGTGATGTGCATCAAGGTCTTGGGCGGCTCCAAGCGGCGCTATGCAGGCATCGGCGACGTAATCAAGGTCAGCATCAAGGATTGCGCCCCGCGCGGCCGCGTGAAGAAGGGCGAGATCTACAGCGCTGTCGTGGTTCGCACCGCCAAGGGCGTGCGCCGCGCCGACGGTTCGCTGATCAAGTTCGACGCCAACGCCGCGGTGCTGCTCAATGCCAAGCTGGAACCGATCGGCACGCGCATTTTCGGACCGGTGACGCGCGAGTTGCGTAACGAGCGCTTCATGAAGATCGTTTCGCTCGCACCCGAAGTTCTGTAACAAAGGCGGGTTGATGCAGGCAGGGGAAGGCCCCTTGCAGCTCCCCAAGCCAGAAATATAGGAATCGAAGGCCATGCAAAAGATTCGCAAAGGTGACGACGTGATCGTCACCACCGGTAAAGACAAGGGCAAGCGCGGCACCGTGCTGCGCCGCGTCGACGATACGCACCTGCTGGTCGAGGGCGTCAACCGCGCGAAGAAGCATCAGAAACCGAACCCGATGAAGAATCAGACCGGCGGCATCGTGGAAATGGACATGCCGATCGACATCTCCAATGTCGCGCTGTTCAACCCGCAGACGCAGAAGGGCGACCGCGTCGGCTTCAAGACGCTGGAGGACGGGCGCAAGGTGCGCATTTTCAAGTCCAACGGCGAAGTAGTGGACGCCTGAGAGAGAAAACACTATGGCACGCTTATACAGCTATTACAAAGAGACCGTGGTACCCGACATGGTGAAGAAGTTCGGGTACAAGACGACGATGCAGGTCCCGCGCATCGAGAAGATCACGCTCAACATGGGCGTGGGCGAGGCGGTCAACGACAAGAAGATCATGGACAATGCGGTCGGCGACATGACCAAGATCGCCGGCCAAAAGCCGGTGGTCACCTTGTCGAAAAAGCCCATTGCGGGCTTCAAGATCCGCAAGGATCTCCCGATCGGTTGCATGGTTACGCTGCGTGGGACACGCATGTACGAGTTTCTCGACCGCCTGGTCAGCATTGCAATACCGCGCATCCGCGATTTCCGCGGCTTGTCGCAGCGCGCCTTCGACGGGCGCGGCAACTACAACCTGGGCGTGAAAGAGCAGATCATCTTCCCGGAAGTCGAGTACGACCAGATCGACGCCCTGCGCGGCATGAATATCAGCATCACCACCACTGCGAAGACCGACGAGGAAGCCAAAGCGCTACTCGCTGCCTTCAAATTTCCGTTCAAGACCTGAAGGATTGCGCCATGGCAAAAACCGCAGTCATCAACCGCAACGAAAAGCGCCGCAAGACCGTGAAGAAATTCGAGGTCAAGCGTACCGCGCTGCTCGCGATAATCAACGATTTCAAGCAGCCAGAGGAAGAGCGCATGGCGGCGCGCATGCAGTTGCAGAAGCTGCCGCGTAACGCCAGCCCCACGCGGGTGCGCAACCGCTGCAAGCTGACCGGGCGCCCGCGCGGCGTGTACCGCAAGTTCGGCCTGGGCCGCAACAAGCTGCGCGACATCGCCATGCGCGGGGAAATTCCCGGCATGACCAAAGCCAGCTGGTGAGAGGAGACAGAGCATGAGCATGAGTGATCCGATCGCCGATATGCTGACCCGCATCCGCAATGCGCAACTTGCGGAAAAGCTGTCGGTGGCGATGCCGTCGTCGCGCGTGAAGGCGTCCATCGCCCAGGTGCTGAAGGACGAGGGCTACATAGAGGAATTCAAGGTGCGCGACGACGAGGGCAAGCCCATGCTCGAAATCGCGCTGAAGTACTACGCCGGCGCGCCGGTGATCGAAAAGATCGAACGCGTCAGCCGCCCCGGACTGCGCATTTACAAGGGCCGCGACGACATCCCGAAGATCATGAACGGGCTGGGAATCGCAATCGTCTCGACCTCCAAGGGCGTGATGACCGACAGAAAAGCGCGCGCCACCGGCATCGGCGGCGAAGTGCTGTGCATCGTGGCCTAAGGGAAGGAAATCATGTCACGAATCGGAAAATTTCCCATTGCAGTGCCCAAAGGCGTCGAAGTGACGGTGTCGGCGGACCAGGTCGCGGTCAAAGGCCCGCTGGGCACGTTGACGCAGCGGCTGGGCAACGACGTCACAATCGAACGCGACGGCGACAACCTGTTGTGCGCGGTAAAGAACGACTCGACGCGGGCCAATGCGATGTCGGGTACGCTGCGCGCACTGGTGGCCAACATGGTGCAGGGCGTGACCAAGGGCTTCGAAAGGAAGCTGGTCCTGGTGGGCGTCGGCTACCGTGCGCAGGCACAGGGCGACAAGCTCAATCTGGCGCTCGGATTGTCGCACCCGGTGGTGCACCAGATGCCCAAGGGCGTCAAAGTCGAGACACCGACCCAGACCGAGATCATTCTGCGCAGCAACGACAAGCAGCAAGTCGGCCAGGTGGCCGCCGAGGTGCGCGCCTACCGCAGCCCCGAGCCTTACAAGGGCAAGGGCGTGCGCTACGCGGACGAGAGAGTGGTCTTGAAAGAGACCAAGAAGAAGTAAGCGGAGCCATAGCCATGATAGATAAAAAAGAGGCGCGACTGCGCCGAGCACGTAGATCCCGCGCCAAGATTGCGCAGCTCAAGGCCGTGCGGCTTTCGGTGCATCGCACCAACAGCCACATCTATGCCCAGGTGATTTCCGCTTGCGGCACCAAGGTCCTGACCGCGGCGTCCACGCTGGAGAAGGAAGTGCGCGCGAGCGTCGCCAACGGCGGCAACGTCAAGGCGGCCGAGGCGGTAGGCAAGCGCATCGCCGCCAAGGCGAAGGAGCTGGGCATCGAGAAAGTGGCGTTCGACCGCGGCGGGCTGCAGTACCACGGCCGCGTCAAGGCGCTGGCCGAAGCTGCGCGCGAAGCCGGGCTGAAGTTTTAGGGGCTCCTGACGGAATTGCCGTCAGGCAGCTGAAACAGGGGAGCACGAGGGGAGGTTTCCCCTCGAAATGTCAGACCTCGAATCGGGAACGAATATGGCGAAGATGCAAGGCAGGATGCAGGGCAAGATGGGCGGCGATGACCGCGGCGACGGCCTGCGCGAGAAAATGGTCGCAATCAACCGCGTCACGAAAGTGGTCAAGGGCGGTCGCATTCTCAGCTTCGCCGCGCTTACCGTGGTGGGCGACGGGGACGGCGGCGTCGGCATGGGCAAGGGCAAGTCGCGCGAGGTTCCGGTAGCCGTGCAAAAGGCGATGGAAGAGGCGCGGCGCAAGATGTTCCGCGTCAGCCTGAAAAACGGCACGCTGCACCATGCAGTGATGGGGCGCCACGGTGCCGCCAAGGTGTACATGCAGCCGGCATCCGAAGGCACGGGCATCATCGCCGGCGGCGCGATGCGCGCCGTATTCGAAGTCATGGGTGTGACCAACGTGCTCGCCAAGTGCATCGGCTCGGGCAGCCCTTATAACGTGGTGCGTGCCACGCTGCAGGGTTTGAAAGCCATGAACACGCCGTCCGAAATTGCCGCCAAGCGCGGCAAATCGGTCGAAGAAATCACCGGCTGAGGACAATCATGGCGGACAAGAAACTCAAGGTAACTTTGGTGAAAAGCGTGATCGGCTGCAAGGCAGCGCACCGCGCGACGGTGCGCGGGCTGGGCTTGAAGCGCATCAACCACACCGTGGAATTGCAGGACACACCCGAGGTCCGGGGCATGATCAACAAGGTCTATTACCTAGTGAAGTGCGAGGCATAAATGCAGCTTAATACGATCAAGCCTGCAGCGGGCGCCAAACGGCCCCGCCGGCGTGTCGGGCGCGGCATTGGCTCCGGTCTGGGCAAGACCGCGGGGCGCGGCCACAAGGGGCAGAAGTCGCGTACCGGCGGCTTCCACAAAGTCGGTTTCGAGGGCGGCCAGATGCCGCTGCAGCGGCGCTTGCCCAAGCGCGGCTTCAATTCGCTCGCTCGCGGCCTGACGGCCGAGGTGCGCCTGTCCGATCTGCAGAAGATGCAGCCCGCCGAAATCGATTTGAGCGCGCTGAAGCAGGCCGGGGTGGTGCCGGAAGCTACCGAAAACGTCAAGGTCATCCTGTCGGGCAAGATAGAGCGCAAGGTCAGCCTGAGCGGACTGCGGGTCACCAAAGGCGCCAGAGCGGCAATCGAGGCGGCCGGCGGCAGCATCGCCGCGCTGGAACAAAAAGCGCCCGTAGGCAAGGGCAAGAAGGCGAAGGCGCGGGTCGAAGCCATCGCCAAGGCGAAAGCCAGGGCAGAAGCGCCCAAGGGCGCCGCGGCCAAAGCCGAAGTCAAGGCAGCGGGCAAGCCGAAGGCGCCGAAAGCGGCCAAAGGCGCGGCCGAGCCCGCCCCCAAAGAGAAATCCAAGCCCAAGGCAAAGGGCGAGAAGGCTTAATTGCCAAGATAAGAAATGGCTACCCAGGCTCAAAATATCGGCAAGAGCGGCAAGTTCGGCGATCTGAAAAAGCGCCTGTTCTTCCTGCTCGGCGCCCTGGTCGTGTTCCGCATCGGTGCGCACATCCCGGTGCCGGGCATCGACCCGAACGTGCTCGCCGACCTGTTCAAGTCCCAGCAGGGCGGGATTCTGGGGATGTTCAACATGTTCTCCGGCGGCGCCCTGTCGCGCTTCACCATATTCGCCCTCGGGATCATGCCGTACATTTCGTCGTCGATCATCATGCAGCTGATGACGACGGTGTCGCCGCAACTCGAGCAGCTGAAGAAGGAAGGCCAGGCGGGGCAGCGCAAGATCACCCAGTACACGCGCTACGGTACCGTATTCCTGGCGCTGTTCCAGGCGATCGGCATTTCCATCGCACTGGAATCGCAGCCGGGGCTGGTTCTGGAACCGGGGCTCATGTTCCGCTTCGTCACTGTCAGCACACTGGTGACGGGCACCATGTTCCTGATGTGGTTGGGTGAGCAGATCACCGAGCGCGGCCTCGGCAACGGCATCTCCATCATTATTTTCGCCGGTATCGCGGCCGGACTGCCCAACGCCGTCGGCGGCACCCTGGAACTGGTGCGCACCGGCGCCATGCACCCGCTGACCGCGCTGCTGGTGGCGACAGCGGTGGTGCTGGTGACCTGGGCGGTGTGTTTCGTCGAGCGCGGCCAGCGCAAGATCCTGGTGAACTACGCCAAACGCCAGGTCGGCAATAAAGTCTACGGCGGCCAGGCCTCGCACCTGCCGTTCAAGCTCAACATGGCCGGCGTGATTCCGCCGATCTTCGCGTCGAGCATCATTCTATTCCCCGCAACCCTGGCGGGCTGGTTCGGCCGCAGCGAGGGCATGGGCTGGCTGACCGACGTTTCCGGCACGCTTTCGCCGGGTCAGCCGATTTACGTCATGCTGTATTCCAGTGCGATCGTATTCTTCTGCTTTTTCTACACCGCCCTGCAATACAACCCCAAGGAGACGGCGGACAACCTGAAAAAGAGCGGCGCCTTCGTTCCGGGAATCCGGCCGGGCGACCAGACGGCGCGCTATCTGGAGAAAATCCTGACGCGGCTCACCATGGCCGGAGCGGTGTACGTGACGCTGGTGTGCCTGCTGCCCGAATTCCTGATCCTGAAGTGGAATGTGCCGTTTTATTTCGGCGGAACCTCGCTGCTGATCATCGTTGTGGTGACCATGGATTTCATGGCGCAGGTACAGGCATACATCATGTCGCACCAGTATGAAAGCCTGCTGAAAAAGGCCAATTTCAAGGGCGCGGGCTTCCCCACACGCTGATGGCGAAAGAGGACGTAATCGAAATGCAGGGGGAGATTGTGGAAAATCTCCCGAACGCGACCTTCAGGGTAAAGCTGGAAAACGGCCACATAGTACTGGGGCATATCTCGGGCAAGATGCGCATGCACTATATCCGCATCCTGCCGGGCGACAAGGTGACGGTGGAATTGACGCCGTATGATTTGACACGGGCGCGGATCGTTTTCCGCGCAAAGTAGTCCGGGTGCGGGTGTAACAGCGCGGACCGGGCGCAGCAGGAGAGCACCATGAAAGTACAGGCATCAGTGAAAAAGATGTGCCGCAACTGCAAGGTAATTCGCAGGAAGAGAGTGGTGCGCGTGATCTGCACCAACCCGCGGCATAAGCAGCGTCAAGGTTAATTGAGTGGAACTAAGCATGATATCTGGCTATAATTATCGGTTTCGCATTCTTGGGGTGAACTAATGGCCCGTATTGCAGGCGTCAACATTCCAAACCACCAGCACGCCGAGATTGCGCTGACCGCGATCTATGGCATCGGGCGCGCGCGCGCGCAGGCGATCTGCGTCGCGGCCAAGGTCGGGGCATCGGCCAAGGTCAAGGACCTGTCGGATTCCGACATGGAACGCTTGCGCGAAGAGGTGGCCAAATTCACGGTCGAAGGCGACCTGCGGCGCGAAGTATCGATGTCGATCAAACGCCTCATGGACCTGGGCTGCTATCGTGGCTCGCGCCATCGCAAGGGCCTGCCCGTGCGCGGACAGCGCACGCGCACCAATGCGCGCACGCGCAAGGGTCCGCGCAAGGCCGCGATCAAGATGAAATCCGCGGCGACCAAGACCTAAGCCCCGGATCAACGGAAACGTAGAGGAAAAATCAATGGCCAAACCCCCGAGCGCCGGCGCCACAGCAGCGGCGCGCGTACGCAAGAAGGTGAAGAAGAACGTTGCCGAAGGCATCGCGCACATTCACGCGTCGTTCAACAACACCATCATCACCATCACCGACCGCCAGGGCAACGCGCTGTCGTGGGCGACCTCCGGTGCAGCTGGCTTCAAGGGCTCGCGCAAATCGACGCCGTTCGCGGCGCAGATCGCAGCCGAGCAGGCCGGCAAGGCCGCGCAGGAATGCGGCGTCAAGAACGTGGAAGTGCGCATCAAGGGTCCTGGCCCGGGACGCGAGTCCGCCGTGCGCGCCCTGAACGCGATCGGCCTGAAGATCACCAGCATCAGCGACGTGACGCCGGTGCCGCACAACGGCTGCCGCCCGCCCAAGCGTCGGCGCATCTAAGGAGACTGGAAACGTGGCCCGCAACCTAGACCCCAAATGCCGCCAGTGCCGCCGCGAGGGCGAGAAACTGTTCCTCAAAGGCGAGAAATG
>JAANCK010601466.1_pt1 | contig 10754 bp, 10 predicted proteins | sample 7277841 | NCBI WGS metagenome assembly JAANCK01 (sample SAMN14222788, study PRJNA588281) | permafrost metagenome | isolation source: Arctic cryosol methane SIP | place: Canada:Nunavut | collected 2015-07 | reverse complement strand
CTCATCAGCCTCACCGCGCTCACCGCCGTCGAGGATACCGCGCATCTCAAAGCCGGCCAGACCATCCTGATCCAGGGCGGCGCCGGCGGCGTCGCGGGCTTTGCCATACAGCTCGCCAAGCATCTCGGCGCCACGGTGATCACCACCGCCAGCGCCGGCAACCTCGCTTATGTGCGCGGCCTCGGCGCCGACCAGGCGATCGACTACAACGCGCAGGATTTCACGACCATCGGCCCGGTCTGCGACGTAGTGTTCGACACCGTCGGCGGCGATGCCGTGCGCGCCGGCAGCTACAAGGTGCTCAAGCCGGGCGGCAAACTGGTGTGGATCGCACCGGCCGAGGGCACTCCGCGCGCCGATGTCGAGACGCTGCGGCCCGACGTCAAGCGCGACCGCGCCCATCTCGAGCGCATGCTGGCGCTGGTCGCGTCCGGCGCGGTGAAGCCACCGGCCATAGCCCCCTACAAGCTCGCCGACGCCATCGAGACGCACCGCATCAGCGAAGCCCGTCATCTGCGCGGCAAGATGGTGTTCGAGGTGTGCTCGTAGGGTGGGCAAAGCGAAGCGTGCCCACCGCAACAAAAACTTCTGATATAAGTAAGCCGGTGGGCTCGGCGCGTTCCGCGCCTTAGCCCACCCTACGCATCGTTTACTTGCTACACTGCCTCATCCATTTCGGCCACCGGGAGGAAAAAACATGCGCGCCAATATCAAATCGCTGTTTGTTGCGTCTATCGCCTTGGCATCGTTCGCCGGTCTGACCGGCACGGCGAGCGCCGCCGATCCGCACGGCACCTGGGTGCGGCCCTCGACCGGCACGCAGATCAACTTCTACGGCTGCGGCGGCAAGCTCTGCGCCAAGATCGTCGCGGTCAAGGATCAGGCGCGCAAAAAGGAAATCGGCGTCGTGATCATCAAAGGGATGACCAAAAGCGGCGACAACAAATGGGAAGGCGACTTGCTCGATGTCGAGAGCGGCAAGGTCTATTCCGGCGTAGCCACCCTGGAGGGACCGACCGCGCTCAATCTCAAAGGCTGCGTGGCCGGAATATTCTGCCGCGGCGAGACCTGGAACAAGGTCAAGTAAGGGCACAACTCCACCTCATCCTGAGGAGTCCGCCGAAGCTTTAGCGAATGCGGGCGTCTCGAAGGATGGGGCGGCCACATGGTTCGAGACGCGCTCCTGCGGAGCGCTCCTCACCATGAGGCCGATCATGCACGCCGCATTCGGAGCCGTTCATGACTGCCGTTAAATCGATGTTTGTTGCATTTGCCATTTTAACTTTGTGGCTCGGTTTAACACCGCCGGCTTCCGCCCAAAACGATCTCGCTCGCGCCTATCGCACGATCGCCGGCAAGCGCTTCGTCGACCTGACGCACAGCTTCTCACCCGACACGCCGGTGTGGTCGGGCTTCGGGCAGGCGAAGTTCACGCCCGCCGCCGATCCGAAGACCAAGAAGCCGTACACCATCAAGGACGACGGCTTCCGCACCACGTTCTACGAGATCGTTGGCCAGTACGGCACCCATGTCGATCCGCCGGCGCATTTTTCCGAGAACGGCATCACCCTGGACGAGATCCCGCTCAAGCAGATGATCCTGCCGCTGATCGTGCTCGACGACACGCCGTATCTCAAGAAAGACCCGAACCACGCCTTCTCGGTCGCCGACCTGAAGGCCTGGGAGAAGAAGCACGGCCGCGTGCCGCGCGGCTCGTTCGTGGCGCTGCGCACCGACATGTACAAGGACTGGGACAGCAACCCGGAGCGCTTCAAGCGCGCGCCGTTCCCGGCCTGGGCGTTCGAGACCATCAAGTTTCTCTACGAGCAGCGCGGCGTCACCGCCAGCGGCCACGAGTCGCTCGACACCGACACCACCGACAAGATGGATTCGGAGACCTACCTTTTGCGCAAGGGCCATTACCAGATCGAGGTCATGGCCAATCTCGACAAGGTGCCGCCGAAGGGCGCGTTGATCGTGGTGACCTGGCCGAAGGTGAAGAAGGGCCTGGGCTTCCCGGCGCGCGCCTTCGCGATTTTGCCGTGATGTCGGGCGCCACCACCCATACCAACCGCCTCGCCGCCGCGACCTCGCCCTATCTGCTGCAGCACAAGCACAATCCGGTCGACTGGTGGCAGTGGGGGCCTGATGCGCTGGCTGAGGCCAAGCGCAGCAACCGGCCGATTTTGCTCTCGGTCGGCTATGCCGCCTGCCATTGGTGCCACGTGATGGCGCACGAGAGCTTCGAGGACGCAGCCACCGCGCGCCTGATGAACGAGCTGTTCGTCAACATCAAGGTCGACCGCGAGGAGCGCCCCGACATCGACCAGATCTACATGAACGCGCTGCACATGCTGGGCGAGCAGGGCGGCTGGCCGCTCACCATGTTTCTCACGCCCAAGGGCGAGCCGGTGTGGGGCGGCACCTATTTCCCCAAGGAGTCGAAGTTCGGGCGGCCGGCCTTCGGCGACATCCTGCAGGAGGTGTCGCGCCTGTTCCGCGAGGAGCCGGCCAAGATCGAGCAGAACCGCGCGGCGCTGCTGGCGCGGCTGGCCGACCGAGCGCGGCCGCCCGGAAAGGTGACCATCGGTCATGAAGAGCTCGACGGCGCCGCCCGCCAGATCGGCAACGCCTTCGACACGGTGCATGGCGGCTTGCGCGGCGCGCCGAAGTTTCCGCAGCCCTCGCTGCTGGAGATGCTCTGGCGGGCCGGCCTGCGCACCGGCGACGTCAAGTTTTTCGAAACGGTCGTGCATTCCTTGGAGAGGATGAGCGAGGGCGGCATCTACGATCATCTCGGCGGCGGCTATTCGCGCTATTCGGTCGACGAAAGGTGGCTCGTCCCGCATTTCGAAAAGATGCTGTACGACAACGCGCAACTGCTGGAATTGCTGGCGCTGGCTTTTCAACACGGTGGCAATGAACTATTCCGCCAGCGCGCGCGAGAGACGGTCGGCTGGCTCGCGCGCGAGATGGTGACAAGCGAGGGCGCCTTTGCCGCCTCGCTCGACGCCGATAGCGAGGGCGAGGAGGGCAAGTTCTATGTCTGGTCGGAAAACGAGATCATCGAGCTGATCGGCCCCGAGGCCGGCGGATTTTTCGCGCGCCATTACGATGTGAGCCACACCGGCAATTTCGAGGGCCACAACATCCTCAACCGGCTCAACAGCGTGCTGCGCACGCCGGCCGACGAAGCTCGCCTGGCCGCGCTGCGCGCGATCCTGCTCGATGCGCGCGCGGTGCGCGTGCGGCCCGGCCTCGACGACAAGGTGCTGGCCGACTGGAACGGCCTGATGATCGCCAGCCTGGTCAATGCCGGCCTCGCGTTCGAGGAATCGTCATGGCTCGACATGTCCAAACGGGCCTTCGATTTCATTGCGCAAAACATGACGCAAGGCGCCAATGACGAACAACGACTGGGCCATTCCTGGCGCGGCGGCAAATTGCTGTTGCCGGGCCTGGCGAGCGATTTTGCCGCCATGATCCGCGCCGCGCTGGCGCTGCATGAAGCGACCGGCGAGCGCGTTTATCTCGACCGCGCACTCGTCTGGCAGCGCGCGCTCGACGCGCATTACGCCGATGCTGAGACCGGCGGCTATTATCTCACCGCCGACGACGCCTCCGACCTGCTGCTGCGGCCGCATTCCACGCTGGACGACGCCACGCCCAATCCCAACGCGGTGGCGGCGGGCAATCTGGTGCGGCTGGCGGTTCTGGCCGGCGACGACCGATGGCGGGCCAAGGCCGACCAGCTGATCGAGGGCATCCTGTCGGCGGCCGGGCAAAATATGTTCGGCCATGTCGCGCTGCTCAACGCGCTCGATTTGCGGCTGCGCGGCGCCGAGATCGTCTGCGCCGGGCCGGATGCCGAGCGCTTCGCGCAGGCCGCACTCAAGCTGCCGTTCACCGATCGCATCGTGCTGCGCGCGCGCGACGCCGCGGCATTGCCGCCGTCGCACCCGGCGCAGGACAAATTAAAAGCCGCGCAGGGGAGCGCGGCCTTCGTCTGTGTCGGCGAGCGTTGCTCGCTGCCGGTGACAGCGCCCGACAAAATCGCGGACGCAGTCGCGGCCATGCGCGGCTAATTCCAGACCTGTTTGACCAAGGCGCCGAGAAAGCGCCGCACCACCGGTTCCGGGTCGGGCCAATGCTTGAGCATCGTGTGGGTCCAGATGAACTGGCCGTTCACGGCACCCATGCAGATGTAATAGTCCGATAACCGATCGGTCGGGGGGCCGCTCATATGGCCATGTGAAATGATCAACGTCTGGCAAATCAGGCGCGGCACTTTGTGGCCGTCAACAAGCGTGAATTTGCGGCCTAGCTTGATGTCCGCGCCGGCCGAACGCGCATACAGAGCATTCTGCCTGTGGTTGTTGAACTCACGCCGCACGACGGGCCCGTTCACATCGTCCGGTACCTTGCCGCGACTTGCCGGGTACATTTCGATGGTGGTTTCGGTCAGATCGTGGGCATAGACCACATTCAAGCCGCGGCCCGCTTGCTCCTTATTCTCGACGGAAACCCGCTTGGCGTCGCCGATGAGGAGCGGAAACGTGACGCCAAAATATTCGACGCGGCCTTCGCCCGGCAGCGCCGGCTCGGTCGCAGCCATGGCGCCGGTCGAGAGCGCGAGCGAGAACGCGATTACCCAAAGGCGCAGCCCTGGTGCCATCGTCCTACCGCTCAGCCTTACGTATTCATGCTCTCGAAGAACTCGCCGTTGTTCTTGGTGTTACGCAGCTTGTCGAGCAGGAAGTCGATGGCGTCCATGGTGCCCATCGGATTGAGGATCCGGCGCAACACGTACATCTTCTTGAGCACCGCCGGCTCCACCAGCAATTCTTCTTTGCGGGTGCCGGAGCGGGTGATGTCGATGGCCGGGAAGGTGCGCTTGTCGGCCACCTTGCGGTCGAGGATAAGCTCCGAATTGCCGGTGCCCTTGAACTCCTCGAAAATCACTTCGTCCATGCGGCTGCCGGTATCGATCAGCGCGGTGGCGATGATGGTGAGCGAGCCGCCTTCCTCGATGTTGCGGGCGGCGCCGAAGAAGCGCTTCGGCCGCTGCAAGGCGTTGGCGTCGACGCCGCCGGTCAGCACCTTGCCGGAGGACGGCACCACGGTGTTGTAGGCGCGTCCCAGGCGGGTGATCGAATCGAGCAGGATCACCACGTCGCGCTGGTGCTCGACCAGGCGTTTGGCCTTCTCGATCACCATTTCGGCGACCTGCACGTGGCGCGAGGCCGGTTCGTCGAAGGTCGAGGACACCACTTCGCCCTTGACCGAGCGCTGCATGTCGGTGACTTCCTCCGGCCGCTCGTCGATCAAGAGCACGATCAGATAGCACTCGGGGTGATTGGCGGTGATGGCGTGCGCGATGTTCTGCAGCAGCACGGTCTTGCCGGTGCGCGGCGGCGACACGATCAGCGCGCGCTGGCCCTTGCCGATGGGCGAGACGATGTCGATGACGCGGGCGGACAGATCCTTCTTGGTCGGATCGTCGTGCTCCATCTTCAGCCGCTCGTCGGGATAGAGCGGCGTCAGGTTGTCGAAATTGATCTTGTGGCGCGCCTTCTCGGGGTCCTCGAAATTGATGGTGTTGACCTTGAGCAGCGCGAAATAGCGTTCGCCTTCCTTCGGGCTACGGATGTGGCCTTCGACGGTGTCGCCGGTGCGCAGGCCGAAGCGGCGGATCTGGCTGGGCGAAACGTAGATGTCGTCGGGGCCGGACAGGTAGTTGGATTCCGGCGAGCGCAGGAAGCCGAAGCCGTCGGACAGCACCTCGACCACGCCTTCGCCGATGATGTCGATCTCTTGCGTGGCGAGCTGCTTGAGGATCGCGAACATCAGCTCCTGCTTGCGCAGCGTGCTGGCATTCTCGACCTGGTGCTCTTCGGCAAACGAGGTGAGTTCGGCCGGCGTCTTGGACTTGAGGTCCTGAAGTTTCATTTCCCGCATTGGGGGGTTACGTCCTTGGAAGAGTGACCGGTGGAGTCTTGGCTACGGGAGCCTTGGAAAAATTGTAAAGACTCGGGACCGAGTGACTTGAGAGGAGAGAGAGATCGCAGGTCTGGGGTATCGAGGGTGTTGGAAAAAGCGCCCGGGGGACCCGATGCTGCAACCGGCCCGAACATTTGGGGCCGGAACGCAATTAGCATCCGCCTGCGTTCGGTGGGAGCAATCAACATAGGTGGCGGCGCATTTCCGCGCAAGAGGCGGGGTGCCGCTTTGCACGAATTAACGCTGATTTTAGAACGGTTTGACGGTTACCAGAACCACGAGGACGATCATCAGCACAGTCGGTATCTCATTGACGATGCGGAAGAATTTCTGACTGTGCCGGCTGCGGTCGCCGGCGAATTCGCTCATCCAATGCCCCAGTATGCCGTTTAGGACGGTCAGGGCGATAACCAAGATAAATTTTGTAATGAACCAGCCGGACGCGAACCACTGGCCAAAGAACACCAGCACGATGCCGACCAGCCAGTCAACGCTCATCGCCGGCAGCATGATGAAATTATAGAGCCGGCGCTCCATCACCTTGAAGGTTTCCGACTGCTCGGAGCCCGGGGTGGCGGCCGCGTGATAAACGAACAGCCGCGGCAGATAGAGCAGGCCCGCCATCCACGAGATGACGGCGATGATGTGGAGGGCTTTCAGCCAGAGGTACATCTGGTGAACTTACTCCAATTCTTCAACTTGTCATGGCTGGGTCGAGCCCGGCGATGATGGCGTTGGGTTCTCGCTTCGCTCGCCACCCTCCCCCTTCGGGGGAGGGATTAAGACCGCACCCGCTTCAGCATCTGCTCGACATGCGCGATCGGCGTCGGCGGCAAAATGCCGTGGCCGAGATTGAAGATGTGGCGGCCGCCCGAGAGCGTCGCCAGCACGTCATCGACTTCGCGATCGAGCGCGGCGCCGCCGGCGAGCAGCGCCAGCGGATCGACATTGCCCTGCACCGCCACGCGCGTTTGCAGTGTGTCGCGCGCGATCTCGCGCTCGAAGGTCCAGTCGATGCCGATGCCATTGATGCCGGTCATGTCGGCATAGGCCAAGGCCATGGCGCTGACGCCGCGCGGAAAGCCGATGATCTTGGCGCCCGGCACCTGCCGGCGCACGCCTTCGACGATCTTCTGCGTCGGCTGGATGCACCAGCGCTCGAATTGTTCGGGGCCCAGCACACCGGCCCAGGTGTCGAAGATCTGCACGCATTCGGCGCCGGCCTTGAGTTGCCCGACCAGATATTCGATCGAGCCCTGCACCAGCCGGTCGATCAGCCGGCCAAAGCCCGCCGGGTCGCGATAGGCGAATAGCCGCGCCGGCGCCTGGTCCGGCGTCGCCTCGCCCGCCACCATGTAGGTCGCCACCGTCCAGGGAGCGCCGCAAAATCCGATCAGCGTGGTTTTTTTATCGAGCGCCGACTTGACCCGCGCCACCGTCTCATAGATCGGTGCCAGCACTTTGCCGTCGACAGTCTCGTGCAGGCTTTCCAGCGCCGCTGCATCCGCCAGCGGCTCCAGCTTGGGCCCTTCACCAACTTGAAACTCAACCTTGCGGCCGAGCGCCAGCGGGATCACCAGAATATCGGAAAACAGGATCGCGGCATCGAAGCCGAAGCGCCGCACCGGCTGCAACGTGACTTCGGCCGCCAGCTCGGGATTGAAGCAGAGGTCGAGAAAACCGCCGGCTTTCTCGCGCACAGCACGATATTCCGGCAGATATCGACCGGCCTGCCGCATCATCCAGATCGGTGGAGTTTTTTCGCGGGTGCCTTGCAGGACGCGAAGCAGCGGTTTTATCCCCGCACTCTCAGTTTGGTGAGCTTCTTCCATAAAGACTCTTATAAGACTCTTTGTAGTGTTTATTAGGCGGTTGATTGGACTCATGACTCGCGATCAACCGTCTGTCCACCGGCTGGTGCGGGTGAATTAAGAATCGAACGCTATCCAGTCGTCGGCTATCCACAGCGGGCAAGGCGGTTTTATTGGGCTTTTAGCGATTTATCCAAGGCTGTCCCCAGCTTGCCGTCCACATACCCGCATCGCGGTTCGATGGGTACCCCGGCATTATCCCACGGTCAGCCATGTGGATGGAAACGACGCACCAGGCCGCTGTCGGCTTGCGTGCGAGCTAAAGCCGTGGCCTCCTCCCATCCTGTCCACACTTCATCCTATTATTATACAGATGCCCGAACCCGGTTATTTCCATCTCCATCTGGTGTCCGACGCCACCGGCGAGACCCTGATCACGGTCGCGCGCGCGGCCGCGGCGCAATATGCCAATGTGCATCCGGTCGAGCATCTTTATCCGATGGTGCGCTCGAAGAAGCAGCTCGATCATGCGCTGGCCGAAATCACCGAGGCCCCCGGCCTGGTGCTCTATACTTTGCTCGAGGAAGACCTGATCGCGCTTTTGGAAACCAAGTGCCGCGAGCTCGGTCTACCCTGCATGTCGGTGTTGGGTCCGATCCTGCGGGTATTCCAGTCCTATCTCGGCGCCGAAACCATCCACCGCGCCGGCGCCCAGCACGTGCTCAACGCCGAATATTTCCAGCGCATCGACGCGCTCAACTACACCATGTTTCATGACGACGGCCAGCACGTGGAAGGGCTGGAGCAGGCCGATGTGGTGCTGATCGGGGTCTCGCGCACATCGAAGACGCCGACCTCGATCTATCTCGCCAATCGCGGCGTCAAGACCGCCAACGTGCCGCTGGTGCCGGGCGTCCCGTTGCCGCCGCAGGTCGAGAAGCTGGCGCGGCCGCTGGTGATCGGACTCTATGCCAGCGCGGAACGCATCGTGCAGATTCGCGAGAACCGGCTGCTCGGCCTGAAGGCGCATCGCGACGATTCGCAATACATCGACAAAACCGCGGTGGCCGAGGAAGTCGCGTTTTCGCGCCGGCTCTGCGCCAAGAACAATTGGCCGAGCATCGACGTGACGCGCCGCTCGATCGAGGAAACCGCCGCCGCGGTGATGAAGTTGTTGTCGGAACGCCGCCGCCATCCGGTGGGATAGCGCGTGATCCCGAAAAGCCTGTCCTCGACTTGATCGGGGATGGGAACCGGTTTTCGGAAAAGATCACGCGCAAAATAAACTGTTAAAGGAAACTCATGCCGCTTTGGCTCGACCGTCAGCCTCTGGTGCTTGCGTCCAAGAGCGACGTGCGCGGCAAGCTGCTGGCGGCCGCAGGGCTCCGTTTCGAGATCAGGCCGGCGTCGATCGATGAGCGCGCGGTCGAGGCCAGGGCCGGCGCCAGCGACGCGGCCGCGGCGGCGCGGCTGCTGGCGCGCGCCAAGGCGCTCACCGTGGCGGCCACGCGTCCCGGCCAGCTGGTGCTGGGCGCCGACCAGACGCTGGCGCGCGGCGCCACCCGCTTCAGCAAGCCGGCCAACCGCGCCGCCGCCGCCGAGCAATTGCGCGCGTTGCGCGGGCGCACGCACGAGCTGCATTCCGCGCTCGCCTTGGCGCGCGATACCACGGTGCTGTTCGATTGCGTCGATACCGCGCGGCTCACGATGCGCGACCTCTCCGACCGTTTCCTCGACGATTATCTCGATATGGCGGGCGAAGCCGCCTTGCACAGCGTCGGCGGCTATCAGCTCGAGGGCATCGGCGTGCACCTGTTCGATAAGATCGAGGGCGACTATTTCACCATCCTCGGCCTGCCGCTGTTGCCGCTGCTCGGCTATCTACGGCAGAACAAGTTTGTCGACGGTTGACCATGTTCATCCTCGGTCTCACCGGCTCGATCGGCATGGGCAAGTCCACCACGGCGAGATTCTTCGCCGAGGAAGGCGTGCCGGTCTACGACGCCGACGCCGCCGTGCACCGGCTCTACGAAGGCGAGGCCACGGCCGCGATCGAGGCTGCGTTCCCGGGCACCACCGCGAACGGCAAGGTCGATCGCGACAAGCTGGCGAAAAGCGTGCTGGGCGATGCCGCCGCCATCAAGCGGCTGGAAGCGATCGTGCACCCGCTTGTGCATGGCGCACGCGAGCGCTTCCTCACGCAAGCCGAACGCAGCGGCGCGCCGGTGGTGGTGCTCGACATTCCGCTGCTGTTCGAGACCAAGGGCGATGCGCGCTGCGACGCGGTGGTGGTGGTCTCGGCGCCGGCCGGCATGCAGCGGGAGCGCGCCTTCGCGCGGCCCGGCATGAGCGATCAGAAGCTTGACGCCATCATGGCCAACCAGGTGCCGGATGAAGAGAAGCGCCGGCGCGCCGATTTCGTGGTGGATACCTCGCAAGGTTTCGAGCATGCCCGCGCCCAGGTGCGTGATATCCTGGTACGTGTTGCTACTATGCCGCAACGGCAGCGCTGATTCTGCCGATCTGGAACCCAATGCGCGAAATCGTCCTCGACACCGAAACCACCGGGCTCGATCCGGCCCAAGGCCACCGCCTGGTCGAGATCGGCTGCATCGAATTGCTCAACCGGATTCCGACCGGCGCGACGTTCCACGCCTATCTCAATCCGGAACGCGAGGTGCCGGCCGAGGCCTTCGCCATTCACGGGCTGTCGAGCGATTTCCTCAAGGGCCACAAGCGTTTCGTCGAGATCGCCGACGATTTCCTCGCCTTCATCGGCGAGGCGCCGCTGGTGATCCACAATGCCGGCTTCGACCACGGCTTCCTCTGTGCCGAACTCAAGCGCGTCGAGCGGACGCCGATCGCGCGCGAGCGGCTGGTCGATACGCTGCTGCTGGCGCGCCGCAAGCATCCGGCCGGACCGAACCGGCTCGACGATCTGTG
>JAANCK010601014.1_pt1 | contig 10759 bp, 9 predicted proteins | sample 7277841 | NCBI WGS metagenome assembly JAANCK01 (sample SAMN14222788, study PRJNA588281) | permafrost metagenome | isolation source: Arctic cryosol methane SIP | place: Canada:Nunavut | collected 2015-07 | reverse complement strand
CGCGCATGCCGACCCAGGCGTGGTACAGGAGTGCGACCATGAACACCATCGTGCATACCCGCACGAGGCTCCCGGAGAAGAGCGCCCTCCAGTCGGCGTAGGTAGCGGGCGCCTTCCACCATGCCACGGCGAGGGCGAGCAGCGTGTAGGCGGCCATGACCGCGGCGGTGAGGCGCTGCAGCAGCCAGTCGCCCACGCCGTAGTGGGCGCCTACGGGCGACTTCCCGTAGCGGCTCACAGCAGGCCCCACGCGATGAGCGCGGCGCCGGCCGCGCCGAGCGCGAACACCGCGAGGGCGCTCGCGCGCGCCGCGGCCTTCGACGATCCCACGTGCAGGTCGAGCAGCAGGTAGCGGATGCCGGCGAAGAAGTGGTGCGCGTAGATCCAGGCAACGGCGAAGATCACGAGCTTCGAGATCGGCTGCCCGAGGCAATCGCGCCATTGGAGGTAGCCCGCCTCGGAACCCAGGCTCGATTGCATCCCGTAGAGCACCAGCGGGAGCAGCGGGAAGAAGAGCAGCAATCCGGAGATGCGATGGAAGATCGACAGGACCGCCGGCGGCCAATGGTGGAGCAGGTTGAACTCGTAGTATTTCGGGCGCGGCTTGGGTGCGGAGCTCATTTTGTATTCTTGTCCTGTCGGCACATTCCGATTTTAAGCCCTTTTGCTGCGACCTCACATACCGAGCGGCGCACGCAGGCCCTCAACTGAGCTCGTTGAAGTACGCATAGCCGTCGGTCACGCACAGCCCGCGGCGCCACTCGACCGGCTTGTCGCCGTAGGTGAACGCGATGCGATCGACGCTGAGCAGCGCGGTGCCCGGCGCCACCTTGAGGTGCGTCGCGGCCACGCCGTCGGCGCTCACCGCGCGCAGCCACTCCTCGGCGCGGATCATGCGGATCCCGAAGACCGTCTCGTAGAAGCTGTAGACCGAGCCGCCGAATTCCTCGAGCTCGGCCAGCGTGAGGCCCGGGAACAGGCTCGCATCGAGCACGATGTCGTCGAGGATCAGGGGACGGCCGCCGAAGGACATCACGCGCTTAAAGGCGATCACGCTCGCCCCCGCCTTCAGGCGCAGCGCGCGCGCCGGCTCGCCCGCGCCCTTGTGGCGCTCGAGGCCGAAGAAGAGGTTGCGCGGCGCGACCTTCTCGCCCGAGTCGGGGATCACGCGCAGGAACCGGTACTGGTACGAGGGCTCGTTGTGGGAGGCGACGTAGGTTCCCTTGCCCTGGCGGCGCATGAGGATGTGCTCGGAAGCGAGCTCGTCGATCGCCTTGCGCACCGTGCCCTGGCTCACGCGGAAGCGCGATGCGAGCTCGAGCTCCGACGGGATCGCCTCGCCCGGCTTCCATTCGCCCGATACGAGGCTCCGGGTGAGCAGCACCTTGATCTGCTCGTATAGTGGCCGGAAGGAAGGCGTGGCCGCGGATTTCTTCATGGCCCTGCCATCCTACCATGGCATTTTCCCATTGTCTTATATAAGATAGACGTCTCGATGGGGAATTTGTGCATTCTTCCCCCACGAATTCAACGAGTTGATTCCATGAATCCCTATTACCGCCCTCGCCGCTCGATGCTCTATGTTCCGGGGTGCAACATGCGCTACCTGAACAAGGCGCGCACGCTGCGGGTGGACTCGGTGATCCTCGACCTGGGCGACCCGATCCTCGTGGAAAAGAAGGTCGAATCCCGCAGGAACGTCGTGGAAGCGGTGCTCGCCGGAGGCTATGGCCGCAGGGAAGTCGTGGTGCGGGTGAACGACCTCGATTCGCCCTGGGGACGGGAAGACGTGAAGGCGGTGGCCGGGACCGGCGCCGATGCCGTGCTCTTCCCCAACATCGAGTCGCGCGCCGACGTGGAAGAAGCGCTCGCGCTGCTCGACGCGTCCGGCGGCAGCCACCTGCCCCTCATGCTCATGATCGAAAGCCCCATCGGCGTGCTGCGCGCCGAGGAGATCGCCGCCGCGTCCGATCGCATCGCGTGCATCGTGATGGCCACCTCCGACCTGCTGAACCAGTTGCACGGGCGGCGCACGCCCGACCGGGTGGCGGTGGTCCACAGCCTCGCCCACGTGCTGCTCGCGGGCCGGGCCTACGACCGCGCGGTGGTCGACGGCATCTCGACCGACCTGAAGGACATGCAGTCCTTCGAGTACGGCTGCCGCCTCGCGCGCGACCTGGGCTTCGACGGCAAGAGCCTCGTGCACCCGTTCCAGCTGCCCTATTGCAACGATGCGTTCACGCCCAAGCCCCACGACCTCGTCGCCGCCAACGAGGTGATCGAGGCGCTGGAGCACGCGCACCGCGAGGGGCGCGGCACCGTGGTGGTGAGCGGGCGCCTCGTGGAAGGACATCACGTGAAGGCGGCCCGGCGCCTGCTCGCCATGGCCGACATGATCACCAAGCTGGAAGCCGGACAGTGAACGACCGCGCGCGCCCGCGCCCGCGGCCCATCGACGGCTGGCTCTTCGAGGACTACGCGGTCGGCGAGCGCTTCGTCCACCCGATTCCCCGCACCCTGGGCGAGGGAGATGCCGCGCTCTACATCGCGCTCACCGGCGCGCGGCAACCGGTGCATTGCTCCGCCCCGCTCGCCCGCGCGCTCGGCCACCGCGCCTGCCCCCTCGACGACCTGCTCGTTTTCCACGTGGCGTTCGGCAAGACGGTTGCCGACATCTCGTATAACGCGGTGGCGAACCTGGGCTATGCGGACGTGCGTTTCCTCGCGAGCGTGTACGCCGGAGATACGCTCGCGAGCGAATCGGAAGTGATCGGCGTCAAGGCCAACTCGAGCGGCAAGAGCGGCGTGGTGTACGTGCGCTCGCGCGCCTTCAACCAGGATCGCACCGAGGTGCTGCGCTGGATCCGCTGGGTGATGGTCGCTTCCCGCGCCGACGTGGCGGGGCGAGCCGCGAAAGTTCCCGCGCTGCCTCGGGAAGTGCCCGCCTCGCAGCTCGCCGTGGCGCCCGCATTGCGGCCGCTCGCGCTGGATCCCGCCGCCACCGGGGGCGCGCGCTGCTGGGAAGACTACCGGCCGGGCGAGGTGATCGACCATCCCGGCGGCATGACCGTGGAAGAGGCCGACGCGATGACGGCCACGCGCCTGTACCAGAACACCGCCCGCGTGCATTTCGACGCCCACGGCGCGGCCGCCACGCCCTTCGGCCGCAGGCTCGTCTACGGCGGCCACGTGATCTCGCTTTGCCGCGCCCTCTCCCACGACGGCCTCGAGAACGCGTTCGCGATCGCGGCGATCCACGGCGGCACCCACGCCCATCCCACTTTCGCGCTCGACACGCTGCGCTGCCGGCACGTGGTGCTCGCGCGCGACGAGCTGCCCGCGCGGCGCGACGTGGGCGCGCTCAGGCTGCGCATGCTGGGGGTGAAGAACGTGGCGCTCGCCGACCTTCCCGCCGTCGCGGTCGGGGAGAAGCATCCCGCGGTGGTGCTCGACCTCGACTACTCCGTGCTCATTCCCCGCCGGCAAAACGCCTAAAATGGAAGTCTCTTCCGGATCTCCCATGCCATCCCCCACGAAAATGGCCGGTGCCCCGCACCCGCGGGACGCGCTCTTCGCCGGCGAAAAGCCCTTCCCCGCGATCCCGGCCTGCGAACATTTCGCCGGGAGCGAGAAGCTCATCGGCAAGGCGCTCGACCTGCAGGGCGAGCTCGGGCGCGTCTTCGACGTGACCTGCGATTGCGAGGACGGGGCGCCGGCGGGACGGGAGCGGGAGCACGCGCAGATGATCGTCGAGATGCTCGTCTCGCAGCGCAACCTCCATGGCATGGCCGGAGCGCGCATCCACGACCACACCCACCCGCACTGGCGGCACGACGTGGACATCCTCGTGGGCGGAGCGGGCCACAAGCTCGCCTACCTCACCCTGCCCAAGTCCACCTCCGCGGCCCAGGTGGCCGAGATGATCCGCTACATCCGCGAAGTGGCTACGCAGCATCGCCTCGAGCGAGCGATCCCCGTGCACGTGCTGGTGGAGACCCACGGAGCGCTGCACGACGCGTGGGACATCGCCCGCCTCGAGGACGTGCAGGTGCTGGACTTCGGCCTCATGGACTTCGTGAGCGGGCACCACGGCGCCGTGAGCTCCGCGAACATGCGCTCCCCGGGCCAGTTCGAGCACGCGCTCATCGTGCGCGCCAAGACCGCCATCGTGGCCGCGGCGCTGGCCCACGGCGTGGTGCCGGCGCACAACGTGAGCCTCGAGCTGAAGAATCCCTACAGCGTTTTCCGCGACGCCTGGCGGGCGCGCAACGAGTTCGGGTTCCTGCGCATGTGGAGCATCCATCCGTCGCAGATCCAGCCCATCGTCGACGCGATGAAGCCCGACCTGGGGGAGGTCGCCGACGCCGCGCAGATCCTGCTCGCCGCGCAGCGCGCCCAGTGGGGCCCGATCCAGTACCACGGCGAGCTGCACGACCGCGCCACCTACCGCTACTTCTGGGAAGTGCTGCAGAAGGCGAAAGTGACCGGCGTGCCGATCCCACAGGAGGCCGACTCGGCCTTTTTCTGAGACCTTGGAATTGAAATGACACCCGGTGAAAAATTCAGGCAGGCCCTGAAGGACGAACAGCCCCTGCAAGTGCCCGGCGCGATCAACGCCTACCACGGCATCCTCGCCAAGGCGAGCGGCTACCGGGCGATCTATCTCTCGGGAGGCGGCGTGGCGGCCGGATCCCTCGGCATGCCGGACCTGGGCATCTCGAATCTCGACGACGTGCTCACGGACGTGCGCCGGATCACCGACGCGTGCGACCTGCCGCTGCTGGTGGACGTGGACACGGGATTCGGCGCGAGCGCCTTCAACGTCGCGCGCACCGTGAAGTCCCTGGTGAAATTCGGCGCGGCCGCGATGCACATCGAGGACCAGGTGGGAGCCAAGCGCTGCGGGCACCGCCCCGGCAAGGAGCTGGTGTCCGAGGCCGAGATGGTGGACCGCATCAAGTCCGCCGTGGACGCGCGCACCGATCCCGCGTTCTTCGTGATGGCGCGCACCGACGCGCTCGCTTCCGAAGGGCTGGAGCGCGCGATCGCCCGGGCGGTGGCCTGCGTCGAGGCGGGCGCCGACGGCATCTTCCCCGAGGCCGTCACGGACCTGGCCATGTACCGCAAGTTCAAGGACGCGGTGAAGGTGCCGGTCCTCGCCAACATCACCGAGTTCGGCAAGACGCCGCTTTTCACCGTGGGCGAGCTGAAGGGAGCGGGCGTGGACATCGCCCTGTATCCCCTCTCGGCATTCCGCGCCATGAACGCCGCCGCACTCGAGGTGTACTCGACGCTGCGCCGCGACGGCACCCAGAAGGCGGTGCTGGGCGGCATGCAGTCGCGGGACGACCTGTACCGCTACCTCGGCTACCACGAATACGAGCGCAAGCTCGACGCGCTTTTCGCAAAGACCAAGTGAGGAAAGAAGCATGACCCAGACCGCCACCGCCGGCGCCGCCGTAGCCCCGAAGCCGAAGAAGTCCGTCGCCCTGTCCGGAGTGACCGCGGGCAACACCGCGCTGTGCACCGTCGGGCGCACCGGCAACGACCTCCATTACCGCGGCTACGACATCCTCGACATCGCCGAGCACTGCGAATTCGAGGAGATCGCGTTCCTGCTCGTCCACGGCAAGCTGCCCAATGCCGCCGAGCTGGGCGCCTACAAGCAGAAGCTCATCGCGCTGCGCGGCATTCCCGCGGGCGTGCAGGACGTCCTGGAGACGATCCCCGCGAGCACGCACCCCATGGACGTGATGCGCACGGCCTGTTCCGCGCTGGGGGCGGTGCTTCCCGAGGGCGAGGAGCACAAGCTCGCTCCCTCGCGCGACATCGCCGACCGGCTCATGGCGTCCTTCGGCTCGATGCTGCTCTACTGGTACCACTACTCCCACTCGGGGCGGCGCATCGACGTCGAGACCGACGACGATTCCATCGGCGGGCACTTCCTGCACCTGCTCCACGGCAAGAAGCCGTCGGCGCTCTGGGTGCGCGCCATGCACACCTCGCTCATCCTCTACGCCGAGCACGAGTTCAACGCCTCCACCTTCACCGCGCGGGTCATCGCCGGCACGGGATCCGACATGCACTCCGCCATCACCGGGGCGATCGGCGCGCTGAAGGGACCGAAGCACGGCGGGGCCAACGAGTTCGCCTTCGACACCATCGGCCGCTACGACAATCCCGACGCGGCCGAGGGCGACATCGTGCGGCGCATCGCCGACAAGCAGATCATCATCGGCTTCGGCCACCCCGTGTACACCATCGCCGATCCGCGCAACCAGGTCATCAAGGACGTGGCCCGGCGCCTGTCCCGGGACGCTTCCAACATGAAGCTCTTCGACATCTCGGAGCGCGTCGAGGAGGTGATGTGGCGCGAGAAGAAGATGTTCCCGAACCTGGATTGGTACAGCGCCACGTCGTACCACATGATGGGCGTGCCCACGGCGATGTTCACGCCGCTGTTCGTGATCTCGCGCACCTCCGGCTGGTGCGCCCACGTGATCGAGCAGCGCATCGACGGCAAGATCATCCGCCCCTCGGCCAACTACACCGGCCCCGAGAACCTCGCCTTCGTCCCCCTGAACCAGCGTCCCTGACAGGAAGAAGAAGCCAAAGTGTCAGCACACATCAGCAACGTCCGTCCCGATCCCGACAAGGTCCTGGTCGACATCGTCGACTACGTGCAGAAGTACAAGATCGCCTCGAAGGAGGCCTACGAGACCGCGCGCTATTGCCTCATGGACACGCTCGGCTGCGGCTTCGAGGCGCTCGAGTACCCCGCGTGCACGAAGCTGCTGGGACCGATCGTGCCCGGCACCATCGTGCCCCACGGCGCCAAGGTGCCCGGCACGCCCTACCAGCTCGACCCGGTCCAGGCGGCCTTCAACCTCGGGGCCATGATCCGCTGGCTCGACTTCAACGACACGTGGCTTGCCGCCGAATGGGGACATCCTTCGGACAACCTGGGCGGCATCCTCATGACCGCGGACTGGCTTTCGCGCAACGCCGTGGCCGCGGGCAAGGCGCCCCTCACCGTGCGCGACGTGCTGACCGGCATGATCAAGGCCCACGAGATCCAGGGCTGCATCGCGCTGGAGAACAGCTTCAACAAGGTGGGCCTCGACCACGTGGTGCTGGTGAAGGTGGCGTCCACCGCCGTCGTGGCGCAGATGCTGGGCCTCACCCGCGACGAGTCCATCAACGCGGTCTCCCTCGCCTGGGTCGACGGGCAGTCCCTGCGCACCTACCGCCATTCGCCCAACACGGGCTCGCGCAAGAGCTGGGCCGCCGGGGACGCCACGTCCCGCGCCGTGCGCCTGGCGCTCATCGCGAAGACGGGCGAGATGGGCTATCCCTCGGTGCTCACCGCGAAGACCTGGGGCTTCTATGACGTGCTCTTCAAGGGCAATCCGTTCAGGTTCCAGCGGCCTTACGGCAGCTACGTGATGGAGAACGTGCTCTTCAAGATCTCGTTTCCGGCCGAATTCCATTCCCAGACGGCGGTGGAGGCGGCGATGACGATCCACGGCGAGCTCGCCCGCCTGGGACGCAAGCCCGAGGACATCCGCAAGATCACGATCCGCACCCACGAGGCGTGCATCCGCATCATCGACAAGAAAGGACCCCTGGACAATCCCGCCGACCGCGACCATTGCATCCAGTACATGGTGGCGGTGCCGATCCTCTTCGGCCGCCTCACCGCCGAGGACTACGAGGATTCCGTGGCCCGGGATCCGCGCATCGACGCGCTGCGCGACAAGATCGCCTGCGTGGAGGACAAGCAGTTCACGAAGGATTACCACGACCCGCAGAAGCGTTCCATCGCCAATGCGCTCACCGTCGAGTTCGGCGACGGCAAGAAGCTGAAGGAGATCGTGGTGGAATACCCGATCGGCCACAAGCGCCGCCGCAAGGAAGGCATGCCGGTCCTGGTGGAGAAGTTCAGGACCAACCTCGCGCGCCGTTTCGCGGACAAGCAGCGCTCGGCCATCCTCGAGCTGTGCCTGGACCAGAAGCGGCTCGAGGCGACGGCCGTGCACGAGTTCGTCGACATGATGGCGGTTCCATCATGACGTGACATGACATGACGTGACATGAAAGGAGACGCCATGCGCCTGATCCTCGCCGCGACCGCCCTCGTCCTGGGCGGCTGCGCCACCACCTACGACCTCACCCTCATGCCCCGCGACAGCGGCAGGACCTACACGGGCTTCGCGCGCGACGACGGCCACGGCCAGGGTCCGATCTCCATCACCATCGACGGCAAGGCGTACAGCGGCACGTGGGTGCAGTCGGCTCCCGACCGCACGAGCGCCTACGTGAGCGGGAACATCGGCTGGGGCGGGCGCCGTGGCGGCGGCCTGGGGACCATCATCACCATGGATAATCCGGATGGCGGCGAGGCCAAGGCCCTGCTCTCCGCTGCCGACGGCTCCGGCCTGCGATGCGACCTGCGTGGCGGCGGCGGCCTCGGCGCGGGCATGTGCCGGGACGATCGGGGCCGGGAATTCGACGTGCAGGTCAGGCCCGCTCCGCGCGCCTGAGACTCCAACCCAACAAGAAGGTCACCACCATGCCCCACAACAGCTTCGACACTCTCAAGAGCTTCCAGCCGTCCGCCGGCAAGACGGGCCAGTACTATTCGCTGCCCGCGCTCGCGGCCACCTTCCGGAACGTGAAGCGCCTCCCGGTGTCGATCCGCATCGTGCTGGAGTCGGTGCTGCGCAACATGGACGGCAAGAAGGTGACCGAGGAGCACGTGAAGCAGCTCGCGAACTGGGCGCCCACGGGAGCCCGCACCGAGGAGATCCCGTTCATCCTCGCGCGCATCGTGCTGCAGGACTTCACCGGCGTGCCCCTGCTCGTGGACCTGGCGGCGATGCGCAACGTGGCCGAGCGCATGGGCAAGAACGCGAAGGTGATCGAGCCGCTGGTGCCCGTGGACCTCGTGGTGGACCACTCGGTGCAGATCGACTACTACGGGGCGCCCAACGTCCTCGACCTCAACATGAAGCTCGAGTTCTCGCGCAACCGCGAGCGCTACCAGTTCCTGAAATGGGGCATGCAGGCGTTCGACACCTTCAAGGTCGTCCCGCCCGGCATCGGCATCGTGCACCAGGTGAACCTCGAGTACCTGGCGCGCGGCGTCTTCCGCAAGGACGGCATGTACTACCCCGACACTCTCGTGGGCACCGACAGCCACACCACGATGATCAACGGCGTGGGCGTGGTGGGCTGGGGCGTGGGCGGCATCGAGGCCGAGGCCGGCATGCTGGGCCAGCCGGTCTACCTGCTCACGCCCGACGTGGTGGGCGTGAACCTCACGGGCAGGCTGCGCGAAGGGATGACCGCCACCGACCTCGTGCTCACGGTGACCGAGATGCTGCGCAAGGCGAAGGTGGTGGGCAAGTTCGTCGAGTTCTTCGGCGAGGGCACGGCGTCGCTCTCGGTGCCCGACCGGGCCACCATCGCCAACATGGCGCCCGAATACGGCGCCACCATGGGCTTCTTCCCCGTCGACGACAAGACCATCGACTATTTCCGCGCCACGGGACGCTCGGCCGAGGACGTCTCCGCCCTCGAGGCCTATTTCAAGGCGCAGGGCCTTTTCGGCGTATCGAAGAAGGGCGACATCGACTACACCGAGACCCTCGAGCTCGACCTGGGGAGCGTGCGTCCCTCGGTGGCGGGGCCGAAGCGTCCCCAGGACCGCATTCCCCTGGGCGGGCTCAAGGCGAAGTTCACCGAGCTCTTCTCGCTGCCGGTGGCGAGCAACGGCTTCTCGAAGAAGTCCGAGGACCTGGCCAAGCGCTTCAAGACCAGGGACGACCGGGAGGTGGGCTCGGGCGACGTGATGATCGCCGCGATCACTTCCTGCACCAACACCTCGAACCCGAGCGTGCTGATCGCCGCGGGGCTGCTCGCGAAGAAGGCCGTCGAGAAGGGACTCACCGTCAATCCCAGCGTGAAGACCTCCCTCGCGCCGGGCTCCCGGGTGGTGACGGAATACCTCACGGCGGCGGGGCTGCTGCCGTACCTCGAGAAGCTGAACTTCTACGTCTCCGGATACGGCTGCACGACCTGCATCGGCAACGCCGGCCCGCTCGCGGAGCCGATCGAGCAGGCGATCGTGGACAACGACCTCGTGTGCGCCGCGGTGCTCTCGGGCAACCGCAATTTCGAAGCGCGCATCCATCCGAACCTGCGCGCGAACTTCCTCGCCTCTCCCCCGCTCGTGGTGGCCTACGCCATCGCGGGCACCGTCCTGAAGGACCTGGAGACCGAGCCCCTCGGCCAGGGCAAGGACGGGCCGGTGTTCCTGAAGGACGTGTGGCCCACCACCGATGAGGTGCAGTCGCTCATGCAGTACGCGCGCGACCCGAAGACCTTCGCGCGCATGTACGGGGACTTCTCCAAGGACAATCCGATGTGGGCGGCCATCCCGACGTCCACGGGCCAGGTGTACAACTGGCCCAAGTCCACGTACATCGCCGAGCCGCCCTTCTTCGAGGGCTTCGGCATGGGCCACGGGACGGCGAAGGACGTGAAGGGCGCCCGCGCGCTCGGCATCTTCGGCGATTCCATCACCACCGACCATATCTCTCCCGCCGGCGCCATCAAGGAGAACTCGCCCGCGGGCCAGTACCTCGTGTCCCACGGCGTGCAGAAGGCCGACTTCAACAGCTACGGCGCGCGCCGCGGCAACCACGAGGTGATGATGCGCGGCACCTTCGCCAACGTGCGCATCAAGAACCTGATG
>JAANCK010004649.1_pt1 | contig 10815 bp, 15 predicted proteins | sample 7277841 | NCBI WGS metagenome assembly JAANCK01 (sample SAMN14222788, study PRJNA588281) | permafrost metagenome | isolation source: Arctic cryosol methane SIP | place: Canada:Nunavut | collected 2015-07 | reverse complement strand
GGCGATGATCGGCGTCAGCATCGTGAGCACCTGGCCGAGGACCGGGCCGAGCATCTGCACCAGCTGCACGACGATCGGCAGGATCACGTTGATGGCATCGGCGAGAATATTGCCGATGGTCCCGGCGAGGTCGCCGACCAGGGCCGCGATCGGACCGAGCAGCGGCGTCAGGGACTGGAGAGCCGTGCTGAGCGAGGTGAAGACGTTCCCGAGGGCGGCGCGCAGCCCAGGCGAGTTCGCGAGCATGGTGCCGATGAACCCGGCGATGAGGCCCATCGGTCCCGAGATGACCGGCAGGAGGGCGCCGAGCGGCCCGAGAGCTCCAGCGATCGCCCCGCCGCCGAGAGCGGCTACCAGGCCGCCCAGGGGCGCCAGGATCGGACCAAGCCCGCTCAGTCCGGAGAACAGGTCGCCCGAGAACGCTGTCTTCAGCTTGCCTGACAGGCCGTCGACGACCGGGGCGAGACGGCTCACCAGCAAGTCGACGAAGGGCTGCATCCTCGCCGTGATCGCGTCGATCGCCGGGATCGCGCCGAGGAAGATCTCCTTCAGCATCCCCAGGGCGGGGGTCGCGAGCGACGCGCCCCAGCGGGACAGGGCCGCCTTCACGTTCTCGAGCGAAGCCTTGAACGAGTCGGTGTGCTTCGCAGCCCCACCGACGTGCTGCTGGATCGCGGTCTCGAGCTGGGCGAAGCTGACGTCACCGGCGGAGACCATGGTGCGGACGCTGTCGGTCGTGGTGCCTAGCGACTCGGCGAGCCACGAGAATACGGGCAGGCCACGTAGCTGGAGCTGGAGCAGGTCCTGCGTGTAGAGGCGCCCCGACGAGGCGAGCTGTCCCATGACGGGCGTCAGGTCGCCCAGGTTGACGTTCGCCACCGCAGCCATGTCAGCGGTGAGGCCGAGAGCCCGCGACAGGTCCTGTCCGGGCCTGACGCCGGCGGCGATGAGCTGAGAGGCGAGCGAGGCGGCGTCACCGAGCCCGAACATGGTGCCCTTGACGCTGTCTAGGGACGACTGCATGATGCTGGCGATCTGGTCGGTCGAGTAGCCGAGCGACTTCATCTTCGCCTGCGCGTTATCGATCGCCAGGGCCCGATTGATGCCACCACCGAGTGCGAGCGCTGCGACCGTGGTCCCGATGCCTACCACGGCGCCAGCCACGCCTTTGATGGCCCCGGAGAGCGCCGTAGACATCTGCGCCGACGACGATCTGACCGCCTGCTCTCCGACGCCGAGTTCCTGCTTGATCGACCTGCCGATACCGCCGGCGGAGGCTGAGATTGAGACGTAGGCGGTTGCGAGTTCTACGCCCATGTTGAGGCCTCCCATCTCGGTGACTCGTGCCGGTGGCACACTGAGGTTCATGACGATCAAGACCAAGACGGTCCAGGCCTCATGGGGGAGCCAGGGGAAGATCCGCAAGCTCATCGAGCAGGGGTGGAAGGTCGAGTCGACCGTGTGGGGAAAGACGATCCTGAGCAAGCAGGACTAGGACCGTCCGGCCCTCTCGTCGAAGTAGGCCTTCGCCTCTTCGATCGAGTCGAACGTGTCGCCTGTGAGTTCCCAGTTCTCCGGATCGTCTGGGTCGGACGATGCCCTGAGCCACGGCCTGGGGATCGGCTCCTCGCGGAACGTGTCGAGTACTCCAGCGACCAGGTCCGCCACCATCAGCGTGGACGACCAAGCCGCCGTCTCCGGGTCGATGTCCTGCCACAGGGCCGCGTCGGGTGGCAGGTACACGATCAGCGCCCAGAGCCGGGCCACCGATGGCCTCTCGTCCAGCAGCTCGTCCAGGTCAAGCCTGTAGAACCGCTGGAAGTCGGCTACGAGGGGGTATCGCCGGCGTCGGAGGACGTGGGCGACCCAGTAGGGTCCACGGCACCAGCCGCCTTGAGGGCCTCGAAGACCTCGCCGATGATCTTGACGCCCTCTTCGACCGTCGTCCGCTGACCAGCCTCGCGGCCGGACCGGGACAGTTCACGGGCCGCCTGGGGCCCGACGAGGCGCAGCAGCACCGATGCCATCAGGCTCACGCTCTTCGCTTCTCCGTCGGTCGACTCCAGTGCGGAGATGTCCAGCAGGAAGTCGAAGTCGTCGAGGGTCTCGCGGGTGATCGTGGCGGTCACGCCGCGCACGGTGATGACGATCGGCTTCGGCTCGAGCGTCGTCTTCTTGGTGGTCTTGGTCTTGTGGTCCTGAGGTGCCTTCGTGCCCATCGTGGTGCCCTATCTGTGTGTGCCGGTGTGCCCTGGGTACAGGTCCGCCCCGGCCGGGGGCACGTCCGGCCGGGGCGGAGTTCAGTGGGTCAGGCCGAGAACACGCCGTCGTCGGTGTACCGGTAGATGTAGAAGCCGGCCGAGTCCTTCAGGACCGACATCGTGATCTGGTAGCCGATCGACGAGTCGTCCTTGAACGTGATCTCGGCGACGTCAGTGACCTGGGCATCGGTCCACGTGTAGCGGACCTTCTTGACGCCGTTCTTGAGGTCGATGACGCCGGCCCAGTGGTCGTCGTTCGGGCCGCCGATCGTGGTGGCGACCTTGGTGCCGGTCGAGATCGTCGCGGCTGTCTTGGTCACGTTCGTGGACCCGTACGCGACCTTGTTGGCGAGGTCGCCGAGGGTCTCGATGAGGGTGAACGTGATCTCCTGGCCGGTCTTGGTCTCGGTGATCAGGACCGTGTCTCCGCCCCATGCCTGCTCCTGCGTGACCTCGCGGAGGTTCTTGATCTTCGCGCCGTCCTTGTGCAGGTAGCCGGCGCTGAGCAGCAGCGCGTTGATCGCCGTGGTCTCGTCGGTCGGGATCGCCGTGCCGGTCGGGCCCAGGTACAGCGCCCCTGCGGGGTTTGGTCGGCCGGCAACCACCTTTGTCTTGTCATTCGCCATCGCTGGCCTCCTTCACTTCCTGGTCGTCGGAGGTCGCGGTCGCGACATCCATGTCACCAGCCGGGGTCCCGGTGGTGTCGCCTGCGGGCTTGCGGCGGCGGGAGCGCCGAGGGCGAGAAGCGGCGGCTTCGGGGGCCTGGGGCTCGGAGTACTCGACCCAGCCCTGCGCGAACCACGGCTCAGGGTTGGTCACCTCATAGACCACGTCCGGGAACGTGGGGTGCTGAACCTTCATGCGTCCCCCTGGAGGGTTGTGCGAACGATCACGGTCATCTGGTAGCGGGGAAGGTCTGCGATCGGATCGGGGAAGCTGTACGGACCGCCAGCCCATCCCTCGTCGGCCTCGGGGACCCATGCGACGTCGGTCTCCCAGTCGGTGAGGGCTGCCACCGCCTCGTCGGCCAGGTCGGATGCGTCCGACTCGGTCGCCGCGGTGGCGCCGATCGTGACCTGGACGTCACGCACGGTGGGGCTTCGTACGGTGCTGCCAGTGACCTCTACCTGGAAGTACTTCGCGGGTCGAGGGTTCGGGATCTTGGAGGCCGCTGACGCGCTGGTCGCTGCGTTGAGACGGGCGATCACGAGAGCGTCAGCCTTGGGCCACATGCGGGTCATTCGGAGCCGCCCAGGGCATGGAGGAGCGTGTTGTGCTTCGCGTTGTCCACTCGTGCTTGGGGTGTCATCGTAATCACGGCGGCCCGGCCACGACCGCGACCACCAGTGACTGCAGCGGGCTTCGCCTCGAACCCATCACCGGCCCGTGTAGCGATCTCTTCGGCGAGCCGGTTCAGCTCGTCCATCATCGCGGGATCACTACGGAGGGCCGCGAAGCCCTTCATGTTCAAGACGACCTTCATCAGCCCTCCACGGTCTTGAGGTAGACGATGAGGGGGACCTGCATCCCCCAGGGGCCGTGGTTGTAGTCCTGGGCGTCTGCGACCTGCAGCATCGGTGTGCCGCCGACTGTCCAGCGGTCCTTGTCGGCGCACACGGTGCCGATCGGGACCATGAGTGCGAGAGAGATCTCGATCGCGCGGCGCTGGGGCTCCTGGCCGAGGATTTGTTCCACGGACGGCGGCCACCAGCCGTAAGTGTTGACGCTGGCCGGCGTACCCCAGGACTCGATCGGGACGTTGAGGTCATCCACCGCGCCGAGCATGTACGGCTCGTGCGGGATCTGGCCGACGATTGAGAGGTTCACCAGTGCCTCCGTGGCAGGGAGTATCCCGACTTGACTCGTACAGAGCCTGGGAGTCGAGTGCCGGTCGGAACGAGTCCGACGAGGTCTGAGGTGGAGAACTCGATCATCCCTGACGCCACGACGTCGGCGAACGTGCCGCTCTCAGCGAACGGACCAGCCGTGCCGCTGATCTGCTTCATCATGTTCGGGTTCGTCAGTACACGCTTCACGGCGTTCACGACGGCGATCTTGGCCAGTTCGGCCTTGTCGGGATCCGTGTCGGTGACGGTGTCAAACCCGGGCACGCGTGGCTTCAACTGGGCGATAGCTTGCGAGATCAGGCCATCGGCGACCGTTCTCTCGGCATCACTCAGCGGACGGAACACGTCCGCGACGTCGTCCGGGGTGACCGTGATCATGACTTGGTGCGACCGCGAGGTTTGGGGGTCGGGTCGGCGACGGCCTCAGGCTGGTCCTCGGACTCCGGCTCGGCCTCAAGGGTCGGCTCGTCGTCCGCGTCCTCATCGGGCTGCTCGCCGTCCTCGGACTCCGGCTCGGCCTCGGAGGACGCTCCATCCTCGTCGTCGGCGGTGTCGGATTCGACTGACTCGACATCGGGTGTCTGGTCGTCATCCATTGCGTCGAGGAGACCGAGTGATCCGCCGTCGAAGCCGATCAGCACGTGATCGCCGACCGTCACGCCCTCGGGTACCTCGTCGCCTGCTCGCAGAATGAAGGGTCCGGCCTCGGTGGTGACGATGATGACGCCTTCGAGGTCGTCTCGGATCTTGCTCATGATGTGCCTCCTACGAATGGGTGAGCCAGGGGCGGAGCGTGCCGCCCCTGGCTCGACGGGATCAGGACAGGACCGTCGCCTTGAGGCTCAGGTTCGCGTTCGCGAGCACCGGCATGCCGATGGCGTCAGAGACGACCTCGGCGATGATCGGCGGCTTCTCGGAGCGGTACACGCCCGCCACGATGCCGGGCTGCTCGCTGTCCTCGATGCCCCAACCGGGCTCCTGCGCGGTCAGCGTCTGGCCCCAGAAGGTGGCGCCGAGCTGAGTGCCTTCCCAGTCGGTCGGGTCGACCGGCTCGGGCAGCATCAGCAGCTCGTTGTCGGGCAGGATGAGCCCTGCCGACGTGTGCCGGTTGTAGACCTCGATCGGCGGCAGGCCTGCGCCCTCCACGATCGCGTTCACGTCTGCGACCGTCGCCGGACGAGACCCGCCGCCCACCAGGGACAGCTTGAACTCGTCGCCGGCGGCCATGACGCGCAGCACTCGGCGAGACATGACGATGACGCCTGGGGCGACACCGTTCGTGGCCTCGTAGGTGTCTGCCCACGCCTGCAGGTCGGCCAGTCGGGAGACTGTCGTCGCCGAGGACCACAACGAGGCAGCCGTGACGGTATGCGTCCCGGACCTCCCGAAGTCGTCGTCGGCCGCCAGCTCGGCGATGGTCGCCTTTCCGGTACGCAGAGCCACGCCACGCAGCCGCTCGATGCGGTCGGCGACCGCCTGAGTGACCTGCTTGGCCGTGTTCAGGATCTCGGTCAGGATCGCGTCGTCAGGCGCATTCCTGGTGCGGAGCTGGTCGTACTCGGTGACCGGGATGTTTTGCCCGATCGCAGGGAGCTCCAGCGTGACCCGCTTCCCGGTCGGCTTCTTGCCGACCGCGGGCTCCGCGTCGTAGGCGCGGAACTTCGCCTCGGCGACGAGTCCGGCCTGACCCGCGACGAAGCGGACCAGGATGTTCGGGACGGTGCGGTTGGGCAGGAAGCGAGCAAGGTTCCCCTTGCGGGCTTCGATGTCGTTCAGGGCTTCCCGCACGTATCCGGTGAGGGTGGCGGGGTCGATGACGTCGGTCCAAAGAGCCATGGTGGTAGCCCTCCTCTCAGATGAAGACGATGGTTGTGGCGGACTTCTTGGCTGCCGCCGCGGGAGCGGTGAAGCTGATCGGCGTGTTGGCCGTGATCACACGGCCATGGTCGAGCAGCGGGACGCCGGAGTCGGCGACACCATCAGTGGGGTGATCGGTGAGCACGAACCCGGCGAGGATCCCGGCGCCGGTGACGGTCGCTTCGGTGGCGTCGTAGGGGACGAGGACTCCGCCGACCTTGGCGACGGGGAGCCCGGACGGGATATAGCCGTTCGGGTAGTGGGTTCCGGCCGTGAAGGTGGAGATGTCGAGGATCTCGGTGCGCGCGTTGCGAATGCTGTGCGTGGTCCCGAGCCAGGACAGGTCGCCGCCGCCGAAGGTCTCAGTCTTGAGTCGAGGCATGGTGATTTCCTTTCCTTGCTGTGGTGGGTTACTTGCTGGCGGGTCGTCGGTCCGTGAACAGGGCACGTCCCGCGTCAACGCCAGTCGTCTTCTGCGACGAGCGCCGACCCTGACCCATGTCGGGCCACTTCCTCTTGCCGTCGGCCGGCGCGATGCCGTCGACGAATCGCTTCACCTTGTCGGCATCAGCGTCACCCTCAGGGGTGAGGAACTTGGTGTAGTCCAGGCCGTCGAGGACGTCCTTCATCTTGTCGACGTCGATCCGTCCAGCGTTGATGGCCTTGAACTCTGCCGCGACGAGCTTGGGCGCGAGCTTCGCCCGTTCGGCCGTGGTCGCTGCCGTGGCGGCCTCGGCCTTGGCGGCATCAATCGCCTTCTCGTCAGCGGTCTGGGTCTTCGACTTCAACTCGTCCCGCTCGGCCTTGAGGGCGTCGTAGTCGGACATCGTCTTGACACGGTCCTCGTGCTTGCGGGCCTGGTGCTTCCAGTAGGCGACCTGCTGATCGCCGGTCATGTCCTTGACGGGCGTCTTCTCAGGAAACCCATTCTCGCCAACCTCTTCGACCTTGCCCGCAGCACCACCAGTACCGGTGCTTCCAGTGCCGCCTGCGGCACCCTCGCCACCCTCCGTACCGGAGCCCTCGGTCATGCGGAAGCCGCCGAAGATGCCTCGGTGAAGGGCGAGGAGAGCCTCCACGCCACCCGGCGCAGAGATGTCAATCGAGCACGTTCCGGGCGTGTAGGAGCGGTTCATTCGTGGTGCCTTTCCCTTGTCAGGTGATGTAGCGGGGTCTCCATTGCGGCGACTCCTAAGACGGTCAGGCGATGTCGGCCGGACCGGTGAAGTGCTGGTGCTTCCATGTGAGGACTGGGCCGATCTCGCCATTCACGCGGGCGACGATCAGCTTGCGGTAGTCCGGCGCGCGGGCTCCCGGGTCGAAGCTCCCCGTAAAGCCCTGTACTTGCGCGTGGATCATGTCGAGTTGGACCGGATCCAGAACCTGGTTGACATGGTCACCAACGCCGAGGGGCTCGATGCCACAATCGCAGCCGGGGTGAATCGGTAGGAGCGACTTAACGTGGTACCGCTGCGTCGACGCGACGATGCACAGCCCGCAGTCGCCGGGTCCGCGGAGTACCCGCCGATATGCCTTCACGCCGCCAGCTCGAGCCATCGTGCGGTGGGCCTGCCGGACCTGTGTCATCTGTAGTCCGGTCGCGACCAGCGACACGAGCCGTGTGGTGGCCGCCTTCTGCGCCTGGTCCAGCGTCCTGCCATCAGCCAGGTTCCCGTAGAGGGCTGCCGCCGGCCTGCGGTACAGCTGGTCGTCGGGGATGCCGCGGATCGCGTTCGTGTCGATGCGTCCCGCGACACCGTCACCGGTGAGCTGGGCGATGTAGGCGTCGGTGATGTTCGCGACCTGCTGTTGACCGGCCAGGACCCGGGGAACCATCAGTGCCACGAACCGGTTCACGTCCGCGTCACGCCAGGATCCGAGGCCGCCCCAGAGTGTCGTGGCGTAGTCGGTGAGCCGTTCGCGGATGTCGGCCAGGAGGTTCTGCTGAGCCAGGGTTAGCGCGTCACGCTGCGCTGGCGCCAGTGCCACCGGGGCTCCTCGTACCGGTCAGTGCTGCGACTGCGAGCTGGTCGGCTGCCTTGGCCTGCTCCTCGATCGCGATCTCCTCCGGCGTGAGCTGCCAGACGTTCTCGAGGATGAACCGGTCCGAGTGACCGGCAGCTTTTGCAGCCTGAGCCGCGGCCGCCTTGGTCTGCAGCGAGTGCCGCTCGAACGGCATCCAGTCGACGGTGATCGCGCCGAGCTTCGCCCGTTCCGTCTCACCCATGAACCGCAGGGCCAGGGATTCGACTTGGGCGATCGCCTGACCGGCGCGCATCGCCCGGTCTTCGACCGCGAACACGAGGCCGTCATTCGCGTGTTCTGCGCCGGACGCTGACTGGTTGTCGGGGGCGAAGATCCAGAACGGGCGGCCGGATGCGGCGGCGAGGTGCTTCAAGTCGTCCTGGACGGCCGTGAGGACTCCCTGGATGTCAGCTTGGGCGGACTCCCATATCTCGGCTGCGCCGGGGATCAGCCACAGCGCGTCCGGGGACGACACGAACAGCTCGTCGTAATCGATCTTCTGACCGCGCAGCGACTCGTCTGGCCAGTCGGCCGGGTAGACGGTCGGGAAGTCGCCCTTGAGCGCGCGCTGCCGGAACGCCTGCATCGTGACGATGACCATGCGCTGCAGGATCATGTGGTTGATCCGGTCGAGCACGTCAATGTGTGGCTCGAACTCGGCCACGCCCTTACGGTTCCGGAAGCGAACGATGCCGACCGCATCCTCGAGCCCGGCCGGGTAGTCGATGCCGTCTTCGCCGCCACGCTCCTCGTCCCAGGACCAGGAGGAGCCGCTGAATGAGACCGAAGACTTGGCCCGCGACTTACGGGGCCGGAACGCCGTGTAGACCACTCCGGGACGGCACAGGACCGCATAGTCTCGGTCCTCATCGTGATCGTGGTAGAACTTCGCGCCCGCACGGATCTGTGACTGCCGTACCGGGTCATGGATGGTGACGACCTGGCGAGGGTCCTCGCCGGTGATCCAGATGTCCTCGGCGGTCGGCTTGTCGCCAGCGTCAGGGTTGACGCCGACCATCATGTAGGCGTCGCTGAGGCCGAGCATGTTGTCGAGGACGTCGGGGAGCTCGACGTGCAGCATGTTCGCCTTGAAGACGTCCCACGCGAGACTGTCGCCCGCCTCAGTGGTGCCCTGAGATGTGCGGATCGCGCGCACCGTGAGGCGTTCAGTGATCGACGAGATGAGAGTCTCCGCCATGTTGAGCCGGGCCGTCTTCTGGAAGGCTCGGAAGGCTTCCTTTTCGACCTCAGAGCGGCGAGCGAAGGGAGGATTGCCGCTGCGATACAGCTCGAGCCGCTCCAAGCGCGGAAGACGCAGTTGAAGCTTGCGATGGCACCGCAGGAGCCACCAGCCAGGACTTTCGACCGTATCGACTTCGATCACAGCGACTCACCTCCGCTCATCGGACACGAATGGGAATAGACGTCTTGGTTGGAATGCCTGCCCCGCCGGCGACGGCATCGAGACGGGCCTGCCATGCGAGTACGGAGGCGACCGCAGCGTCGATCTTGTCCGGGGAGTCCGGGTGCTGCTTGTAGATGCCGTAGCCCTGCGGGTTGGTCCGCTTGCGAGCGTTCATGATGTGGCGGGTCAGTTTCGAGTCGCCGGAGTGGCACAGCTCGCCGTCCAGGAGTGCATCGAGGAACGAGTTGAGCGTCTTGGTGACCTTCGCGCGGTTCCCACCGCCTGACATCCACCACTCGATCGGGTTCGACCGGGAAGCCTTCACCAGCAGCCGGGCGCCGTACTTGGCTTCCCACTGGGCGACGAAGCCTTCCCACTTCGACGGGTCCGCGTAGAACCCGACGACCTTGTAGTCGGCGAACGCTTCCGTGACGGCCGCGTCGACCTCGTCAGTCGGTACCCGCCAGTCGTCACCCTCGGGCCCGTCGGGCTCTTCCCAGAGTCCCAGCAGCTGCAGGTAACCGTCAGAGACCCGGCAGGCTACGAGCGCGGTCGCGTCGGTCCGGCCATGAGCCCGTTTCCGGGATCCGTCGAAGCCGAGAGTGATGACGTCACCCTTGGCGAGCGGCTTCGGTTTCGGGTCCAGGATCGCCGCCGAGCGCGAGTTCCACTCGGGCCGGGTGATCCACGAATCAGAGGCGTGCGTGATCTGGTTCAGGAAGTCCGACCGGAGCTTCTGCACATCGTTGGCCGGGTCCCAGAACATGTCCGCGTTGCCCTCGATCGGAGCCCATCCCGGCTTGCACGGTGGGTCATGCAGTACGCAGCCGTCTGGGTGGTCCGACGAGTCGCCGTAGGCGTACCGCAGGCCTGCGATCAGCGACTTCCGGTCCGTCAGGTCAGTGTCAGCCGGAGCTTCCCGATGGTCGTAGAGCAGGCCGGTGTTGCGCGCCTTGCCCTCTACGATCTTCGCCGCGTAGGCAGCGGACTCCTCAGCGACCGATCCTTCGCCGGGGATGAACGCGTTCGGTGACTCCAGGGTGCGACCGCCGACCTTCGCGGCATTCGTACGCATGTTCTGAGCCAGCACCAAGCCGCCATTGCCGCGAACCCACTCCTCGGTCTGGTCGAGTAGCCCCAGAACCGTCCGGGCGCCCTTCACGGACCGCGCCGACGACGTAATCCGCTGGATCTGGCCGATCGGAAGGTTGATGAAGGTGTCGAGCAGCTCGACGCCGGGATAGTCGTCGACCATCGGGCCGGCGGCCATCGCCAAGATGGCATCCCACGTGTTCTTCGTCTGCAGTTCGGAGACTGCCGCCACGTGGATCAGCGGGACACGGACCTCGGACCACGGCTTGCCGACGGGCTGGCCGTTGGCGTCCCAGCCATCGAACACGCAATCGCCGAGACCTTCGCC
>JAANCK011179420.1_pt1 | contig 10830 bp, 10 predicted proteins | sample 7277841 | NCBI WGS metagenome assembly JAANCK01 (sample SAMN14222788, study PRJNA588281) | permafrost metagenome | isolation source: Arctic cryosol methane SIP | place: Canada:Nunavut | collected 2015-07 | reverse complement strand
CCTGATTCCCCATGGCCTGCAGTTCACGGCGGGTGGTGGTGAGCGTGCGCACCACGCCGTTGACTTGCGGTGACCAGGCATCGGTCACGATCATGACTTTCATGGTGTCTCCAGAACGGTTGCGATTAGTTTGCCGGGGGCACTGGGCGCTTCCAGGCAGTGGGGCGAGTGGATGATTTCGAGCGTGCCGTCGGCGGATTCGGCAAGCGCGGTCAGGCTTTCCACCCAGTCGCCATCGTTGCAGTACAAGAGGCCGTCGAGATCACGGATCTCGGCCTTGTGGATGTGGCCGCAGATGACGCCATCGCAATCGCGCCGGCGCGCTTCGTCGGTCATCACTTTCTCGAACGCGGTGATGAAGCTGACCGCATTCTTGACCTTGTGCTTGATGTATTGCGACAGCGACCAGTAGGGGTAGCCCAGGCGCGTGCGCATGCCGTTGAACCAGCGGTTGAGCGCCAGGATCAGGGTGTAGCCGCTATCGCCCAGATAGGCCAGCCAGCGCGCGTGCTGCATCACGCCATCGAAAAGGTCGCCATGGGTGACCAGAAAACGCCTGCCGTCGGCGGTGACGTGGATGACCTCGTCGGCCACTTCGATATCGCCAAACGCCAGCCCCATGAATTGCCGCGCCATCGAATCGTGGTTGCCGGGCACGTAGATCACCCGGGTGCCCTTGCGCGCCTTGCGCAGCAGCTTTTGCACCACGTCGTTGTGCGAGCGCGGCCAGTACCAACCCTTGCGCAGTTGCCAGCCGTCGATGATGTCGCCGACCAGATAGAGCGTGTCGGATTCGTTGTGCTTCAGGAAATCGAGCAGGTAGCGCGCCTGGCAACCGGCCGTGCCGAGGTGGATGTCGGAAATCCACAGCGTGCGATGGTGGCGGGCAGGGCTGGGCGCAGGGGGGGAGTCTGGAGGCGGGGAAGCAGTGTGGCTGGCAGACCAGGGCAGGGCATCCGACGGCTGCTGGGTGTAGCCATCCGGGCGGGTGCGGAGCAGATTGGTGACGCGATTCAACATGCCGCCATCAGGCCACGCCCAGATGACAGCGGCGTGGCATTCGGGTGAAGCTTTGTTGACCCCCTTGCCCCGTTCTGAGGGCCGAAGGGTTTAGCGCGCGATCAGCTCCAGCAGCATGGTTTGGGCCTGGTAGGCTTTGGCACGGCCCGGTTTGCGGCGGCGGTAGCTGCCGTCGGACTGCATCTCCCAGGCTTGCACGTTGTCGCGCAGATAGGGTTTCAGGCCTTCGACGATGACGCGTTTTTTGAGCTTGGGGTTGAGGACAGGGAAGGCCGTTTCGATGCGGCGGAAGAAATTGCGATCCATCCAGTCGGCGGATGACAGGTAGACCAGTTCGTCGCCGTCGTTCCGGAAGTAAAAAATCCGTGTGTGCTCGAGGAAGCGGCCGACGATCGAGCGCACCCGGATGTTGTCCGACAGCCCGGCAATGCCGGGCCGCAGCGCGCACACACCGCGGATGATGAGGTCGATCCTGACGCCTGCCTGCGAGGCGGCGTACAGGCTGGCGATGACCTGGGGTTCCAGCAGCGAGTTCATTTTGGCGACGATGGCGGCGGGTTTGCCGGCGACCGCCAGTTCGGTTTCGTGCTTGATTGCAGCAATCACTTCGCTGTGCAGGGTGAATGGCGCCTGCCACAGGCGTTTGAGTTTGCCCGCCTTGCCCAGCCCGGTGATCTGGGTGAACAGGCTGTTGGTGTCTGCGGTGATGGCTTCGTCGCAGGTCATCAGTCCAAAGTCGGTGTACATCTTGGCGGTGCGGGCGTGATAGTTGCCGGTGCCCAGATGCGCGTAGCGCTTGAGTTCGCTGCCTTCGCGGCGGATGACGAGCGCGAGCTTGGCGTGGGTTTTGTGGCCGATCACGCCATAAATGACGTGCGCGCCGACTTCTTCCAGCCGGGCCGCCCAGTTGATGTTGGCTTCTTCGTCGAAGCGCGCCATCAGCTCGACCACCACGGTGACTTCCTTGCCCGACTCTGCCGCGCGGATCAGCGCCATCATCAGCTTGGAATCGGTGCCGGTGCGGTAAACAGTCTGGCGGATGGCGACGACGTTGGGATCAAGCGCCGCCTGCTCGATGAAGTTGATCACCGGCTGGAACGATTCAAACGGGTGGTGCAGCAGGATGTCGCCTTTTTTGATCTGGGCGAAGATGTCTTCCTTGTTGGCGAGGCGGGCGGCCAGGGCGGGAGTGAACGGGGTGAACTTGAGTTCGGGGCGATCGACCCAGTCGGGCACCTGCATCAGGCGCACCAGGTTGACCGGGCCGTTTACCTGATAGAGGTCATCGCGTTCGAGCTCGAACTGTTCGAGCAAAAATTCCGTCATCGATTCCGAACAGTTGTCGGCCACTTCGAGCCGAACGGCCGCGCCGAAATGCCGCTGCGGCAATTCGCCCTGCAGCGCCTGGCGCAGGTTCTTGGTTTCTTCGTCGTCGACAAACAAATCGGAATTGCGGGTGACGCGGAACTGGTAGCAGCCTTTCACCGTCATCCCGGTGAACAGTTCGCCGACGTGGGCGTGCAAGATCGAGGAGAGGAACACAAAGCCGTATTCGCCACCGGCGATGTCTTCTGGCATGCGAATGAAGCGTGGCAGCGAACGCGGCGCCTGCACTACCGCGGCGCCGGAGTTGCGGCCAAAGGCGTCACGGCCGGACAGCTCGACCGCAAAATTCAGACTCTTGTTGAGCACACGCGGGAACGGGTGCGAGGGATCGAGCCCTACCGGCGTAAGAACCGGCATCAGCTCGCGCAGAAAATACTCGTGGATCCACGCTGATTGGCTTTCAGTCCAATGAGTGCGGCGGAAAAAATGGATGTCGCGCTTCGCCAGCGCAGGAATTACGTCGCGGTTGAGCAGCTCGTATTGCCGTGCGACCAGATCGTGCGCCATGTCTGCAACGGCGCGGTATTGCTGGCCCGGGGTGAGGCCATCGTCCGAGCGCTGGGTGGAGTTGGCGCGGATCTGCTCCTTGAGTCCGGCCATCCGCACCTCGAAGAACTCGTCCATGTTGCTGGACACGATGCAGAGGAAGCGCAGCCGTTCCAGCAGCGGCACCTGGGGATCGTCGGCCTGCGCCAGTACGCGGCGATGAAAAGCGAGGATGCCGAGTTCACGGTTGATCAGACTGTCGGGACTGGGAAGATTCATGGTCTAGTATTTGTGATGAACTTCAATGATAAACGGCAGCCTGTTCCCGAACATGACAATTATTATATGAATGCGACGCACCCAGTAGAAGTCGAGCTCAAACTGGCGCTGCCGCGGCAGCAGGCCGCAGCCTTCGTCAAGCTGATGGCGCGACGGCGCGTCCCCCCGGTGCAGCAAGCCCTGCTTACCCGCTATTTCGACACGCCGGATTTTGCCCTGAGCGCGCAGGGAATTGCGTTGCGGGTGCGGCGCGTCGGCCGCCGCTGGCTACAAACGCTGAAAACCGAAGGTGAACGCAGTGGCGGTTTGTCGCGGCGAGCCGAATATGAAGTGGCGATCAGCGGTCGCACGCCGGACTGGAGCCGTTTTCCTGCCGAGGCGCAGGCATGGGTGCCAGAAGCCTTGCGCGCGCAGCTGGCACCGGTGTTTGAAACCGATTTCCAGCGCACCAGCTGGCAACTGGTGGGCGAGCATGGCACGGCGATCGAAGTGGCGCTCGATGTGGGCGAAGTTCGCTCCGGCGCGCAGTGCCAGCCGATTTGCGAAATCGAGCTCGAATTGAAAAGTGGCCAGCCGGATGCCCTGTTTGCGCTGGCGCTGGACTGGGGGCCGCAACTGGATTACCTGCCGCTGGATAGCAGCAAAGCGGAACGAGGCGTGCGTCTGGCCCATCAGCAGAGTCTGGCACCGGTTAACGCCGGGCCGCTGGCGCTGAAGCCGGGCCTGAGCGTGGAAGACGGTTTTGCCGCGGTGTGCCAGGACTGCCTGAGCCAATTTCAGGCGAATCTACCCGGCGTGCTGGATTCCGACGACATCGAATACGTGCATCAGGCGCGGGTGGCATTGCGGCGCCTGCGTGCGGCGCTGCGCGTGTTTCGCCGGGTATGCGCGGTGCCGGAGGACCTGTTGGCGGAGCTGCGTGCCCTGGCTGCCGCGCTTGGCCCGGCGCGCGACTGGGACGTGCTGTGCAGTGAAACGCTGCAGCCGATTGCCGCGCATTACCCGGATGCGGCGGGGTGGCAGCAGGGTCTGGCCGCACTGGAAGCGCAGCGCGCCGAGATGCGCGCCAGCATGCGGGTGACGCTGCAGCAGGCGCATCCGGGCGCGTGGTTGCTGGCGTGTCAGCGCTGGCTGTTGCAGCGTGGCTGGCGTTTGAATGCTGCGGGGCGCGCGGCAGCCGAAGCGCAACGTTTCGTGCAGTTGTCGCCGCTGGATAAATGGGCGCGCCGGGCGCTGCAGAAGGGGCAGCGCCGCGTTGTTCGCGGCGCGCGCGTGTTCGGCAAGCTGAACACTTTACAGCGCCATCGACTGCGCATTGCCATCAAACGCCAGCGTTATGCGGCCGAGTTTTTTCAGAGCTTGTTTGCCGGGCGTAAATACGGCCGGTATCTGGCGGCGTTGCGCACTGCGCAAGACAGCCTCGGGCGAGCCCGCGATGCGCAGGTGGCGTGCGGTTTGCTGACACCGAGCCTGGTCGACGCGGGGCCGATGGCGCTATTTGCGTGCGGCTGGCTGACCGCCCAGCAGACGATGGCTATCCCGGGCGAAAGTGCCGGGCATGTGCAGGCCTTGTTGAAGGCGAAATTTGCAGACAAGGCATAGGCTGTGCGGGGCGTGAATGGCAGGGTTGTCATGTTCCGGTCTCACGTCTGTCGGACAATGCCTAGTTGGTTATTTGGAACAGTATTTTTTGAGGGCGCAGCATGGAACTGATTTTGTGGCGGCACGCCGAGGCCGAGGAGTCGAGTCCGGATATGGAGCGCAAACTGACCAGTCGGGGGCGCAAGCAGGCATCGCGCATGGCAGATTGGCTCAATCCGCGTTTGCCGCAGGATATCCGGGTGCTGGCGAGTCCCGCTGCGCGCACCCGGCAAACGGCGCAGGCGCTGGGACGCGAATATGAACTGGTGCCCGAACTGGCGCCGGGCGCAAGCGCGGCCGACCTGTTGCGCGTGGCCAATTGGCCGGACTCGGCTTACCCGTTGTTGATCGTCGGCCATCAACCGACGCTGGGGCAGGTGGCGATGCAGTTGCTGACGAATCAGGCGGGCGACCTGACGGTGAAAAAAGGCGGGATCTGGTGGTTTGTGGGCCGCGAGCGCGCAGGAGAATTGCAGGTGGTATTGCGCGCAGTGGCAGGGCCTGACTGGTTATAATCGCCATGTGACTATTCAAAATATTCCGCGTGAGGCCAAGCTGCAACATCCGGCCATGCAGACGAGGTGCCATCCGTGCCAGCCTGGCTGAGCGCGCTGCGCGATCTGATCGTGGACGCGACGCCCTTGCGCCGCTTCATACTGGCCCTGCTGGTGGTGTTGCCGCTGGTCATGTTGTCTACCGCGTACTGGTGGCTGAACCCGCCGACCTACCGCGTGCTGTATCCGCAGCTGTCCGACCGCGCGGGCGGCGAAGTCATCGCCGCACTCGAACAACTCCATATTTCCTACCGTTTGTCTGCCGTCAACGGCAATGTTGAGGTCGCGGCCGACCAGCTGCATCTGGCGCGGTATCGCCTGGCCGCGCTGGGCTTGCCCAAGTCCGATGCCGACGCCGAGGATGCAATCGATCGCGCCCCCAACTTTGGCGCATCGTCGCTGGAAGAACAGCAACGCTATCAGCACGCGCTTGAAATCGATCTGGCGCGTTCGATCCAGAAGCTGGAAACGATCGAGCTTGCGCGGGTGCATCTTGCCTTGCCTAAAGTCTCGCCGTTCTTGCGCGATGCGCCGCCTGCCACCGCTGCCGTGCTGGTGCGTTTGCGCCCGGGCGCACAACTGTCCGCCTCGCAGGTGAGCAGCATCCAGACGCTGGTGGCGGCCAGCGTGCCACGTTTGAAACGCGCCGAAGTGCAGGTGCTGGATCCGCACGGGGTGGTGTTGGGCGGTACGGCGCCCGAGCGGGTGCAGTCGCAGCAGCTGGCACTGGAACAGGATCTGGCGCGGCGCGCGCTGGCGGTGTTGACGCCGTGGCTGGGGCTGAATCGTGTCAGCGTGCAGATCACCGCCACCCTGGAAGACAGCGAAACCCGGCAAACCGTCGAGCGGGTGCGCAACACGATGGTCGGCGGTCAGGCGCGTCCGTCTGAGACAACGGTGCTCACCACGCGGGTGCCAGAAGGCCGCATTCAGCGATTGAACGTCATCGTGATTCTGGGCTTCGACGCCAGCGCGGACGAGATCAAGCGGGCCGGGCAACTGACGCGTCAGGCCTTGGGCCTGGTGGCTACACGTGGCGACAGCGTGAATGTGTATGCGTTGCCCGGAACGGCCACTGCGGCGCCAGTGGGGGCCGCGCCCAACGTGGCGGTGCGCCCCCCGGCCGCGGTTTCGATTCCGCAGGTGCGGCCGCAGCACGAGCCGTCTGCGCAGATCAATCCGGTGCAAGCATTTCCGCTGGCATGGCTGGCTGCCGGGGCAGGCGGGGTGCTGTTGCTGGGCGCAATCGGCTGGTGGCGCACGCGCCGGCCGCCGGCGCTCGAGCTTGCAATGGACGACTTTGAGGTCGAGCTCGACACCGCCCGCAACCAGTCGTTGCAGGATCCCCGCGTGACGGCCGATGTGATCAAACTGTGGATGCGCGCATGAGCCAGGCCGGCATCGAAAAATCCGCTGCCTTGCTGCTGGCCCTCGGCGAAGAGGCGACGGCAGCGGTATTCCGTTACCTGAGCCCGCTGGAGGTCAGCCGGCTGGGCGCAGCCATGCGTGAGATGGGCGTGCTGCCGCGCGAGCGGGTGCGGCTCATCCTGCGCGATTACGCGGCCGAAGCCGCCGAGCAGACCGGATTCGCCACCGATGCCGGGCGTTTTCTCGACGACAGCCTCAAGCTGGCCTGGAGCCCCGAGCGCGCGCAGGCGATGCTGCAACGGCTGGGCGCAACAGGCGGTCAGGCGCAGGACAAACTGGCCGGGCGCGAACCGGCGGAGATCGCCGGACTGCTGGAAGAACAGCAGCCGCAACTGATTGCCATTGTGCTGGCGCAGTTGCCGCGCGACGTCGCCGCGGCGGTGCTGGATGTGCTGCCGGGCACTGCGCGGGTCGAGACCTTGTTGAGCCTGGCGCACAGCGATGCGCCGCATCCCGACATGTTGGCTGAACTTAACGATTGGCTGGCCAGCCTGGATACGACTGCGCCGTCGCAGGGCGAAGCCGCCGTCGCCAGCTTGCTGGGGCAGATGAGCGAGGGCAGCGCGGCGGCCGCGCTGAGCCAGATCGACCACGACGATGCCGGGCTGGCTGCGCGCCTGCGCGTGCGCCATCTCGCGTTTGAAGATTTGGCGCGCCTGCCCGAGGCCAGCCGTAAAACGTTTTTGCGTAACGTCGGCGCGCGCGTCCTGCTGCTGGCGTTAAAGGGCAGCGATGGCCGGGTGCTGGATGCGCTCACCGCGGTGATGAGTCCGACCGCTGCGCAGCGCATGCGTGATGATCTGGACACCCTGGGCGCGGTACCGGTCACGGCGATCCAGGGCGCGCAGGAAGAAGCCAGCGCTACCCTGCGACGGCTGGCGGCCGAGGGGGCGATCCTGTTCCCGCAAGAGGAGGCTGCATGAGCGACGACAGTGTGCCAATGGAAACCACGGCATTCGAGCAGTGGGAGGTGGTGGAACTGGCCGCGTCCGCGAGCGAAGGGGCGAGCGCAGCGGACAACGGCGCCGAACTGGCCAGGCTGCGTGAGCTCGCCCGCGCAGAAGGCTACGCCGAAGGGCTGGCCGCCGGGCAGGCCAAGGCCGAGCAGGCCTGCGGGAAGCTGAAGCAGCTGGTCGAAAGCTTCGACAATGCGCTGGATAGTCTTGATTTCCACCTTGCCGACATGGTGCTGGAACTGGCGCTCGACGTGGCGCGCCAGGTGGTGGCAGGTGAACTGGCGGTGCGTCCGCAACATATTCTCGATGTGATCAACCAGGCGCTGAAACTGATGGCCGAATCGAGCCGCGAAGCCCGACTGCTGCTCAACCCGGACGATGCCGCATTGGTGCGGCCGCATCTTGATCAGGTGCTCGACAAGAACCGGCTGCGCATCGTTGAAGATATCCGCATCGTGCGCGGCGGCTGCCAGATCGAAACCCCGCAAGGCGACCTCGACGCCACCCTGGCGTCGCGCTGGCGTCAGGTAGTCCAAGTGCTGGGCTCCAACCTGAACTGGCTCGAATAATGGAACGCGTGGTTCGGTTGCGTGAATACCTGGCGGCGTGCCGGCGCGCCGTCAGCTGGGCCACGCCGATTGCCGGCAGCGGGCGCCTCACCCGCGTCTCCGGCCTGGTGATGGAAGCGGTGGGGCTGCGCATGCCGGTGGGCAGCCAGTGCCAGATCCAGATTCCGGGCGGACAGAACATCGAAGCCGAAGTGGCTGGTTTTTCCGGCGATCGCCTGTTCATCATGCCGGCCTCCGATATTTATGGCGTGATGCCGGGCGCGCGGGTGGTTCCCGACAACCCGATGGCGGTGCAGCCGCCGCGTCTGGGCGTGCGCTACATCCTGCGCCGTCGCGCGCAGGACCGGGTGCGGCAGGTGCCGGTGGGCGAGCGTTTGCTGGGACGGGTGCTCGACGGCGCCGGGCGGCCGCTCGATGGGCTCGGTCCGGTGCTGCTGGAGCGGCGGGTGCCCTTGTACAGCCGGCCGATCAATCCGCTCGAACGCGCGCCGATCCGGCAAACGCTGGACGTGGGCGTGCGTGCAATCAACGGTCTGCTGACGGTGGGGCGCGGGCAGCGGCTGGGCCTGTTCGCCGGCAGCGGCGTCGGCAAGAGCGTGCTGCTCGGCATGATGGCGCGCTACACCGAGGCCGACGTGGTGGTGGTGGGCCTGATCGGCGAGCGCGGCCGCGAGGTCAAGGAATTCATCGACACCATCCTCGGCGCGGAAGGCATGGCGCGCGCGGTGGTGGTGGCCGCGCCCGCCGACCATCCGCCGCTGATGCGCCTGAACGGCGCGGCGTATGCGATGTCGATTGCCGAATATTTTCGCGATCAGGGCAAACATGTGCTGCTCATCATGGATTCGCTCACCCGCTATGCGATGGCGCAGCGCGAGGTGGCGCTGGCGATCGGCGAGCCGCCTGCCACCAAGGGCTACCCGCCGTCGGTGTTCGCCAAGCTGCCGCAACTGGCCGAGCGCGCCGGCAATGGCCGCAACGGCAGCGGTTCGATCACTGCGTTTTTCACCGTGCTGATGGAAGGCGACGACCAGCAGGATCCGATCGCCGACGCGGCGCGCGCGATTCTCGACGGACATATCGTGCTGAGCCGGGATCTGGCCGATGCCGGGCATTACCCGGCGATCGACATCGAAGCCTCGATCAGCCGGGTGCAGCCCGATCTGCTCAACGACGAGGGGCTGGAGCGGACGCGCCGGTTCAAATATCTGTATTCGCGCTATATGCGTAGCCGTGACCTGCTGGCGGTCGGCGCCTATGTGCCGGGCGCCGATCTGGTGCTGGACGAAGGCGTGCGGCTGTATCCCCGGATGCAAGGCTATCTGATGCAGGGCATGCGCGAACGCGCGTCGATGGACACCGCCCGCGCCGGTCTCGAAGAGGTGCTCGGATGAAGCCCTTTGCCTTGGCGCGGGTGCTGCAACTGGCGGTGCGGCGCAGCGAGACGCAGGCGCGCACGGTCAAGCTGGTACATGGCATCTGGCTGCGTGCACGCGGCCGGCTGGTGCAATTGACCACCCTGCGCGACGCCCACATCGAGCAACTGGCGATGGAGCTGCGTGACGGCGTCTCAGCTGCGCAGCTGCAGGAGAAAAACCGCCTGCAATGCGCGCAGGCGGCCGAAATGCAGGCCACCCAGGCCAGCATTGATGCCGCCTACCGTGACTGGCAGGCGCAACTGGCCGCATGGATGCAGCTGGATCAGCGGGTCAAGGCGCTGCAACTGCTTGAGCAGCGCCATCTGGCACAAGCCGCCATCCTGCAACGGCGGATCGAGCAACGCCAGCATGATGAGCTGGTGGAACTGACCTTTCACCGCGAAACAGGACACCTCAGCTGATGCAGTTGCTTGCCCTCACGCCTGCTGAAATCGCTTTTCTGAGCCTGCCCGCTGTCGCGCCCGACAACGTGCATGCACGCTTCACGCACAAACTTGCGATGACGCTGACGGCCCGTCTGCGCTTGCCGGTTCAGGCACGCATTGACACCGCTCCGAGCGGGTTTGATCCCGCGCCCGCCACGCCCATCTGGCAGCCCGATGGCGCGCTTGCCACCTTGTGGCTGGCGCGCCGGCTCGGTGGTCAGCGGGTGACCGGGGCGGCTTCGTTTGTGCCGAAGAGTTTGCTGCTGACGCTGGATGCGGCGCTGGCGGAATGCTGGCTGGATACTCCTGCGACCAGCCTGCCGCCCGCGCTGGCGTGGCAGCTCAGCAGTCCGCTCACCGAGGCCACGCTTGCCGTGCGGTTGCCGCTTCAAGCCACCGACATGACGCGCTGGGCGCGCGAGGTCATCCAATATGGTCATTAAACCGGCACCGGCTCACGCGATCCGTAAACCCCCTGTGTGCCTGGCAGCAGGTGCCGGGCTGTTGCTCCCAGGCTGGGCATATGCCGCACCTGACACCGCCGGCAGCCTGTTCACCGTGCTGCTCAGCCTGGGGCTGATTCTCGGCGGCTTTGTCGCCGTGGCCTGGTTCGCCCGCCGTTATCTGCCCGGCATGGGCGCACAGGG
>JAANCK010542507.1_pt1 | contig 10847 bp, 9 predicted proteins | sample 7277841 | NCBI WGS metagenome assembly JAANCK01 (sample SAMN14222788, study PRJNA588281) | permafrost metagenome | isolation source: Arctic cryosol methane SIP | place: Canada:Nunavut | collected 2015-07 | reverse complement strand
TCGGACAACTCCTTGCGGCTCGCCAGCGTCGCCTCCCGGTTCCGGGACGGGACGCCCGGTGTGCGCGGAATGGTAGCAAACCGGCCGCGCAAAGCGCCGCTCCCGGCTCCATGAGCATGGGGCGCCATTCCGGCTTGACCAATCCCCGCCCAGCCGCTAATGTCACTGGTTCCCCCTTCGAAAACTCTCGATTTACAAGGCCTTAGAGATGGAACTCCAGCTCCCCCCGCTCGCGGAAACCGGAACGACCCTGACGGGCGCCGAAATCGTCATCCGCTGCCTCCAGGAGGAGGGCGTCGAGTTCGTCTTTGGCTATCCCGGCGGTGCGGTGCTCTTCATCTACGACGCGATCTTCAAGCAGAAGAAGGTGAAGCACATCCTGGTGCGCCACGAGCAGGGCGCGCTGCACGCCGCCGACGGCTACGCGCGCGCCACCGGCAAGCCCGGCGTGGCCCTCGTCACGAGCGGGCCCGGCGTGACCAATGCCGTCACGGGCATCGCCACGGCCTACATGGATTCGATCCCGATGGTGGTGATCACCGGGCAGGTCCCGACCCAGGCCATCGGCGAGGACGCGTTCCAGGAGTGCGACACCGTCGGCATCACGCGCCCGTGCGTGAAGCACAACTTCCTGGTGAAGGACGTGAACGAGCTCGCGGTGACGATCAAGAAGGCCTTCCACATCGCGACCACCGGCAGGCCTGGCCCGGTGCTGGTGGACATCCCGAAGGACGTCTCCAACAAGGCCGCCCACTTCCACTATCCCGCCAAGATCCACATGCGCTCGTACAGCCCCGTGACCCGCGGGCATGGCGGACAGATCAAGAAGGCGATGCACCTGCTGCTGGAATCGAAGCGACCGATGATCTACGTGGGAGGCGGGGCCATCCTGGGCGAGGCCTCGGCGGAAGTCGCCGAGCTCGTCCGGCTGCTGGGGTTCCCGATCACCAACACGCTGATGGGCCTGGGTTCCTATCCCGCCAACGACCGCCAGTTCCTCGGCATGCTGGGCATGCACGGCACCGTGGAAGCCAACATGGCGATGCAGAACTGCGACGTGCTGCTCGCCATCGGCGCGCGCTTCGACGATCGCGTGATCGGCAACCCGGCCCACTTCGCCGCGGGCAACCCGGCGCGCAAGATCGTCCACATCGACGTGGATCCCTCGTCCATCTCCAAGCGCGTGAAGGTGGACGTGCCCATCGTGGGCAGCGTGAAGGAAGTGCTGCACGAGCTGCTGGCGCTGCTGAAGGCCGCCAACCAGGCGCCGGACGCCGCCGCGCTCGCCGAGTGGTGGGCCCAGATCGCCGTGTGGCGCGCCAAGGACTGCCTGCGCTACGACCGCGCCTCGCCCATCATCAAGCCGCAATACGTGATCGAGAAGCTCTATGAGGTGACCCGGGGCGACGCCTACGTGACCTCCGACGTGGGACAGCACCAGATGTGGGCCGCCCAGTTCTACCGCTTCGACAAGCCGCGGCGCTGGATCAATTCCGGGGGCCTGGGGACCATGGGCGTTGGGCTTCCGTACGCGATGGGGGTGAAGCTCGCCTTTCCCGACGCGCAGGTGGCGTGCGTCACCGGCGAGGCCTCGATCCAGATGTGCATCCAGGAGCTTTCCACCTGCAAGCAATACCACCTGCCCGTGAAGATCGTGAACCTCAACAACCGCTACATGGGCATGGTCCGCCAGTGGCAGGAATTCTTCCACGGCAACCGATACAGCGAATCGTACATGGACGCGCTGCCCGACTTCGTGAAGCTCGCCGAGGCCTACGGCCACGTGGGCATGCGCATCGACAAGCCCGCCGACGTGGAAGGGGCGCTCGCCGAGGCGTTCGCGATGAAGGACCGGCTTGTCTTCCTCGACTTCATCACCGACCAGACCGAGAACGTCTTCCCGATGGTGCCCGGCGGCAAGGGCATGTCGGAGATGATCCTGTCCGAGGAACTCTGAGCGTCGCTGCCTCGCAGGAGGCAGCCCGGCCCGAACCCCTGGGTCCCCGCCTGCGCGGGGACGACAATCGCGAAACCATGCGCCACATCCTCTCCATCCTGGTCGAAAACGAAGCCGGCGCGCTGTCGCGCGTGGCGGGCCTGTTCTCCGCCCGCGGCTACAACATCGAAACGCTCACCGTCGCTCCCACCGAGGACGAGACGATGTCGCGCATGACCATCGTCACCACGGGCTCCGACGAGATCGTCGAGCAGATCACCAAGCAGCTGAACAAGCTGGTGGACGTGGTGAAGGTGGTCGACTTGTCCGAAGGCAAGCACATCGAGCGCGAGCTCATGCTCGTGAAGGTGCGCGCCGGAGGCAAGGATCGCGAGGAGATCAAGCGCACCGTGGACATCTTCCGCGGGCGCATCCTCGACGTCACCGACAAGACCTACACGATCGAGCTCACGGGAACCACCGAGAAGCTCGACGCCTTCCTCGAAGCGCTCGATCGGGCCGCGATCCTGGAAACCGTGCGCACCGGCGTATCCGGCATCGGGCGCGGCGAGTGGGTGCTCAAGGTCTGAACCAACGCCAATCAAAACGGAAAGCGAAAATGAAGGTCTACTACGACAAGGACGCCGACCTCTCCCTCGTGAAGGGCAAGAAGGTCACCATCATCGGCTACGGCTCCCAGGGCCATGCCCACGCGCAGAACCTCACCGATTCCGGAGTGAAGGTGACCGTGGGGCTGCGCCCCGGCGGGGCCTCGTGGGACAAGGTGAAGAAGGCCAAGATCGCCGTGAAGGAGGTGGGGGAGGCCGTGAAGGGCGCCGACCTGGTGATGGTCCTGCTGCCCGACGAGAATCACGCCGCGGTGTACAAGGAGAGCATCGAGCCGAACATCAGGAAGGGGGCGGCGCTCGCGTTCGCCCACGGCTTCAACATCCACTTCAAGCAGATCGTGCCGAGAGCCGACCTGGACGTGATCATGATCGCGCCCAAGGGGCCGGGGCACCTGGTGCGCTCGACCTACGTACAGGGCGGCGGCGTCCCGGCGCTGATCGCGCTGCACCAGAACGCCTCGGGCAAGGCAAAGGACCTGGCACTGTCCTACGCCGCGGCGATCGGGGCCACGCGCGGGGGCGTGATCGAGACCAATTTCCGCGAGGAGACCGAGACCGACCTCTTCGGCGAGCAGACCGTGCTCTGCGGCGGCATCGTCGAGCTGATCAAGGCGGGCTACGAGACGCTGGTGGACGCAGGCTACGCGCCGGAAATGGCGTACTTCGAGTGCCTGCACGAGACCAAGCTCATCGTGGACCTGATCTACGAGGGCGGCATCGCCAACATGAACTACTCGATCTCCAACAACGCGGAGTACGGCGAGTACGTGACGGGGCCCAAGGTGATCGGGCCGGAGGCGAGGCACGCGATGAAGGAGTGCCTCGCGCGCATCCAGTCGGGCGAGTACGCGCGCGATTTCATCCTCGAGAACCGCGCTGGCGCGCCGGTGCTCAACGCGCGCCGGCGGCTGCTCGCCGAGCACGACATCGAGAAGGTGGGGGAGAAGCTGCGCGCGATGATGCCCTGGATCCGCAAGAACAAGCTGGTCGACGCGACGAAGAACTGAATGGCGCCCTATCCGCACCCGATCATCGCGAAGGAGGGGTGGCCTTATCTCTCGCTCGCGGTGGTCGCCGCCGCGGTGGCGACGTACTTCGTCGGCTGGTGGTCGACCCCCCTGTGGATTGCCGCGCTCTTTGTCCTGCAGTTCTTCCGCGACCCGCCGCGGGAAATCCCCCAGGGCGAGGGACTGGTGCTCTGTCCCGCCGACGGGCGCGTGATCGTCGTGGGTAACGCGCGCGACCCCTATCTCGGCCGCGACGCGCTGAAGGTGAGCGTCTTCATGAACGTCTTCAACGTGCACTCGAACCGCTCGCCGGTCGACGCCGCGGTGCGCGAGGTCGTGTACACGGCGGGCACCTTCGTGAACGCGTCGTTCGACAAGGCCTCGTCGGACAACGAGCGCAACGCCCTCGTCCTGCGCACCGATTCCGGCGCGGACGTGACCTGCGTGCAGGTCGCGGGCCTCGTGGCGCGGCGCATCCTTTGCTACGTGAAGGCGGGCGAGCGCGTGGCGCGCGGCGAGCGCTACGGGTTCATCCGTTTCGGCTCTCGCGTCGACGTCTACCTGCCCCCGGGATCGCGCGCGCGGGTGGCGGTGGGCGACAAGGTGAAGGCGTCCTCCACGGTGCTCGCGGTACTGCCGCGCGCCTGATCGGGCCGGATTCCATGGCCATCCCCGTCGAGCGCCCGCCGAAACCGGTGTTCGAGCGGGCGCGCAGGCGCGGCATCTACCTGCTGCCCAACCTGTTCACCACCCTCGCGCTTTTCGCCGGGTTCTACGCGATCGTGCAGGGGATGAACCACAACGTCGAGCAGGCCGCGATCGCGGTGTTCGTGGCCATGGTGCTCGACGGCCTGGACGGGCGCGTGGCGCGCCTCACCCGCACCCAGTCCGCCTTCGGGGCCGAGTACGACAGCCTCGCCGACATGGTCTCCTTCGGCGCGGCCCCGGCGCTGCTCATGTACGAATGGGCCCTGCGCGGCATGGGCCGCATCGGCTGGATCGCCGCGTTCGTCTATTGCGCCGGGGCGGCGTTGCGCCTCGCGCGCTTCAACACGCAGCTCGCCGTGGCCGACAAGCGCTGGTTCACGGGAATCCCGAGCCCCGCGGCCGCCGCGCTCGTGACCGGGATGATCTGGGTGCTCAACGACTACCAGGTGCGCGGCGGCGAGGTGCGCTGGTATGCCGCGGCGCTCACCGTGTTCGCCGGCATCACCATGGTCTCGAACGTGAAGTTCTACAGCGGCAAGGACATCAACCTGCGCCGCCAGATGCCGTTCTGGGTCACGATCGTGATCGTCGTCGCACTCCTCCTCATCTCCATCGAGCCTTCCCACGTGCTCTGGGGCATCTCGCTGGTCTACGGGATATCCGGCTACACCATGTGGGCGGTGCTCCGGGCGCGCACCGAGGCGACCCAGAAGCAATACCAGGGCGTCCGGGAAGCGATGGAGGAGGGCAACCTCACGGCGCTCGCGCGCATGCTCTCGGCCACGGGCGTGGACAGCGTGGTTTCCCAGGGAGGCCGCACGCTGCTCATGGTGGCGGTGGAGGAGGCCAACCTGCCGGCCATCGAGCTGCTCGTCGCGCGCGGGGCCGCGCTCGACCTGGGCGACGACCAGGGCGCCACCGCGCTGGCACTCGCCGCCGAGATGGGCTTCCAGGAGGCGGTCGAGGTCCTGCTCGCGTCCGGGGCGAGCCCCAACGTGCACGACCTGTCGGGCATGACGCCGCTCGACATCGCCGAGGAGCATGGGGCCCATGACACGGTGGCGCTGATCCTGCGTTACGGCGGCAAGTCGAGCAAGGAGCTCGCCCCGCAGGAGCCCTGAGGCTTGCCAAGGGGCGCAACCTGCCGCTATAGTTCGTCCATGCATTCGATCGGCGACCTCACCAGCCTTCGCCTTTCCCCGGCCCGCGCGCTCGCGCTGGGCCTGCTGCTGCGCCTCGCGCGCTAAATATCCCACCCCCCATTTCGTGCAGCATCCGGCCGCCCAGGCAACGCGGGGCGGATCAGTTCATCCGACGAGCGGAGACATCCCATGAAGGACCAGTTGATCATTTTCGACACCACGATGCGCGACGGCGAGCAAAGCCCGGGCGCGGCCATGACCCGGGACGACAAGGTACGCGTCGGCAAGCAGCTCGAGCGGCTGCGGGTCGACGTCATCGAGGCGGGCTTCGCCGCTTCCAGCCCCGGGGACTTCGACGCCATCCGCGCCGTGGCGGCCACGGTGAAGGATTCCACCGTGTGCTCCCTCGCGCGCGCCAACGACAACGACGTGAAGCGTGCGGGCGAAGCGATCAAGGGCGCCAACTCGGGACGCATCCATACCTTCATCGCCACGAGCCCGATCCACATGCAGCACAAGCTGCGCATGCAGCCCGAAGCGGTGCTCGAGGCCGCCGTGAGGGCGGTGAAGCTCGCGCGCCAGTACACCGACGACGTCGAGTTCTCGGCCGAGGACGCGGTGCGCTCCGACGTGGATTTCCTCTGCCGCATCTTCGAGGCCGCCATCGCGGCGGGCGCGCGCACGATCAACGTGCCCGACACCGTCGGCTACAGCGTGCCGCAGTTGTGGGGCGAGCTCTTCGCGACGCTGATCGGGCGCATTCCGAACGCCGGCATGGCGGTCTGGTCGACCCATTGCCACAACGACCTGGGCATGGCGGTGGCCAATTCGCTCGCGGCGGTGATGGCGGGAGCGCGGCAGGTGGAGTGCACCATCAACGGGCTGGGCGAGCGCGCGGGCAATGCGTCCCTCGAGGAGATCGTGATGGCGGTGAAGACCCGCTCCGACTTCTTCAAGTGCGCCACGCGCGTGGACGCCACCCAGATCGTGGCCGCGAGCAAGCTCGTCTCCACGATCACGGGCTACCCCGTGCAGCCCAACAAGGCCGTGGTGGGCGCCAACGCCTTCGCGCACGAATCCGGCATCCACCAGGACGGGGTGCTCAAGCACCGCGAGACCTACGAGATCATGCGCGCGAGCGACGTGGGCTGGGGAGCCAACCGCCTCACCCTCGGCAAGCTCTCGGGGCGCAGCGCCTTCAAGGCGCGCCTGCAGGAGCTGGGCATCGCGCTCGCCTCCGAGGAGCAGCTGAACGCCGCATTCGCGCGTTTCAAGGAGCTCGCCGACAAGAAGCGCGAGATCTTCGACGAGGACATCCAGGCGCTCATGTCCGACGAGACCGTCACACCCGAGGTGGAGCGCTACAAGCTCATCTCCCTCACGGCGCATTCCGAGACCGGGGAGCAGCCCTTCGCGCGCGTGGTGATCTCGGAGGAAGGACGGGAGGCGCGCGCGGAGGCGCGCGGGGGCGGCCCGGTGGACGCCACCTTCAAGGCGATCGAGAGCATCGTGGCGAGCGGCACGGAGCTCATGCTCTATTCGGTGAACAACGTGACCGAGGGGACCGATTCCCAAGGCGAGGTCACGGTGCGCCTCGAGAAGGCGGGCCGCATCGTGAACGGCATGGGCTCCGACACCGATATCGTCGTCGCCTCGGCGAAGGCCTACCTCAATGCCCTGAACAAGATGGCCGCGAAATCCCAGCGGATGAATCCCCAGTACGGCGTGGAGGCGCGGGCGGTATAGCGGGCGCGGGTGGCGCCGATGCAGGCCTTGCCGCGGCTGGGGATGGGCACGTGGCGCATGGGCGAGCGCAGCCGGGACCGCGCGGCGGAAGTCGCCGCGTTGCGCCTGGGGCTCGACCTCGGGATGGCGCTCGTCGATACCGCGGAGATGTACGGCGAGGGCGGTGCCGAGGAGGTCGTGGGCGAGGCGATCCGGGGCCGGCGCGACGAGGTCTTCGTCGTCACCAAGTTCTATCCGCAGCATGCCTCGCGCCGCGCCCTTCCCGCGGCCTGCGAGGCCTCGCTCGGGCGGCTCGCCGTGGAGTCGATCGACCTCTACCTGCTGCACTGGCGCGCGGCCGTGCCCTTCGCGGAGACGGTCGGGGTCCTGGAACGCCTGGTGCGGGATGGAAAGATCCGGCGCTGGGGCGTGTCGAACCTGGATGCCCCCGAGATGGACGAGCTCTCCCGGGTCGCGGGCGGCACGCGCGTGGCCGCGGACCAGGTGCTCTACAACCTCGAGCGCCGCGGCATCGAGTTCGACCTGTTGCCGTGGTGCGCGCGGCGCGAGGTCGCGGTGATGGCGTATTCGCCCCTCGACGAAGGGGCGCTCCTGCGCCATCGAGCGCTGCACGCGGTCGCGACGCGCCTGGGCGCCACGCCGGCGCAGGTCGCCATCGCGTGGTTGCTGCTGCGACCCGGCGTCACGGTGATCCCGAAGGCGTCGAGCCTCGAGCACGTGCGCGAGAATGCGTCGTCGGCGAACATCGTCCTCGACGCCTAGGCGCTGGCGGCGCTCGACCGCGGGTTTCCTCCGCCGCGGAACAAGCGGCCTCTTGAAGTCATCTGACGCTCGCAGCGTTGTAGCGCGATCGGTACCTGCCTGTCTGTGCAGGACGACATGGGAATCGCCTTGCATTCAATGCGTTGACCTCGAGCGCCGCTTTTGCGTAGCTCCAGGGCGACGAATCCGCATCCGCGGCGGGACTTCGCGTGTCGGCGCCGGCCCTTGCGCAAGGGGCGTAGCGTCGAAATTCCGGATCGTGGCACGGAACGTGAATGGGACCTTCCGGGATATTCCACCGAGGGAGCAAGTCATGAAATACGGCGAAGGCCTCTTCAATCGAAACCGCGATCCGCGCCTGCAGCGTGATCCGCTTGCAAGCCCCGTTCCGGCGAACGCGCCCACGGCCACACCCGCGCTGGTTCCCGCCGCGCCCCGGGCCACGCCCGGGTCCGCGAGCCACGAGCCCACCCCGCGCGCCGATGAAGGCGCCGGCAGCAAGCTCATCGTAGGGCCGAACATCAAGCTGAAGGGCGTCGAGATCGACGACTGCGACACCCTCGTGGTCGAGGGCCGCGTCGAGGCGACGATGGTGAGCCGGGCGATCCAGATCGCCGAGCACGGGGCGTTCAACGGCAAGGTGGACGTGGACATCGCGGAAATCCGCGGCGCGTTCCAGGGCGAGATGACGGCGCGCAAGAAGCTCGTGATCCATGCGAGCGGCCGCGTGAGCGGAAAGATCCGCTACGGCAAGATGCTCGTGCAGGAAGGCGGCGAGATGACCGGCGACATCGGCGCGCTCGGAGAAGGCACGCCGCCGCTCGCCCGGTAGCGCCGCCGCCGGCCCCTCGCCAGGCCGCTCGCGCGACGGGCTCGCGTATCATGCGCGGGCGGATTTCGCGCATGGCGGAGGTGCCCGCATGGCCCATGCAATTCCCGGCGATGTGCTGGGCATCGTCGGATGCGGGCTCATGGGCCGGGGCATCGCCCAGGTCGCTGCCCAAGCCGGCATCGAGGTCCTGCTCTACGACAGCGGCACCGGAGCGGCCGACGGCGCCAAGGCGGCGGTCGCGGCCCAGATGCGCCGCCTGGCCGAAAAGGGCAGGATCGGCGCGGCCGACGCGGAGCAAGCGGCCGCGCGCCTGCGCCCCGTGGTCAGCCTGGACGATCTGGCCGGATGCCGGGTGGTGATCGAGGCGATCGTCGAGGACCTGGAGGCCAAGCGGGAGCTCTTCCGGGCGCTCGAGCGCGTGGTGGGCCCCGAGTGCCTGATCGCGACCAACACGTCCTCGCTTTCGGTGACGGCGATCGCGGCGGCCTGCTCCCGGCCGGAACGTGTGGGCGGCTTCCACTTCTTCAGTCCCGTGCCGCTCATGAGAGTGGTCGAGGTGATCGAGGGCGTGCGTTCGCAGCCATGGGTAGCCGAGCGGCTGGTGGCGCTTGCGAAGCGCATGGGGCACGTGCCGGTGCGGGCCAAGGACAGCCCCGGCTTTCTCGTGAACCACGCGGGTCGCGCTTACGGGACCGAGGCATTGCGGCTGCTCTCGGAAGGTGTGGCCCCTTTCCACGGAATCGACGACGTCCTGCGCGAAGCGGCGGGCTTCCCCCTGGGGCCGTTCGAGCTCCTGGACCTCACCGGGCTGGACGTCTCGCAGCCCGTGATGGATTCGATCTACCACCAGTTCTACGAGGAGCCGCGCTTCCGGCCGACGCCGCTTCTCGCGCAGCGCCGCATGGGCGGCCTGCTGGGGCGCAAGACGGGAGAGGGTTTCTATCGGTATGCCGACGGCGCGCGCCAGCCGGCGGCGCCGGTACCGGTCCCGTCGGCGCAGCCCACGCGCGCCTGGGTGAGCCGCGCGAACGGGGAAGCGCACGAGCGCATCGCCTCGCTCGCAAGTCGCCTGGGGGCAGCGCTCGACGAAGGCGAGCGTCCCGGAGCCGATGCGATCTGCGTGCTGGCGCCCTGGGGCGGCGATGCGACCGGCGCGGCCCTCGACGAAGGGCTGGATCCGCGCCGCTGCGTGGCGCTCGACGCGTGGTTCGGCCTCGATCGGATGCGCACGGTGATGTGCACGCCGCTTACCGAGCCCCGGGTGCGCGAGGCGGCCCATGGTCTTTTCGCATCCGACGGCGTGCCGGTGACAATGATCCGCGATTGCCCCGGATTCATCGCGCCGCGGGTGATCGCCCACGTGGTGAACGTGGCTTGCGACATCGCGCAGCAGCGCATCGCGAGCCCGGAGGACATCGAGCGCGCGGTGACGCTCGGCCTGGGCTACCGGCAGGGTCCGCTCGCCATGGGCGATGCCATGGGCCCCGCACGGGTGCTCTCGCTGCTGGCGGGGCTCCAGGCGTTCTACGGCGATCCGCGCTACCGGCCAAGCCCCTGGCTCACGCGGCGGGCGCGCCTGGGCGTGTCCCTCGCGACGCCGGAGCCGTGAAGGGCTTCAGTCTTCCCGGGCGAGCCGGGAGGCAAGTCCCGTGTAGGTGGAGGGGGTGAGGGCCAGCAGGCGCTGCCGCTCGTCATCGGGAAGGGGCAGCGCGCGGATGAACGCGTGCAGGTCCGCGCGTGTGACGCCGCCCTTGCCGCGGGTGAGGTCTTTCAGCTTCTCGTAGGAGCCCGCGATGCGGTGCGCGCGCATCACGGTCTGCACCGCCTCGGCGAGGACATCCCAGCAGCCCTCCAGGTCCGCCGCGATGCGCGCCGGATTGGCCTCGAGCTTGGCCAGGCCGCGCAGGCACGCGTCGTAGGCGATGAGGCAGTAGCCGAACGCCGCACCCATGTTGCGCAGCACCGTCGAATCGGTGAGGTCACGCTGCCAGCGCGAGATCGGGAGCTTGTCCGAAAGGTGTCGCAGGAGCGCGTTTGCGAGCCCCAGGTTGCCCTCGGAATTCTCGAAGTCGATCGGGTTCACCT
>JAANCK011009218.1_pt1 | contig 10859 bp, 22 predicted proteins | sample 7277841 | NCBI WGS metagenome assembly JAANCK01 (sample SAMN14222788, study PRJNA588281) | permafrost metagenome | isolation source: Arctic cryosol methane SIP | place: Canada:Nunavut | collected 2015-07 | reverse complement strand
TTGGCCCGCCGCCATTGCCAGCCACACCGCCATCACGAATTGGAATGCGCAACTGGCGCACTGGGTAGCGACCAACAGCGGCGTCTCATTGATCCTGATTCACGATTTAATGTCAGACCCGGCCGCTGGTGGCACCAACCTGTTGCCGGCTTACACGTTTGATTTGACACACCCCACACTGGCAGGGGTGGACATGCACGCAAAGGTCGTCTGGACGAACCTCGCCAGCTTCTACAACCAGGCTCCCCTCGGGAAGAGCAGTTCAAGCTACTCCGGCACCTTTACCGGCACCTTCATCGGCGACGGCTCCGGAATTACTGCGCTGGCGGCGACAAATCTGGTCGGCACGGTGCCGGCAGCATCAATCGGCGCGGCCAGTATTCCAGCGAGTGCTTTGCAGTTCCCGCCAGCGACGAATGGCGCGGCCATTGCTACCAACCAATTGCCGGCGGCGGTTTTACTCTCTGCCAGTAACAACTGGCTCGGCACCTTTAGCGGGCCTGCTCTGGTTCAACGCTGGGGCGCTGGGGTGGATGCCTACCCCTGGGTGGGCGGTTTGTTCAACAACACCATTGCCGGCGCGGACAATCCGCTCTGCTACTACTCGGCGGCGGGCGGCATTGTCAATGCCTACATTGCGTTGGAGCCTCAACTGTTAAAATGCAAGACTAACTTAGTCGTTCGGTTTTCCTACCTCACCACAAACACGGTCAATCAGTCCCTGAGTGTGGACGTTTACTACCGAGCGCGCGCAAGCAACAATTATTTCAGCGTGCAATTTCCGTCGGTGGCGTTCACCAATTCCGGCAGCACGTCGGCAGCCCCGGCTGCGCGCACGGTGGCTTTCACCAACTCATTTCCGCCCGCCACGCTGAACACAAATTTCGACTACTGCACACTTCGCTTGATTTTTTTCGTCGGCCCGAATTCGGCGTTGAACCTGTTTACCGGCACGATCACCGCACAATAGTTTTTACTCATGAAAACCCTCAAATCGCTCTTCCTCATCCTGGCAACGCTGGTCGGGGTGTATCTGCTCTACAAAATCTGGCAGTCCATGCAAGCGCCAAAGTCAGGCGTGCCGAGTGGCGCGGCGCCAACTCCCTTTCAGACTCTGGCCGAAAGTAAAAATCCCATCCTCGCTGCCGTTGGCGGCGGTCTTGACGGCGCGCTGGTCGGCGCGGACGCGGGATTGAAAGCCGGGCTACCCTTCGGCGCGGAAGCCAGCCTGGCCGGCTCCGCCGTGGCCGCCGTCAGCAACGAAGCATCTTCGGTTTGGTCAACCATCAAAAGCTGGTTTGGTTTTCCCTCGGACCCCGTGGTATTCACCGGACCCTCTGCGGCCTATCTCGCGCAGCAAGCGGCGTTCGACCAGGACGCGACAGACATATTCGGCTTTAACCCGGCAGACCTGACGTTTACCGGCGCGGATACCACCTCGACGGCCATTTTTCGCGGCGCTGGCGCTGGCGGCACCTGGTAAAAAAGCTTTGTGACAAACATGACCGACTTAATCTCACTGGCCGATCACGCCGCTTCGCAGTCTGATCGCTGGATGTTCATCGCTACGCTGACGCTGCTGATTGCCTTCCTGGTCATGATCTGGCGCTGGATTGTGGCAGACAGAGCCAAACTCGGCGACCGCCTCACGATCATTACCGATAAATATTTGGAAAGCACGCAACAGCTCACTGAAGTGGTGGCCAACAACACCACGGCCCTGAACCAAGTCAAACAAATGATGCAGTCCTGTAACCGCAAATAATAAACACACCATGAAAAACAAATCACCCTTCATCCTCATCCTCCTCCTCATCCTCTCTTTGGCCGGCTGTGCCACGGCACCTACCGGCAGCACACCAAGCCCCGTGCAAGCCGCTCTGCTAACCGACGCTGCTTTCATCGGCACCGTTTACGAACTGCAAACGCAGCCAGCTTCGCGGCCCGCGTTGCTGGCCGTGCAAGGCGTCCTGCAATCCGTTTCGACCGGCGCGACCGGCGCCACCGGCGCAACCATTGCCGGCATTTTGCAAAGCGCCGGGCAAACCAACGTGCTCGCCACTGTGGCAGTCGTCACGTTCGTTTCGCTGGCCGACACCTGGCTGCAGTCGTCCTCCACAAATCAAACACAACTCAAATGGGCGGCTGGTTGTCTGGCCACCGGCATGGCGCAAGGTCTTGGCACGCTGCCGCAGACGCCCGCGGAAACGAAACGCCGCAGCCGATGAAATTCTTGCTCGTCCTCCCCTTGCTGCTGGCCGGCTGCGTCGGGCACCGCGACCGCCAGCACCCGCACGCCGACGGCTGGCGCTATGACGAGTTTTATCAGCAATGGCAGCAAAGCGACGAACACGGCGTGGTGACTAACGTGCAACCCAAATTCGACCCGTTTGAAATCAAATGACGGACGACGAACACGACGACCTTTACGACAACGACGGTTTTTACCACTGAAATTTTATGTCCAAGAAAACCAAGATCCAGCCGACTTGCCGCGCGCGGCGCGCAGTCAGAATCAAAATCGCCAGCGCACCTGCAGCGTCGGACGTCATCGCCACGCCCGCACCTGCGGCGCCGGCCGTCGAACCGCCAGCCTCAGCTCCGCGCGGCCAGTTTGGCAACGGCGATCCTGGCTGGTGCGAATAGTGGCACTTTGCGGCGGGGTTATTATGTCCCCGGCCGTGTTCCGCCCGCGCGCCCCGGCTCCCTGTTCCGGCGCGCGGGCCTTTTCTACGTTAAAGTTTATGATGAAGACCCTGAAAAAAAATCTCACGGAAAGAAACTCCCTGAACCTGGCCAGGCTCAAAGCCGAAAACGCTTTGATGACCGGCCCGGCCGAGAAAGCCGGATACCGGTCCAAGCTCCGCAAGCCCATGGTCGAAATCCGGCTCGCCCGTGACAAGTAAAGCCGGCCGCTCCGGTGAAAACATTGTTTCAAACGCTGGTCTGTCTGTGGCTGCTGGTCAACGACCACGCGCTGCCGATAGCGCCCGACCAGGCGGCCGAATTTTTCTGCGCCGTTCACTGGACGAATGACCCCACGTGCCTGCTGGTTTACCGCAGCACGAACGCGGTTCACTGGCAGCTCTTCGCCGTCAAAACCGACTACCGCACCAATGTGGTCATGCGCCTGGTGCGCTGAAAAACCCCCATCCCATCTACCACGACGTTTTGAAAACGTCGCTCATATCCAATCCTAGCGCGTCATTTTTGCGGGAACAGGTTGAAAAACTCTTCCGCAGCCTGGCTGGTCACAATTTCCCGATAGTGGTTGAAAAGCATTTGCTCACCATGGCCCGCCAGCAAAGCCGTCTGGCCGGCGTTTTGAAATTTTGCCAGGTGATAACTCACGAACGAATGCCGCGGTGCATTATTCGGCCACGGCACGCCCGCCGCGACGACGACGGCCCGCAACCGATTGTTCACCTGGGCAAGTGGCAACGCGCCGCCCAGGTCAAGCCAGGCGCGCAGCACGGGCAACACGGGAACGAGTCGTCGCCGGCGCGTCTTGGCCTTGCGTGCCGTCACCTCAATAAATTCTGTTTTGATTTCCAGCTCCTCGATCGCCGTCGCTTCGCTCGTGCGCAACCCGGCGAAGTAGCGCAGAGCCAGACAGCGCATCACGTCCAGGTCAAGCCGGCGCGCGGTTTCCAAAACCTGACGGACTTCCGCCGGCGTGTGAATTCCCGGCGGCTCTTCCGCGCTGTCGTCCTGTGGCATGTCAATGCCGGCGCATACGTTCGCGGCCAGCTCTCCGCGCAGGACCGCCCACTGAAAAACGTTTCGCAGAGTCATCAGCCGGCCCTTGCGCGTGCGACTCGACCAATCGTTGGCGTAAAGCCAGTCCTCGATCTCCCGCGCTGAAATGGTTGCGGCCGGCCGGCGCTCGCGTCCCGTGCAAAACGAACGCAGTTCCTTCAGAAGCAAACCCGTGTAATTGTCAGACCGGCCGGCGCGGGCTTTGGAAAGCAAAAACGCGTTGAACAGCTCCGCGACGGTAATAGGTGACGGGCGATTGAGGGAAGACCGGTCCGGCGCAAAACCACCAGCACCTATTTGTCTGACCGCCTGCAGCAACTGAAGCGCGGCGGCTTCAATGGCGGCGAGGCTGGCAGAGGTAGGATTCACGTTCTGCGGCATAGCCGTTTGAATTGGCTCCAGAGGTAGGGCTCGAATGGCTTTTCTCATTGGGGGACGGGGGTTTCGTAAGCCTTGGCTAAAAACGCTATGCGGGCGAAAACGGCAGGAAATTAGTTTATCATCGCTTCTTGTCCGGCTTGGCTTCATTGACGCGGAAACCGGTGACGCTGAAGGGCGCATCTTCGGCCACGGTGAATTTGGGTGGCAACTGGATTTTTCCGCCGTTGGCTTGCACGGCTTCTATCGCGGCAATCAACAGCATCCGGGCGATGGCTTGCCGGTTCAATGAGGTTCCGGCCAGCTTGTCCAGGGTTTCTACGGCGTCGGATTCAAGGCGCAAGTGAAATATCTTCGTGGTCATGTGTTACGTAAGAGAGTGATGATTCCACGGGGCAAAGAAAGATAAAGATTGATATTGACGTTACCAACGTTACTGGTAGGATCATTCTCAAGATGACCACAAAACAAATCCACAAACACCTTCGCGGCGCGGGCAAACCGATTGGCGTCGCTCAACTCTACCGGCTGTTCAACCGGCTTGAAATCAAACCGCTGGGAATTGCCCGGCCGCAAAATTATCCGGATGACGCGCCGGCGCGGATCTTGAAGCACTGGGGTCTGACGCCGTCGCCGGCGGAGGGGCGGAACGGCGGAGAGTTAATTTCCGTGGAGCAACTGCGCGCAGCGAAACCCCAAAACCGAAAAGGATCCAAATGATCTCGCTTGAAGAAACTTCCGACATGCTGGACGCGCTGCTGACGGTGCAGCGCATTCTCACCCGGCAACGTGACGCGCGCAAACTGGCGCTGCTCAAACCGCTGTCGGACGAGCTGCAGGACGATTACCTGGCCGCGCTGGAAAAACTCATCGCCGATCACGGCACGCCGGCGCCGGCCTCGCCGGCGACGTCGCCCGAAAAAACCGAAACGGAAATTCCACCACCCCGCAATTGAAAGGAGCCAAATGAGCAGCCTCGAAATCTACTCCATTGGTTTTCTCGCCGGCCTGGTGGCCGGTATGACCATTGCCAGAATTTGCTGCGTCTGGAGGCGCTTATGAAAATCGGCGATCTCATCGAGGAGCTGAAGCGGTTCAATCCGCGCGACGAAATCGCGATTGAAATTTGTCCCGAGGACATCATCGCAAGCGACCTGGCTGACCCCGAGCCGGAGCCGGCCGTGTTCCCGGTGAATTTTATCTCACCCCGCTTCGACGGCACCCCGCAGACTTGCATCCTCTCACTCGGTTCCCCTGGCAAATGACTCAATAAAATTATGACTCGCGAAAAACTGGCATGGTCGATTATCCCGCCCGACTGCAAGGAGGCCACGGCCAAAATCAAACGACTCGGACGCATGGACGAGGCGCGTGACGAGATACTGGCTGACGCAGAGGCGACACTCAAGCGCCTGGGGCACGCCAGCGCGCTTGATTATTGTTTTGCAATTGAGTGTGCGGCGGAACGCTGGCTTAAGAGGCAGGCTGCCTAACCCAAATTATGTCTGAACCCTTTCGACCTTGGGCGAAAGCACTGCGCGCTTTGTGCCTGAAAAAACTCAACGACTTTGGCGGGCACGGCACGGCCGCGCAGATTGCCGCCGATCTGGGCAAGCCGGTGGAGCTGATTGCACCGCGTCTTTCCGAGCTGGCGGAGCTGGGCGCGATCGCGGACAGCGGCGCACGGCAGAGCGTTGGAGGACCTGGCCGGCCGCGCGTGGTGTGGAAAGTGGTTGACCTGGCGGAAGGGCAGGGGAAGGCAGAGGGGCAGGCAGAGGATGGAGGATTGAGAATGGAGGATGGTGACGCTCCGGCGTGGTTTGGGAGGTATGGACAATGAGTGTGAAATATAAAACAGCCTTCCTCTCCCCAAACAGGCAAGTCTGCGATGAATATTGTGAAGTGCTTTGGGGCTGTGCCGCGATGGATGAAGACGAGGTTTCAGCCCGGCAACTCAACGACCTGGCTGACATTTTGGTGGACTACATCGGCTTCCAACACCCAAAGGACACCCAACTCCCCGCGAGCCGAAAGCAGCTGGCATCCTACGTCAGCAAAAATTAATGAAACCATCCGAAATCTTCCGCCTCAAGCTAGCGATTGAGTGCGACGGCAAAATCAGCCATGGAGCCAAGGTGCTGGGGTTCCGAATCTGTTCGTGGATCTACATGCACAAAGAGTTCAGGCACTTTCCAGACGATCCATTTCCAATGCCGTGGACGATAGCTAGCGGACTGCTTTGGGGGACTGGAAAAAAACAAATTTATCGTTTTTTGCGGCAACTCATCACGCAAGGGCACCTCGGACACGACGGGATTTCCGGACTTCCAGCGACGACCCGTTACCATTTGATCATCCCCGATGAAGTGATATACCCCATCCCAAAAGTGACAACCGCCAGTGGGGACAAAAAAGACCCAACTGGTGGGGACAAAAAAGACCCAACTGGTGGGGACAAAAAAGACCCAAGTAGTAGAGGCAGAAAGTCCCCAACAAGTAGGGACAAAAAGCACGCCCCCCAAATATCTATTTCCCTTCGGGAAGAAAATATTAACCCAATGGAAGAAATTCGAGCGCGCTCGGGGGAAGTAATTGGCGGTGCTCCGCACCGAGACGACGGGAAGAAAAGAATTAGCTCGGCTTCGCCTCGAAAGGGGGGCGACGACGGGGGAAGGATTAGCTCGGCTTCGCCTCGAAAGACGGGATGCAGGGAGGGAAAGATTAGCTCGGCTTCGCCTCGAACGAAAATGAGCCATGAGGAAATGGGCCGGCGATGGGAAACCGAGAAGGTAAAAAAAAGGAGTTGATCAAATGGTTCGCTTTGCTCAAAATAATTGTCCCAAGAAAACGGGAAAGGCGGGTCCGGCCACGGCTGGCTCGCTTTTTCCATTGGAAGTTAAGACGTCTGGCCGGGTCACACTTGCAGATTTTCACCGCAGCTTTCCGAACGTCCCGATCCGCGCGCTGGCCTTTATCTGCCTGGTGGCAGTGTGCGACAACTCCGTAAATCCCTTCCGGCTCTGCGCGTGCGGCTGTGGCGCGTCCGTCCACGGCAAGGCCACCTTGGCTGGTCCAGCGTGCCGAAAGCGCGTCTCGCGTGAAAAGGTAACGATGCGTTTGCATTCTGGTCGGCAGTTCAACCTCCCTTTGCAGGGGCGGCTGATTTAAGTTCCGCGCGGGCGGTTCTGGCCGGTGATTTGCTGCCAAGCTGGCTTCCGAGCTTATGAATTTGACCCGACTGATCACCTACCACGAAATTGCTGCGCACTGGCAAGTGAGCCTGCGGAGTGTCCGCCGATGGGTTTTGGCCCTGGAAACCCAGGGCATTATTGAACCGCTGCGACCCACCATGAACACGATCCGGCTGACGGTGGCGGACTATCGGACGCTGGAAAGCAACCATTCCCGCCGTAAATGCCGGACGCCGGACCGGACGCCGGACAGGACGGACATGTCCAATGTCCGCCTAAAATCCCGGCAAAAGCGGACGCGGAGAGAGTCCCGGCAGGTTTTGCCGTCCGCGGCAAAAACGTCCCTAAGTGTCCTTGACAGCAATTAACCGGTAAGGAATCTTTACCTCATGACTGAAGTGATGACCGTAACCGTTTCGTCCAAGGGGCAAGTCGTGCTCCCGATCGCCTGGCGACAAGCCAACGGATTGGACGCCGGCGGCGAGTGTGACGCGGTTGCGCTCGGTGACGGGCTGCTGATCAAGCCGCGTCCGAAACGGCGCGGTGCGTCCGGCTTACTGGAGTTTATCATGGAATGGGAGGTATCCATCCCGCCGGTCGAACGCCACACCCTGCCGTTCAAATGACCTACCTCCTCGACACGAACATCGTTTCGTTTTTCAACAAGCGGAGCATCCCGGAAAAACTGAAGGACTGGCTGCGCGTGAATGCCAGCGCCAGCTTTCTCTCGGCCGTCACGATCGCGGAAATGCGTTTTGGACTTCCCGGCGTGGATGCGCCGGACCATGCCATCATCGCGGAGCGCATCGCGCAAACGGAAATCCGTTTTGTGCACGCGGTCGAACCGCTCGATGTCAGCGTGCTGACCCGGTGGAAGCATCTGCTGTCCGGCCTGCGGTCGAAAAACCGGACCATGACCTGCGAAGATTCGCTCATTGCGGCGACGGCCCTCGCCAACGATCACATGCTGGTGACGGACAACACCCGGCACTTTCAGCCGGCGGAAGAATTCGGCCTGCAGATTCTAAATCCGCTCGACTAAAAAACTTTCCCCGCCAGGCTCGCTCCCGAAAGTCGGTTGAAGGAGACGAAGCTCCCCAGGGGAAGCGCGGTCAACTGCACCGGATCAAATTCGCAACCCGCCTCGCGCAACAATTTTTCGGTGACGCGCCGGCCCTCAGGCGTCATCTGCCGGAAGACGACCAGCTCCGTGGCCGCTCCGGTCAACGAACCGTTCAGAAGTTCCGGACGTTGTGTGTCCGCAATCAGCTCCACATGCAGTTCACGGCCGGCTTGAGCCAGTAACGCCAGCTCCGGCGGAATGGAATCAGGATTGCAGTGGCGCCACACCTCGGGAATGACCACCATTTTTTTGCCAGGCCCGCGACTCGCGACGGCATAGACCCACTTGAGCCACCAGCGAAAAGCTTTTTTAGAATCGCCGTCGAACTGCGGCAACAGCTTGATGGGATTGAACGCGCTCCAACGTGTCGGCACGGATGCTTCCAGCTCGTCCGGCGTGTGACAGCACGTCAGTTTCAACCGCGGCCACATTCGATTCAGGTCATCGAAGATGAGCCGCACGGCCGCGGAGTCGTCGTTTATCAGGTAGCGGTTGACAAACGTCGTCTTGCCCGATCCCGTCATGCCGACAACGAGCGTGTGCTGTGGCTGTAGGGAGAAGTCAGACACTTTTATTTTCCGTCTCGCTCGTCGCCTTGCTTTCGGCAATTAATTTTTCGATGCGTGAAGACGTCTGCAGGTCGCGCACGATCAAATATGCCAGCGCCGGCGCGGTGGTGATGATGCTCTTGAGCGCAATGGGCACGTTCAGCGCGTTGAATGCCTTGGCCAAGGTTGCGGGCGATGACGTGGACAGAGATTTTTTACTCGCGGGCGGGAAGGCAGCATCGCGCGCAATCTGTTCCACCACGATTGCAGGCAGTTTGCCGGCCGCGGCGTGTTTGGAATGGGAGTCAACGCGCCAGCTCTCGATGAGCTCAACCAGTTCAACCGAGCATTGGCGGAGATCTTCAGCCGTCCACTGCACCACCGCATCAACTGGCACGCCGTCCACACCAACAGCCGGCGCAAAATTCGCGTCCGCCACCGCGTGAACTGCCGGCGGAGTGGCAGAAGGAAGCGCCGGCGGAGGAGTGACCGCGCGTTTTGCGGCGCGCTCATTCTTTTTTCGGCGGGCTTCCCGGTCCCGATCAGCCTGGATAGCTTCGGGGCTGCCGGGTTTGTAGCCGTCGAGACGGGTTTTGCGGCCGGCATTTCCGCCGAAAGGGAGTTTGGGCGGCAGAGGAGTTGCATGGCCAGCCAGTCCTGCGCGTTCACCAGGCGTTGCTGTTGGCGCCAGCTTTGGAGCAGGCGGGTTTCCCGCTGGCACTCCGGGCAAAACTGTCGCGGCGGGAACAGAATTCTTTTCAGGTGTGGCCACAAGAATCAATCCTCGGTTTCAAACCAGCCGGTGCCGGCGGTTTTGGTGGCGGGTTTGACCTGGCCAATGGTGAGAAGCTGCGATCGCAGGCGGTCACATTCATTTTGGGCGTGGCTCGCGGCCACTTGAGCGGCGACTTTTTCTTTTCCTTCGCGGTCAAGCCGGCCTTCAAGCTCGATCTCGCGCTCGGTTTTGCCGCCGGCAACGACAATGCGCGCGGCGGGCGGTGGTTCCGGTGCCGGCGCGGGCGGATCTGCCGGCGCGGGAGGTTGAAGGTCAGGGGGAGGAGTGGTTTGAACGTTCATACCCTGCCAGTGTGCGGCTGAAAACCGTTCTGTCACCCGGACAAGGTAGGCCAAACGCGGACAATGCGGCCATGCACGCGGTTTTGTGGCCGCATTGTCCGCCTTTGACCTGGACTGGCCTACCTTGTCCCGGTGACTAATTTCAAAACTGTGAAATAGTCATTGGCAAGTAGCAGCGCGGACGCCGTGAAGAGTTGGCCCGGATGGGTTGACAGCGGACGAAGCACTGCCAACAAAAAAAACGCAAGCGCCAGCGCAACCTACCGGCGCACTCACCCTATGAAGTTCCTCCAAACCCCCCTCGCTAAAACTGTCATCACGTTCGTCGTGCTCACCATCGCCCTGAATCTGGCCCGTCCGTATCTGGCCAAGCTTCCGGTCGTCGGCCGCTTGATCTGAACGCGCAACCGCAACCCTCTCTCAAAAAATATGGCTACAAAACGCAGAATTCTTTTGCCGCAGATTAACGGCATCGGCGCAAGCTCGGCGGCGGGCGCTGTCGGCACGCTCGATCTCCCCCTTGGCTACCGCTACCACTCGATTGAAATCGTGTATTGCGATGGCGGCGCCAGTCCAGTGGACATGGGCAGCAACGCAGCCTTCCTGGCCTCGTCCAATCAAATCCTGGCAGACGTGGTGCTCTATCGCAACGGCATTGCGGAACGAACGCACACGGCGGCCGAACTCGATTACTTGAACCTCATCAACGGTTCACAGTATGGCCGGCAGCAAGTCGGCACCGGCGCGGCCATGCGCCAGACCTCGACAATCTTCCTGGCCGAG
>JAANCK010873207.1_pt1 | contig 10861 bp, 9 predicted proteins | sample 7277841 | NCBI WGS metagenome assembly JAANCK01 (sample SAMN14222788, study PRJNA588281) | permafrost metagenome | isolation source: Arctic cryosol methane SIP | place: Canada:Nunavut | collected 2015-07 | reverse complement strand
GCGCGACCGCTCGAGCTCGAAGAAGGCGAAGCTCGCAAGGTGCGCCACCACCAGTCCCCCGATGATGACGAGGAGCACACGCCCCACAAGCGTGCGCGGCCCTGCCGCCCCGGCCCGCGGAACGTTCACCGGCCGGCCGGGGCGCCGCCGCGCCGGCGCGCCGCGCCGACCGCGTCGACCTGCGCGCTCAGGACGTAACCCTCTCCGTAAACCGTCTGCAGCAGCCGGGCCTCGCCCTTGTCTCCCAGCGCCTGGCGCAGGCGGCTCACCCGCACGTCGATGCTGCGGTCGTAGGCCGGAGCCTCGCGCCCCTGGGTGAGCTCCACCAGCAGGTCGCGCGTGAGCACCCGGTTGGGCCGGGCGAGGAAGATGCCCAGCAGTTCGAACTCCGCCCCCGAGAGCGCGACCCGCGTGCCGTCGGGCCGGGTGAGGGCGCGGCGCAGCAGGTCCATGCGGAATCCCTCGAAGCGGTATTCGGCCACCTCGGTGGCGGATTCCTCGGGCTGCGCGCGCGCGAGGATGGCCCGGATGCGCGCGAGCAGCTCGCGCGGGTGGAAGGGTTTCGCGAGGTAGTCGTCCGCGCCCATCTCCAGGCCCACGATGCGGTCGACGTCCTCGCCGCGGGCCGAGAGCATAAGCACGGGAATGCGGCTGCGCGCGCGCAGGTTGCGGCAGAGCGCCAGCCCGTCCGGGCCCGGCATCATGAGGTCGAGCACCACGAGGTCCACCGAGCGCTCCTCGAGGGTGCGGGCGAGCTCGCGGCCGTCAGGGAGCACGCTAACGCGGAAGCCGTTGCGTTCGAGGTACTCGGCGAGTAGGGTGCGGATGTCTAGGTCGTCGTCGACGACGAGGATATGCTTCGGCATGGGTCCTTATCGTCACCGAACCCGGCGCCCGCGGCGGGGCGGCAATTGTAAGCAAATTTTGCAACGTGGCCGGAAGCGCGACTTCCGTTGCAATCGATGCCCCCTCCGGCGCTGGAATTGCTAGCATGCGCGTGAATCCAACCTTGGCAAGGAGTCCTTTCGTGTTCAAGAACAAGAACTGGCGTCTGGCCGCCCTCGCGGCCTTGCTCACGCTCGTGGCGGGTTGCCACGGCGGACACACCCAGAATTCCACCGACATGCGGGCCGTGAACGCGGTGATCGACGCCGAGCCCCTCGACGTGCTGGTGGACAACGACGTGAAATTCGGGGGCCTCGCCTTCGGCGCGACCTCGCCCTTCAGCGAGTTCTCCTCCGGGGGCCGCGAAGTCACGCTGCGCTCCGCCAGCAACCAGGCGGTCTTCTTCGACAAGAACCTCAACTTCGGCAGCGGGGCGAACTACACGCTCGTGATCTACGGCACGCGCAGCGCCATGTCGGCCCTGCAGCTCACCGACGACATCGTGAGCCCCGATACGGCGCCGGCCTCCGGAAACTTCAAGATCCGCGCGGTGGGCGCGTCCGCCGACTCGGGTCCCGTCGACGTCTACGTGACCCAGGCCGCGGACATCTCGAACTCGCCCGCCACGATCGGCTCGATCTCCTTCACGTCGGTCTCGGGCTACTCGGAGAGCGCGGCGGGAAGCTACCGCATCGTGCTCACGGTGACGGGCACCAAGGACGTCCTGTTCCAGTCCGCTCCCCAGACCTTCGCCGCGGGCTCGATCTATTCCCTCGTGGTGGTCCCCTCCGGCGGCGGAAAGCTCGCCAATGCGCTGCTGCTCCTGCAGGGCCAGGGCGGTACGGGAACGCTGCTGGCCAACCCGAGCGGGCGCATCAAGGCGGTGAACGCCGTGCCCGACTCGAACGGCTTCAACTTCAAGGCCGACGGGACGATGCTGCTCTCCAACGTGCCGTTCGGCGGCAGCTCGAGCTACGTTTCCCTCGCCACCGGGGCACGCACGCTCCAGCTCGAGGCGTCCAACGTGCCGGGCACGAACGTCGCCACGCTCCCGCTGCAGGTGGATCCCGCCCGCGATTACACCGCGGTCGCCGTGAATTCCCTCGCCCAGGCGCAGCTCGTCACGTTCGCCGACGACAACTCGCTTCCCGCGACCGGGTTCGCGAAGATCCGCTTCGCCAATGCGCTCGCGAGCGCCCCCGGCGCCGACGTGCTGGTGAATTTCGCGAGCCAGGTGAGCGGCCTCGCGTACAAGAGCGCGTCGAGCTACTACACGTTCGCGCCCTCCCTCACCTACACGTTCACCTTCGCGACCCCGGGAGGAATCACCGTGCTCGCGACGCTCACACCCGTGGAGATCGATGCGGGAGCGGTCTACACCGTGTATCTGGTGGGAACCGCGTCCGCGCCCCAGCTGCGCCTGGTGCGGGACCGCTGACGAAAGGAATCGCGGCCGCTTTCGGGCGGCCGCGGGGCTAGGCGAGGGGCTCGGGCAAGAGCCCGGAAGCCTTTCATGCGGTGCGGTCGAGGCGCGCCAGGAGGCGGTCGAGCAGCTTCCTCCGGGCGTTCCACCGGGAAAACGTGTGGTCGGCGCGAGGGATCCTCTCCAGGTGGATGCGGCCGCTGCGCAGGGCGCGGGTGGCAGTCACCTTCGCATGGGCCATCAGCACGTCGCGCCCCGGGTCGCCTTCGGAGACGAAGAGCGTCACGCGCCGCCCCATCGCGAACAGGCGCTTAAGGTCCCGGGACAGGCGCGGTCCTCCCGCGGGCGCCAGCAACTCCCAGAGCGCGTCCCGGTAGGTCCGCGCCACCGTGCGCGGATAGGAGCGCGCGAGCTCGAGCATGCGGCGGAAGTTCACGTCCCCCCGCAGCAGCTTGAGCCAGCGCCGGGGATCGCGCAGGGACCGGCGGTATTGCAGCATGTCCTCGAACCGGCGCGACGTGTCGAGGCTCATGCCGTCCACCCAGTGGAACTGCATCGGGTTGATCAGGACGATCTCCTCGATGGCCGCATCCTCGATCTCGAGCCCCGCATGGAACGCGGTATGGGCGCCCGAGCACAGGCCCATCACGACGAGCCTGCCGTGGCCGAGCGAGCGCAGGTGCTCCACCGCCCGGCGCGCGTCCTGCGTGGCCGTGCGCGGGTAGGGATAGTTTTCGCGGCCCGGCGCGCGGTTCACGCTGTCGCCCAGGCTCTCGAGGTCGAACCGCAGGCACGGGAAGCCCCGCGCGGCGAGCTCGCGCGCGAGCGTCACGTAGAGCCGGTGCGGGCCCACGTGGTGTGCGGCGCCCGCGTTGCACAGGACGACGGCCGGGTGCCGCGAAGGCGACTGCGGGCGGCTCAGGATTCCGAAAAGGTGCCCCTCCTCGCCGAAGCGGCAGATGGCCTCTTCCACGTTCGACGACACGGCCACGGTGGAGGTCTCCTCTCGGAGGACCGGCTGCGCTCCGGATCCGTGCGAATCGAGCGCTGGCCCGGCATGCATCGCGGCCCAATCGACCAGCGTGGCGATCGCCGCCTCGGGCACGACGGTGAACTGGTGCTCGGCCATCATCCCGGCCCACCCCGGCAGGCGGGCGCCGTCGGTGGCGATGCCGAGCGCGCCCAGGTGCGCCGCGAGGGCGCCATCGGCGACGAGGTCGTCGCGGTGGATAACCAGCGCGCGGCCGCTCACGCGCGGGGCGCACGCGAGGAGGTCCACCGCGCCCATGGCAGCGAGGGTCTCGGCGCTCGTCATGAAGCCCGCGCTTTCGATGGCGCCTTCGGCCGCGCCCTCGATGGAGCGATCGCCGTCTTCGGCCGCGAGGGCGATTGCCCGCAGCTCGCGCACGTATCCCCGCCCCTTCACGCACGGGTTCCAGAGCACCAGGTGCTCCACGGGCGTTTCGGCCGCTGCGAGCGCGGCAAGCGTCGCCCCGAAGCGCACTCCGACGAGGCACGCACGGGCGCGCCCGCTGAGCCTGCGGGCATGGCCGATCGCCGTGCGGATGCTCGCCTGCCACGCCTCGACGCGTCCCGGATCGAGGTCGCCGCCGGGCGAGTCACCGGTGCCGTCGTAGTCGAAGCGCAAGCACGGAATGCCGGCCTGGGCGAGTCGATCGGCGAGGTGGCGCAGCGAACGGTGCGAGCGCGTGTACTCCGAGCCTACCGGCGGACAGACAACGGCCACGCAGTCCCGGGGTGCCGCGGCCGGCGCTTCGTGGTACCAGGCGAAGATCGGCCGGCTCGCGCCATCGAGGAATAGCGCGCGCCTTTCGACCCTCGAGCCCTGCGCCAGCGCGCAGGGCTCGAAGAGCACGTCATCGCGCTTCATCCGCCGGTCCCTTCCGCCGGACGTTGCGCGCGCACCGTGAGGCTTGGCGCGAGATTGAGCGCCTCCACGTGCGCCTTGAACTGCGACCCGTCGTGCTCCCGCGGCGTGAAGACGATCGTCTTCGTGCGTCCCGGCGCCAGGTGGAAATGGTTGTCGTCGGGCGCGAAGTCCTCGCATGTGAACACCACGGCCTGCAGGAATTCGTCGCAGCGGATCGTCGCCTCGACCTTGCCGTCGGCTCGCCATCGCGCCGCGAGCTCCACCGCCGCGGCCTGCATCACGGGAAGGTCCATGCCGACCGGGAAGTGGAAATCTTCCCCGAGCACCTCTCCGTCCATGTCCTTGAGGCACACGGCGATCACCTGGTGGCGCGGCGGCCCGAAGCGATAGGCCGCGGTGCTGTCGGAGAAGTAGCCCAGCATGCCGTCCGCGTTGAGCGAGATCGCGCCGTGGGGCGCGACGGAGACCGCTTGCGTCGCGCCATCGGCCTCGCCACCTCCCGCCCGGAGCATCCGCAGCTCGAGCAGCGCCTCGAGCGGCCGCGGGGATTCGTTGATCACGTGCACGGCGAGGCCGTCGAGCCCCTCGTCCGTGAGGTGCACCGACCGGGGCACCCACGCGCGCTTGAGCTGCCACAGCGCCGCCTTGGGCCGCCCCAGGGCGTCGACGATGCCCCATCCCGCCCCGGGCACGAAGTCGCGCAGGAACCACACGAGCGCGCCGGCGCAGTCGCTCGCGGGGGACCTCCACTCGGCGAAGACGCGCCGCATCACCTCGCCCGTGACGGCGCGGGAGACCGCGTAGTAGCGCGCGAGGTCCTGGCTGCGCAACGCCACCGGGTCGCAGGCGAAGAGCTCCTTCACGTAATGGTCGCGGATGTCCTCGAAGTCCCAGCCGGCGCCGGCATCTCGCGGCTGGCGCGCCTTCCAGAGGGGATGGTGGGGCGCGGGCGTGGGCGTGCCGAAAGCCCGCGTGATGGTCTCCACGTCGGGCACGTTGGAGAAGCCGAGGCATTCCGTGGTGAACTTCACGCGCGCGAGCTTCGCGTCGCTCACGGGCCGGCGGTAGGCGCCCACGCCGTAGTAGTGGGAGATGCCCGCGCCCACGTGGAACGGGAGCGCCCCGCCACACGGCGTCGAGGGGAAATACGGGACGCCGGCGTGCAACGCGGCGCAGTGGCGCGCGATCGCCTCGCGGAAGAACTCGTTGTTCCACTGCTCGGCGGGCAGCCCTAGCATCGCCGCCTGCTGCGCGATCTCGCTTCCGCCGCAGTAGGCGGCGATGCAGGGATGCCGTTGCAGGCGACCCAGCTGGTGGCGCACTTCGGCCTCGACCTCGGAGCGGAACTCGCGGTCGGCCACCGGGTAGTCCATGTTGGCGAACATGAAATCCTGCCACACGAGGATGCCCAGCTCGTCGCACAGGCGGTAGAAGTCCTCGGACTCGTAGGCCATGGTGCCGCCCACCCGCAGCATGTTGACGCCCGCGTCGCGCGCCGCTTCCAGCGCCGCGCGCAACGCCGCGGGCTCGCCCCTCAGGGCGAGGATGTCGATCGGGGTCCAGCACGCGCCGCGGCAGAACACTGGCACGCCGTTCACGATGAACCGCATCCGCTCGCCCGCCTGGTCGAGGACGATTTCCCTGAAACCCACGCTCGCGCAGTCCACGTTCAGCCACTCGCCGTCGATGCGAAGCTCCAGCCGGCAGGCGACGAGGTGGGGCGTGCCGTGGGTATGGGGCCACCACAGCGGAGCGTTCGCGATGGCGAGCTCGCCGTGGATCGCCGCCGACGCCCCGGGCTCGACCTGGAGCACGTGGGTGCGATCGCCCAGGCGCAGCCTCGCCTCCTCGAGCGCGCGGGCGCCGTGCAGCGCGACCACCGCCTCGATGCGAAGGCGTCCCGTGGATCCTTCGGCGCGCGCCTGCACGTCGAGCGCGGTGAGCTCGACCCGCCCCACGCTCTCGAGCGCGACGGGAGCCCACGGGCCCACGGGCGCGATTGCCGGTGTCCATCCGGGGATGCGCCCGAGCAGCGTGGTGCGAAACCAGCGCAGCTCCTGCCGCGCCACGAGCGCGGTGCGCCAGCGCGGCCGCGCCCGCTTGCGCGCCATGGCCGCGTCGAGGGAAGCGAATCGGATCGTGAGCTCGTTCTCCCCATCGGCGCGCAGGATCCCCGTCACGTCGACCCGTTGCGCGACGAACATGTTGCGCGAGGACAGCAGCGCCTGGCCGTTGAGCCACACCTGGGCGAGCGTGGCCAGGCCCTCGAAGCGCAGGCGATAGAGCGTGCCCGGGGCTTCCTTCGGCGTCGCGAAGCGCATCCGGTACCACCAGTCGTCGGCGTCGTAGGGACCCGGCGCATCGAGGTCTCCGTGCACGCTGGAGGCCACGGTTCCCGGGACTTTCGCGGGGCGCCACTCGAGCGCGGCCTGCGCAAGCCCGTCAGGGCTCGCGCAGGCGCCGGCGGGCGTGCTTGCGAGCTCCCAGCCTTCGTGCAGCCACGCGATGCGTCCGGTGCCGAGCACGGTGCCGGAGGGCAGTCCGGTCATCGCGGGCTCCTCACCCGAAGCGCTCGCGCAGGGCGCCAGCCGCGAGCTCCCATCGGGCGCCCATGGCGTCGAGCGGCGCGAGATCGAGGGACTTGCGGCGCGCCATCGCGCGGGCGAGCTGGAACTGGAATGCCTTGGCGGTCGAGGCGATGTCCCGCAGCGCATCGGCAGCGGCTTCGAGGCCGCCCACGCCGTGCCCGCCCAGCCAACGCAGGTACGTCTCGCCCAGCTCGAAGCACGCTCCGTACTGGCGCAGGTTCGCGAACGAGTACGCGTGGAAGTGCTCGAGGTCGGACTGCACGAGCCATTCCAGGTCGGCGGCGAAGCGCGCCTTGAAGCGCGCGAAGGGATTGTCCCGCGGCATGCGGGCGACATGGCGGCGCAGCAGCGCGAGCGAGGCCTCGGCGAGTGCCGCACCGCGCGGGGCGGCGAACCCGGGGCGCGATTTCACGTACTCGACGTAGGGCGGCAGCACGCGCTCGTGGGCGGGACCGTCCAGCTGGAAGAGCTCGCGGAAATCGTCGCCCTCGAGGGCGAAGTAGCCCGCATTGTGGAAGTAGCCCAGCCGCCGCCCCTGCGCGTCGATCTCGTTGATGCCCACGGTCGTCTTGCTGTGCTCGCGGCGATAGGCGGTGCCGGCGGTGTCGGGAAGGAACCACGCGTCCAGCTCCACCAGCACCGGGCGCCCCGCCTCGAGCTGCTCGACCACGTGCTCCACCAGGGGCCGCCAGATCGCGAGCTCCTGCAGGTCGAATCCGTACAGCTCGTAGAGGTCCGCCGCGGGCGGCTTGAAGAAGGTCCACTGGTCGCCCTCGAAGTCGATCGCGAGCGTGAAGGGCAGCGCCGCGACCGGCTCGTGTCCCAGGCCGTGGGCGAGCTCCACCAGCAGGTCCGTGTAGCAATTGGTCTCCGCCCAGGTGCGGCCCTCGCCGTGGATCGCATGGCGGCGATAGGTGGCGGGGTCGAGCGCGGCGATCCTCAGGCGCCGCGGCTCAGTCGAGGGCCAGCACATGGCGGACGTCCCGGGGCCAGGCGCCGATCGCGAGTCCGTGGGCCCGGAACAGCGCGAGTGCGACGCGCTCCAGCCCGAAGCCCACGCACGCGCTGTGGGCCGTGCTGCCGTCGTGGCTACGGATGTCGAACGCCGCGCCGAAGTGGTCGAGGTGGTAGTTGCACGAGCCCACGGCCGTGGGCTTCTCGGCGGAGCAGATCGGCACCACGAATTCGTACTTGAGGCTCTGCTCGCGCTGCATCGCCTTCTGCACCTTGCCGCCGCGGCCGAAGAACGGGTCGTTGGCCACGACCGGCGTGGCATGCAGCCCGACCGCGCGCAGCAGCTCGCCGCCGCGGGCGAGCCAGTAGTCGCGGTGCTCGAGGGCCTCCCCGGGCAAGCCCAGCCGCACGACCTCGTGCATCCGGAAGATCTGCATGCGGGCGGGATCGTCGCTGGGCTCGTGGCGGAAGGCGAAACCCTGCAGGTCCACGCGCCGCCCGCCCTCGGGCAGCGTGCCGCCCGCCAGGGTGGGATAGAGCGGGTAGCAGATCGCGGGCGTCATCATGACTTCGGCCGGCGCGAGGTTGCGGCTCCAGTCCTCCCCGCGCTCGAATTTTCCGAGCATCTCGCGATGCTCGAGCTCGCCCCCGGTGAACGTGTGGACCGATCCCATGAGGTCGGGAAAATTGTGGATGTGGTCGATGCGCCGGTAGTCGCTGCGATTGAAGAGCGGCGGGAAGCGCAGCACCTCGGGAGCGAGCTCGGCGCTCGCACGGGCGACGTACTCGTCGAAGCGCACGATGACGCGCTCGAAGTCGCGCCCCCGTCCGTACACGCCGCGCACGCCCATGGGCACCAGCAGGCCTTCGGCGACGAGCTCGCCCAGGTATTCCCGGTATGCGTCGCCCGTCGGCAGCGCAAGGTCACCATGCTCCGCGGGCTGGACGCACATCGCCCTCAGCCCTCCCGCAGCGCGACCTGCATCGTGGCGTTCTGGCCGAGGATGCGATCGTTGTTGACCATGAGGCCCGCGCCGGTCGCGTCGCGCAGGTGCCGGCCCAGGGAAAGCTTGGAGTCGTTGCGATACCCCGCGATGCCGCAGATCACCATGGCGCGCCCCACCACGTCGACCACGAGCTGCGAGGCGGTGAGCTTGAGGTTGTTCATGCGGACCACGAACCGGTAGTCCCCGAACGCATCCGGGTCTGCCTGCGCGAGCAGGCGCGCGTATTCCGCGAGCGTGGAAGCAAGCGTGCCGCGCATCGTGTCGAGCACGAGGTCGGCCTCCGCGAGGCGCGTGGCGGACAGGGGGATCGTGCCCGGCGTCTTGCGCGCCTCGGAGCGCACTGCGCCGCGCGCGCGGTTCAGCGCATCCGTGGCGAGGCCCACCCAAAGCGATGCCCATACCACGTGGGCGAACGGATGCTGCGTGCGGGCGTGGATCTCCGCGTAGGGCGCGGGCAATATCTGGGCGGCGTCCCCGGCGCTCTTCACCTCGAAGCCGGGGCTGCAGGTGCCGCGGAACCCGAGCGTGTCCCACTGCGAGAGCTGCCGCAGCGCGCAGTCCTGCCTGCGCACGAGCACCTGCACCTGGTCGCTCCTCGCCGCGTCCTCCGACCTGCGGCACGTGACCAGGATCGCGTCGGCCGTCGCGCCGTAGGAGATGACGGGCGCCTGCTTTTCCAGCGTGAAGCGCCCGTCCTCCACCTTCACCGCGCACACGCTCGAGCGCGCGTCGCCCCCGACGCCCAGCTCCGTGGTGGCGGAGGCGAGCAGGTACTGGCGAGCGACGAGCTCGCGCGCGTAGTCGCGGAAGAAAGGTGCGTCGAGCGCGTGGTGCACGATGCACGCCACCTGGATCTGGTGCATAGCGAAGATCATCGCCGTGGACGCGCAGTGGTGCCCGAGCGCCTCGCACACTTGCGCCACCTGGGACACGTCGAGGCCCATTCCGCCGCATTCGGCCGGCACGTAGGCCCCGAGCAGCTTCTCCGCCTTCAGGGCCGCGAACGCTTCGTGGGGAAAGCGCGCGTCGCGGTCGACCGCGTCCGCATGGGGCGCCACGGCCTCGCGGCCGATGGCGTGCACGCGCTCGAGCAGCGCGCGCGAGTCGGGCGGGGCCGGGAGGATCGCTCGGCGCGCGACGTTCATCGCCTCACCCCGCGATCCGGTCGCGATCCGTCGCGCCCCGCAACTCGGCGATCGCCTCGGCGAGGCAGCGGATGGATCCGAACGTTTGGCGTCCCAGCATGCGGTCGAGGAATTCCACGTCGAAATGCTCCTCGAGCGCGAGCATCAGGTTCACCGTGGACAGCGACGTGAGCCCGGCTCGGTAGAGGTCGCTCTCGTCGGTGAGCTCGTCCACGGCCATGCGCAGGCGGGCGTGCTGGGCGACGAGAGGACGGATCTGCTCGGAGTACATGGTGGTCGGTGCCGGCGGCTGGAGGAGCGGGGACATTGCTCCGGATGATGAGCGCCGAATGGGACGCCCACGCGCTGCGCCTGATCGTCCGCCCGGATTATTTCAAGGACCGGAACTCGATGTCCGGGTAGGACATTCGCACCGACGAGCGTCGGCCGCGGCCCGGCGTGAAAATGCCGGCGTGGAAGCCGGCATTTTCCCCGGACGCGGAACCGTCAATACCGGATGATCGGATCGTCGGGCATCTCGTCGGTGCGATCGGCATCCGTGCGCGGCGCGATGCCGATCACCCGCGGGGTGTCGCGCCGCGCCCGGTCGCGGGCTTCGTGGTCCAGCTCCGAGCGCGTGATTTCGTTGGGCAACGGCGTACGCGTCGAAGCCGCGGTAGCCGCGCTCGTGCCGGCAGGGCGCTCGCGGGGCGCGATCGTTTCGTTGCCGAACCATCCGGTGCCGGCGTCGAAGGGGGCGGCGTCGCGCGTCGCGGGCGGGACGGGCAAGGCGGGCGCCGGCGACTTCCCGTGGGCGAGGGTGGCGGAAAGCGCCACGGCGAGCGCGGTGATCGCGAGGCAGGGGGAGAATGCGCCCATGGCGGCTTCCTTTTTCGATTCCATGGAGGGTTCGATCGGAATCGCGGCCGGAGGTTTGCCGCTCGCCATAGGCTGTTCGGCGCCCGTCCCGGCGAAGCGCGCGCCTCAGT
>JAANCK010508154.1_pt1 | contig 10864 bp, 8 predicted proteins | sample 7277841 | NCBI WGS metagenome assembly JAANCK01 (sample SAMN14222788, study PRJNA588281) | permafrost metagenome | isolation source: Arctic cryosol methane SIP | place: Canada:Nunavut | collected 2015-07 | reverse complement strand
CGCCGAGCAGCGCGGCGGTGAGGAATCCGTTATGCGCCTGGCCGAGATTGATGAACACCGCCGGGAAGGCGAGGGCGAGCAGGAGCCACATCCAATCACGCGCAGGGCTTGCTTCTGCTTCGTCATGCCCGGCCTTGTGCCGGGCATCCACGTCTTGGGCGGTCGCCAGCAAGGAAGACGTGGATGGCCGGGACAAGCCCGGCCATGACGTGGAAATAATGGTTTGTATCGCCCACAGATAAAGCCCCAGCGTCACGCCCTGCCACACCGCCAGCGCCAGGCCGTAAGGCATCAGCGCCAGCAGCGCCGCCAGGCCGAGGAAGAACGGCGGGTAGTGCCAGCCGTAGAACGGCGTGGCCGCGCCGAAGATCGCCTGCTCGCGGGCATATTGCCGGGCGGGATCGAACGGCGCCGTCGGCTCGCCGTCCAGCACATAGCTGCCGGCGGCATAGACGTTGGAAAAATCCGTCCCCAAGGGGCGGCCGAAGCGGTCGTTCAGCCCATCCGAGGTGGCGATCAGGAAGCCAATACCGAGCAGCGTGGCAGCCAGCACGGCGAAGGCCACCAGCCGCATCCGTTCGCGGGTCAGCCAGGCGCCGGAGCGCAAAAGCTCAATGAAACCGGCCATGGGCGGAGGTTTAACAGCGCAGGCTTAAAGGAGCGTTGCCGGACGGAGACATCAACAGACTTGATGCTTTCATCAGACTTTTGCGGCTTGCTGTCGTGCTTTTGGCCCATTACGACATTACACCGTTGCCCTTAGACCCTGGAGATTCGGAGCTTTCGATGGCCTTCCTTGCGGACCAGCTCAAGCGCGTCAAACCGTCGGCGACCATCGCCGTCACCGACAAGGCGCGCGCGCTCAAGGCGGCCGGCCGCAATGTCATCGGGCTGGGCGCCGGCGAGCCCGATTTCGATACGCCCGACAACATCAAAGAGGCGGCGATCAAGGCGATCCGCGACGGCAAGGCGTCCAAGTACACCAATGTGGACGGTATCGCCGAGCTGAAGGACGCCATCGCCAAGAAGTTCAAGCGCGAGAACGGCCTCGACTACAAGGCCTCGCAGATCAATGTCGGCACCGGCGGCAAGCAGGTGCTGTACAACGCCTTCGTGGCGACGCTCAACCCCGGCGACGAGGTGATCATCCCGGCACCGTACTGGGTGAGCTATCCCGACATGGTGCTGCTGGCCGGCGGCGAGCCGGTACCGGTCGAGACCTCGATGGCGACCGGATTCAAAGTGACGCCGGCCCAACTCGAGCGCGCCATCACGCCGAAGACCAAATGGTTTCTTCTCAACTCGCCGTCGAACCCGTCCGGCGCCGCCTATACGCGCGCCGAACTGAAGGCGCTCACCGACGTGCTGCTCAAGCACCCGCATGTTTATGTCATGACCGACGACATGTACGAGCATCTGACTTACGACGACTTCGTGTTCACGACGCCGGCGCAGGTCGAGCCGCAGCTTTATCCGCGCACGCTCACCATCAACGGCTGCTCCAAGGCCTATTGCATGACCGGCTGGCGCATCGGCTATGCCGGCGGGCCGGAGCCGTTGATCAAGGCGATGGCCATGATCCAGTCGCAGTCGACCTCGAACCCGGCGGCGGTGTCGCAATGGGCGGCGGTGGAAGCGCTCAACGGGCCGCAGGACTTCATCGCCAAGCACAACAAGATCTTCAAGGAACGGCGCGACCTGTGCGTGTCGATGCTCAACCAGGCCAACGGCATCAAGTGCCCGACGCCGGAGGGCGCCTTCTACGTCTATCCGTCCTGCGCCGGCACCATCGGCAAGACGGCGTCGACCGGCAAGAAGCTCGCCAGCGACGAGGACTTCGTCACCGAGCTGCTGGAAGCCGAAGGCGTGGCGGTGGTGCAGGGCACGGCCTTCGGGCTCGGGCCTGCCTTCCGCATTTCCTACGCCACCAAGACCGCGGACCTGGAAGAAGCCTGCCGGCGGATTCAGCGGTTCTGCGGAAATTTGAAGTAGCTCTTCTTTCCTCGACCTCTCGCGGCGATGCGGGTGAGAGGGACTCGCTGTCGTGCGCGCTCCATCCGGAACTCGCGGCTGCGAGCATTGATACATATCAACACAATTGGTCGCGGCCTCATGCGCGTGCCGCCTCTTGCCAGCCCCGTCCTCACCTGAGACGATGCTGAAACAGGGCCGGGAAAACCAGGTCCGACCTCCCGGCCGGTCAGGGAGGTAACTATGGGACAAAACGGCACGGGTCCCCGGGGTCCACGGTGCATTGCGCTGGTGGGCCCATTCCAGAGCGGTAAGACAACCCTTTTAGAAGCGATTCTCACGCGCACCGGCGCCATCCAACGCCAGGGCACCGTCGATGCCGGCACCACGGTCGGCGACGCCAGCAAGGAAGCCCGCCATCACAAGATGAGCGTGGAGGCGAGCTTCGCCACCACCACATTCATGGACGACAGTTATACGTTCATCGATTGCCCCGGCTCGATCGAATTCATCCACGACATGCGCAGCGTGCTGCCCGCGGTCGACGCGGCGGTCGTGGTCTGCGAGGCCGACGAGAAGAAGGTGCCGCAGCTGCAATTGATTTTGCGCCAGCTGGAAGACCAGAACATTCCGCATTTCCTGTTCCTCAACAAGATCGACAAGGCCGACAAGCGCGTGCGCGAAACGGTCAAGCTGTTGCAGCCGTCCTCGCGCGTGCCGCTGCTGCTGCGCCAGATTCCGATCTGGAACGGCGACCTCATCGCCGGCTTCGTCGATCTCGCGCTCGAGCGCGCCTTTGTCTACAAGGAATATGCGCCGTCGGAGATCGTCGATCTTAAGGGCGAGGACCTCGATCGCGAGAAGGAAGCGCGCTTCACCATGCTGGAGACGCTCGCCGATCACGACGACGAGCTGATGGAGCAACTGCTCGAGGACATCCAGCCGCCGCGCGACAAGGTGTTCGACGATCTCGCCAAGGAATTGCGCGACCGCATCGTCTGTCCGGTGCTGCTCGGCTGCGCCACGCGCGCGAATGGCGTGCTGCGCCTGCTCAAGGCATTGCGGCACGAGGCGCCGACCATCGCCGAAACGGCGGCGCGTCTCGGCGTCAAGGCCGGCAGCGACGCGGTGGCGCTGGTGCTCAAGACCTTCCACACCACCCACGGCGGCAAGCTATCGGCCGTCCGTCTGCTGGCGGGAACGGCCGGCGACGGCGCCACCTTCAACACGCCGACGGGCGAAGCCGGCCGCGTGGCCGCCGTGTTCAAGTTGATGGGCCAGCATTTCGAGAAGCGCGGCCAGGCCGTGGCCGGCGAGACCGTCGGCTTCGGCAAGCTCGATCACGCCAAGACCGGCGACACGTTGTCGTCCGGCAAGCAGGCGCATGCCTCGCTCGCCGAGGTGAAGCCCTATGCGCCGGTGCTCGCCGTCGCGGTGCAGGCCAAGGAGCGCAAGGACGACGTCAAGCTCGGCGCCGCCTTCACCAAGCTGATCGAGGAGGACCCGTCACTGCGCGTCGATCATAACGCCGAAAGCCACGAGATCGTGATCTGGGGCCAGGGCGAAATGCACCTGCGCGTGGCGACCGAGCGGCTCGGCGACCGTTACGCGGTGCCGGTGACGACGCGGTCGCCCACCGTCGGTTATCGCGAAACCATTAAGAAGCCGATCAGCATCCGCGGCCGCCACAAGAAGCAATCCGGCGGCCACGGCCAGTTCGGCGATACGGTGCTGGAAATCAGGCCGCTGCCGCGCAGCTCCGGCTTCAAGTTCGAGGACAAGATCACCGGCGGCGTCGTGCCGCGCAATTACATCCCGGCGGTGGAGGAGGGCATCATCGACGGGCTCAAGCACGGCCCGCTCGGCTTCCCGGTTGTCGACCTGGCGGTGGCGTTGGTCGATGGTTCCTTCCACGCGGTGGACTCCTCCGACATGGCGTTCCGCATTGCCGGCCGCATCGGCATCACCGAAGGGCTGCCGCAGTGCCAGCCGGTGCTGCTGGAGCCGATCCATCTGGTCGAGATCGTCTGCCCGAGCGACGCCACCGCCAAGATGAACGCCATCCTGTCCGGGCGGCGCGGGCAGATCCTCGGCTTCGACACGCGTGAGGGCTGGCCGGGCTGGGACACCGTGCGCGCGCAGATGGCGGAAGCCGAGATCGGCGACCTCATCATCGAGGTGCGCTCGGCCACCGCCGGCGTCGGCTCGTTTACCTATCAGTTCGACCACATGGCGGAGCTCACCGGCCGCACCGCCGACCAGATCGTCGCGGCCCGGAAGGCGGCGGAGTAGGCTTTGTTATCCTTCCCCTGAAAGGGGAGGATGGCGCGCGAAAACGCGCCGGGTGGTGTTCGCACGACGTATTGCAACAATTCTCCCCCACCTGCCGCCTTCGGCGGCCGCCCTTCCCTTAAAGAGGGAGGGATAAAAGAAGCGATCCCGATAACCTTTCGAAAAGCATATTCCGCACTCGCCGGTTGCAATTAACCGCTTGGCGGTGGTTGCCACATAAAAATCCCTTATCGCGCATTTACACGCGCTTGATCTGTGGATTTCGTCGGCATGCTCACGGGATTGCGCAATCTGTTCTCTTCCGGGCCGGCGCCTTACGCCGATCCGAAGGCGAAGATTCCGCTCGGCGAGGTGCTCAAGCGCAACTGGTTCGAGCTCTGGTATCAGCCCAAGATCGAGCTCAAGACCATGCGGCTGGTTGGCGCCGAGGCGCTGGTGCGCGCGCGTCATCCGCAGCGCGGCGTGGTGGCTCCGTTCTTTTTCCTGCCCGACGCCAACGAAGAAGACCTGCATGCGCTCACCGAGCAGGTAATCCTGACCGCGCTCGGCGATTGGGACATCTTCAACGAGCACGGCGTCGCGATGAAATTCGCCGTCAACGTGCCGGTGTCGGCTTTCGTCAAGCTGCCGATCACGCGCATGCTGCGCGAAGCGCGGCCGCGCTCGGCCAACTGGCCCGGCATGGTGCTGGAAGTGACCGAGGACCAGATCATCCACGATCTCAATCTCGCCAATGACGTGGCCGGCGAATTGCGCGCGCTCAACTGCACGCTTGCGCTCGACGATTTCGGCGCCGGCTATTCCTCGCTGGCGCGCCTGAAGCAATTGCCGTTCAGCGAGCTCAAGATCGACCGCAGCTATGTGATGAACTGCGATCACGATCAGCTCAATGCCGGCCTGTGCGAGACTATCGTCGAATTGAGCAAGCGTTTCGGGCTCAAGACCGTGGCGGAAGGCATTGAGACCGTGCACGAGAGCCACAAGCTGCAAGGCATCGGCGTCAATGTCGGACAGGGCTATCTGTACGCCAAGCCGATGCCGAAGGGCCAACTCATCGGGTTGATGAGCAAGCGCTTGATGAATTCGGCGCCGGTGCCGCAGCCGGTGCGCGGCATGGCCTACATCAAGGGCTGACCTACGCGTTTCCGCAACCGTGTTTTGCTTGTGAGCATGCGCGGCTAGAGCGCAATCCGGCGAAGTGGGAACCGGTTCGCCGCAAGATTGCGCGATAAATCAAGGAATCTAGAGTCTGATCCGATTCAATCTAATCGGATCAGACTCTAGGCCTCAAGCCGCCGCCACGTTTAGCGCACTTTCGGCAGCATCGGTTTTGGCGTACGATCCGTCCGAGGGGAAACGGCGGAGACTGCCATGTCCACCAATCAATCCGATATCGCTAAAATCCAGCGCGCGGTCGCCAATGCGCTGCACGATCATTGGAAGCTGTATCTGGTCGAAGGCATCGTTCTGGTCGCCCTCGGCGCGATCGCCATCGTCATCCCGCCGCTCGCCACGCTGGCGGTGACGATCCTGTTCGGCTGGCTGTTCCTGCTCAGCGGCGTCATGGGGCTGGTCACGACCTTCTGGATGCGCCATGCGCCCGGCTTCTGGTGGTCGCTGATCTCGGGCCTGCTCGGTATCGTTGTCGGCATTCTGCTGCTGACGCGGCCGCTGACCGGCGCGGTTTCGCTCACCTTGCTGCTGATCTCATTCTTCATCATTGAAGGCCTTGCCAGCATCATGTTCGCGCTCGATCACAAGCGCGAATTGACCGGCCAGTGGGGCTGGATGCTGGTGAGCGGCATCGTCGATCTGCTGCTGAGCGTGATGATTTTCGCCGGGCTGCCGAGCACGGCGGCCTGGGCGATCGGGCTGCTGGTGGGCCTCAATATGGTGTTCGGCGGCATGGCGCTGATCGCCATGGCGCTGCACGCGCGCAAGGCGGCGTAATTCTACCTGCCATTCCGCGTCCATCGCTCGGCGATGCCCCGGAATGACAGTGTTGAATTCATTCGCCGCGCTCGACCTTAATGCCCTTGATGACTTCCTTGATCACCCCGCACAGCGGCAGCGACAGGCGCGCGGCGTCGGCCTCCTCCAACACGATCATCATGTCCTTCTCGGCCCAGGGCATGGGGCGATCTCCGGCGCCGGAGCGTAGCGCCCAGTTCTCGCCGCTCGATTCAAGCAGCATCGCGCGCATGGCGGCGCGCTCGACGCCAAGCTGCTCGCCGAGCTTAAGGCCCTCGTAATTAGCCGAGATGCACGCCCACAGGATCAGGTTGTTGACCATCTTGCCGACCTGGCCGGCACCGGCCGGTCCGAGGTGGAAGATGGCGTCGGCGAAAGTCGCAAAGGCCGGCCGGCAACGTTCGAAAGCCGCGCCATCGCCGCCGCCGACAATGAGCAATTGACCGGCTTCCGCCGCCGGCTCGCCGCGGCAGAGCGGGATATCCAAAGCGATAATTCCGCGCTCGCTCAGACGCTCGGCAAAACGGCGCATGCCGCGCGGCGAGATCGTGGCGGCGATGCCGACAATGGCGCCGGCTTTGGCGCCGGCGGTCACGCCGTTGGGCGCGAACAGGACGTCTTCGACCTGGTTCTCGAAGGCGGTCACCACAATGATGAGGTCGCTCACCGCCGCGAGCGCGGCCGGCGAAGCCGCCGCCGTGACGCCATGCTGCGCCAGGCGCTGAACCGCAGCCGGGTCGATATCGTGGCCGTGCACGGCAAAACCATGACGGGCCAGATGGCGCGCCATCGGATCGCCCATTTTGCCAAGTCCGATCACGCCGACGGTTTTGATGTTCTGCGCCATCCCGTGCTCTTCCCATGCTGGCGAATAGCGGTTGCAGCCCGATCTAGCCCTGCATTTCTCCCGCTTCCGCCTCGGCCAGCTTGTCGCGCCAGTCCTTGCGCTTGAGGATGAAGGCGAGCGCCGACAGCGCCAGCAACACGACGCATACGACAAGCAGCCCGGCCGAGATCGGGCGGTTGAAGAAGATCAGATAATTGCCGTTCGACATGATCAGCGACTGGCGCAGGCTCTGCTCGAAAATCGGCGCAATGACCAGGCCGAGCACCAGCGGCGCCGGGTCGAAGGAGAACTTGCGCAGCGCGTAGCCGAATATGCCCATGATCAGCATGATCCAGACGTCGACGATGGAGTGGTTCACCTCGTAGACGCCGATAACGCAGAACATGATGATGAGCGGATAGAGATAGGCGTAAGGAATACGCAGCACGGTGACGAATACGCTGACCAGCGGCAGATTAAGCGCCAGCAGCATCAGGTTGCCGACATACATCGAGGCGACGAAGCCCCAGAACACGTCCGGGTGTTCGGTGACCAGTTGCGGGCCGGGCGACACGCCGTGCACCATCAGCGCGCCCATCAGCACCGCGGGGATCGGCCCGGTCGGAATGCCGAGCGCCAGCATCGGCACGAAGGCGCCGGTGGAGGCCGAATTGTTCGCCGATTCCGGTCCGGCGACGCCGGCCACCGCGCCATGGCCGAATTCCTCCGGATGCTTGGAGACACGGCGCTCCAGCGCATAAGACAAAAAGCTGGAAATGATGTGCGCCGAGCCCGGGATGATACCGATGATGAAGCCGAGCAGGGTGCCGCGTCCGATCGGCATTATGGATTCGTTCCATTCCTTGCGGTTCGGCCAGAGTTCGCGGAATTTAGGTGCGATTACCTCGCCGACCACCTTATGGCTCGGCGTCGATAGGATTTCACCCAGGCCGAACAGGCCGACCGCCACCGGCACGATGCCGATGCCGTCGCCGAGTTCGGCGAGATCGAAGCTGTAACGGAAATGCCCCGTCATGTTGTCGATGCCGATCATGCCGAGCATCAATCCGATGCAGGCCATCAGCAGCGTGCGCACCAGCGACGACGACGACATATAGGCGAGGAAGATGAGGCCGAGCACCAGCAGCGCGGTATATTCCGGCGGCCCGAATTTCAGCGCGATGGAAGCGAGCGGCGGCGCCACCACGGTGAGCGCGATCACGCCGAAGGTTCCGGCCACCCATGAGCCTACGGCGGCGATGCAGAGCGCGGCGCCGGCGCGGCCCTTCTTGGCCATGGCGTTGCCGTCGATGCAGGTCATCACCGAGGATGCTTCGCCCGGAATGCGCATCAGGATCGAGGTGGTCGAGCCACCATATTGCGAGCCGTAATAAATACCGGCCAGCATGATCACGGCCTGCGTGGCGTTGAGCCCGAAGGTCACCGGCAACAGGATCGAGATGCCCGACAATGGGCCGATGCCCGGCAGCACGCCGACCAGGGTGCCGACCAGACAGCCGAGAAAGGCGTACCAGAGATTGTCGGGCTGAAAGGCGATGGCGAAGCCATGCGCCAGGCTGAGGAAGGTGGTGTCCATAGTGTCCTAATAACTGAAGGGGCTTTCCGGCAACGGCGTCTTGAGCACATATTCGAAGCACGCGTAAGTGACCAAGACGATGCCGATGCTATAGCCGGCGGCATAGAGCGGATTGCGCCGCTCGATCACGATCAGCAGCGCCACCATCATCAGCACCATGGTGATAATGAAACCGAGATAGGTGTAAAGCGCAATCGAGATGGCGGCGATCGCCGTCACCATCGCGGCATGCTTGCCGTCTTCCCAGTCCAGTTCGGAGAAAGGCCCGCTTTCGCCGGCGCGCGCGATCAGCGCCAGACCGAACACGATGGTCAGCGTGGCGACGATCATGGGCAGGAAGCCGGAGCCGGGCATGGATAAATGTCCGACCGGCAAATCGCCGCTCAGCGCGATGATAGCCAAGCCAAACACCACGAAGGCGGCGCCCGCCACGTGGTCCGCACGTAGTTTCATGGCAACTATCCCTGGCGGCCGATCAACTTCACCGCCACGTCGGAGCGCTTGGCGTCCGCGTCCCAGAACGCGGAAAAATCCTTGGCGTTGAGATAGGCGTATTCCTGACCCAGGTTGTCGATGACTTTCATGAACTGATCGGAAACAGCGGCCTTGTCGAGCGCGGCGCTCAGAATGGAGAGGGCCGCGGCCGGCGTTCCCTTCGGGGCGAAGATGCCGACCCACAAATAATATTCCGCGTCGTAGCCGAGTTCCTTCAGCGTCGGCACGTCCGGCAGCGCCTTCGAGCGCTTGGCGCCGAACGAGGCCAGGGCGCGCAGCTTGCCGCTCTTGATGTGCTGAAGCGTGGCCGAGACGGTCTGCGTGCTCATCTGGGCGTTGTTGCCGAGCAGGGCGGTGATCGCCGGCCCGCCGCCATTGGTCGGCAGATGACGCAGCTTCGGTATGCCCGTGGCCTTTTCGAACATGGCGACCGGCAGATGAGTCGCGCCATAGAGACCGCCGGAGCTGTAGACGATCGCCTCCGGACGCTTCTTGGCGTCGTCGATGAAATCCTTCAGCGTCTTATAGGTCTGCTGGGCGTTGACGACGAGCAGCACGGGATCGGCGATCAAGCGCGCCAGCGGGATAAAATCGGCGCGGGTGGTCTTCGGTTGCCGGCCGAACAGTCTGTCGACCTCCGCATAGCCGGAGATTCCATTGTTGTGCGACAACAGCGTGTAGCCGTCCGGCTTGGCGTTGGCGGCGACCTGCGCGCCCACTTGGCCGCCGGCGCCGGCTTTGGTCTCGACCACTACCGGCTGCTTGAGAATCGGTTCGAGGGCCGCCGCGATCGGCCGCGTCACGATGTCGTTGGCCCCGCCCGGCGGAAAGGCGCAAAGGATTGTGATCGTGTGCGAGGGGAAAACGTCCTGCGCGAATGCCGGTCCGGCCGCGATTGCGGTTGCCGAGGCGGCGGTACCGATGACGAAGCTGCGGCGATCCATGAAATCCTCCCTGAGTGTCCTGGCCGGCTGCGGCCGGTTATTTTTTCAATGATGAAAGCCGCGCGTATCGCCGGAGGGCGATGCGCGCGGCATTCGAAACGCGCGGAGCGTTAGCTCCATTATCCTTGCACGCGGCCGATTTCCTTGACCGCGCCCTCGATGCGCGCGGCGTCCGCGTCCCAGAACTTGGCGAATTCCGGCTGATCCTGGTAGCCGAGCTCCTGACCGAGATTGGTAATCGCTTTCTGGAACAGCTCGGTATGGGCGGCTTTGCCGGCGGCGGTGCGCAGATAGTTCACCACATCGGTGGGCGTACCCTTGGGCGCGAACAGGCCGACCCAGAGATAATACTCGATGTTGTAGCCGAGTTCCTTCATGGTTGGCACGTCGGGCAGTGCCTTCGAACGCGTAGCGCCGAACATGGCGAGCGGCCGCGCCTTGCCGGCCTTGATCTGCGCCAGCGAAGCGGAGATCGACGACACCAGCACCTGCGAATTGTTGCCGAGGAAGGCAGTGAGCGCCGGCCCGCCGCCGTTGGTCGGCAGATGGCGCAGTTTCAGTCCGCCGGCCGCCTTCATGTAGAGCGCGGTCGGAATGTGCAGCGCGCCGTAAAGTCCGGACGACGAGAAGATGATGGCGTCCGGCCGTTTCTTGGCGTCGTCGGTCAATTCCTTGAGCGTCTTGTAGGGTTGCTTGTCGTTGACCAGCAGCACGCACGGATCGGCGACGAAGCGCGCGATCGGAATGAAATCGGCGCGGGTGAATTTG
>JAANCK010441747.1_pt1 | contig 10893 bp, 17 predicted proteins | sample 7277841 | NCBI WGS metagenome assembly JAANCK01 (sample SAMN14222788, study PRJNA588281) | permafrost metagenome | isolation source: Arctic cryosol methane SIP | place: Canada:Nunavut | collected 2015-07 | reverse complement strand
GCCGCGGTCCCGCCCGCCGCTGCTGCTGCCCATCTGGTGGCCGATCACGCCGCCCACCACCGCGCCCAGCACGGTGCCGGGGCCGATGGCCGCTCCGGTGTCGGAGCGCGTGACGCGCCGTTCCTCGTAGCCGCGCACGTGGTCGTTCCAGCACTCTTCGCGCGCGACGGGGATGCGGTCGTGGACCGGGCGCACGGAGATCACGCGCGCGTTGTCGCCGAAGGAATCGGCGAAGGCGGGTGCCGAGACGGCGCCCGCGGAGGCGATGGCAAGAAAAAGAAGTCTCTTCATGGGGGTATTCAGTACGTTCCTCGATAGTTGGGAAGGCCGGGACCGGCAGCCGGCACGCGCGCAACGGGCGGGCGCACGTCGACGTTCACCGGAATCTCCTGACCCGGATCATACGGGAGCCGAGCCTCGAATTCGTGGCCGTTGTATTCGTAGCGCACGTCGTAGGCGACGATGCGCTCGCTCGTCCCGGAAACGGTCCTGCAGCGTTGCACGTCCCGGGTGACGGGCACGCGGTCGACGACCACCTCGCGCGACGGGGCCGCGTCGGCGTCGTGCTCGATGCTGTTGCCGATGAGCCCGCCCACCACCGCGCCGGCGGCGGTGCCGTGGTCGCGGCCCGCGCTGCTGGCGCCGAACTGGTGCCCGATCACCCCGCCGACGATGGCACCCAGCACGGCGCCGGCGCCGGTGGTCTCGCTCGCGGGACGATAGTCGTTGCGCACCGTGCGCCGCTCCTCGTACGCGGTGACCTGCTCGGTGCGGCAGTCGCTTCGCGGCGACGAGACTCGCTGGTAGACGGGCGTGGAGGACACCACGCGCGCCACGTCACCATAGGCTTGCGCGAGCGCCGCGGGCGCGGTGAATCCGGCGGCGGAGGCGATCGCGAGGCCGATAATCGTCTTCTTCAGGTTCGTCATGATGAACTCCCTTGCAGGATGAACGGTCTCGTGTGGGTAAACGCGGCAGGGCAAGTCGCGGTTGACGCAACCTTCCGCTAAGCGGGCCGATTGCGCCATCCGTCGGCTTTCGGCCTCGGGGGAGGCGGGAATCGGGCATCATGCCCGGAATTCAGTCTCGGAGATCCCATGATCCGCACCGCCGGCCTCGCCTTCGCGGCCACACTCGTTTTCGCCGTTCCCGCCCACGCATCGGAATGGAAGCAGCTCGCCGACACGAAGGTGGCCCGCCTTTCCATCGACACGACCTCGGTGCACATGGACGGGCCCAAGACGCGCTTCCAGTACCGCATCGACGCCAAGACGCCGCAGAAGAATCCGGCGACCGGCAAGACCTATCGCTCGACGGTGATCGACATGACGGTAAGCTGCGCGGAAAAGAGCGGTGCCATGACCCAGCTCCTCGCGTTCTCCGAGCCCGAGGGCAAGGGAGCGCTGGTCGATCGCGTCTCGCTGCGCGGAGCGCCCAAGACCATCGTGGCCGGGTCGAGCGACGACATGCTCATGAAGGTGGCCTGCACGGCGAAGTGAGCAGCGCGTAGGTAGTAAAATGCCGCGATGCAAGCCCTCGACGGCATCAAGGTCCTCGAGCTGGGACAACTGATCGCGGGGCCGTTCGCCGGCAAGACGCTGGCGGACTTCGGCGCCGACGTGATCAAGGTGGAGCCGCCCGGCGTGGGCGACCCGCTACGCAAATGGCGCATGCTTCGCAACGGCACCTCCGTCTGGTGGGAGGTGCAGTCGCGCAACAAGCGCTCCGTGTGCCTCGACCTGCGGGAACCCGAAGGCCAGGACATCGTGCGCGGCCTCGCGCGCGAAGCCGACGTCGTGATCGAGAACTTCAAGCCCGGCACCCTCGAAGGCTGGGGACTCGGCTGGGAGCAGCTCCATGCCTTGAACCCGCGCCTGGTGATGCTGCGCATCTCGGGTTACGGGCAGACGGGACCGTACAAGGACCGCCCCGGCTTCGGCGTGATCGGCGAATCCATGGGGGGACTGCGCCACCTCACGGGCGAGCCGGGCCGCGTGCCGGTGCGGGTGGGAGTATCCATCGGGGATACGCTCGCCGCGCTCCACGGGGTGATCGGCGTGATGATGGCGCTCTACCATCGCGACGCCCGCGGCGGCGAGGGCCAGTACATCGACGTGGCGCTCTACGAGAGCGTCTTCAACGTGATGGAGAGCCTGCTGCCGGAATACGATGCGTTCGGCGCGGTGCGCGAGCGCGCGGGCAGCGCCCTGCCGGGGATCGTGCCGTCCAACGCCTACCGCTGCGTGGACGGAAGCTACGTCCTGGTCGCGGGAAACGGCGACAGCATCTTCCGTCGCTTGATGGCGACGATCGGGCGCACGGACCTCGAAGGCGACCCCGCGCTCGCCCATAACGACGGGCGCGCGGCGCAGACCGAACGCATCGACACCGCGATCGGGGAGTGGACGCGCGAGCGCACGCAAGACGAGGTGCTCTCGGCGCTAGAGGCGGCCAACGTGCCTGCGGGGCGCATCTACTCCGTGGCCGACATGGCGCGGGATCCCCAATTCCTCGCGCGGGAAATGATCGTCGAGACCGGTACCGCCGACGGCGCGCGCCTCAAAGTGCCGGGCATCGTCCCGAAGCTGAGCGCCACGCCGGGCAGCATCGCGCATCCGGCGCCGAGGCTGGGCGAGCACACGGCGCAGGTCGCCCAAGGCGGCGGCTGGCCCCGCCGGGAGGATCCGAAAGCGTAGGGGAAAGGAAACTCCCCCGCCGGGGCGCGGTCTTCCTCTATATCCACGTCGAGGCGGTCCTGCCTGTGACGATCCGGAGCCACTTCCTGCTGCTGGTCGCGGACGCTTTCGTGCCGCTGATGCTCTTCGCGGTTTCGATCACCTCCTTATTCGGGTTCGACTGGTTCCTGGTCAAGCCCGCCGACATAGGTGCGCTTGCGGACATACTCGGCCACGGGTGAGCGCGCCACGGGACGAGGAGCTTGCTGCAAGCGCGTAGACTGGGGCCCGCAATGCACGATCCGTAGCACCGAAAAGAATCACCCGCGCCGTGGATGAATCGACGGGGCGGGCCTGTTGACGGTGCGGCGAGCGCTTGCGCGCGGCGCCCATCCGCCGGGTACCGATTTCACACCAAGGAGAACCAGCCATGAAGAACGTATTGCGCCATTCGAGCATCGCCATCGCCATAGCCTGCGCCGGACTGCTGGCGAGCTACCCCACGATGGCCGCGGAAGTCACCCTTTCCGGCCATAACGAAGTACCCCCCGTCGACAGCAAAGCCAAGGGAACCGGCACCGTCACGGTGAACGCGGACCACACCGTGACCGCCAAGGTCCACGTGACCGGCATGGAAGGCACCGCGGCCCACATCCACATGGGTGCCGCCGGCGCCAACGGCCCGGTGATCGTTCCCTTCACGAAGACCGGGGAGAACGAGTTCTCCGCCCCGGCCGGCGCGAAGCTCACCGACGACCAGTACAAGGCCTACGAGGCCGGCAAGACGTACGTGAATGTGCACAGCGCCGCGCACAAGGGCGGCGAGGTTCGCGCGCAGCTCGGGAACTGAGCTTCGTTCTTTCCGCGGCCGGCCCGGCGTCTCCTCCGCACGGGCCGGCGCGGCATTTCGGTGCCGCCTTGATTCCAGGGCCTGTGCCGGTCCGCTCCTCCGGAAGATAGCTCCCGGCTTCGTGAGCGCCTGCGTCAGGGGCTCGATGAAGGAAGTCGCATCCCTGAGAAGCGGTGACGCGATGTTCGCTCGCGCCGGAGATCTCCAACAACGCATCAACTCGGTCGTTCGGCCGAGGCGGCGTGGTTTGACGCATAGGCGTAATGTATATACACTGGACTTATGCGGTTTTCCTGGGGCGAAAGGAAGCGTCGCCTGAACCTGAAGGATCATGGTTTGGACTTCGTGGATGCGCCCAGAGTATTCGAGGGGCCTACTTTTACTTTCGAGGATGATCGCTTCGCGTACGACGAGCAACGATTCATGACGCTCGGATTTCTTGGGGGAATGGTCGTTTCAATCGTTCACACCGAGACAACGTCGCGGATTCACGTGATTTCATTTCGCAAGGCGACCAAACATGAAGAAGCCATCCTCTTCAAGAACCTCCAAGACTGACTGGCCTAGGGTCCGTGGCATGAAGGATCGACAAGTTAAGATCTCCGCCGAACATCCCGAAGCCGCGGTGAAGCATATCGTCCGTGGAATTGTTCGACAGGGTCTCAAGCCCGTCAGCTCGAAAACCTCCATTTCCTTGCGGGTGGACGCCGATGTGCTCGACTGGTTCAAGGCGCAGGGCCGCGGCTATCAGACGCGCATCAATGCAGTCCTCCGTGCATTCAAAGATGCCTCGCCCTGACAACCATGAACGACGTCGCGGACCTCGAGCACCAACTCTATGCCCTCGAGCAGCAATTTTTGGGTCCGGCCGCCCGGAGCTCGCGCAAGAACCTGGAGGAATTGAGCGAGCGTCATCTCGGCGCTCGTCCTGGAAAGTCCAATTGCGTGGTCCATCGCGAGCTTCAAGGCAAGGCCCTTGGCCGAGGATGCGGCGCTCGTCACCTATGTCGCAACGAAGAGCGGGGGCGGGTCGTCGCTTCGTTGTTCCGTCTGGCAGCGCAGTGGCGGGCGGTGGAGAATGGTGTTTCACCAGGGCACGAGGTCCGAAAAATGAAGGTGCGTTCGTCGTCGTGATGCACGTGATCTAGCCATGGAAGCCCAGCCGATCGAAGTCTGGGCCCTTGCTGTCTTCGGCATTGCGGTACTGGGGCTTGTCGCGAGCTCGCTGCGGGAAGCGGCGGCCATGAAGCGATGGCCCGTGGCCAAGGGACGCGTGCTCTCTTCGAAGGTCGAGCAATACACGCAGATCGTCGGCTCGCGCAGCACGGGCGGCCGCTCGCGCATGACACTTTACCGACCTGTAGTGCTCTATGAATACGAGGTCGGCGGTCGGCGCTTCGAAGGCGATCGCGTTGCGCAGAGCCCGGGATTGAACCGCGGGGTGGTCGAGTTCGCGGAGAAGGTAGCGCAACGCTATCCCGTCGGAGCTTCCGTCGATGTGCGGTTCAATCCGAAGCGGCCTGGCGAGTGCGTTCTCGAGCCTCGCGTCCCGGCGAGCTGGATCGCGGCCCTGGTCATCGGTCTCGGGTTGGTCGCCCTCGCCATCGACCGTGCGCAATTCTAGAAGAGGGTACAAAGAGAGACCCTAATGCCGTCCGCGAGGATCCCCATGTCGAAACTGCGCGTCCAAAGCTTCGCGATGTCCATCGACGGCTACTCGGCCGGACCGAACCAGGATCTCCAGAATCCGCTCGGCGTCGGAGGCCCGGAGTTGATGGAGTGGTTTTTCCACACGCGCGCATGGCGCACGATGCACGGCGAGGGCGATGGAGAGGCGGGCATCGACAACGGAATCGCGGAGCAGGGCCTGGCCGGATTCGGGGCCTGGATCCTCGGTCGCAACATGTTTGGTCCCGTGCGGGGCCCGTGGCCCGACGAGAGCTGGAAGGGCTGGGGGGGGGACGAGCCGCCGTATCACGCGCCCGTCTTCGTGCTGACCCATCACCCGCGGTCGCCGCTCAAGATGGCGGGAGGCACGGAATTTCGATTCGTGACCGAAGGCATTCACGCCGCGCTGGACCAGGCGAAGGCGGCGGCGGGCGACCGCGATGTCCGCCTGGGCGGCGGTGTAGCGACCATCCGGCAGTACCTGCGCGCCGGGTTGATCGACGAGTTGCATCTCGCCATGCGCCCCGTCCTGCTTGGCTCCGGTGAGCATCTCCTGAACGGCATCGACATGCGCGCCCTGGGCTACGAATGCGCGAAGTACGTCGCGGGCGAACGTGCGACGCACGTTTTCCTGCGCAAACGCGATTCCGCGGCCCAGCGTGGCGCAAGTCCGGCCTGAGATCTGCCGGCCCCGCATGGTCACGATGGCCGCCACCGACCTCGAAGCCATCACGGGTTTCCTCGCCTCGATCGGCATTCCCCTGGAAGCCCGCGGCCTCGACGCATCGACGTTTCTTCCGGGCGTCACGGTGGAGGGGGGCGTGATCGTGTACGACCCGGCGCTCCTCACCTGGCCGGGCGACTTGCTGCACGAAGCCGGACACATTGCGCTCACGTCACCCGGCGCTCGGCACTCGCTCTCCGGAAGGATTGCCCCCGAGCTGCAGGAGCTGCACGCCGACGAACCCGAGGTCACCGCGTGGGCGTTCGCCGCCATCACGGCGATCGGCCTGCACCCCTCGGTTCTTTTCCATCCGGGCGGCTATCACGGAAAATCCGAGGGGCTCATCTTTACGTACATGAACGGCGTCTGCCCGGGCGTCGGCGGGCTGGTGGCCGCGGGCATGGCGCTCAACCCCGCACGGGCCGCGGCCGCCGGGCTTCGCCCGTATCCTTCCATGCTTCGCTGGCTCCGTGAGTAGCGGCGTCGCGATCATTTCGCCCCTCGCCGCGCTCCTGGCCTGCGCGCAATTGCTCGGAGGATGCGCGTCGCTTCCGCAGCCTCCGTGCCCGCCCGGCGAGCAAAGCGAGGTGAGCGATCTGCTCTACTTCGGCACCGCGAGGCCTGGCGGCACCGTGAGCGCCGAGGAGTGGTCGCAGTTCCTGCAGGCCGTCGTCACGCCGCGCTTTCCCGCGGGCCTCACGGTTTGGAAGGCAAACGGGCAGTGGAGGTCGGCCGCGGGAAGCACCGAGCGCGAAGCTTCCTATGTCCTGAGCCTCGTGCATCCGGAGAGCGAGTCCTCCGAAGCAGCGATTCGATCGATCGTTTCCGAGTACAAGGCCCGGTTTCGGCAGGAGGCGGTCCTGCGCGTGAAGACCGCGGCCTGCGTTTCCTAGGGAAGATCCCATGCTCATCCACGGCCGATGCCATTGCGGCAACGTCGCCTTCGATTTCGAATGGGAAGGCGAACCGCCCGAGATTCCGGCGCGCGCGTGCGGCTGCGATTTCTGCGTGAAGCACGGCGGCGCCTGGACCTCCAACCCGGGTGCCAGGCTCACGGTGTCGATCGGCGATCCCGCGCTGGTCTCGAAATACCTCTTCGGGACGAAGACCGCGACGTTCCACGTCTGTTCGCGCTGCGGCGCGACGCCGGTCGCCACCAGCGAGATCGGCGATCGCCTGTACGCGGTCGTGAACGTCAACACGTTCGAGGACTTCGACCCATCGCGGATTCGCCGGGCGAGCGCCGATTTCGAGGGTGAAGCGGTGGAGTCCCGCCTCGCGCGCCGGTCGCACAACTGGATCGGCGATGTCCGCATGACCCAGGGCGGGCGCGCTCCGAAGTAGAATCGGCCGGACATGGATTACCGGCTCACGATCACCCAGCGGCCCTCGTTCCTTCACGCGAGCGTCGTGGGACCGAACACGCCGCAGAACGTGCTGCGATTCCTCGAGCAGGCCTATGCCGCCTGCGTGGAGCGCGGGCAGGGCGCGCTCCTGCTGGAGATGAACCTCTCCGGGCCCAGCATCGGCAGCGCGAACATCTTCAACGTCATCGCCCAACGCAGCGCCGATGGAGCCAAGCTGAGGAAGATCGCCTACGTGGACCGTATCGAAAGGGACCCGGAGAAAGTGCGGTTCGCCGAGACGGTGGCGGTCAATCGCGGGGTCAACGTTCGCGTATTCCCGGACATCGAGGCCGCCGGCCGGTGGCTCGTCGAGGACGCCCCGTCTCGATGAAGAAGATCTCGTCCCGCTACACGTTCTTCCACAAGAAGGTGTTTCCCGTGCTCTGGTTCGGTTTCCTGGCGGTATTCGCGGTCATCGCCATCACGTCCGGGGCCTTTCGGACGGATCCGATGTTCGCGGTGATCCCCTGCCTGATGGCGCTCTTCGGGTTCGTCCTGATGAAGAAGCTCGTCTGGAATCTCGTCGACGAGGTCTGCGACGGCGGGGATTACCTCCTGTGCGTAACCGCGGGGAAGAGGACCGCATCGCCCTTTCGAACGTCATGAACGTGAACGCCTCGACCATGACGAACCCGCCGCGCATCACGTTGAGGCTCGCCACGCCCAGCAAGTTCGGAAGCGAGATCGCGTTCTCACCCGCGAGGCAGTTCACGCTCAACCCCTTCGCCCCGAGCCCGGTGGCCGAGGACCTGATCGTGCGCGTCGACAAGGCGAGGACCCTTCGCCAGGCCTCGCCCGCCGGGCGGGTTCGATAGTATGGAAGCGCCTATGCGTGACCTTCTGAACACCTTCGTCGTCGTCGGACCCGACCACTTGGCGGTGCCGGTCGACGTGACGCCCACGATCTGGCAGGAGCTCGACCAGCGCTTCGACGGTTTCAAGGGGCGCACGCTCGTGGCGAGCTTTCGCTTCGAGGCGGATTGGCCAACCTGGGAGATCCACCCGGAAGGCGACGAGATCGTCGTGCTCTTGTCCGGGGCAGCGGACCTGGTGCTCGACGTGAACGGCACCCACCGCGTGACCACGCTTTCGAAGCCCGGCGAGTATGTGATCGTCCCCCGGGCGACGTGGCACACGGCGAAGATCTCCGTGCCCACGGCGATGCTTTTCATCACCCCCGGCGAGGGCACCGAGAACCGGGCGTTATGAGAACGGGGACCGGCCACGTTGCGAAATGTAACGGTGCTGCGCACGGGCCGGCGGGTTTGGCATGATCGCACCATGAGAAAGCTCCTCACCATCGCGCTTGCCCTGGCGCTCGCCGCGTGCGGCGGCGGAGGCGGGGGCGGAAGCTCCTCCGGCACGCCGGCGCCGCCCACGCCGAGCTCCACATTCAGCGACCCGACGACGTATTCGTCCGCGGCCACCGCCTCGCTGGACGGCGCCACGGAGGCGAGCGCGGTCACCCGCCACCAGCTCGTGCTGGGCGGCACGACGCTCAACTACACGGCGACCGCGGGGCACCTCACCGCCGCCGCACCCACGACCGGTGCGCCCGAAGCGTCCTTCTTCTACGTCGCCTACACCCTCGACGGGGCGGATCCCGCGACGCGCCCCGTCACGTTCTTCTACAACGGCGGTCCCGGCTCCGCGACCGTATGGCTGCACCTGGGCTCCTTCGGCCCCAGGCGGCTCGCGACCGACGTCCCCTCGACCGCGACGCCCGCGCCGTTCCCGCTGGTGGACAATGCAGAGAGCCTGCTCGACGTGAGCGACCTCGTCTTCGTCGATGCGGTGGGATGCGGGTTTTCCGAAGCCATCGCGCCCAACGTGAACCGCACGTTCTGGGGCGTCGACCAGGATGCCGCGGTGTTCCGGGACTTCGTGACGCGCTACCTCGCGGCGAACCACCGCACGGCGTCGCCGAAGTTCCTGTTCGGCGAGTCCTACGGCACCACCCGCAGCGCGGTGCTCGCGAACCTCCTGGAGAGCGCGGGCACGTCCCTGGACGGCGTGATCCTCCAGTCCTCGGTGCTCAACTACAACAGCAACTGCTCGGTGTTCACGCCTTCCACGGTGAGCTGCGCGGGATTCCTGCCGAGTTACGCGGCGGTGGGCGCGTGGCTCAATCTCGCGAGCCCCAGCCCGCCCGTCTCGGCGCTGCCCGACTACATGGCGCAGATGCGCACCGTCGCCTCGACCCAATACGATCCCGCCGTGCGCGCCTTCCTTGCGACCCACGCGCCTCCCGATGCCGCGCTCGTGGCGCAGCTAGCCGGCGAGACCGGTCTCGGCGCCCCGCAATGGCAGGCGCACTTCAACATGGACTCCATCTATTTCCACAGTAACCTGGTGCCCGGATCGGTGATCGGCCTGTACGACGGGCGCATGACGGCAGCACTCGGCACGGCGCTCGCAAGCGGCGGCGATCCCTCGAGCACCTACATCGACAGCTCCTTCGCGTCGGCGATCGTCCAGTACCTCGGCAACGAGCTGGGCTATACCACGCCTTCGTCCTACGTGCTCCTGAGCAACGCCATCAACGTCTGGAACTTCAGCCACGACGGCAAGCCGCTGCCCGACACGATCCCGGACCTCGCCGCGGCGCTGGCCCACGACCCGCAGCTCAGGATCTTCTCGGCGAACGGCTACCACGACCTCGTCACGCCTTTCTACGTGACGGAGCTCGACTTCGCGCGCATGGGAAGCGTCCCGGGCCTCGGAGTGAAGATCTACCAGGGCGGCCACATGACCTACCTCGACAACGTCGCACGTCCCCAGGAGAAATCCGACCTGGCCGCGTTCTATCGGAGCGCGACCACGGCCTCGAAGGAGTTCGCGGCCGGCGCTTCGAGCGTGGCGAGCGTGCCGGCGGAGACTCGGTTGCGCGTGGGCGCGCAGATGCCGCCCGCAGTGATGGAGCGCCCCCTGCTCGGCGTCTGGGTGCCGGAGGCATTGCGTCATGCAACGCCCGCTCCACCCACGCGAGGCGATGCGCTGGAGGCCCAGGTCGAGGGCAAGCTGCGATCGGAGTTCGACAGCGCCCGGGGCGAGCACGCGGGAGAGCTCACGCGGGAGGAGGCACGCGCCGCGGGCCTGGGGTACATCGTGCGCCACTTCGATGCCATGGACGTGCGCGGCGCGGGAGCCGTGCGGTTCGAGGACGTGAAGCAATTCATGCGCGAGCGGGGCGCCCGGCTGCCGCGTTGATGCGATGGCGCGCGCTTTGCGTTCACTGCTGATCGCCTCCTGCGCTTCGCTTGCCTGCGCGGCCACGCTCGCCTCAGCCCAGGAAGAGCGGGAGCTCGGACGCTCGGACGGCGCGGCGGTTCCGGTGCGCGTTTACGGTGACGAGGGAGCCGCGTGCCGTGGCGTGGCCGTTCTTTCGCCGGGCGCGGGCGGCAGCGAGCGCGGCCTGGGGTATCTCGCGCAGTCTTTGGGACGCAACCGCTGGCTCGCCGTCGTCGCGGGACACCGGGAAAGCGGTCCCGATGCGCTGCGCGCGGACCTGCGCGGCCACGGCCTGAGGGACGCGTTGCGGGAGCTCACCACGGATCGCTCGGCCTACGT
>JAANCK011476574.1_pt1 | contig 10895 bp, 11 predicted proteins | sample 7277841 | NCBI WGS metagenome assembly JAANCK01 (sample SAMN14222788, study PRJNA588281) | permafrost metagenome | isolation source: Arctic cryosol methane SIP | place: Canada:Nunavut | collected 2015-07 | reverse complement strand
GGTCATCGCATTGGGCAGGGGTAGTTGCGCGCGCACGGCATCGTCAAACCAGCGCTCGAATTGCTTGAACGGATCGGCATCGGCGTTCTTCTCGGCGAGTCCGGCGCGCATGTATTCCTGGCGTATGTCGGCGATGCGCATAAAACGAAGCGGTTCCCGGGCAATGTGCTTGCCTTATTTTACCCCGCGGCGTCGACGCCCGGCCAATGTAGAATGCGCGTGTCGCAGTTCTACTACGATGCCAATGCCTCAGCTTATCGACTACGAACACGGCATCAGCGCGATCGATTCCGGCTACTACCGGCCGATGCTCGACGCCGTCCACCTGCTGGTCGAAGGTGAGCGCGCGGCGATCGTCGACACCGGCACCAACTATTCGGTGCCGCTGGTGCTGGCGGCGATGCGCGCGAAAGGACTGCGGCCGGAGCAGGTGGACTATGTGATCCTCACCCACATCCACCTCGACCACGCCGGCGGCGCCGGGCTGTTCATGCGCGAGTTTCCCAATGCAAGCCTGACGGTGCATCCGCGCGGCGCGCGCCACATGGCCGACCCCTCGCGCCTGATCGCAGGCACAGTGGACGTATACGGCGAGGCGGCGACGCGGCGCATGTACGGCGACATCGTGCCGGTGCCGGTCGAGCGCATCATCGAGACGCCGGACGGCGCTTCGATCCGCCTGAACGGGCGCGAGCTGCAGTTCATCGACACGCCGGGCCACGCGCGGCACCATGTGGCGATCCGCGACACCAAGTCCGGCCATATATTCGCCGGCGACGTGTTCGGCCTGTCCTACCGCGAAATGGACCAGGACGGCAGGCAGTTTATCGTTCCGACCTCCAGCCCGGTGCAGTTCGACCCCGTGCCCTATCATCGTTCCATCGACTTGATCCTGCAGCTTCAGCCCGAGGCGGTGTACGTCACCCACTACAGCCAAGTCCGCGACATCCAGGCCAAGGGCGCCGTGCTGCATCGCCTGGTCGATGCGCATGCCGAACTCGGCCTGCGCGAGAAGGACGCCGGCACGGCGCGGCCGGAACGCCTGCGCGAGGGCGTGAAGCGCATCGTGCTGGAGGAAGCGCGGCGCTGGGGGTCGAAGCTGACGGACGAGCGCATTCTCGACATTTACTCCAACGACGTCGAACTCAATGCGCAGGGCCTGGGATTCTGGCTCGACCGCCTCGATTAGGCGTCAACTGCGCCCGCGCGCCCGGTTGACCACCCAGGCGCCTGCGCCGAGCAGTGCGGCCATCGACCAGAACACCGGACCCATGCCCGCCGCCGCGCCCAGAGCGCCCGAGGCGAGCGGCAGGACCGTGCTGCTCGCATTCATGATCGTGGTGCGCACCCCGACTGCCTCGCCCTGGCGCCCGGTTGGCGAAGCGTTGTAGAGCAGCGCCATCACCATGGGCTGGGAACAGCCCAGGCCCAAGCCCAGCGCGCAGGACAGCGTCACCAGGAGCGGCACGCTGGAATAGAACGGGAAGACGCAATAGACTGCGGCAGCGGTCAGCAGCGCGGCGCCGATGATCTGCCATGGCAGCACGCGCCGGATCAGCACCGGCAGCAGCAGGCGCACGACGAAGATGGCGATGGCGAAACTGCCCATGACGGCGCCGATGGTGGAGGCGGACAAGCCGATGCGCGATCCGTAGATCGGCATGACGAAGGTGTACAGGTCCCACGCCATGTTGAGCAGTCCGCTGGCGATGAATACGCGGCGCAGGGGACGGTTGCGCAGCAAATCCATCACGCGGCTTGGGCCGGTATCGGGCTTGCGCTCCTTCGCCGGTGGCAGTGCCGGCCGGTTGATCCAGGTCACGATCAGGGGCACGAGCAGAAACACGGATAGCAGCAGGAAGGTGCGCACATGCCCAATGGCGTCGATCGCAAATCCCGTCACCAGCGGCCCGAGCGAGCTCGATACGGAAAAGCCGAGCGCGAGCGAACTGAAATGGGCGGGGCGCTCATCGGCGCGGCCGATCGCGCCCACTACCTGGTTGACCGCGACATGGAACACCATGAAGCCGGTGCCGATCAGCGTGCTTGCGACGTAGAGGGTCCACAGACGCGGCCAGGAGAACGGCAGCAGCGCGCCCAGCGCCACGGCAAGGCTTGCGCCGAACAGCGGCCAGCGCGCGCCGCTGCGGTCGATGAGCCGGCCGGCGTTGACCGCCAGCAGCATCGGCAGCAGTGCGAACGAGGACATCAGCGTGCCGACGGTGAACGCCGAGGCATGCAGCTGAATCGCATACAGCGACACCAGCATGCGGCTGCCGTTGAAGGCGGTGTGGGCGAGGATGGTGAGTGCGACCAGCTGCCACAGGCGCACGTCAATCTCCCGCAGCGCTCGGCCGGCGCTTTTGCCAGGCCACCATCGCCACGCCGAGGCAGGCGACGACGATTCCGGCAAGGCTCAGGGGTGTGGGCACCACACCGAAGATCAGCAATTCCATTCCTACCGCAATCACCGGCGTCAGGTACAGCAGGCTGGTGACGCGCGCCGCCGCGCCGTGGCGCATCAGCGTGTGCAGCGCGTTCACCGCCAGGATCGAGGCGAGGATGACCAGGAACGCAATCGCGGCGAACAGCTGCCAGGCCCAGCGCACCTGCATGCCTTCCACCATCCAGGCGAGCGGCGCCACCACGGCGAGCGAAATCGCGAACTGCAGCAGCGCCGCGGCGTACAGGTCGACGCGCGCGCAGAATACGCGCTGGTAGAGCGTGCCGGCGGTGATCGCCAGCAGCGAAAATCCCACCGCCGCGAGGCTGGCGGGGCCGATGGCGCGGATGTCGATCTTGTGCCATACGACCAGCCCTACGCCGGCCAGGCCGAGCGCCACGCCCAGCCACTGGCGCGCGACCAGGCGCTGGTGCATCCAGCGCGCCGCGATCAGCGCGGTGAGCAGGGGTTGCACCGCGAGGATCAGCGCGGTCACCCCTGCGCTCATGCCGAGGTACTGCGCGTAATGGCTGCCGCCGAGGTTGGCCGCGTGCATCAGCACGCCCGCCACCAGTACGTGCCCGAATTCCGCGCGCGAGGCCGGCCAGCGCGGGCGCAGCAGCAGCACCAGCGGGACCAGGCAGGCGAGCCCGAAGATGTAGCGCAGCGTGAGGAAGGTGAAGGGCGGCGCGTACTGCAGGCCGATTTTGGTGGCAATGAAGCCCGAACCCCAGACGCTGACGAAATACCAGGCGAGCAGAGTGTCGAACCAAGGACGCCTGGGAATTTGCATTGGTGTATTCTAAAGCGTCGGCGCCGCTGGCGCGGACGTTAACAGGGAGCGACGATGGCAGAAATCAAGATCATCAATCCGGATTCACTGGGCAAGCCGCTCGGGCAGTACTCCCAGATCACGCGCGTCAAGGCGTCCGAATACCTGTACATCGCCGGACAGGTGGCCGCCGACCGCAGCGGCGAACTCGTCGGCGCGGACGATTTCGACGCGCAGTGCGTGCAGGTGTTCGCGAATATTCGCGCCGCGCTCGAATCCTGCGGCGCCGGCTGGGGCAATGTGGTGCAGTTCACCACCTATCTGGTGCATTCGCAGGACATACCGAAATTCATGCAATATCGCTTGCGCGAATTTCCACGCATGTTCGCCGATGGCGCGTATCCGCCCAACACCCTGCTGATGGTCGATCGCCTGGTGAAAGAGGCGTTCCTGCTCGAAGTGCAGGCGGTCGCGGCGCTCTGAGCGCGATCGCCCCGGCTGTGCGCAGCTAGCCCGGCGCGCGCCGCTTGCCCAATTCGAGCACCAGCGCGGTGGCGGCGATGATCACTGCGCCGCCCGCGAGCGTGCTCAGACCGACGGGCTCGGCCAGGAACAGCGCGCCCCAGAGCGTGCCGAACACCGGAATAAGGAAGGTTACGGTGAAGGTACGCGTCGGCCCGATGCTGGCGATCAGGCGGAAATAGATCAGGTAGGCCGCAGCACTGCACAGCAGCGAAATTCCGAGGACGGCAACCGACACCTTCCAGCTGAATGCGGCGGCGGCCGGCGGCGCGGGCAGAAACGGCATCACCACCATGCTCGCCGCGATCAGGCTGCCTACGGTGAGCGCGCGCGGCGCGATGCCTGTGGCACGCTTTTTCGCGTATACGCCAGCGAGCGCGTAGCAGGCAGTGGCGCCGATGCAAGCGAACACCGCGAGCAGCACCTCGGCGCTCACCGCGATCGGGCCGAAACCGACCAGCAGCGCCACGCCGGCCATGCCCAGCGCCAGGCCCGCGCTCTTGCGCCAGCTCATGCGCTCGTCGAGCCAGATCGCGCCGCAGATCGCGGCGAACCAGGGCGCAGCGGCATTGAGTATGGCCATATAGGAGGCGCCGATGTGCTTGCCCGACCAGGCATACAGGCCCCAGGGCAGCGCGGTGTTGAGCACGCCCAGCACCAGGTAAGGGCGCCAGTTGCGCCTCAGGTCGAGTCCGAAGCCGCTGGCGCGCGCATAGATCAGCATTGCAATGGCGGCCAGGCCCACGCGCAGCTCGGTGAGCCACAAAGGCCCGATCGCGCCGACCGCCATGCGCACGAACAGGAAGGAGCCGCCCCAGATGGCGGCGAGCAGGACGAGGCGGCTGAGGTCGGCGCTGCGCATGTTCGTTTGCCTCGTACCGCTGTAGTTGGGGAGGAGGCGGGGGAAAAGTTCAGCGCGCACTTTACCGCCGATGTTGCGGGCACGCCACCCGCTTCTTGCGTGGTGCCCACGCCATTACGCGCCTCGCTTCGATGCCGGGCTGGCGCGTGTATCGGCAATTCCGGGGGATTGGCATGATTGTTGCGAGCAACGATGTTATGCCCTCAGGACCGGGCGCAGAGTTGGCAATCGGGGATGGCGATCGCCGGGCTTTGGTCACAGCTGGTGTAATTCCGACATTTGCTGGAACACAAGAACCAAGCGTCGGCGGAACCGCCTGCGCAACTGGCTGCAGGGGCAGCTCGTCAGCTTGATTTGATCAAGCCAGGGGAGATGGGATGGAAATTCTGTTGCCGGTGGCGCATCGTATAGCGCGCGTCAACTATGTTTCGAGAACCGCATCGTTCGCGTACTCGTTTCTGATCGTATGCGCGCTGCTGGCCGAGCGCGGCGTGGATCCGGCCACCGCGATCCTCGCGCTGCTGACGCTGCTCGCTTACCCGCACCTGGCCTATCTGCATGCGCGCATCGCGGTCGACTCCAAGCGCGCCGAGTTCAGGAACCTGAACGCCGACTCCGCGCTGATGGGCATGTGGATGGCGCAAATGCATTTCGCGCTCTGGCCCAGCTGCGGCGCGCTGTTGGCCATAAGCCTGAACAACGCCGTTTGTGGCGGTGGCAAGCGGTTTCTGATGGGTTTGCTCTGGTACGCGGCCGGGGCACTGATCTGGGGTGCGTTGGGCGGCTACCGGATCCAGCCGGCAACCGGAACGCTGGTGACGGCGCTTTGTTACTTCGGCATCGTCGCCTATGGCGTTTCCCTGGGCTTGTTCCTGCATGACCAGAATTCGCGCCTGCTGCGCACCCGCAGCGTGCTGCGCAGCAGCGAAGCGCAATTTCGCTTCATCGCCGAGCACGCCGGCGACCTGGTCGCGGTGCTCGATTCCAAAGGACGCTTCCGTTACGCCAGCCCCTCGCACCAGGCTTATTTTTCCGCCAAGGCTTATGCGGACGGAAGCGACTGGGTCGATCTTGTCCATCCCCACGACCGCGAGCGGGCAAAGGCGTTTCTGGCGGTCCTGCGCGGCGCCCAGCAAAGCGAGCGCACCAAGCTTTATCTGGTCCCCGGCAAGGGGGACATGCTGATTGCCGAATGTGACGGCAATCCGGTGCGCGACGAGTCCGGGGAATTGCAGATGATCGTGGTCGTGGCGCGCAACCTCAGCGCGCATGCGCGCGCCGACGTCGACTTGCGTCTTGCGGCGCGGGCTTACGACCGCCTGAGTGAGGCTATCCTGATCTGCGACGGCGCGGGCCGGATCGAATTCGTGAACAATGCCTATGCGCAATTGACCGGATACACCTCCGCTGAGCTCGCGGGGCGCAGCGTCGATGCATCCAGACAGGGGCTGTCGTCGGATTCACTGTTCAAGGAAATCCTGTGGACAGTCAGCCAGGATCAGACCTGGCAGGGGAAGTACATGGAACGTTGCAAAGACGGCACGGTGATCGCGCTTGCAGCGTGTGTTTTCCCGTTGCGGGATGAACATGGGACCGTGGTCCACGCCGTCTGGACCATTCACGACGAGGCCACGGTGCCCAAGCTCCAGCCGGTCTGAATCAGGCGCCGCTGCCGGCTTCGGCCGGATGTCTCGCGGCCCGATTCTTGCGCCGCCGCAGCAGCGGGATTACCCTCGCGCGCATGAAGCCGGATACGCTGCCCGCATTTCTCGCCGCTGCGCCCGGTGCGCTGCTGGACCGCGATCGGCCGCTCGCCTATGCGGCGCTTGCCTACGACAGCGCGCGCCTTGCACGCTCGCTGCGCGAACTCGGCGTTGGCGCAGGCGACCGGGTGGCCCTGTGGCTGCCGAATATCCCGGCCTGGCTGGCGCTGTTTTTCGCCTGCGCGCCGGCTGAGCGGCAGCGCTAGTCGAACACCGTTTGCGAATAATGCGCGGCGTCGACCAGCGCTTCGATGATGGTCGGGCCGTCCGCGGCGAGGGCTTTGCGCAGTTCGCGCTCCAGGTCCGCGGCGCTGTCGACCCCGACCGCGGGCACGCCGAAGTAATGCGCCGGCGGCGGCCGGTAAGCGCCGGGCGACACTTCGGTGCCGAAATGGGGCAGGTGCCGCCGCTCCTGCTTGAGCTTGATCAGCGACAGCCAGCGGTCGTCGAGGACGACGATCGGGATGGCAAGGCGCTCGCGCAGCGCGACCGCCACTTCCCCGCAGGTCATCTGGAAGCAGCCGTCGCCAAGCACGCATACCACCGGCAGTTCCGGGCGCGCGAGCTTGGCGGCGAGCGCCGCCGGAATGCCGAAACCCATCGACGACCAGCCGTTGGTGATGAGGAAGCTGCGCGGCGCGTGCGCGGTCCACTGGCTGCCGATCTGGTGGGTGTGCGCGCCCACATCGAAGGCGAGCACGCCCTCCCGCGGCAGCAGCTTGCGCACCACGTCTATCGCCTGGTGCGGCGCGAAGCCCTTGGTCTGCGGACGCAGCGCCGCCTGGAACGCGTCGCGATGCCGGCGCACGGCTTGCGCCGGCCATGCGTTGGATGCCGCGGGCAGCGCCCTCAGCCGCGCCAGCGCATCGTCCAGATCACCCAGAACCTGTTGCGCGATGTGCACGCTGGCATCGACGTCGGCGCTTCCGATGTCGACGTGCAGCACCGGCACCGCGCCGGCCCAGGCCTCGTATTCCACCTCGATGGTGTCGTAGCCGAGCCCGACGATGAGATCGGCGCCGCGGATAAACCCGCGCTGCAGTTGGCGCAGCGCGCGCTCGATGCAGCCGAGCGACAGCGGATGGTCCTCGTCGATCAGGCCCTTGGCCATCAGCGTCGTCGCGAACGGCATGCCGTGGTGCTCGATGAACGCGCGCAGCGCCTGCGGATCGCGCATGCGCATGGCATTCGCGCCGATCACGGCAATGGGGCGCCTGGCCGCGCGCAGCAATTCGCCGGCACGCGCGATCGCGACCGGCGCTGCCGCGGCCAGGGGAACCGGCTGCGCCGTCCGACACAATGGCTCGGTCGCTGGCGCGGGCGTCTCGGTGGCTGGCGCGAGCGTCTCGGTGACTGGCGCCAGCGCCACGTCCTCGGGCAGGTCCAGGTGCACCGGGCCCTGCGGTTCGGTCAGCGCGAGCTGCAGCGCCGCGTTCAGCGTCGCTGCGATCTCCCCGCGGCGCAGCCGGAACGAGCCCTTGGTGATGGGCTTGAACAGCGCCTGATGGTCGATCCACATCTGCAGCCGGCGGCCGAGTTGCGCCTCGTTCAGCGTGCAGGTGATCGCAAGCAGCGGCGAGCGGTCCAGCCAGGCGCTGCCCACGCCGGTGCTCAGATTGGTCGCGCCCGGGCCCAGGGTGGCGATGCACAGGCCGGGCACGCCGCTCATCCTGCCCGTGACATCCGCGGCGAACGCGGCCGAGCCCTCGTGTGCAGTAAGCACGAAGCGCATGCCGCCCGCGCGCATCGCATCCATCAGCGGCAGCACATTGCCGCTGGGCACGCCGAATCCATGCCGGACGCCGGCGGCTTTGAGTACGGCGACGATCAGATCGGCGTTGCTGCCGGCCGCCTGGCGGCCGGTGCGCTCAAGTGCCATAACGCACTGGCGAATTGAATTGCTTGAACGCGGCGAGCGCGCTGTAGCAGGCGAGCATGGCGGTCTTGGGGTTGTCGGGGAAAGGCACGCTTTCGAACTTGATGCTGATGGTCCCGGTCTTGCCGCGGATGTTGATGTAGTGCGTGTTGTAGAGCAGCGCCGGGTCGGCGACCACTTTGAGCTGCGTGCGGTCGAAGCCGATGCCGGCCATGGCCAGCGCCGCGGCGATGTTCACGTTGGCGGGGAAGTAGGGCACGCCGGCGCGCGCGCTGCCCTCGAACAGCGTCACCGGGCCGGTGAGATGGTCGAGGTTGAGTTTCATTTTTTCGACGTAGGGAATCCCCTTCCACGCCGCCGGCGGCTTGGTCACCGCGATCTCGACCGTATCGGCGCCGGCCAGGCACGCGGCCTTGAGCGCGTCCAGGCCGCCGATGCCGCCAGAGGGCACGTACAGCAGCGCCTTGTGTTTGGCCGCCGCAGCTTCGAGGCGCGCGCGCAGCGCGTCGTCGCAAAGCGCGCCGCCCGAGAGGATGATCACCGGGATGCCGTGCTCGAGCAGCGGCCGCGCGAATTCGCGCACTGCGTCGTGCGAGGCCGCTTCGATCACCACCTCGGGGCGCTCGGCCAGCAGCGCGTCGAGATCCGTGACGAACCTTACCCGGTACTGCTCGGCCAGGGGCTTGCCGCGCGAGGCCGGGCTGCGGCCCTGAATCGCCACCACGCGCGCCTCGCCCATGTCGCCGCGCGCAATGTGTTCGAGAAACAGGCGGGCGATGACCCCGCCGCCGATGATGCCGATGCGCATGCCTGCGGTCCTCTTGAGCAGGGGCAGATTCTGCCACACATTGGCCGCACGGCGTTCGCGGCCGGCTCTGCGCCGGTGGCGCCGGCCGCAGCCACTACTGGTGGCTGTAGAGGTAGCCGCCGATTACGGCGCTGAGTATGGCGACCGGGATGATGATGTCATTGATGGGCGCAGCTTGCGCATAGTACGGGCGTTCGACGTGAACCGGCTGGGCATAGTACACCGGGCGCTCGACGCGAACCTGCCGCTGTCCCACTAGCGCGCGCTGGCGGTCCCAGCCGCGCTGATAGCCGCGATTGTCGTCACGGCCAGACGCCGCGTAGTATTGATGCTGGCGCTGGTAATCGCGCTCGCCTCCTCGCCCGGGGTCGGCAAACGCGGGCGCCGTTGCGGCGAGCAGGGCGCACGCACTCAGGATGGATATCAGTTTCTTCGTGGTGTTCATGGCTTCGTCCTTTCAGGGATGTGCGTGCAGAACAGGATCGGCACGCAAACCCAGTCTCCGCCATTGAACGCGCGCAGTGCGTAAGCAATTGTGAGCAGATGCTACGCGTGTTACGCGTCAGGCACGCGCAGCACGATCTTGCCCAGATGCGCGTTCGATTCCATGTAGGCTTTGGCCGCTGGCAGTTCGTCGAAGGCGTAGACGCGGTCCAGCAGCGGCGTGATGCGGCCGTCGGCGATCGCCGGCAGGATGTCGGCGACGAAGCCGCGCGCGGATTGCGCGCGCTGCTCGGCGCTGCGCAGCTTGTTGGATACGCCGAACAGCACCAGGCGTTTCGAATGCAGCGCTTCTATGTCGATTTCGGCCCTGAGCACGCCGTCGAGGTAGCCCACGGTGGCAAGCCGACCCTGGAAGGCGAGCGCGCGCACGCATTCGGCAAACACCGAGCCGCCGACGTTGTTGACGATGAGGTTCGCGCCCTTGCCGTCCGTCGCCTGCATGACTGCATCGCAAAAGTCCGCGGCGCGCGTGCGTATGCCGAGGTCCAGCCCCGCGGCCTTAAGTTTCTCCAGCTTGTCTGCCGAGCCCGAGGTGCCGATCACTTTCGCGCCCAGCGCTTTGGCGGTCTGCAGCGCCGCGACGCCCACGCCGGAGGAAATGCCGGTCACCGCCAGCCATTCGCCGGCGGCGAGCTTGCCCTGCGCGATCAGCATGTCGTGCACCACCATGAAGGTAAGCGGGATGCCGGCCGCCGCTTCCCACGACAGGCGCTGCGGGATAGCGACTGCCTCGCGCGCGTCCATCAGCGCATAGTCGGCGAACGCGCCGGGGCAGCGCCCCATGACGCGGTCTCCCGCAGTGAAGCCGGCGACGCCGCTGCCGAGTTTGACCACCTCGCCTGCGCCCTCGCCGCCCGCCGCTTTGGCCGCGCCCGCTTTGCTCAGGCCGTGGCCAGCGATGAACTCGCCGCGGTTGAGTCCGGCGGCGCGCACGCGCAATAGCAACTGCCCCGGGCCGGGTTCGGGCGGCGGCACATCGCGCCGCTCGAGCGTGGTGCCTTCGGCGCCCGCTTGAATCCAGTATGACCGCATGAATGCTCCTTCTGTGTTTTATGCCGCTACCGGCCCGGGCACGGCACACCGGCATGGTAACGCAAGCGCCGGCGCGGGCGCATTTCCGGGCGAAGCTTGCCCGCGGTCAAGCACGCGCGGACGCGCTTCGCCTATCATTGGCGTCTGCCAGGGGAGAACAGCATGGTTGACATAGGCGCACTGCGCCCCGGATTGAAAGGCTCCGCCGAACTGGTGGTGGGGGAAGAGCATACCGCGCCCAAAGTGGGCAGCGGCCGCGTGCATGTGTTGGCAACGCCGGTAATGATCAATCTGATCGAGGCCGCGGCGCTGG
>JAANCK010115076.1_pt1 | contig 10898 bp, 7 predicted proteins | sample 7277841 | NCBI WGS metagenome assembly JAANCK01 (sample SAMN14222788, study PRJNA588281) | permafrost metagenome | isolation source: Arctic cryosol methane SIP | place: Canada:Nunavut | collected 2015-07 | reverse complement strand
TCCCGTTGAGCCGGTATTCCCTGCCGGTCCCGTGTTGCCCGTGGCGCCCGTCGTGCCGGCCACACCCTGCGACCCTGTCGCCCCGGTCGGACCAAACGCTCCAGAGGCATTGATATTGATGTTGTTCCCCGAAGGCGTGATCGAGACGCCCGGCCCGCCGGTCAGCGCTACTGTTCCGCTCAAACCGTTGAGCGTGACAACGCGCGTGTCGTTCTCGGCGAGCAGCTCGCTTCGGAAGCTCATCTCGAAGCCGGTTGAATCCTGGCTTCCGTTGGCGACGAGCGATCCGGCAAAGATCACGCGCCCGAGGTCGCTGAGCACTGTCGCCTGGATCTGGCCACCTTCGACCGTCAGCCCGGGGGCGAGATCGCTCATGCTCACGAGCAGTTGCTCGTAGGGCTGAAGTGTGTACGTCTTCGCGGCGATCGCTCCGCCAGCAGCGTCGCGCAAACGTACCTGTACGTCTGCTTGCGCGCCGCTGACTTCCACGATGAAGAAGTTGAAGCGGAAATCGCTGTCCTGGGTGACACCCTGCAACGCTCCCTGCTCGCCTTTGCCAATGGCGAAGCTGGCCGGCACGCCTGCGAAATAGACGCCATTGGTATCGGCCAGAGTCTCGCCAGCAGCGAGGCTGTAGATCCGCGCGGAGACGAGAATCTGATCAGACGATTTGACCCTCACGGCGCCGAGCACACCCGAACGATGGAAGAGAGTCTCAGCGAGATTCTCGTAAGTCTTGGTCTGCCCCGCGTTCAAGGTGTCGGTGACGCTGACGGGACTGGTGTTCGCCTGCCCAGCCTGAAGAAACTGGAACTGCACATCAACGGCGTGGTCGGTCGGATTCGTCACCCATCCGGTCGTTATGAACTCCGTTCCGCCCGCTCCAAACACGCGGCCTGCCGCCGGCAGGAACAGGTCAGTCCCGGCGAAGTTTGCAATGGCCGGTCGACTCAGCGAAACGATGAGCATCACCGACCACGCAGCGAGCGGGAACAACATCCGCGAAGCAGCCAGTGGCTGCAACTGGTGCGATGATCGCGAGCTTCGAGTACGGATGAACATGAGGAGTGGACGAAATTGGATGGTACTCCAAAATCAGACTCTCAGGTACGGCGAGGCGAAATTCCGGTCATGGGGGCAGTTTGAAGTGACGGTTGTAACATGGCCGGAAGTAGCCGGACATCGCCGGATGTTAAACTCCTCACGATGGCAAAGCCTCCGCGCGAGCAACTTCCCGAAGAGATGGCCGACGAATCCCTATCTTCCGCCCGCTCCATCCTAGAACGAGTAACCGGCGAGAAGATGCCAAACCGCGTTCTGGCTGCCCGTGCCGCCGCCGGAGGTGCCGCCCGTGCTGCGAAGATGGCTCCGGGGCGTAGAAGCCAGATAGCCGCGAAAGCTGCCGCGAGCCGGTGGAAAAAATGATGAGGCGTCTTGCTCTGGCAATCACTCTGTCAGCGTTGGCGTCGGCTATGTCGGCATCAGAACCATGGACAAAGTTGGAGCGGGCGCTGACCGCTACCGGCGTACTGGTGTCAGAGGAGCATCGTGAGCTAGTCAAGTTACCGTGTGGTGGAGCGTCATGCTTCATGGGAATTTCCACGATCACCGTGAGAGATGGCGACGCTCCACCGGCCTCCGGTTTTAGCGTGTGGTGCCACGGGTCTTACCCAGGCTCAGCGTTAATTGACATAGATGAAGCTGAAGCATTCGTTGCGGCAATCGCGGCGATCGGCAAGGAACGATCTAGCGCCCTGAGTTACACGACCCGCGATCATTTGAGAATTTCTAACAGCGGACCCGGCAAGTTCGTGTTCTGGTTCGCGCGTTCCAGCTATTTGGATGCATGGCGCGTGGAAAGTGTACCGACGAATGCAGAGATAAGTGCTGCTGACCTCGCGAAGATCGAAGCGGCTATGGAGAAGGAGTTGCAGGCGCTGGCGTCAGCAAAGTAAACCGCCGCGAAGACATTCGTGATCACGGCTGGGGAGTTGCTGCCGTTCAAGTAAGGCAAAATATAGATTCGACAAAAATACAAAACCCGGCTTCGCAGGCCGGGCGGTTTGTCGTCAGCAGGCAGGCTTTCGAACATGGATATTGTGCCATTTCGATACCTGTTTGTCAAAATCAGCCGGATCGCCTCGTGAGGACCCTGCACTACTCGACGCGCGGTTATCCGGTTTACATATGGGAACGCCAAAAGCCTCTTCGCATGCCCCGCGTTGATGACCGCATTCTTGATTGCGTCGTATACCTGTACCCAAACATACAGGCTGCCCGCGACGGCGAACGCGCTGGCGGCTCAGGCTTCATCGTCGGGATACCGTTCTCGATAGACACACCCAAATTCTATTGGGATTCTTTTCCTTATTCTGAGATGGATTCGGAGCGTTGGCGTTGGCACTTTTACGCAGTCACGAATGCCCATGTAATCAGAGGTAATTCGCCAGTAATTCGCGTCAATACCCAAGACGGCAACCATGACATTATTCCTGCCGAGTCGAGTGCATGGACGTGCCACAGCAACGGTGATGATGTGGCGGCGTATTCGTTGGAGCCATCCACAAAACATGATTACTCGTATGTTCCGATCGACTTGTTTGTGACGCAGGGCCGCATATCTCATTATGGACTTGGGCCGGGCGACGACGTCTTTATGGTCGGACGCTTCATCAATCAGGAAGGACGGCAGCGCAACCGGCCACTCCTACGGTTCGGAAACGTCGCAATGATGCCAGCCGACGACGTGAAAACTAAAGAAGGGCTGCAACAAGAAAGTTTCTTGATTGAAACCCGTTCTCTCAGCGGCTTTAGCGGATCGCCAGTCTTTATCCACATCCCACCATATTCAGAGCGGCCAACGCCGCGCTATCGCAGCCCGTTTGCGACAACCACGACCCCAGGGCGGCAATCGCCATTAACGGAACCACTGGGACCATCCCAAGTGGCGTCTTCGGAGCCGTCTCAGATGATTGGCAAATCATATGGACCGTGGCTCCTAGGTATCGATTGGGGGCATATGCCAGATTTCGAGTTCGTGCTCGAAAGCGACCGGAAGACGAGGGTTAACGACCAAGTAGTGCCATCGAACACAGGCGTAGCTACCGTAGTGCCAGCGTGGAAAATCATTGAACTACTCTGGGAGCCAGTCTTTCAGCGCGCCCGCGAGGAGCGGGAAACGCGGGAGGGGCAAAAGCCGCCGTGGTACGCGATACAGGACTCACAGCAGGTCACGTAAACATATGTAATATTTGATGCTTGCTACTTTACAGTCACATCAAGCAAGCAGATATTGTTACACATGAACAAGCTGCCGGTTGAGAAGCGAGTCCAGTTCCTCGGAGCCATCGTTGAAGGCATGGGAGTCCGGGCCGCGTGCCGTATCTCCGGGATCGCGAAAGGCACCGGCCTTCGCCTCATCCGCGAAGTCGGCGCTGGCTGCGAAGCGTACCAGCGGCAGTGGATTCGCGGACTCGACACTACCCGCGTTGAAGCCGATGAGGTTTGGAGCTTCTGCTACTCGAAAGAGAAGAACGTTCCGGCTGGCATCCCGCAGGAAGTCCGCGACCGTTTCGGATGGGGCGACGTCTGGACTTGGACGGCACTCGACTCAACGTCAAAGCTGATGATTACGTGCCGCGTAGGCGATCGTTCGGCAGCGACCGGCGACCCGTTCATTCAGGACATCGCAGACCGCGTGACGGGCCGCATTCAGCTATCCACGGGCGGACACGCGGTCTACCCGCAAGCGGTGGAACTCGCGTTCGCCGGAAACGTCGATTACGCGACGGTCGTTAAAGAGTACGCGTCCACTCCCGGCACCACGGACAAGCCTGCGCACGTTCGCTACTCGCCCGGTGTGTGTCTCGGAGTGATGAAGACTCGCGTGCAGGGTGAGCCGGACATGAAGCTGGCATCTACCAGCTACGTCGAGAGAAGCAACCTCGCGGTCAGGATGCTAAACCGCCGCTTCACCCGCTTGACGAATTCATTCAGCAAGCGGATCGAGTATCACAAGGCCGCGCTCGGGTTGACGTTCTTCTACTACAACTTCTGCCGCAAGCATTCGACGCTGAAGGGAAAGACTCCGGCGATGGCGGCGGGGATCACGACTACGGCTTGGACGGTGCGGGATATGTTGTTTGCGGCGGATCAGAAATTGGAAGCAGCTTAGCTTTTCCAGTCAGGGAGCGCTTCACCCGTTCGCTTGGTCCATTCCCGGAATAGCTTGTCAATTGCAGCGACGGAACTCGGCGGACCCTTGCGCTCCGTATGCTGTTTCCATGCTTTGCGAATTATCTGTGCGTTGCGCTCCTGTTCAAACAAAAACAAAGTGGCACCGGCTCCGTTCGAAAACCACGTATTTATCAGCGTGTCCTTTCCGACAAATGGAGATTCAGCCAAAAACTTGGCTTCGCACATTCGATGAACTAGTTCACTAACGCCGTCCACCCCGTGGCAAAAGCTAGGATTTGCCAGCAACCAGGCCGTGGCCGCTGGCGCTCCGACACCTATCGCATGAAATCCATATCCGTTTCGCAAGACGCATCTGCCGATGCCATCTGAAGAAAAGATGTTCGGTTCAGCGTCAGAGTCAAATCCACAGATGAGTAGCTCGGTAATGTTGCGATAGAGCATGTCATCAACGATCTCGCGTCTAGCATCAGCTATCTGCTGCTTGATCACGTCAACAAGCGCGCCCTTGTGTCGGGCCTGTCCCATCGCAATGAATTGAGCGAAGTTGAGCCCGTATTGTTGCGCCAGCACTTCGCGCTCGATCCTACGATTTATGACGGCATCGTAAGCGTTCTGTACAGCCGTCAGCACATGACCAGAAGAGAGGCTGTCAATTGGGATTGACGTTAGCGCCGTGCGGATATGAGCGGTCAGTTCCCTGAATACGGTCGGATCACCGGCATAAAGACAAAACCACGGAGACCATGTATCGAGCGGGTGACCTACAAGCCTAGCGGTCTTCTCGTCCGCCGTCTCCACCGCGCTTGAATTGTCGGATAGCAGCATGTCGTTCACGGTGACGATCACCCCTACCCCGGTTCCGATGTCAGCGTTCATCGCCGCGATGCAAACAGTCATGGAGCCAGGTAGCGTACTTGGACGCGGCGGAGTTGTCACCGGGCGTTTTTGGAAGCGGCGATCGGGCAGCGGAGCGGGGCGGGAGGACGGACGCGGCGACGGCCCGAAGGGGCGGAGCGGTGCAGGTCGTGGCGAGGTACGATCGCCCTGACGAAGGAGCGGGCGCGGGGTCATCGCCCACCCCGCAACTTATTTGCTGTTACGGAATCAGGATCAAACTGACCCATGACCCGAATTCCGGTCATCGGGGCACCATATTCAGCGCCCGGAGCAAGTTGTCCGTAACCGGATCGTAGACCGCGCCGCGGACGAAGATCGTCACGAACAGCATCAACTCGACGGCTCCGTTGATGACCAGTGCTGTGACGGCCGTCGGCTGTCCCAGACCCCGGCCGCGGATCTCCTTCCAGGCAAACGATGCAACGAGAAGCCGCGCCAGCGGATCGGCCTCGATGAGGTATCGGAGATTCTTGGATGACAGCAACGCGTGCACGGCGACGATTCCTGCCAGCAGGACGAGCAGATGCCATTCCCCCTCGGCTCTCTGCGCGCGCCGAAGAACGATGAAGCCGCCGGCAACGATTGCAGCCACCGTGACGATCGGAGCAATGGCCAGGAAATCGATGAGAACGCGGTGAGGCGGGCCGCTTTGATAATGCATGGCGTACGACGCCCCCATTTCTGAAGTGATGATCGAAGCGATTCGAAAGAACTTCGTCACGCTTGCGGAGATCAAACAGAACACTCCGGCGTACAACACCGCGGGGATCGTCCAGATCAGGATAAGGCTGGACGTAATGCGCCGTCCGGAGCGAAACCACCAGAAAAGCAGCACGAACGGATAGACGAGAAGAAACTGCTCCTTGACAGCAAAAGCCATCGTGGCCGCGGCGATCCATCCGATCAGCCATCCCGCTCGCTCGCGCGATCGTTCCTCCCGCAGATAACGAAGCAACAGAAACATCGTTAAAAGAAAGAACAGACAAAACAACTCATCGGAGAGCGCGCGCCGGCCGATAGCCAGTTGCAGCGGAGAGGTGGCGACGAGCGCTGCACCAAAGATGGCCGTCCAGCGGCCGAGAAGTTCGGCTCCCACGAGATACGTCAATAGGACGGAGAGCAGTCCGGCAATGGTCGAAAGCGTCGCCAGTGCTCGAAAGCTGACGTCACGCGTCAGGCCGCAGAAGAGTGCGGCGACTCCAGCATAGCCCCAGCGAAGAGGAGAGGGGGAGACCCATCTCCCTGGATCGCCGAGGAACCCGTCGACGATAGCTGGATACGAAGCGATCCCTCCGGCAACGAGCGTTTGCGTGTCGTGGAGATAGCTTGTCTCATCCGCGGGCGAGTAGTTCTCGACATCGTTCCAATAAAAGCGAAGTGCGCCGGCGAACAGGAGGACCAGCCCGAGGGCCACTGTGTGGCGCATGAATCCCGTCTCGCTCAGCGACGTCTCGGACATCTGCCGATCATTATCCACATCGATCTTCCGCGACGCTCCTTCCCATCATCCTGCCAGCGTCGCCTCGATGCCCACCCACTTCCCAGCTCCTGCGCCAGACAGGCTCTGATCCTCATCAAGCGCAGGGAGGACCTCGATGTGATCGCGGGCAGTTGAATCACAACTGCGTGTGACCGGCGACATGTTGCACGCGCGCTATTGGGTATGTACTAAATTCATGCGCGCTCTACTACACACCGCCATTGTTATGATTTTATTGACCTCCTGTTCGACTCCTGTGCCGGTCCGGTTCGGAGCACATGGCCGATCCGCGCCGGTCATTGCATTCTCAAATCCCGATTTTGCCGATGGCGACCAGCTTGCGGGGCGCCGCGCATTCATCGCGCTGCAATGCATTGACTGCCACCGGGTCGCCGAGGATCCGGAGCTTCCGCGGGGAGCACGGGCGGTTGCGGGGCCACTCCTCGCCGGTCTGAATCACTACACGCCGCGAGAGGTCGCCGGGAAGATCACCAGCCGTTCCACTGGCGCCGGCGAAGAGCTCTTCGATCGCACGATGAAGGATTATGCGCAGCCGGTCACAGCGAAGAATCTCGTCGATGTCGTCGCGTACTTGCGCAATCCGAGAGTCCATCGCGATCAATGACGCGTGATGAGAGGTTATCAACGAGGTCTTGCCTCCGATGTACCGAAACCCCGACGCTCATGTAGTGGCGACGATCCCGGATACGCAGCAGGTCATCGCGATCACTCCCGCGCAGCCGATCGATGACGTGCTGCGCGCGTTGCGCACCTCGGCCACGGGTCTGACCAGCGATGAAGCGGCAATCCGCCTTCGCACTTCCGGACCGAATGAGCCAAAGCTCGAGCGCATTCCAGCGTGGAAGACGATCCTTCCGCTGGTCGCTGATCCACTCGTCATCATTCTCTTCATTGCCAGCATCGTAGCGGCAGCGGCCGGCGAATTGACCGATGCAGTGATCATCCAGACGATGGTCCTGCTCAGCGTCGTCCTCAACTTCACGCAGACCTTTCGCTCTCATCGCGCCGCAGAACGTCTGCGAGATACGGTCGGACCAACCGCCACCGTGTCGCGCGACGGCAAGTGGGTGGTTCTCTCGCGCGCCGGTCTCGTGCCGGGCGACATCATCCGGCTGGCCGCCGGCGATCTCATTCCGGCCGATGCGCGACTGCTCGTCAGCCGCGATTTGCACGTTTACGAAGCGGCGCTGACGGGCGAGTCGATGCCGGCGGAGAAGGAGGCCGCGGACGTCGAGCGCAACTCGGTCTTCATGGGAACCTCGGTCGTCAGCGGAACCGCCGAAGCCGTCGTCGTCCGCACCGGCCGCGAGACGGCATTCGGCGATGTTGTGGCCAGGCTCTCAGCGCAGCGGCCCGAATCCGAATTCGAGCGCGGGACTCGCCACTTCAGCAAGTTCATCGTCCAGACGATCTTCGTGCTCGTCATGTTCGTGATGCTCGTCAGCATCATTCTTCATCGAGATCCCCTGCAGTCGATTCTCTTTGCGCTGGCGCTGGCAGTGGGGCTGGCGCCCGAGTTTTTCCCGATGATTCGCTCCGTTACGCTGGCGCGGGGGGCAGTGCGGATGGCACGGCGAAGCGTCATCGTCAAGCATCTTCCGGCCATCCAGAACTTCGGCAGCATCGATATCCTCTGCAGCGACAAGACCGGCACGCTCACCAGCGGGAAGATGTCGCTCATCGATGCCGTCGATCCAGCCGGCACACATAGTGACGAAGTCCTCCGGCTGGCTGCAATCAACAGTTCCCTGCAGACGGGCATCCCGGGGCCATTCGATGAAGCGATCGCCCGCGCTTTCACACTCGATGGCGCTTCAATCAGGAAGCTGGACGAAATCCCTTTCGACTTCGAGCGGCGGATCGTGTCTGTCGTCATCGCAGAAAAGGGACAGCGCTACCTGATCGCGAAAGGAGCGCCGGAAAGCGTCATCGATCGTTGTCCGCCTGCCATTCGTGAAACTGCGATCGCCACCGCAAAGCGCCTCAGTTCGAGCGGATCGCGAGTCCTGGCTGTTGCACGTCGCGCGGTTCCGGCCGCTGACCGCTACGATCGCACCAGCGAATCCAGCCTCGATCTGGTTGGCTACCTCACCTTCAGCGATCCTCCGCTGGCTACGGCGGCAACTGCGCTGGCGGCACTGCGCGATGACGGCGTGGAGGTGAAGATCCTCACCGGCGACAGCGAGGTCGTGACGAGAAACGTCTGCGCTGCGGTCGGCATCCCGGCCGCCTCCGTGCTGCTCGGCAGCGATATCGAGCGGATGACCGATGGCGCGCTTGGAAGCGCCGCCGAGGAAACGTCCGTGTTTGCGCGGCTCAACCCGGCGCAGAAGACGCGCATCGTTCTGGCGCTCAAGGCGCGCGGTCATGTCGTGGGGTTCCTCGGCGATGGCATCAACGATGCGCCGTCGTTGCGGGCATCGGACGTCGGCATCTCGGTAGCGAACGCGGTGGGCGTCGCGAAGGAGGCTGCCGAGATCATCCTCCTCGAGCCCGGTCTCGAGGTACTTCATCGCGGGATCCGCGAAGGGCGCGCGGCATTCGGCAATGTCATGAAGTACGTTCTCATGGAGACGAGCTCGAACTTCGGCAACATGTTCAGCATGGCCGCGGCGGCGGTCGTGCTGCCGTTCCTGCCGATGCTGCCCACGCAAATCCTTCTCAACAACTTTCTTTACGATCTCTCGCAGATCACCATCCCCGGCGACCGGGTCGACGCGTCGTACATGCAGAAGCCGCAGCGATGGGACATCGCCACGATCAGGCGGTTCATGCTGTTCATCGGCCCCATCAGCTCCATCTTCGACTTCACCACGTTCTGGGTTCTCCTCGCCGTCTTTCATTCGTCCGCCGCGACGTTCCAGACCGGCTGGTTCGTCGAATCGCTGGCCACGCAAACCCTCGTCCTGTTCGTAATCCGCACGGCCGCCAATCCCTTGCGGAGCCGTCCGAGCCCTGCACTGCTCGTCACCGGGATCTCGATCGTTCTGATCGCGGTCGCGCTTCCCTTCACCGCCATCGGAGCACGCGTCGGCCTCGTCCCGCTTCCGGCCCGCTATTTTGTATTTCTCAGCGCAGTGACGGCGTGCTATCTCGTTCTCGTGGAGATCGTGAAGCGGCGCGTGATGGGGGTCAAGGTGAAATGAGCGTGCGCGCGCAGCCACCGCTCAGCACAGCAACGCTTTTCAGACGGACGATCGCTGCGTTTCGGAGAGACACGCAACTACCGTGTCCGCGGCAGTGCTGGCCCTGATGTTCGCGGCGCTGTTCCGTTACGTTCCCGACACTGTGAGACAGCCACAGCGCATGAACCGCGTAGGACGCCCACTCTCCAGTAAGCTTCGGATCGAAATGGTGTTGCCGTGAAAGCAATGGTTCTCGGCGCGGCGCACGAGCCGTTGCAACAGGTGGAGCGCGAAGTGCCGAAGCCGGAAGCGGGCCAGTTGCTTCTTCGCGTCAGAGCATGTGGCGTTTGCCGCACCGACGTGCATCTCGTCGATGGCGAGCTCCCCGAGGCGCGCTATCCGGTCATCCCGGGACATCAGATCGTAGGCATCGTCGAGAATGACGGTGGCCGCTTTGCCAAAGGCTCGCGCGTCGGTGTGCCATGGCTCGGCTGGACCTGCGGCACGTGCACGTTCTGCCTTCGCGGACGCGAGAATCTCTGCGATCACGCCCGATTCACTGGCTGCACGATCGACGGCGGGTTCGCCGAATATGCGGCCGCCGATGAACGCTTCTGCTTCCCGATTCCCGACGTGTACGGCGACGCCGAGGCCGCTCCGTTGCTTTGTGCGGGACTGATCGGCGATCGCGCGTTGCGGATGACCGGAGACGCGAAACGAATCGGCTTCTACGGCTTCGGCTCCGCCGCGCACCTCCTGACGCAAATCGCCTCGGCTACGAATCGCGAGGTATACGCGTTCACCCGTCCGGGCGATACCAGCGGGCAGAATTTCGCGCGCACAATCGGCGCCGTATGGGCCGGGGGATCCGACGAGCTTCCGCCAGTCGCGCTCGACGCCGCCATCATCTTCGCCGCCGCCGGCGCGCTGGTCCCGCAAGCACTGCGGGCCGTAACCAAAGGAGGCATCGTCGTCTGCGCCGGCATTCACATGAGCGATATCCCGTCATTCCCCTACTCGATCCTCTGGGGCGAACGCTCGCTGGTCTCCGTCGCAAACCTGACCCGCAGCGACGGAACGGAGCTCTTCGAACTTCTAAGCAACATCCACATCCAGCCAGCGATCAGGACATACCCGCTCGTGCAAGCGAATGACGCCATCCGCGACATCCGAGGCGG
>JAANCK010321439.1_pt1 | contig 10900 bp, 15 predicted proteins | sample 7277841 | NCBI WGS metagenome assembly JAANCK01 (sample SAMN14222788, study PRJNA588281) | permafrost metagenome | isolation source: Arctic cryosol methane SIP | place: Canada:Nunavut | collected 2015-07 | reverse complement strand
CGCCGGCATCGCCGGGCCGAGTGCTCGTCCCGAAACGTTCGGTCCGGAAGCGCAAAAAGTGCGCAAGGCCGCGCACCGCGCGCTGGCCGCCGTGTCCGAGGATATCGGTAGGCTGCGCTTCAACCGCTGCGTCGCGCATATCTACGAATTCGCCAACGCGCTGAGCGACGCCATCGGCGCGGTCGAGACCGCCCCCGGCCCCGATTTGGCCTGGGCCTTGCGCGAATCGGGCGACATCCTGGTGGCGCTGTTCCACCCGATGATGCCGCATCTGGCGGAGGAATGCTGGCAGGCGCTCGGCCATAAGACGCTGGTATCGACCGAGTCCTGGCCGCAAGTTGAGCCCGAGCTTCTGGTGGAAAACACCATCACTTTGCCGGTTCAGATCAATGGCAAGAAGCGCGCCGACGTCACCGTGGCCCGGGAGGCCGGAAAAGCCGAGATTGAGGCTGCCGTTCTGGCCCTCGATGCGGTAATAAAGGCGCTGGACGGCAAAAGCCCGAAAAAGGTCATTGTCGTCCCGCAGAGGATAGTGAATGTCGTGGCCTGATACCCCTCGCCTGACCCGTCTGCTGGCCGCGCTGGCGCTGGCCGGCATCACCGCCGGCTGCTTCCAGCCGCTCTATGGCACACAGTCGCCGATCGGCGGCAAAGCCGGCATTGGCGACAAGATGAGCGCCGTCGAGGTGGCGCCGATCGCGGCGCCGAACGGCACGCGGCTCGCCCGCGTCGGGATCAATGTCCGCAACGAATTGATATACCAACTCACCGGCGGCGGCGCCGCGGCGGCGACCAACTACCGGCTCGACGTCAGGCTGGTGCCCAGCAACCTGCAGGTGCTCGTCGACGTCACCACCGGGCGGCCGGACGTGCAGAATTACGGCATCGACGCCTTCTATACGCTGACCGACATCACCAACGGCAAGAAGGTCGTCACCTCCACCACCTTCTCGCGCGTGTCCTACAATATTCCAGGCCAGCAGCAGCGCTTCGCCGGCGAGCGCGGCTTGCGCGATGCCGAAGACCGCGCCGCCAAGGTGATCGCGGAAAACATCCGCGCGCGGCTGGCCTCTTATTTCGCGGCGGGGACGTAGCGAGGTTCCTGCCCCGGACGCGGTGCAGCGCGCAGCGGTGCACCGCAGAGCCGGGGCCATTCCAACTTCGGAGCTTGTCAAGGTCCCGGTTCTGCAGCGCATCACTTCGTGCTGCGCTGCGCCCGGGACACGAGCGCAAAAATGACCGCCATCAAATCCTCCGACGTCGATCGCTTCATCGCACGGCCCGATCCCGGCCTGCCGATCGTGCTGGTGTTCGGACCCGACGCAGGCCTGGTGCGCGAGCGTGTCGATGCCTTGGTGAAGGCTTCGGTCGACGATCCCGCCGATCCTTTCGCCCTGGCGCGCATCGAAAGCGAGGAACTGTCGGCCAATCCGGGCCGGCTCGCCGACGAAGCCAACACGGTGCCGCTGTTCGGTGGCCGCCGCGCCGTGCTGCTGCGGGTCAATTCGCGCCACAACATCGTGCCGTCGATCGAAGTGGTGCTGGAGACGCCGCCGCGCGATTGCCGCATCGTCGTTGAGGCCGGCGAGCTGCGCAAAACCGCGCCGCTGCGCACGCTGTTCGAGAAGGCCAAAGCCGGCGCCGCCATCGGCTGCTATCCGGACAACGAGCGCGACCTGGCCCGGCTGATCGACGAGGAAATGCGCGCATCAAACCTCACGATCGCGCCGGACGCGCGCGCGGCGCTGCTCTCGCTGCTCGGCGGCGACCGCATGGCCTCGCGCAACGAGATCCGCAAGCTCGCGCTCTACGCCAAGGACGCGGCGCGCATCGAGCTGTCCGACGTGATGGCGGTGGTGGCCGATGCCTCGGCGCTGGCGCTCGACGGCGTGATCGACGCCGCCTTTGCCGGCAAGACCGGCGAGGTGGAAACCGAATTCAGCAAGGCGCGCGCCGGCGGCTCGTCGCCGGCCGCGATTGTTTCGGCGGCGATCCGTCAAGTCTCCAATCTGCACAAGATGAAACTGGCGGTCGAGGGCGGCGACTCTATCGAGTTCGCCATGAAGCGCGGAGCGCCGCCGGTGCATTTCACGCGCGAAAAGCCGGTCGGCGAAGCGCTACGCGTCTGGGCGCCGGCGCGGCTGCTGCGCGCCATGGAGCAGCTGGCGGAAGCATCTCTCGACATGCGGCGCAACGCCGCGCTGGCCGAGACAATCGCGCAGCGCACGCTGCTGTCGATCGCCGTCAGTGCGCGGCGGCGCGATCATTGATCGGTTAACTATAATATTCGAACGACGACCTTTAGACGGCGTCAACATTCCTGCGGTAGTAAACGACCGATGAACACAGCCGTCGGTCATATCGAAACCGGCCGGATCATGCCGAGGCTTCGGGCCATGCGCCAGCGGCGCGAGGCGCGCGTCCGATTCTGGCGCGTGTTCGCGGTGTCGTCGTTCTTTGTCGTAGCGCTGGGCGCCAACCTGTATATCGGCGCGATGGTGATGATGGGGAGTTTCGGCAATCCGTTCGTTGTGAGCAAAGTCCCGCTTAGTCGGATCGCGCAGATCAAGCGCCCGCTGCGCGACGGCACGTTCTGCCGCAATATCGTGTTCGACAACGCGACGTCGCATGCAATCGAGGACAAGATCGAACGTTGCGACAAGAAGGTCATCGAGCAGAAAGGCAAGGTCAAGACGCAGTTCAGCTGGGGCGGGCGATAATATCGGCCTCATGGTGAGGAGCCGTGCGAAGCACGGCGTCTCGAACCATGTGACCACCCCATCCTTCGAGACGCGCGCGAACGCGCGCTCCTCAGGATGAGGCGGAGAACGATCACAAATTCAGCTGATAACTCACCGGCACCCAGCGATAGCCGCCGTCGCTGCGCTCGATCCAGCCGATGCCGGGGAACGGGAAGTGAAAGCCGGCGAAAAATAGCCTGTCGGTCGCCAGCATGTCGAGGATGCGCCGGCGCGTGGCCACCGCCCTGTCCTTGTCGTCATCCATGTCGAAATACCATTCCGGCCGCTGCACCGCCATCGCGTACTGGGTGCAGGTGTCGGCGGTGATCATGAAGCGCTTGCCCTGGCTTTCGAGGTGGAAGGCCAGCAATCCGGGCGAATGCCCGGCGGCGTCGACCGCGTGAATCCCCGGCACCACCTCGTCGCCCGGCTTGACGAAGGTGGAGCGATCGGCGAGCGGCACGCAGATTTTGACGAACAGTTCACGATTGAACTTGCGCGCCTCGCGCACGTTCTCGCCGCGCTTCCAGAAATCGAACTCGGCGGCGCCGAACACGTAGCGCGCGTTGCGGAACACCAACTTGCCGCCCTCGGTCAGCCCGCCGATGTGGTCGGGATGGCCGTGCGTGGAGACGATCACGTCGACGTCCTCCGGTCTGTAGCCGGCCTTGGCCAGCTGCGCGACCAATTGCCCGGACGGCAGCCGCTTGGCCAGCTGCTCGTATTCGCGCGGCAGCGAGCCGTTGCCGGTGTCGAACAGCACCAGTTCGCGGCCGGTATTGACCAAAGTCGGTACGTAGGGATGCTCGAAGCGGTTGGTATCGATATTGTTGGCGCGGGCCAGCGCATGCACCGCCTCGGCCGAGGCGTTGCCGCCGAAATTCGGATGCAGCCTCTCGCGGATCGCCTTGCCGTCCAGGATGGTGGCGACCTCGAAGCCGCCCAGCTTGAAACGGTAAATAGTCGGCTGCATTTCGCCTTGCAGAGATGCGGGCACCCTTGTCCTCCCCAATAGTTAAGTCGTCACGGCCGATCATAGCGGCGGCCGGCGTGCACGTAACCCCTGGCGCGGCGGCAAACCTGCTTCTATGGTGTGGCTGCATCGGTACATGGGAGCGGTTGATGGCCAAGAACGCGCGTAAGAAATCCAAGCCCACCAAGAAGACGAAACCGCGGGCGAAGAAGTCGAAGCCGGCGTCCAAGAAGAAAGCAGCCAAGCGTGTCAGCAAGCGCAAGGCCAATAACAAGACCAAGAGCGTGACAAAGCGCGCGACCAAACGTGTAACAAAGAGCGCCAGCCAGCCTCACACCATCGGCGAGCGCCTGTCGAGCGGCTATCACATCGTGGTCGACACCGTGACCGGCACCGAAAAACTGCGCAATAAAATGGAAAAGCCCGGCACCGACGAAACCGAATAGCCTCAGCGCAAACCTGGATGCCGAGAAACGGGCCCGGCCTTTGGCCGGCCGGAGGTGGTCTTGACCCAGCAAGGCTTATTGCCAAAGTAACCGAATGCTCCTGGTCAAAACCTATCTCGATAAAAGCGCCATTCATGGGCTCGGCGTCTTTGCCGGCCAATTCATCCGCAAGGGCACGAAAATCTGGCGCTTCGTCGAGGGTTTCGACCGCTTCTATTCTCCAAAGGAATTCGCCAAGCTGCCGAAGCCGGCGCGCGCCTTCATCAAGTTTCACGGCTATCGGGTCGACGGCGAAATCCTGCTAACGGTCGACCACGACCGCCACATGAATCATTCCGAGGATGCCAACACCTATCTGCACAACGGCTACGCCATCGCCCGGCGCAATATCGCCAAGGGCGCGGAGATCACCAACGACTACCGGGAATTCGAACCGGGCTTGTGCGCGGCGTTCCTGCGGAAGAAAGAGCGGCTTTAATTCCGCCGGCGCAGCAAGTTGTCGAGGCTCAGGCGTCCGGCGCCGCAGGCGAAAAGGAACAGGAGCCCGCCCTGTATCGCCACGTTCTTGTAGAAGCTCGATTCCTGACTGCGCCGCGCGGCCGCTTCTGTGAAGTCCCAATAGCGGTGCGAGCTAAAAGTGGCGACCACCATGAACGCGGTCATCGCCAGCACGAAATAGCGGGTGGCGAAGCCGAGGATCAGCGCGATGCCGCCGAAGAATTCCAACGGCACGGAGATGTAGGCGAGCCAGGGATGCAGCCCGCGCACCGGGAAGCTGTTGGCAACGGCGGCGACATCGAACATTTTGGCGTAGCCGCTGCGCACGAAAATCCAGCCGAGCATGACGCGACCGACCAGCAATATGAAATCGGATGTGACATTGGCCAGCGGATCGGCGCCCGATAGCGCCGGATGCGTATTGCTCTGAATGCTCATGATCGTTCCCGGTTAGGACAGCGCAGCCACTGCTGCGCCTGTTAGTAAAACAGCCATAACGCATTTGTATTCCTATATTTGCGAATACCAAGCGCGCCGAAGACTCATGACCCCCTAAATACCGTTCCGCTGGGCGGCGGCAGGGATTACCGCTAGCATCCAGGCCGGATGGGAACCTGCGGGAGGGCCGAGACCATGAACAATTCAAGCGCCATGAAGATCGAGCTGCACGAAACCGAGCAGCGGCTGCTCACCGAACTGCGAACCTTGCGCCGCGGCGCGCGCAGCAGCCGGGAGCCACGCCTGGCTCAACTCACCATCGGGCAGAAATTTGCCGACACCGTTGCCGCCACCATGGGCTCCTGGCGCTTCATCATCATCCAATCGGTCCTGCTGGTGGCCTGGATCGTGCTCAACGTCACCGCCTATATCCAGCAGTGGGACCCCTACCCGTTCATCCTGCTCAATCTGGCGCTGTCGTTCCAGGCCGCCTATGCCGCGCCCTTCATCATGATGAGCCAGAACCGGCAGCAGGACATCGACCGCAAGCACGCCGAGAACGATTTCCAGGTCAACGTGAAGGCCGAGCTGGAGATCGAGCTCTTGCACCAGAAGATCGATCAGTTGCGCGAGACCGAAGTGGTGCAGCTCACCCAGGCGGTCAACAACCTCACGGCGCGGCTGGCCAAGAGCTAGCTTGCCGCATGAGAACGCCGTCGATGGACTGGGCCGAACGGAGGACACCATGATCGCGGTGATTTTTGAAGTCTGGCCGGCGCCGGGCCGCAAGGACGATTACCTCGCCATCGCCGCCACCTTGCGCGACGATCTAGGCCTGATCGACGGCTTCATTTCGGTGGAACGCTTCCAGAGCATCACCGATCCCAACAAGCTTTTGTCGCTGTCGTTCTGGCGCGACGAGCAAGCCGTGCGGCACTGGCGCAACCAGGCGCGCCATCGCGACAGCCAGGCCAAAGGCCGCGCCGGGATTTTCGCCGACTACCGGCTGCGCATTGCGAGCGTGGTGCGGGATTACGGGCTTACCGATCGCAATGAAGCGCCGGACGATTCGAAGGCGTTGCACGATACGAACGCGCAGGACGGATGAACGCGGCGTAATCCGCCAAGCCCGGCGCGCCGCTTTGGCCTGTCAGACCTTGTTAAGCAGATGGGCGTATGGCTTGAAGCATGAGAAAAGCCCTGCCGGAAACCATGTTCGGCGACAACGATCAGCCCCGCTTGAGCGCCTTGCGCAATTGGGTGCTGGACCACAAAGTCACCGAAATCGAGATGAGCGAGCGGCAGTTCTGGAATTTCGCCCAGCTGCAGCCGGTGGCCGAGAAACCGTGGGTCACCTTCATGGGCCGCAACGTGCGCGTGCCGAACATGCCGGAAGGTGCGCAACGGCAGCTTGGCATTTTCGACATCAAAAACGGCCCGGGCGCCATCTGATCGCGCGCCTGCTTCTCTCTCTCCCACAAGGGGCGAGGGAAAGCGCGAACGCCTCGCCGCTGCGCGAAAAACTTTCCGCCGTCGTCATCGCAAACGCGGGGACCCATATGCCGTGTCCGCGTGACTGGCCTTGCGCCGCTGCGGCGTGATATCAAGACGGCACCGCGTTGCAATTTCGGGCAGACCTGCGATGGATTTGGTGCCGTCACGAATATGCGGGCAGTGCACTGTATGCTGCCAAGTCTTGCGTATCGACACCAAGGAACTTCGCAAGACATCCGGCGTGCTGTGCCAGCACTGCCATGAAGGTGTCGGCTGCAGCATCTATCAGAGTTGGCCGCCGGTGTGCCGCGACTGGTTTTGCGGCTGGCGACAACTGCCCTATCTGACTGACGATTGGCGGCCCGATCGAAGTGGCGTGATGGTCGATTTCTTGACCGAGTCCGATATTTCGGAGAATGAAATTCCGGCGCACTATCAAACCAAAGTCATGTTCAAATTTATCATCTTGTCGGCCGGCGCTATTGAGCGACTGCGCTTCGCCGAGATCGCCGGCGGACTTGTCGCAGACGGCATACCGGTGTTTCTCGCTATTTGCGGGCCTGTCGGCCATCAGCAAGCCAAGGTTTTTATCAATGAGGCGATGAAGAATGCCGTCGCCACGCGCGATCGCGATGGCGCCATGGCGGTATTGCGGCAGGCGATGGAGGTTCTCGCTCGCCACCCATTCGAGTTATCGCCGCCCTCGCAATGGCAAGACCAGCAATCCTGATAGCCGCGTCCATCGAGCGCTGATTGTCAGCGTCAGCGCGGCGCCGGTGGCGCGGCGTAGCCGGTGCCGCCACAGCGCTGACACTTCACTTTCTTGTCGCCCTGCTTGACCAGGCCCTTGCCTTCGCAGTTCTTGCACTTCGGTTTCTTCTTGCCGGCCTGCATGGTGGCTCCTTTTGATCAAAGACAATGCTTACGCCTCGGCGATGGTGAATGCCATTATGGCGGTCATTCCTCACGGGTCACTGGGGCGCCCACGGCCGCGGTCATAGCGCCCTGAAGCCGGAGAAACGGCATGAAATACGAAGATCCTTCCTGCGCCTATTGCCCGGACACCGTGCGCGCCTGTCGCGTCGGCGAATCCGATGAACGCGGTCCCGGCTATTGCCCCAGCAAGGTCGATCCGGACGGCATCGACCAGGCTGCCGTCCAATACGACGACGCCGAGATCCGCCGCATCGCCCAGGTCGCCGCCGTGGTCGAGTCCGAGGGCTACTGCCAGTGGACGCGCGTGCAGGAAATCTGCGAATTCGCCAAGCGCATGGGCTTCAAGAAGATCGGCATCGCCACCTGCATCAGCTTTGTCGATCACGCCAAAGTGCTGAGCGGCATCCTCGAGAGCCACGGCTTCGAGGTGGCTTCCGTCGCCTGCAAGCACGGTGGCATCGCCAAGGAGGAACTTGGCCTCAAGGACGCGGAGAAAATCCGCCCCGGCACCTATGAGGCGATCTGCAACCCGGTGGGCCAGGCCGAGCTGCTCAAGCGCGCAGGCTGCGAGCTCAACGTCGTGCTCGGCCTCTGCGTCGGCCATGACAGCCTGTTCTTCAAACACGCCGAGGGGCTGACCACGGTGCTGGTGGCGAAAGACCGGGTGCTGGCGCACAACCCGATCGGCGCGCTCAATCTGGCCGACACCTATTACAGCAAGCTGTGGGGACCCGATCGGCCGGAGAAGCCGCCGAAGCTCCCCGCCGAGGGAAGGCGCCAGAGCTAAGTCTCGTTCCAGCCTTCTTGCGTTGGCTAGGCCAGCTTCATCAGCTTGAGCGCCGCGCGGCCGTTCGGGCCGTAGGGATTGCCCAGGCTCTCGCACATTTCGAAATGATTGAAGTTGGGCGCTTCGATCAATTCGACCGGCTTGCCGGCCGCTTTGACCGCCGCGGCGAAATCGCGATTCTGGCGCTGGAACTCCGGGGTCTCGTTGCTGCCGTAGGTGACGATAATGGGCGCGCGCAGCTTATCGATTTGCCGTTGCGAGCTCATCGACTGTTCCATCGCGTCGGTGAATTTGACATAGGAGCTGCGCTTGGACAGCCGCACCGGTTTCAGGTCGTACATGCCGCTCATGCAGAGTCCGCCTTTCACCATGTCGGCCGGCAATCCGAAGTCCTTCTGCCAGTCGGTCACCAGGGCGACGCCGCAGAGGTGACCGCCGGACGAATGTCCGCCGATGTAGAATCGGCTAACATCGCCGCCGAAGCTGGCGGCGTTTTTGTAAGTCCAGGCAATGCCACGGCGCACCTGCTCCGCCATGACCCCGATGTCGCCCTTTGCCGCGCCCACCGCGATGAAATCCAGCGCGACATAGTTCACGCCGGCATTGACAAAAAGCTCAGCCGGGAAAGCATAGTCTTTGGCGTCGCCGCGCAGCCAGGCGCCGCCATGGAGGAACACGAATATCGGCGCATTGGGTTTTTTCGCCGGATAGAGATCGAGGCCTTCGACCGGCGTCGGTCCGTAAGCGAGCCGCTTCGGCGCGCCAAGTTTGGCGCGGGTCAAATTGCTGCTGCTGGCGTAGCGCTTGAGAATCTGACCGATGAGCGGTGCATAGGCGAGTTGGTCGTAGGCGGCGTCAAGCTCGACCTGGTCCATGTTCATCCACACCAGCGGGCCTTTATCGTGCACGGGCGGCCCAATCGGACATCCGGCGGCGAGCGCCGGAGTTGCGGCCATCGCGGCCGCCGTCCCGAGCACGGCACGGCGCGAGATTCGCATGGCAATCGGTTCGCTGCTGTCGGACATCGTTTCCCCCATTGTGTTTTTTAAAATCGCGTCGGCCGCGATATTGGATGCAGCTTAGCAAGCCGCCATTCCCGGCAGCAACGGGGGTTGCTCGCCGCTGTCGTCCCCGCAGCCCCTCTCCGCCTCATCCTGAGGAGCATCGCGAAGCGATGCGTCTCGAAGGATGGGGCGGCCACATGGTTCGAGACGGCGCTTCGCGCCTCCTCACCATGAGGCCGAGATAGGTGGTACGGCGGGTTACGCCTTCGGCTAACCCGTCCTATGCGCTGCGTCGTCTGGGCCACGCAATATCTCAACAAGCTCGGTCGGGAGGCCAGCATAGACTTCTGCCTTTTCCTCCGGCCTCAATAGTTGAGAGTTGAATTGCCGCATATTTAGGTTGCGACGATTAATCTCTTGGATGAGATGTGAAAACCGTCGCAACCCGTCAGCAAGCGTAGGGTGGGCTAAGGCGCGAAGCGCCGAGCCCACCGCTTAGATAAAAACAAATCAGACAAAGTGGTGGGCACGCTTCGCTTTGCCCACCCTACAAAACCTCACTTCCTATCCAACTTCCGCAACACCCCATCAAGCTGATCCAAATCCCGATACTTGATGCGCAGCGTGCCGCCGCCGTCGGCGCGATGATCGACAGCAACCTCTAAGCCCAGCGCATCGGACAGCCGCTTCTCCAGTGCCTTGGTGTCGGCGTCCTTCGCCCGCGAGGTGCCGAGCACGTCGCGCGCCTGGCGCGCGCCGTCCTTGCGCATTTCCAATTCAATCTGCCGCACGTTGAGCCCGCGCTTGATGATGTCTTGCGCGATCTCCAGCGCGTTGGGTTGGCCGACCAGCTGACGCGCGTGGCCGGCGGAAAGCTCGCCGGACTGCACCAGCATCTGCACCGGCTCCGACAGCTTGAGCAGCCGCAGCATGTTGGCGACGTGCGGGCGGCTCTTGCCGACGATCTGCGCCACGTCGTCCTGGCTGTGGTTGAACTCGTGCATCAGCGCCATGTAGCCGGCCGCTTCCTCGATAGGATTTAAATCTGTACGCTGCACGTTCTCGATGATGGCGAATTCGAGCGCCTGCGCGTCGGTCGCCTCCACCAGCGCGATTGGCACGTCGTGTAATCCTGCGCGCTGCGCCGCGCGCCAGCGCCGCTCGCCGGCGATGATCTCGAAGTGCTCCTCCTTGCCGCGCAGCGGCCGCACCACGATCGGCTGGATGATACCGCGCTGCTTGATCGAGTCGGCCAGTTCGTTGAGTTCGCCGTCGGTGAAATTGCGGCGCGGATTGCGCGGATTGGCGGTGAGGTTTTCGATCGGCGCGCGCCGCGGCTTGCGCGCGGCATCGCCGCCTTGTGTCTCCTCGCCGACATCGCCCATCAACGCGGCCAGGCCGCGCCCCAATCGCGAATGATCCGCCATCGCCGCTGCTCCCGAACTTCTCGACACGCTTTGCTTCCTGCTTCCGATGCGGATTCAAATTCCGCGTTGCTTGCTTTCTTATCCCTCCCCTTGAAAAGGGGAGGGTCGATCCGAGCGAAGCGAGGATCGGGGTGGGGATCGCGTGCGGTCGTGTTG
>JAANCK010093369.1_pt1 | contig 10901 bp, 5 predicted proteins | sample 7277841 | NCBI WGS metagenome assembly JAANCK01 (sample SAMN14222788, study PRJNA588281) | permafrost metagenome | isolation source: Arctic cryosol methane SIP | place: Canada:Nunavut | collected 2015-07 | reverse complement strand
CTTGCGCTGCTCACCGACCCGCAGACCAGCGGGGGACTGCTCGTCTCGTGCGCTCCCGAGGCGGTGAATGAAGTGCTGGCTATCTTCCAGCGGCATGGCTTCGAAGATGCGGCAGTGGTCGGCAGCGTCAAGCCGCGCGGCGCCGGGCCACGCCTGGTCGTCCGCTGAAGTACGAGGCCATGGCCGCCCGGAGGGATTCGAACCCGACAACCGGCTTAGAAGGCCGGTGCACTATCCAACTAAGCTACGGGCAGAAGGATGAAAGGCCCGCGCGAGCGGGCCTTGATTAACTGGTCGGAGCGATAGTCGAGTGCGAGCTGGCGAGTCTCGTTGCCTTCGTAGGCGCGATCCATGAGCAGGTGCACCGGCCGGCAAGGCGCGCCCAAGCGATTGAGCAACGCACGCCCCAGCTTCCAAATGACGCCAATGGGAGCCAGCCCCGCACGATTTCGCGGCTCGTGCCGCACCAGCCAGCTCCTGAACAAGCTGGAGGCTGGTGACGTACTGGTGGTCACCAAGCTGGGATCGCCTGGGGCGCAATGCCATGGACGTCAGGGCCACTGTGGAAGCTCTGATCGGCCTGGGGGTGCGGGTTCACTGCTTGGCGCTAGGTGGAGTAGACCTGACCAGCGCGGCCGGAAAGATGACGACGGGGGTGATCGCAGCCGTAGCGGAGTTCGAGCGAGACCTGCTGATTGAGCGCACGCAATCTGGGTTCGCACGAGCACGACCGAAGCCGCGACGTGCGCCGGCAGAGCCTTTGATACGTGGGAACGATGGTCCGGCAGCCCGCATTGATGCTAAGGCCGAAAGTGGCCAAAAATTCCCACAGCCACCGCGCCAGCCCGCGCCAATGCTAGATCGACACCGGAGCTTGTGATTCCTGTTGTCGTGGGTTCGAGTCCCATCAGCCACCCCAACGTGCATCAGGAAAGCCAGCTGTCAAAACGATAGCTGCCTTTTCACTTCAAGGGCCACCCACTACAGGTCGCTGTTCTTGCTGACCCTGGCAAACGGATCAAAGTCATCGAGCCGGCTGGGTGTCGCGTCGCCCTTGATCCTCACCGAGGTGGCCAGGGGTTGCAACTCGCTGTGCACGGAACACTCCCACAGATCCCAGTCCGTGTCGTCATTGCCTTCCAGCACTTCCAGACCCCGGATCGATTTAGCCGGGTCCCAGGCCTCCTGCCTGCGTCTTTCCGACCTGCGCGTTGTCGGCCGGGCCAGCCGGTCAGCAGACGAAACCAATTGCTGGATAAATTTGAACATGTTGTGCGAGTGAGCTTCGATTGAGATCGGCGACCGTCGGGGGAACGGTCTCCACATGGATGCTGTTAGGCAATTTCCGCGCCACGGCAAGAGCACGTACCGGCAAGGAAGAACTTCCGCAGTGAGAATCGGATTGCGTTGCCGATGCGTGCTTGGGAACCTGATCGAAACCTGAGCCGGCAATCGGACACGGGCAAGATCATTGCCTTACCCGGTTCCGGGGCAACCGCCTGGGTAGACGTTCCCCAATCCCCGGGGTGTCGGATCTTCTCAACCCGCTTCAAGGTCTCTCCTGCAAACCAGGGGATGCTCCGCGGCGTGCACGCCGTTTCGGGTGAGCGCTGGGGCGGCCGCCGCGACATCAACCAGGATCCGACGGGCAAAAAAAAGGGCGGCACCTTCAAGGGTGCCGCCCTGCTTGAAATCAATCTGACCTGTCAGACCGGGTCCCTGTGGAGACCGTCCGGGGACGGTCTCCATCAGGGGATCAACGGCCTTCTACATCGCTTACCGGATCACGTAGTTCGGATCGCCCAGGAGCACCGTGTTGCTGCCACCCAGGCTCGACCTCACCACGATCGTATCTGGCGCGACGAAGATAGGTGGCGTGACGGTCGCATCGACAATCACCCCGGTCGTTGCGCCGGCAAAGCAAGGTGTCGCTCCGCACACCCCCACCCCCACCGGCGTGCCCACCGGGTCGGCTGGCGTCAGCAGCATCGGGACCACAACCGGCGCCGAGATGGTGCCGTTGGCCAGCTTGGCGGTCAGGGTCGCGTTCATCGTCCAGCCTGCCGGCGGCGCCACGAAGGCGGTGGAGGTGGCAATCAGGTTGAACTTGCCAAACTCGGCCGGCGCTCCCACCCGGCTCACGATCTGGCGGTAGGTGACGGTCGGGACCGTGACCGCCTCGACGAACGGTGCCTCCGATATCGTGATCGATTGGCTGGTGGTCAGCGAGGTCCTGGTGTCGGTCTCCGTCACCTGGAACACCATGTTCGGCGGCTTGACCAGGGAAATCGGCGACGTGAACCTGGTAAACGCGCCCTGTGTGTTCGATGCAGCCGTCCCGACGAAAGTAGAAGGAATCGTCTGGCCGAGCGGCACCGGTACGCCGTTCAAATACACGTTCGGTCCGGAAGTCTGCTTGAAGGCGAACGTCACGGTTCCGCCGAGCGGGTTGGTGTTACCTGTCGCTTGCAGCGTCACCAGCTGGCCGCTCGCCACGGAGCCGGGCGCGATGGTCTTGACGATGATCGGCGGCTTGGCGTTCGCTAATGGCGCCGGCACGGTCACCGTGGTACCGGCCGTTGCGGCAGGCAGTACGCCATTGGAGGCGGACACCGTGAAGACGATCGGGCCGGGCGTTGCGGTTGCCGCGACGGTGATGGTGGCCGTGACGTGGGCGCTACCGGCGTTGGGCAGGCAGGTACCGCAGGACATGGAAACCGCTACTCCCTTGGGCGCCGTGAACGTCCAGCCGAAGGACATGGCGATGGGCGGCGTGTTCGGGTCGGTCGCGGTGACAGCCAGTGCCACCGCCGTCGTGGCGCCAAGCGGTGCGATGGTCGGCGCGGACGTCACCAGGCTGATGGATGCGGGCAGCGGCGCCGGCGGCGGCGTGACCACGCCGGCAGCAGCACCCACAGCGGCCTCATTCGGGCACAGGCTCGAATGGAACAGAGGGTCGGCCATCGGCGACGCCCAGGGCGCCGGAACCAGTTGCCCCACCCTGGGCGAGGCTGTGCCGAAGCCGTCCAGCGGGCCGGAGCCGCAGAACAGGAAGGGAATGTCCTGGAAGTTGGCCGGAATGATGGGACCGCCAAACGCCAGGTTCTCGCCGAAGATGAATCCGAAGTTCGGCAGGGTGTACTGGCCCTCGGCCAGACCGTTCTGATTGAAAACTTTGGGCACCACCACCGCGGTCGGGTCGGGATTGACCAGCGGGGCCATCGTGCACACGGTCTGCAGCTGGGCGCTGGGGGGCGTGGTCTGGCACATGGTGCGGCTCACGGCCTGGTAGTTGCGCTGCGGTTCACCGAAGACACCGAGGTTGTTGACCGGCGAGCGGAAGCGTCCGAGGGGCGTGCAGCACGGGTCGAACGTGCCTTGCAGGTAGGCCGTTTGCGCGCCGGTCTGTGGGTCCTGGTGCAGCGAATAGAAATCGACCAGCTCGGTCGGGTCCGTGGAGAAGCCCACCCAGAACACCTTGTTGGTGGATTCGGTAGCGACCCCGCCCACCGTTCCGCCGCCGGTACCCACGCCAAGCGCCTCGACGAAGACATAGGACGGCGCGATATGCGGCTGGGTGTAGATGCCCAGGTTGGCGTCGATGGTATGGGCCGAGATATACGGACCCTTGGCATCGGCCTTCATGGTGCCGTGAAAGCCGATCGTATCGCCGATCACCAGGGGCGCCGACAGCGTCGGATCGCTGGCGTCGGCCTTGAGCGCGTGCGCGCCGGGCGGATCCATGACCCACGTCGTGCAGTAGGTATTGGTGGGCTGGGCGCCGAAAGCCGGAAGCAGCGTATTCGCATTGAAAGAATTGCACTTCGGCGCGATCGGGCGGTTGTAGATCGGGCACTTCGCATCGATGGTCGCCGGGATCGGCAATCCGGTGATAGGGTCAATGGTCTGGTTGAACGGGTTGAAGGCCGGAATGCAGACCGGGTAGCCCAGGGCCGAATGCATGGTCGGATTGTCGGTGTCGGCCGTGTAGCGCGGGTCGTAGCCCGGCTCGATCACGTCCACGGTGCCCGGCGCACTGTTGGGCCCACCATGCACGATGCCGAAACGGCCGACGGGGTCGTTAAAGCGAACCCGCGTGAACGATCCGTCCGGAACGGGGCACGGAGAGCCGTGCGGCAGCGGTGTTCCGCCCACCTGCAGTTCGCCGGTGGCGTAGTCGATGCAGCTGATGACGCCCTGGCCGCCATTGAGGGACTGCTGCGAGATGAAGATCAGGCCGGCGATGTTCTGCCCGTTGATGGTATTGCCCACAACATGGAACTCATGCGCGGGCAAGGGGGCGTTGTAGGTGGTCGGCAAATCGCCCTGGGGTGCCCAGGTCATGTCGAGCAGTCCCGCGGTGCCGTTGGCCATGGCGTCGCCCAGGGCCAGGCCGCTCTTCTTGCTGCCTGCGGGCATGATGTCCTTGGGCGCAGCCGTGAACAGGTCGGCCCAGCTGGTTGCGAAGGCGGGCATCTGCAGGATGGTGTTGCAGGGAATCGTGATCAGCTGGCCGTTGATCCTGGCCGTGCCGCCCCACAGGCGCGGATCCAGCGTCGGACACATGGTGGGATCGACCGTCGCCGTCTCCAGGTACCCCGTGATGTCGAGTTGAGGGGGAATGCCGGGCGCCGGCGCGTTGGCCGGCGGCACCAGGATGCCGCCCGCCAAGCCGCCGTTGATTCGCCTGGCCGAGGCCGGAGTGGCCAAGGCCAGGAGCATTGCGGCCACCAGGACGAAGAGCCAGAGCTGCATCAGTCCCCCATAGCCAATGTTGGTTGCTGCTCTAACGCTCTTCATGACTTTCTCCTGAGAAGGGTGATGCGATGAATCTCTCTACCTGGCAAACAAGGAGGCTCGGCCGCTCTTTCGCGTTGGCGATCAAACGCTGCAGATCTTCGGTGTCGCAGATACCCCAAGGGATACCTGGCAGCGAGGGGCAGCAAGCAACGTGCCATGCATGTGCAACTACAAGAATAAGGAGTAGAAAGTGTCGGTCAGCCTCCAGTCAGCTTGCGGAAATTGACACTTCCGTGTGACATCACCCGTTGTTTTTGATCGACTTCTCGCTTCCATCCAGAAGCCGGATTCACGAAAAATGGTGTGCACGGCAAATCCTGAATCCGGTCAACGTTGACGCGAACACCTCCACGCCAAGAAAAAAAGGGGAATAGGTGGGGAGACTTTCCCCAACCTGTGGGGGATCCGGAAGATTCCCCACGTTCGCAAACGTCCCTATGGGGACGCACGCACACCGCCTCGACGCTACGAGGTACAGCTTGCTCGGGCGAAAGAAACTGCGAAGGCTCGCGGCGCAGGCCGCGCTGACAGCCCCGCGAGCGAAGCCTGCTATCCCGGCGAGACGCCGGCGTGTGCGGCGAGGATTCGCATCATCAGCGTCGGTGGCGTCGTGGCGAACAGCGACGCCGCATAGCGCTCCCACAGATTCCTCGCGACTTCCGGCCGTCCGGCGACGATATTGCCCAGCATCCCGGCGCCGAGCAGAAAACGGCGCCGCAAGGAGGTGCTGTCCTCATGCTGAGCGAACAGCGATGCGGTGGTGCTCGCCATGCCGGTCGCGTCGCGCCGGCCGACAGCCCGCAGCAACTCCAGCCATTGCCGCTGGCTGGAGGTCAGCACGGACACGCAAGGCATCGCCTCGATCTTCGGCCAGAGGGGCGCCAATTCCTCAGGCCGCAGGAACGGCGCCAGGGACGTCCCGATCCGCATCAGCGCGAATACCGGATCGTCGCCGGGAGGCTGACGGCAGTTGGCCAGTATTTCCTCGGCCCGCAAGCGGAAGGTTTCGCGTTGCTCTGCGGGCATGGGAGCCAATGGCACACCCAACAGGTGATCACGAAAGAAGCCGGCAAAGCTGCTCGGGTGCGGATTGATCAAGTGATTGTTCGGTGAAACGACCGTCCGTGTCCAGTTCGGATGATCCCCATTCAGCATTTCCACGAGCGGAAGGGGTTCGATGGCGATGGACATCAGGCCCGCCGCACGATGGCCGATGAACCGCGTGCGGCTGGCGTTCTGGTCGAGGACCGGGTTGTAGTCGGAATTGGTGGCAATCGGATAGGTCCGAAGAAGCGGGGCCAGACCCTTCTTGGTGGCCAGTCGCCGGACGGCCAGATCCTGCGGCGAGAAGATACCGACACGATTGAGTTGGGCGACCAGCCCCGGCTTGACCGGCAGGACGTCGGGCAATTGCGGCAGACGATCTCCGTTGGTGGCGACGATCAGGATGTCACCGGCATTGGCCGCATAGATCGCATAGTCCGCAAAATTCTCGTCGAGCGACTTGATCACCGACATGACGAGCGGCTCGTCGATCTCGTACAACTGCAGCCATTGCAGCATGACGCCGTCGCGATTCAGGTAGCCGCCCACCAGCCGGTGAAATTCGCGGGAAAAGAGGCTGGAAACGCCGCTGACCCAGGGGTTGGAGGGTTCCGAGACGATGATGTCGTAGTGCCGCTGCCGATTGGAAAAGAAGGTCTTGGCGTCCTCGATGGTGACCACACTGCGCGGATCCTCGTACGCCAGGCGATTGCGCGGCGCAAACCCTCGCGCCGCTGCAACCATCTGCACCTCGATCTCGATTGTGTCCACCTGCGCCACGCCGGGGTCGCTGAGCAGCACCTGGGTGGTGAGCCCCGAGCCCATGCCGATGTTGGCGACGCTGCGTGCGTCGGGTTTCAGCAGGAGCGGCAACGCGCCGCTCAGTGTCATGGTCACTTCGTCGACCTGGTAGCGCCCCGAGTCTCCCATGTTGATCGACGCATCGGCCTTGCCGTTGGTGCGGATCTGGACCACGTGATCCGGCAACTCCAACAGGGCGATCGAAGCCGTCTTGCCATCGCGCTGAAACAGCAACTTGGCGGTTTCGGGCGTCAGCATCCGATTCGTTCCGCGAAAGACGCCCGAGGCCATGCGGTGCGCATCGAAGCCGACAAAGGTCAGTGACACACCCAGGGCCAGCATGGCGAGCCCCGTCGCCAACGCCGGTTGCCGTGGGCCGGTGCGCTTGACACAGCTGGCCAGCAGGGCCAGGCCGAGCAGCAGGTCGACACCGGCGCCGGCGATGATGAGGTTCTTCAAGCCGAGCAATGGCAGGCCAAGATGAACGGCAAAGAAGACGCCGACGATGGCCCCCAGCGTATTGGCGCCGTAGACCAGCCCGATGCTGCGTTCGCCGGCGCCGGCCTTGATCAGCGAATAGGTGATCAGCGGCAGCGTCATGCCGGCGCACACCGCCGCCGGCAGCATGATCGCCGAGGCGATGCCATGACTGGCGAGATTGAACGCAACATAACCATCCTCGGTCTTGGGCAGCGTCGACATCAGCATCTGCATGAAATCGAAGCTGGTGTTGTACAGCGGCAGCGTCGCCAGCGCGCACAGACCCATCACGACCTGTACCCAACCAAGGTAGCCAACGGCCGAGGGGATGCTGTCGATTCGTCGACGCACCCAGATACCGCCGATCGCCAGTCCCAGGATGAAGGCCGATAGCATCAGTTCGAACGCGTGGGTCGAGCTGCCAAGCACCAGGCTGAGCATGCGAATCCAGCCGATCTCGTAGATGAACGACGACAGGCCCGTCAGGCCCGCAACCACCAGCATCCAGCGCAGGCGCGGTAGGGCTCCTTGCTGCTGCCGCTCGGGCTCGGGGCTGGGAAATGCGGGTTCACGGTCGCCCCGCGCAAGCCGGCCGACCAGCACGGCGAGGGCGAGATTCAGTCCGCCGGCCACGGCCATCGTTCCCGGAAGTCCGAGCAGGCGGATCAACCAGAAGCCGGACACCAGAACGCCCAGGGCGCCGCCGATGCTGTTGGCGAAATAGAGGGTGGCGATGCGGCGGCCGGGTTGATCGGGAAAACGGCGGATCAAGCCGCCGCTCATCAACGGAAATGTCATGCCGAGCAATACCGACTGCGGCAGGATCAGCGCGGTGCCGAGGCCCCACTTGACCCCGGTGATCGCCGCCGGCGACACCAGCGCGGGGATCAGCTGCGACATGGCGAGATCGACGACGGCGACGAAGACCGGGTGGAATACCAGAGCCAGGGCGCCGATGACACCTTCGACGATCGCATAGGCGAGCAGCAGGTTTTGCCAGCGCTGCGACCGGCGGCCGCACAACCAGGCCCCGACCGCCATGCCGCCCATGAAGATCGCCAGGACCAGGCTTTGCGCATAGGCGGCGTGGCCGAGGAAAAGCTTGAGGTAGTGAGTCCAGATCGATTCGTAAATCAGTCCGGAAAAACCCGAAACAGCGAAGATCCAATAGAACTTGTGTGCCCCGCGGAAGCGATTCCCGGCGGGCTGCGGCACTGTCGCCGTCTCGCCTCTTGCGCGCGCCTTCAATGCCGACTTGGGTCGGGGACCATTTGCCTCCGACACGGTGCGCCTTGTGGAGGCAGGTTTGCGGCCCATGGGCAATAGGTTACCGGGATTGGAGGATGGCGTCAGGCGATTGAGTCGAATGCGTGCGTTCCATGGCACATCTTACCGACGACGAAACACATGGCCTTCGGCCGGCGACCGTCAGCCGTCGTTCATCGGCTTGAGGAGAAGATGGCATCGGGTGCCTTCAACGCGGAGATGCAATGCCCGGAGTGTCACGCGGCCGACGGGGTTGGCGCACCGAGGGATCGGTGATCGTGCTGCATTGACAGCGCGCCTGCGCAACGGATCCGACGCCGTGGTGGCAGCGAACCACGAAGGTGCCTGCCAGGTCAAAGGTGAAGGCTTTCGCAGCCCGCTGGAAGCAGCGCCGTACTGGCCGGTGCCGATACGGGCGCGGCCTGTTGCCGGATAGAACCGATAGACGGAGGTGGGATCCGTTGACCCGCCGCCGCATGACGCTATCGACACCGGGATTGGGAGTACCAACGTCAAGATTATGGTCTTGCATATTTCTGTCCTCCAGATTTGGGCCCGCGCCGTCGCCGCTCCAGCCTGCGTATCCCGGGGTGCCGTGGGAAGTTTCGGCCGGAGTGAGGGGCCGCCCGGAACACCCGCTAGGGCCGTACCGTTTTCGCGGGATGGCCGACATAGATTCACCCCTAGGCAAATCTCCATTTGTAATGTTATAAGGAGGTGGTTACACAAGCTGCAACGCGCCTTTGCCCCCTCGAGCGCGGACTCTTGATTTGCTTCTTGATGAGGTGTTCAGGACGTGAGCAATAGCGAGATACCCAAGCCATTCAACCTGCTGAGGTGGTTTTCGCTCGCCAGTCTGGCGGCGGTGCTGCCGGTGGCCGGCATGACGGGTGCGCTGCTCTCCCACTTCGTCAACGAAGAGGCCTTGCAGCGGGACTCCTCTCTCACGGCCCAGTTCATCCAGAACTGCGTGGCGATCGAGGGCGATCACATCGGACTGGGTCCGACCCTCACGCTCCCGGAGCTGATGAATCCACGAGTCGATCCGAGTGCCGCCGGCGTTTCCATCCAGGCGATCGAAACCGCCCGCGCGAATGTGCTGGAGCACCTTTCAACGCTGCCGGATGTCTTGCTGGCCAGCCTGTTCACCCGCGACGGACGAATCATCTGGTCGACCAACAAGAGCCTGGTCGGCACGGTTTCGGACGACAACGATGAACTGCAGGAAGCTTTCAAAACCCGCAGGCAGATTGCCACGCACTATTCGAGTTCCGAGGCCGAAAAGGACGAACAGAAGTTTGTCGTGAAGCCGAAGGAATTCTTCATCGAGAACTACATTCCGCTGTTTGACTCGAAGGGTGACGTCGTGCTGGTGGCTGAGGTCTACAAGGAGCCGCGGTTCCTCACCGCGACCATCGAGAGGGGGCGGCTGCTGGTCTGGGGAACCACCTTGGGCGGCGTCGTACTGATCTACCTGGGCCTGTTCAGCATCATCCGGCGCGGCTCGAAGCTCCTCGAACGGCAGCAAAAGCAACTGGCCGAAACGGATTCGCTGGTGTACGTCGGCGAGATGGCGACGGCCCTCGCCCACAGCCTGCGAAGTCCCCTCGCAAGTGTCCGCTCCAGCGCTGAACTGGCATTGCTGACGGACGATCTACCGGTGCGCAAGAATGCACAGGACATCATCACCCAGGTGGACTTCCTGTCGAAATGGGTGCGCGAACTGCTGCTGTACTCCCGACCACTCAACGCCGAACCCGAGCCCGTCGACCTGGTGGCAATTCTCGACAATGTGCTCGACTCGTTCACCGCGACCTGCGCCAAAGCGGGCGTGCAAGTGCAGTGGAGCCGCGACGAAACCTGCCGGCCGATGATCGAAGGCAATACCCACCTGATGAGGCAGGCCCTGCACAGTGTTGTTTCCAACGCCATCGAGGCCATGCCGGGCGGTGGGAAACTGCGCATCGACTTGCGCCTGGTCGGCGACCGCCGCGAGGTTGAACTCACCGTCACGGACACCGGGGTCGGCATGTCGGCGCAACTGCTCGCCATGGCGTTCAAACCCTTCCACACGACCAAGCGCCACGGGCTCGGCGTGGGTCTGCCAATGCTCAAGCGGGTGATGGAGCGGTTTGGCGGCGCGGTCGCGCTTTCCAGCGGCGAAAACGCGGGCACGCAAGTGCGGCTTCAATTCAGGATGACTTAGGCGGAGGGCTCATGCACGGCACAGTTCTGGTGGTTGAGGACGACGAAATCCTGGCGGAGAACGTCGCTACCTACCTGGTCCGCAGTGGCTGGGAGGTCGAGGTCAGCGGCTCGGCCGAGGACGCGCTGAAGCGGTTTGAAACCCTGCACCCGGACGCTGTGGTGACGGACCAGACCCTGCCGCGCATGTGCGGGATCGAATTGATGCAGAAGCTGCGCGAGACCGACCCCGTGGTCAAATGCATCGTCATGACCGGCGACGACAGCGCCCAGACCGCGGTGCGGGCCATGAAGGCCGGCGCCTT
>JAANCK010672762.1_pt1 | contig 10911 bp, 7 predicted proteins | sample 7277841 | NCBI WGS metagenome assembly JAANCK01 (sample SAMN14222788, study PRJNA588281) | permafrost metagenome | isolation source: Arctic cryosol methane SIP | place: Canada:Nunavut | collected 2015-07 | reverse complement strand
GCACCAGGCCGCCGGCGTTGTTGATCAGCACGTCGATCTGGCCGAAGTCCTGCAGCACCTGGGCGACAGCCTGCCGGATGGCCGAGCTGTCGCGGACGTCGGCCCTGACCAATCGTGCCTGGCCGCCGGCGGCCTCGATGTCGGTTGCGACCTGCTCGGCGGGGTCCTGCGACTGGTTGTAGTGAACGGCGACCTTCATGCCCTGGGCACCGAAGGCGCGGGCCACTGCCGCGCCGATGCCGGTGCTGGCGCCCGTGACCAGCGCGACTTTGCCGTGCAAGTCGGGCACGGCCAGGGCGGACAGGGAGGACGAAAGAGCCATGAGGAACTCCTGTGGCGAAGCGGTTGCGGCGCGGCGTGAACCGCCGGGCCGCGACAAAGACGATGCAAGATCCGAGAGGTTAAGGCAAAGCCGGCTCGTCGGGATCCGGGCCAATCGATGGTCGCGCCGGCGCCGCCGAACCGGCCCAGGCCCTCCATGAATCAGCCGGAGGTGGCGAAGAGGAGGGCGACGTCGGGCACTCGGGCCGGCGGCAGGATGACCACGTTGACATTGGCTGGCCTCCGGGCTCCTTGAGGCTGTCTTGTTCATGGGTGTGCTTCTCGTCCTGTCGACCAGCCTAGCTGCGGCCGTCGACGCGGGCCAGAGCGTTTTCCCGTCCGATCCGCGCCGACCCGCATCGTCGGACGCTCGTACCAGCAGTTAACATAGAGACGCTGCAATGAACCAACCGCCGCGCAAAAAACCCGAGGAACTCCGCTCGCACCGCTGGTACGGCGTGAAGGACATGCGCTCGTTCGGCCACCGCTCGCGTACGGCACAGATGGGTTTCCACCGCAGCGACTATGCCGGCAAACCGGTGATCGCGATCATCAATACCTGGAGCGACATCAATCCCTGCCACACCCACTTCAAGCAGCGGGTGGAAGAAGTGAAGCGTGGCATCTGGCAGGCCGGCGGGTTTCCGGTGGAAATGCCGGCGATCTCGCTGTCGGAGCCGTTCCAGAAGCCGACCACCATGCTGTACCGCAACCTGCTGGCGATGGAATGCGAGGAACTCCTGCGCTCCTACCCGGCCGACGGGTGCGTGCTGATGGGCGGCTGCGACAAGACCACGCCGGCCCTGGTGATGGGCGCGATCTCGATGGACCTGCCGGCCATCTTCCTGCCGGCCGGGCCGATGCTGCGCGGCGACTACAAGGGCCAGTTCCTCGGCTCCGGCTCGGACACCTGGAAGTACTGGGCCGAGCTGCGGGCCGGCAACATCGACGAGCAGGACTGGCAGGAGGTGGAGAACGGCATCGCCCGCTCGCCCGGCCACTGCATGACCATGGGCACGGCCAGCACCATGACCAGCGCCACCGAAGTGCTGGGGCTGACCCTGCCGGGCGCGGCCTCGATTCCAGCGCCCGATTCGCGCCACGCGCAAATGGCCACGCTGACCGGCAAGCGGATCGTCGACATGGTGTGGGAGGACCTGAAGCCCTCCGACATCCTGACGCCGGCTTCGTTCGACAACGCGGTGACGGCAGTGTTGGGGCTGGGCGGTTCCACCAATGCCATCGTCCACCTGATCGCGATGGCGCGGCGCGCCGGCATCGCCCTGGACATCCACCGCTTCGATGCGCTGGCGCGCAAGACGCCGGTGCTCGCCAACTTGAGGCCGAGCGGCAAGTACCTGATGGAAGACTTCTTCTACGCCGGCGGCTTGCGCGCCTTCCTGGGGCAACTCGGCGACCTGCTCGATCTCTCGCAGCGGACCTGCAACGGTCAGACCCTGGGGGAGGGCATCGCCAATGCCAAGGTCTACAACGACGACGTGATCCGGCCGCGAACCAATCCGCTGGTGGCCAACTCGGGCCTGGCGGTGCTGACCGGCAACCTGGCGCCCGGCGGCGCGATCATCAAGCCGGCGGCGATGGAGCCGCGATTGCGCAAGCACCGCGGTCCGGCCGTGGTGTTCAAGGACTACAACGAGATGGCGGCCCGCATCGACGACCCGGCGCTGGCGGTGACGAAAGACAGCGTGATCGTGCTGCAAAGCGCCGGGCCGCAGGGCGCGCCCGGCATGCCGGAGTGGGGCCAGTTGCCGATTCCGCAGAAACTTTTGAAGCAGGGCGTGCGCGACATGGTGCGCGTCAGCGACGCGCGGATGAGCGGCACCAGCTACGGCGCCTGCGTGCTGCACGTGACGCCCGAGTCGCACGTGGGCGGCCCGCTGGCGCTGGTGCGCGAGGGCGACCTGATCGAGCTCGATGTCGACGCCCGCAGCATCAACCTGCTGGTGGCCGGCGACGAACTGGCAAGGCGCAAAGCGGCCTGGCGGGAGCCGGCGCCCAAGTTCACGCGCGGCTACGGCCTGCTTTATCTCAAGCACATCCAGCAGGCCGACACCGGCTGCGACTTCGATTTCCTGGAAACCGGGAAGTCGAGCGTCGCCGCCGGCGGCGAACCCGAGATCCATTGACCGGCCGGATGCCCCTTCAGGGGACGTGGCAACCCGCGCCGGCCATTGAGCGCGGTTTTCGTCCAACGCGCAACACATCGGCGAAGAAAATTCGCCGTCTGTCCACCAGCGTATTCCCTAGAAACTTCTAGAGTGACTTCTCATCCATCATGGGCCTACACTGAACCCAGAAGTCGACCTACAACTTGTGACGTTTCACACAAGCATTCGGTGCGGTAAAGTGGGAAACGAGAGGTCGATCGCTGAGGTCCTCTGTATGCCACCTTATGGAAGGAGGTTCCATGGATGTAGTCCGAAATTTCCTGGCGCGTTACGAACAGACACGCGAGGAAGAGTTATCGCTCGAGGAATACCTCGATCTTTGCAAGCGCGACCCGATCGCCTACGCTACCGCCGCCGAGCGCATGCTCAAGGCGATCGGCGAACCCGAGGTGGTCGACACCCGGCACGACCAGCGCCTGTCGCGCATCTTCGGCAACAAGATGGTGCGGATCTACCCCGCGTTCAAGGATTTTTACGGGCTGGAAGAGCCGATCGAACAGGTGGTCGCCTGCTTTCGCCACGCGGCCCAGGGCCTGGAAGAGAAAAAGCAGATCCTGTACCTGCTGGGGCCGGTGGGCGGCGGCAAGTCATCCATTGCCGAGCGCCTGAAAGCTCTGATGGAGCAGGTGCCGTTCTACGCCCTCAAGGGGTCGCCGGTGAACGAGTCGCCGCTCGGTCTGTTCAACAATGCCGAGGACGCGCCGTTGCTGCAGCAGCAGTACGGCATCGCGCCGCGCTACCTGCAGCGCATCATGTCGCCCTGGGCCGTGAAGCGGCTGGAGGAATTCGGCGGCGACATCCGCAAGTTTCGGGTCGTCAAGCGTTTCCCGTCCATTCTGCGGCAGTGCGGGATCGCCAAGACCGAGCCGGGTGACGAAAACAACCAGGACATTTCCTCGCTGGTCGGCAAGATCGACATCCGCAAGCTCGAGACCTTCGCCCAGGACGACCCGGACGCCTACAGCTACTCCGGCGGCCTGTGCCTGGCCAACCAGGGGCTGCTGGAATTCGTCGAAATGTTCAAGGCGCCGATCAAGGTGCTGCACCCGCTGTTGACGGCCACCCAGGAAGGCAACTTCAAGGGCACCGAAGGCTTCGGCGCGATCCCGTTCGACGGCATCGTGATGGCCCACTCGAACGAGAGCGAGTGGAAGGCGTTCAAGAACAACAAGAACAACGAGGCTTTCCTGGACCGGATCTACATCGTCAAGGTGCCGTACTGCCTGCGCGTGACCGAAGAGGTGAAGATCTACGAGAAGCTCATCCGCAACTCGTCGCTCAAGGACGCGATTTGCGCGCCCGGCACGCTCAAGATGATGGCCCAGTTCTCGGTGCTGACCCGGCTGAAGGAGCCCGAGAATTCGAGCATCTTCAGCAAGATGCAGATCTACGACGGCGAGAACCTGAAGGACACCGACCCCAAGGCCAAGAGCTACCAGGAGTACCGCGATTACGCGGGGGTGGACGAGGGCATGACCGGCGTGTCGACGCGCTTCGCGTTCAAGATCATCTCGAAGGTGTTCAATTTCGACTCGACCGAGATCGCAGCCAACCCCGTGCACCTGATGTACGTGCTGGAGCAGCAGATCGAGCGTGAGCAGTTCGCCCCCGAGATCGAGCAGAAATACCTGGCCTACATCAAGGAGCACCTGTCGGCGCGCTACGCGGAGTTCATCGGCAAGGAGATCCAGACCGCTTACCTGGAGTCCTACTCCGAGTATGGCCAGAACATCTTCGACCGCTATGTGACCTACGCCGATTTCTGGATCCAGGACCAGGAATTCCGCGACACCGATACCGGCGAGATCTTCGACCGCTCGGCGCTCAATGCCGAGCTGGAAAAGATCGAGAAGCCGGCCGGCCTGTCCAATCCCAAGGACTTCCGCAACGAGATCGTCAATTTCGTTCTGCGGGCCCGGGCCAGCAACGCCGGCAAGAACCCGGTGTGGACCAGCTACGAGAAGCTGCGCACGGTGATCGAGAAGAAGATGTTCTCCAACACAGAGGACCTCCTTCCCGTGATCTCGTTCAATGCAAAGGCGAGCGTCGACGAGCAGAAGAAGCACGAAGACTTCGTCAACCGCATGGTCGAGAAGGGCTACACGCACCGGCAGGTCCGCCTGCTGTGCGAGTGGTACCTGCGCGTTCGCAAGAGTTCCTGAAGAGTGGCCCACCCCGAAGTGCCTTGCGCGCCTCCCCTCAAGGGGGCGAGACCCGCGGCTCCAGACCGACCCGCGTCGGTCTGGACGGGTCGAGCGGTGGCTGACTCCGGCAGCCACGCGCCCTGCAAGGCCCACCAGCGGCCCGGCAAAGCCGGTTCCGCGGTGGCCGCGCGAATATAGGAATCCAGGGCCGTGACTTCTTCCAATATCAAGCCGGAACGGACCATGCTGCACCAGGTCATCGACCGCCGGTTATCGGGGAAGAACAAGTCCATCGGCAACCGGGAGCGGTTCCTGCGCCGCTACCGCGACCAGATCCGCGAAGCGGTGCGCGAGGCGGTGGGCGACCGCAGCATCCGCGACATCGAGGAGGGCACCGACATTTCGCTGCCCAAGCGCGACGTCTCGGAACCGGTGTTCAGCCACGGCCCCGGTGGCTCCCGCGAGATGGTTCATCCGGGCAACCAGGAATACGTGCGCGGCGACAAGATTGCGCGGCCCGAGGGCGGCGGTGGCGGCGGCAACGGCAGCGGGGCCTCGCCCGACGGCACCGGCGAGGACGAGTTCGTCTTCCGCATCACGCGCGAAGAGTTCATGAACTACTTCTTCGACGACCTCGCGCTGCCGCGGCTGATCCGCACCCAGTTGCTTGCGGATGCGCCGGAATGGAAGACCCGACGCGCCGGATTCGTCTCTCAGGGCAACCCGACCAGCCTGCACGTGGTGCGCTCGATGCGGGTGGCCCTGGGCCGGCGCATCGCCATGGGCGGCGACGCCCGCGTCGAGTTGCGCGAGCTCGAGGAGCACCTGAAGCTGCTGGAGAAGCACGACCACACGCCACCCGCCGAGATCGCGGCGCTGAAGGCCGAGATCGAGGTGTTGCGGGCGCGCCTCAAGCGCGTGCCGTTCCTCGATCCGTTCGACCTGCGCTACCGCAACCGGGTGCGCGAGCCGCTGCCCACCAGCAAGGCGGCGATGTTCTGCCTGATGGACGTGTCCGGCTCCATGGATGAGGGGCGCAAGGACCTGGCCAAGCGTTTCTTCATCCTGCTCTATCTGTTCCTGACCCGCCACTACCAGCAGACCGACGTCATCTTCATCCGCCACCACACCCAGGCGGCCGAGGTGACCGAGGACGAGTTCTTCCACGCGACCGAAAGCGGCGGCACGGTGGTGTCCAGCGCGCTGACGCTGATGCACGAGATCATCCGCGACCGCTACTTGGGGCAAGACTGGAACATCTACGGCGCGCAGGCGTCGGACGGCGACAACTGGCAGCAGGATTCGTCCAAGTGCCGCGAGTTGCTGGACGGCAAGCTGTTGCCGCTGTGCCGCTATTTCGCCTACGTGCAGGTGGCCGACGAAGACCAGAATCTTTGGGAAGAGTACACCCGGGTGCGCGACGCCAACCCGCACTTTGCGATGCAGAAGATCGTCACGCCGGCGCAGATCTTTCCGGTGTTCCGCGACCTGTTCAAGAAGAGTGTGAATCCAGCATGAACATCGCGGACGACAAACCGGTGGCGAGCAAGCGGCTGCCCAGCCCGTCGGACTGGACTTTCGACCTGATCGATCTCTATTTCGAGGAGATCAAGCGCACCGCGCAGCGGTTCGGGCTGGACACCTATCCGGTTCAGCTCGAGCTAATCTCGGCCGAGCAGATGCTGGACGCCTATGCCTCCGTCGGCATGCCGGTGAACTACCGGCACTGGTCCTTCGGCAAGCAGTTCATCGCCAGCGAGAAGAACTACCGGCGCGGCCACATGGGCCTGGCCTACGAGATCGTCATCAACTCCGATCCCTGCATCGCCTACCTGATGGAAGAGAACACCATGCCGATGCAGGCGCTGGTGATGGCGCATGCCTGCTTCGGCCACAACTCGTTCTTCAAGGGCAACTACCTGTTCCGGATGTGGACCGATGCCAGCTCGATCGTCGATTACCTGGTCTATGCCAAGGATTACATCGGCGAGTGCGAGGAGCGGCACGGCGTGGATGCAGTCGAGGAGGTGCTCGACTGCTGCCACGCGCTCATGCATTACGGGGTCGACCGCTACCGGCGGCCGCAGAAGATCTCGATGGTCGAAGAGGAAATCCGCCGCAAGGACCGCGAAGCCTATCTCCAGCAGCAGGTCAACGACATGTGGCGCACGCTGCCCCGCAGCGCGGGCAAGCAGTCCAAGAAGGAGCACCGGCGCTTTCCCGAGGAGCCGCAGGAAAACATCCTGTACTTCATCGAGAAGAACGCGCCGCTGCTGGAGCCCTGGCAGCGCGAGATCGTGCGCATCGTGCGCAAGATCGCCCAGTACTTCTATCCGCAGCGCCAGACCCAGGTCATGAACGAGGGCTGGGCCACGTTCTGGCATTACACGCTGCTCAATGACATGTACGACCAGGGCCTGCTCTCGGACGGTTTCATGATCGAGTGCCTCAGCTCCCACACCAATGTGGTGTTCCAGCCGCCGGTGACGCACCCGGGCTACAGCGGGATCAACCCCTATGCGCTGGGTTTTGGCATGTTCAGCGATCTGCGCCGCATGTGCGAGCACCCGACCGAAGAAGACCGCCAGTGGTTCCCGGATATAGCGGGCTCGGATTGGCACAAGACGCTGGACTACGCGATGCGGCACTTCAAGGACGAGAGCTTCATCGGCCAGTACCTGTCGCCACACCTGATGCGCGAGTTGCGGCTGTTCGCGGTGGTCGACGATTCGACCCGCAAGGAACTCGAAGTGTCGGCCATCCACGACGACGCAGGCTATCGCCGGGTGCGCGAATCGCTGTCGCGCCAGCACGACATCAACTGGCGCGAGCCCAACATCCAGGTCTGGAACGTCAACCTGCGCGGCGACCGTTCGCTCACGTTGCGCCACACCCGCCACAACGATCGGCCCCTGGACAACGGCGCTGAGGAAGTGGTGAAGCACGTCGCCCGGCTGTGGGGCTTCCGGGTCCGGCTGGAAAGCGTGGACAACCACGACCGGGTGCTGCAGCATTGGGAAGTGACGCCGCCGCCGGCACATCACTGAGTCGGCCTCGCCGCGCCACCGCGCCGCCGCGCGCCTGTGGGCGGCACCCTCTGCTGCTGTCGGTGGCAGGCTAGACTGGTGCTCCTTACCCCAAGGAGATCGCCATGTTCCCGTCCACCCTCATGCAGGGCCAGCGCATTCTCGTGACCGGCGGCGGCACCGGCCTGGGCCGGGCCATGGCGAGCCAATTCCTGTCGCTGGGCGCGGACATCGCCATCTGCGGCCGGCGCCAGGCGGTCTGCGACGAAACGGCCGCGGCCTGGCGCCAGCAGTTCCCGACGCGCCGCATCGACACTTTCGGGGTCGACATCCGGGTGGCCCAGAGCGTCGAGGAGATGGTGGAGGCCTTGTGGGAATCCGGCGGGCTCACGGGGCTGGTCAACAACGCTGCCGGCAATTTCATCTCGCCGACCGAGAGCCTTTCGCCGCGCGGCTTCGATGCGATCGCCAACATCGTCTTCCACGGCACCTTCTACGTGACCCAGGCGGTGGGCAAGCGCTGGGTGCGCGAGGCCACGGCGGGTCAATGGAAATCCGGCCAGCCGTATCGCAACGTGATGAGCATCATCACCACCTGGGTCGACAACGGCAGCCCCTACGTGGTGCCTTCGGCCATGAGCAAGGCCGGCATCGACGTCATGACCAAGTCGCTCGCCGTGGAGTGGGCGCGGTTCGGCGTGCGGCTCAACGCGGTGGGCCCCGGCGAGATTCCCACCGAAGGCATGAGCAAGCGGCTCAATCCGGGCGAGGAACCCGGCGCGCGCAGCAAGGCCAACAACCCGATGGGCCGCGAGGGCCAGATGAGCGAGTTGCAGCACCTGGCCGCTTTCCTGATGGCGCCGGGGATGTGCGACTGGCTCACGGGCCAGAGCATCATGATGGACGGCGGCAATTCACTGGCGAACGGCGGCAATTTCTACGAATTGCGGCAGTGGAGCGACGGCGACTGGCAATCGGCGCGCGAGCGCATCGAGGCCCAGAACGCCAAGGACCGGGCGCAGCGCTGAGCGGGCCTCAGCCGACCAGCTTTGGCAACCAGGTGGCGATCGGCGGAAACCAGAACACCGCCGCCAGCAGGATCAGGCTCATGAAGAGATAGGGGATCACGGCCCGGAAGATGTGCGCCATCGTCACCTCGACCGGGGCCACGCCGCGCATCGTCATCAGCAAGAGGCCGTGCGGGGGCAGCAGCAGGCCGAGCTGCATGCAGATCAGGAACATCACGCCGAACCAGATCGGGTCGATGCCCAGGGTCTGCACGATGGGCATGAAGATCGGCAGCGTGATCATCATCATGCTGACCTGGTCGACGAACACGCCCAGGAAGATCAGCATGAGCATCATCCCGGTGACCACCATCGGCGTCGACAGACCCTGGCCGGTGATCAGCTGGACGAGGCCGTTGCTGGCGCCGGAGAAGGACAGGATCTGGGCGAACGCGGTGGCGCCCAGGATGATGAACAGGATCATCCCGGAGACGCCGGCGGTGCCCTGCAGCGCCTTGACCAGCGCCTGGCGCGTGAGGACCCCGTACAACGCAGCCAGCACCATGGTGGCGAAGGCGCCGAGCGCTGCGCATTCCGTCGGCGTGGCCCAGCCATCGGCCAGCGCGCCGACCACGATGCCGAAGATCGACAGCGTGGGCAGTACATAGGCGAAGAACGGCTGCCAGCGCGAGAACCCGCGATGGCCGCTGCCGGTGTCGTCCGCCGGCGCCAGCTTGGGATTGATGCGCACACTGATGACGATCCAGATCACGAAGGCGATCGACAGCAGCACCCCGGGCAGCACGCCGCCGACCAGCAATTTGGAGATCGAGATGCCCGACAGCGATCCGAGCAGCACCGTCAGTGCCGACGGTGGAATCAGCATGTCCACGGCGCCAATGGCCATGATGGGACCGGTCGCCAGCACCGGGTGGTACCCGCGGGCCAGCATCACCGGCAGCATCAGCGAACCCAGCATGGCAGTGGTGGCGATGGTGGAACCCGAGATCGCCGAGAACACGGTTCCCGCCACGACGGCCACCACGGCCAGCCGGCCGGGCACCCGGCGGATCAGTCGCTCGATCCCCTCGATCACCTTGAGCGCCAGTCCGGTGTGGAACAGCACTTCGCCCATCAGCACGAACAGCGGGATCGGCGTGAGCGAGAACGCCGTGATCGAGCTGACGCTGCTGCGCGCCAGCTGGCCCAGGCCGGGCTCGCCGCCCATGTAGAGCCAGGCACCGACGATGTTGATGGTGATGAAGGTCAGCGCCACCGGCATGCCGATGAACAGCAGCACCGTGGAGCCGCCCAGCATCAACCAGGCCGCGATGGCCCAGTCGCTCACTGGGTAACCTCCGCCCTGCGGGCTGCGGTGCTATGAGCCTGCGGAACGGCCGAGCGGCTCATGCCGCGCTCACGGCGTCGCGGCGTGGGCCGCGTTCACCTTCGGCCAGCCGGATCATCCGAAAGACCATTTCGATGGATAGCAGCACGAACGCCACCGGCAGCGGCGCCAATGCCCACCATTCCGGGGTGACCAGGGTCTTGATGTTCACCGCGCCCGAGGCGTAGCTGGACCATGCGGCCTGCGCCGCGTACCAGGAAATCACGCAACAGCAGGCCAGGCCCAGCACGTCGGCGATCCACTCGAAGTACCAGGCCAGCCGGCGCGGCAGGGCCTGCAGCAGGATGTCGACGCGGATATGCTGGCCCTGGCGCAACAGCCAGGGCGCCACGCACAGGGTCAGCAGGTAGAGCATCAGCTCGGAGATCTCGTTGCTCCACGCCAGGCCCTGCGGCCAGCCGCGCAGCGCGAAATTGCGCAAGGCCACGTCGGCGACGATGATCACCATCATCGCGAACAGGATGGCGCAGCCCAGCAGCGCCAGGCCGGCCAGCAGCCGTCCGTACTGCCGGGAAAACCGGGCTATCACTTGGAGAACAGGGGCTTGAAGCGCGCGGCGATCTCGGGGCTCTGCTTCATCGCGCTGGCCCAGGCCACTTCATAGGCCTTGGCGCGGAAGGCCTTCGCAGTGGCGGCATCGAACTGGATGGTCTCGATGCCGGCCTTGGCCTGCCGCGCCACCTCGTCGGTGGTGTATTGGGCCCAGAAGGTGTTCTGGGCTTCCAGCGCCAGCAACTGCTTTTGCAGGTAGTTGCGCTGGGCGTCGGTCAGCTTCCGGTAGGCCGGCAGGTTCATCGTCAGCGACACCTCGGCGTC
>JAANCK010923883.1_pt1 | contig 10912 bp, 11 predicted proteins | sample 7277841 | NCBI WGS metagenome assembly JAANCK01 (sample SAMN14222788, study PRJNA588281) | permafrost metagenome | isolation source: Arctic cryosol methane SIP | place: Canada:Nunavut | collected 2015-07 | reverse complement strand
TCACATGGCTGTAGCCGCCCAGCATCATTTGCGTGCGGAAGGCCGCCTCGTCGAGAGTGTCTTTTTGCTTGAGGAAAAACGTGTGGGCAGCCAGAAACGCCGGCGGCGCCAGGCGATACAGCGCAGTGGACAGCGCGACCACGGCGATGTCGAACTCGCCGCGCGAAATCTGGTACAGCGTCGCCAGCCGCTCCGAAATCAAATCGGGGTGGGGCGAAAAGCTGTCGTAGGGCAGGGTTTCCCAGTCGGGAAACGCGCAGATCCGCAATTCCGGGTCAAACCAGCGCAATTCCTCGGTCAGGCGATGGGCGTCCCAAGCGCTGGCGCACACCACCACCAGCGGCGCGGCCTGGCGCGCCATTTCGGCCAGATACAGCGCGTCGGCGGCGCCGGCGAGTCCGGACTGACCGTGTGAATTGGGAGTGGGAGTGAAGAACGCCATGCAAATACCAAGATTATAGGGGAATCGTCGGCATTCGAAGCCGAAGGCGGGGCAGGTATAATGCCCGCCTTCCCTTGTTTGTGTGACACCCCATGAGCCTTAACAAAGTCAGCTCCGGCCGCAATCTGCCCGACGATTTCAACGTCATCATCGAAATCCCCGCCCACGGCGAACCCATCAAATACGAAGTGGACAAGGAGTCCGGCGCAATGTTCGTCGACCGCTTCATGTCCACCGCCATGCATTACCCCTGCAATTACGGCTATATCCCGCACACCCTGTCCGAAGACGGCGACCCGGTCGACGTACTGGTGGTTACGCCGATCCCGCTGATCACCGGCGTGGTGGTGCGCTGCCGTCCCATCGGCATGCTGAAGATGACGGATGAAGCAGGCGTGGACGCCAAACTGCTGGCTGTTCCAGTCGACAAGCTGTGCAGCCTTTATACCAACGTGAACAAGCCCGAAGATGTGCAGCCCTGGTTGCTGGAACAGATTTCCCATTTCTTCGAGCACTACAAGGACCTGGAAAAGGGCAAGTGGGTCAAGGTCGAAGGCTGGGTTGGGGTGGATGATGCCCGCGCCGAGATTCTGGCCGGCGTGGAACGCTACCGCAACACCAGCGACAAACCTGCGTTCTAAGCATGAAAGTCTGCATCCTCTCCGACTCCCACGACAATCGCCGCTTGTTGGGCGCTGCGGTTGAACATGCCAAGGCGAATGGGGCGGAGGCGGTGCTGCATTGCGGCGATGTGGTCGCGCCGACCACCTTGCGGGTGCTGCAAAAATACGAGTTGCCCGTGCATGTCATCCACGGCAACAACACGGGCGACCTGTTCAACATGAGCCGGCTGGCGGCCGAACCCAATAGCGTGATCCGCTATCACGGCCAGGATGCCGCTTTCACGCTGGCAGACCGCCATGTGTTCCTGGTGCATTACCCACATTACGCGCAGGCGCTTGCCTGTACCGGCGACTACGACCTGGTGTGTTGCGGTCATGACCACCAGTCCAGCATCTCGCAAGTCGCCACCGTCAAAGGTGGGCAAACCTGGCTGATCAATCCCGGCACCGTTGGGGGCGTTGGCGCGCCGCCCACTTACATCATGGCGGACCTCGCGACCATGCAGTTCGACATCATCACGATTGAAGCTGCACCGGCTTCGATTCTGCCGCCGGTAACTCCGCACGTCTGATGTTGAAGTTACACTTGCCGGCCAGTACGCTGACACGCATTTCCCCTTATTCCCGCATAGAAAACTTCGATTGAAATTGCACGCTGCTCCATGATGGCGAGAGCCGGCTTCGGAGTACCATTTCGAAGATTAAATTCGGGCTTGAAATCCGGCTATCTGGGGCGACGCAAAGCCTTGAGTCTCAGGTAATCCAAAATGGCTTTGTATCCATCGGATGGAGAAAAAAATGACGGACATCGTTGCGACCAACGAGACCATACTCGTGGTGGGCGGCGGCATTTCCGGCATGACCGCTGCACTTGAAGCGGCCGAAACCGGCAAGAATGTCGTCCTGGTTGAAAAAAATCCCGCGCTGGGTGGCCGTACCTCCCAGTTATACCGCTACTTTCCCAAGCTGTGTCACCCCACCTGCGGACTTGAAATCAACCTGCGCCGCCTCAAGGGCAATCCGCGCGTGCGCGTGCTGACGCTGGCTGAAGTCTCAGGTATCGAAGGCAGTACGGGCAATTACACCGCCACCATCAAGGTCAAACCGCGCTATGTGAATGAAAACTGCACCACCTGCGGCGATTGCGGCAAGGCGGTCGAGACCATGGTGGACGACCCGTTCAACTACAACATGGGCCAGCACAAGGCCGCTTACCTGCCCAATGCAATGGCGTATCCGCAGCGCTTTGTGCTCGACCCGGCGATCATCGGCACCGCCGATGCCGACAAGGCAAAGGCTGCGTGCAAGTACGGCGCGATCGACCTCGATATGCAAGAGGAAGTGATCCAGGTCAAGGCGGGCGCCGTGATTTGGGCAACCGGCTGGAAACCTTACGACGCGGCGAAGATTCAGCCCTACGGCTATGGCCGCTTCAAGAACGTTATCACCAGCGTTGAGTTCGAGCGCCTGGCCGATATCCACGGCCCCACCGGCGGCAAAATCCTGCGCCCCGGCGACGGCAAGGAAGCGAAGAACATCGCCTTCATCCAGTGCGCTGGTTCGCGCGACGAAAACCATTTGCGCCATTGCTCGCGGATCTGCTGCATGGCGTCGCTGAAGCAGACGCATTACGTGCGTGAAAAATACCCGGAAGACGGCAAGTCGACCATCTACTACATCGACATCCGCGCCATCGACCGTTTTGAAGATTTTTATCAGAAGGTGCAGGCGGATACCTCGGTGAGCTTCATCAAGTCCAAGGTGGCCAAGGTGACCGAAGACGCACAGGGCAACCCGGTGTGTCATGGCGTGGATACCGAAGGCTACAAACGCTACACCACCCAGCATGATCTCGTGGTTCTGGCCGTGGGCATGGAGCCATCGGTCAATGGCATCAATATTCCTGGCCATATCGTTGCCGATTCGAGCGGCTTCATCGAAGCCGATCCGGCTAACGGTGCTGTGTTTGGCGCGGGTTGCGCAACCAATGCGCTGGATGTGAACCGTGCAGTGCAATCAGCCACTGCGGCGGCATTGAGAGCCATCCAGGTCGTGAACAAAGTAGCAAAGGCGGAGGCTTAACATGGCAGACATCAAAGTTGCAGCGTATATCTGCAAGGGCTGCGGTCTGGGCGAGCGTCTGGATACGGACGCACTGGTCAAGACTGCACAGAAGGACGGCAAGGTGCCGATGACGAAGTCGCACGACTTCCTGTGTAACGCCGACGGCGTGGCGATGATCAAGAACGACATCGCCAACGAGGGCGTCACCCACATCATGATCGGCGCGTGTTCGCGCCGGGCCAAAACCGAGGCATTTTTCTTCCCCGAAAATGCGGTGGCGCGCGCCAACCTGCGCGAAGGCGTGGTGTGGATCCGTCCCGACACGGACGACGCGCGTGAAACCACGCAAGAGATGGCGGAAGACTACATCCGCATGGGTTGCGCTGAAGTCAAGGCGATGACGGCACCCGGCGGAAATCCCAATACCGGCAGCAGCAAGACGCTGCTCGTCGTTGGTGGCGGCGTCACTGGCATGACCACGGCGATCGAAGCGTCCAAAACCGGTTATTCCGTGGTGCTGGTCGAAAAAACCGGTGCGCTCGGCGGCTGGGCAGCCAAACTGTACAAGCGCGTGCCGGTGCATGAGCCCTACAAGTCGCCCGCCGATACCGGCGTGGGCGAATTGGTGTCGCAGGTGCTGGGCGACAGCAATATCAAGGTCTATTTGAACGCAACCATTGCCAAGACCGACGGCGCACCGGGCCGCTTCGTGGTCGAAATCGCCACCGAGTCGGGGGCCACGCACACCGAAGATATCGGTGCGATCGTGCAGGCGTCCGGCTTCACGCTGTATGACATGAACAAGCTGCCGGAACTCGGCGGCGGCAAGTCGGCCAACGTGGTCGATCAGGCCGGACTCGAAGCGCTGGCGCTCGCCGCGACCGATGGCGTGATTCGCCGTCCCAGCGACGGCCAGCCGGTGAAATCGGTGGTGTTCGTACAGTGCGCAGGCCAGCGCGACACGACGGGGCAACACCTGTCGTACTGCTCCGGTTTTTGCTGCAACACCAGCATCAAGCAGGCGATGTATTTCAAGGATGCCAACCCCAGCGTTGACACCACCATCATCTACACCGATCTGCGCACACCGGGCAACGGCGAGGATTTCTATCGCAGCGCGCAGGAAAAAGGCGTGATCTTTACCAAGGGCAAAGTGGCCGCAGTGACGCCCAACGGCGCCACCAGCACGGTGAAATTCCACGACCTGATTCTCGACGACAAAGATGCAGCCATGCTCGATGTCGATCTCGTTGTGCTGGCGACGGGCCAGGTGGCGAACTCGGGCATCAATATCGAAGCGCCGGTTGTCGAAGCAGAAGAGGGGGCGATTGAAGTCAAGCCGATTTCCATCCTCAACCTGACTTACCGTCAAGGCAAGGACGTGCCGCAACTGAAGCAGGGCTTCACCGATTCGCATTTCATCTGTTTCCCGTACGAAACGCGTCGCACCGGCATCTATACTGCCGGTCCGGTGCGCCGTCCGATGGACATTGCGCAGGCGCGTGAAGACGCGACCGGTGCCGCGCTGAAGGCGATCCAGGCGCTGGAGAACGCAGAACTTGGCCGGGCCGCGCACCCGCGTTCGGGCGACTTGTCTTTCCCGAAAGTGCGTCTCGAAGGCTGCACCCAGTGCAAACGCTGCACGGTGGAATGTCCGTTCGGCGCCATCGATGAAGATGAAAAGCGCTTCCCGGTATTCAACGAATCGCGCTGCCGCCGTTGCGGCACCTGCATGGGCGCCTGTCCGGTGCGGGTGATTTCGTTCGAAAACTACTCGGTCAATACCGTCGGCGCGCAGATCAAGGCGGTCGATATTCCCGACGAGTTCTCCGAAAAGCCACGCATCCTGATTCTGGCCTGCGAGAACGATGCCTACCCTGCGCTGGACATGGCGGGCATGAACCGCATCGAATATTCGGCCTATGTGCGTACCATCCCGATCCGTTGCCTGGGTTCGGTCAACACCATCTGGATCACCGATGCGTTGAACGCGGGCTACGATGGCGTGATGCTGATGGGCTGCAAATCGGGCGACGAATACCAGTGCCACTTTGTAAAAGGCTCGGAACTGGGTCGGGTGCGGATGTCCAAGATTGACGACACGCTGAAAACGCTGAATCTGGAATCTGAACGCGTGCGCGATCTCGAAGTGGCGATCACCGACATCGAGCGGCTGCCGGAGATGATCAACAAGTACGCTGCCGAACTGGTGGCGGTTGGCCCCAGCCCGTTCAAAGGCATGTAGGAGCAAGATGAAATGAGCGCAAATACGGCATTGGCGGAGAAATACCGCAACAATTTCCTCAAGGAAATCGAAGAACAGGTCGAGATGGGCGACTGGGTCAAGATGTGCATGCAATGCGGCGTCTGCTCCGGTTCCTGCCCGACCAATTTCCAGAGCGCGTGGGAGCATCCGCCACAGGAACTCTTCATGATGATCCGCGCCGGCAAGCGTGAAGAAGTGCTGACCTCGAGCTCGATGTGGAACTGCACCTCGTGCTACAACTGCATCGTGCGCTGCCCGCGCAAGCTGCCGATCACCCACATCATGCACGGCATCGCCGAATACGCGCACCGCATCGGCCTGGCGCCGAAGATGCAGCCCACGCGTTTCTTCAGCGGCCTGTTCTGGAAAAACTGCACCCATACCGGCCGCGTCAACGAACTCAAATTGTCGATGGGGCTGTACTTCAAGGATGGCTTGGCCGCGGGCATCAAGGAAGGCATGAAAATGAAGAATGTCGCGATCGGCCTGGTGCTGGCCAAGCGGCTCAATCCGTTCGAACTGTTCGGCGGCCACAAGTGCAAAGATCAAAAAGGCATCCAGGCGATGCTGAAAAAAGCCTATGAACTCGAACGCGGGCGTAAAGCCGCCAAGATGGCAGGCTGAGGAGATAACAATGGCCAAACATGAATATGCGTTTTACCCTGGTTGTTCGTCGCAAAAAGGCGCTTCCGCTTCCAACTACCTGACCTCGGTCGAGTCGATGTGCAAGACGCTTGACGTCAAGCTCACCGAAATTCCCGACTGGAACTGCTGCGGCGCATCGATTGGCTATGCCGAAGCGGGCGAACTGCCGCGCCATGTGATGAATGCGCGCAATTTCGCCTTGTCCGAGAAGCACATGCCGGGGCAGGAAATCGTCGCCACCTGTGCTGCCTGCTGGCTCGGCGCGCGCGAGACCCGTGAGCGTCTCAGTCATTCCGACACGCTGATGGCCGACACGCGCGAAGCGCTCAAAGAAGCCGGGCTCACCATCACCGAGATGCCCAACATCCGTCACATGGTCGAAGTGCTGATCGAAGACCTTGGCTTCGACGAGATGAAAAAGCACGTCGTGCGTCCGCTCGAAGGCGTCAAGATCGCGGGCTACGTCGGCTGCCAGACCAACCGCCCGTTCGGCGTCGATGGCGAGTCGTTCGAAAACCCGCAGTACCTCGACAAAATGGTCGAAATGGTCGGCGCGGAGTCGATTCCCGAGTACGAACAGAAAGTCACCTGTTGCGGCGGCGCGCTGGCCTTCTCCGAGCCCGAAAAGGCGCAAGCGCAGATCAGGGACATCGTCGAGTCGGCGTATGACCACGGCGCCGAAATGATCGTTACCCCTTGCCCGCTGTGCCAGGCCAACGTCGAGATCTATCAGGGCCACGTCAACAAGACATACGGCACCAAGTTCAATATCCCGGTGATGTATTACAGCCAGTTGATGGTCGTCGCCTACGGTGGCAGCGCAAAAGACGCGGGGTTGAATGGGCAGGTCATCAAGGCACGCAGGCTGGAAGAAATCGCGGCCAAGCCGGTCAAGCGCTAAACTTTCGGCTGCACGCAAACAGACAGGGGCGTATGCCCCTGTTTTGTTTTTGCAACCCAGCTTTATTTGATAAATGGAAATCCGTATGAAAAAGCCATCCAATCTCACTGAATTGATCGATCTTGTTCACGAGGCGGTATACGAAGTCGACGAGTTGCGCGCCTGCCTCGAACACGATGACGAAGAGGCTGCAACCTACACCCCTTATCTCGACTCGCTCGATGGCATGTTGCGCACCCTGCATGAATCCATGGTGTCGGGCAGCTATCCAGGCGTAGGGCAGGGCGTAGACCTGCCCTACATGGAGTTATTCAAAAAGTATGAACGCAGCATTCCTTTTCGCGAACTGCTGCGCACCATCAATGCGACGCACCGCGAAGGATATGAGCACTAAGAGATGTGCGGTCACTGGACAGGTGCCACTTGTTGCGATGGGGGGCTGCTTGGCGCCGGCGCCGTTACGGTTGGTGTCGGCAGTGCAGACGGAACGAATACGAACTGCCAGTCAGCGTAAGTGACAGCCTCGGCGAACGTCGCATTTTCGGAAGAAAACCCCGCAATTTTAAACGGGTGCCCAGTTGACTGGCTGTGCACGCCGGTGATGCCTTGGCCATCGGGCACGCGGATCAGGGCGAACGCTTCGCCGGTGAACGGATCGCGATACGCGCGCCGCAGATGCCGCACGACATTTGGGCGGCGATGGTCTTCCAGCAGTTCATCGATGCTTTGCGGCAGGCGTGGCTGACCAGGCTCCAGTTCGTAATAGCTGCGGATGGCTTGGCGGTACTGGTCGCCGATAAACAGAAGCTCGGCCTCGCGGGCGCGCTTGACATCTGTGCTCCAGAGTGTGCCCGCCGCGACCAGCCCCATGCCAATCAACGCGATCAACATCAGGACGAAAAGATAGGTGAATCCGGCTTGAGCGGATTTACCAATTTGCATAGGGGCTGCCATCACGCGCGGTGCCTGGCGCACCGCTCTTGATGTCATAGAGCTCGCCGGTTTCACTCTCGCCAGCCTCATTGGCGGACGGCGCAACCGCTTGCCAGGTGTCGCTGCGTTCGGTAATCGGATCGACCGGCAGCGCGCGCAGATAATGTGCGCTCACCAGTTCATCGAGGCTGTTCGGGTAGCGGCCACGGTCGCCGTGGTATTTGTCGATGGCGTCGCGCATTACGGCAAGGTCCTGCTTGAGGATGGTTTCGCGCGAACTGGCCAGATGATTGAAATAACGCGGCAGCGCCAGCGCCAGAAGCAGCGCGATGATGGCCATGACCACCATCAGTTCGACCAGGGTGAATCCCCGCTTGTTCCAATTCAACTTGCCCCGTTTCAACATGTGCTCACCATTCCCGATAGGGCACGCCATCGAGTCCGATGCCGGACGATAGCGAATAGACGTCGAAAACGTCGTCGCCAGCGACTGGAGCATCAGCCGGGCTCGCATAGCTGCGCACCCCCCAGGTTTCGGCGGGGGGAGCCGCCGTGTCCGGGTAAAACGGATCACGCGGCAGGCGGCGCAGGAAATAAAGCTTTTTTCCAGCAGAGATCTGGGTTTGATCGGTCACCCCTTTCCACAAGCTGTCCAGATTGGGGGGATAGCCGCTGCCCCCTTCTACTTTCTGGATGCGGCCTTCCTTGACACTCAGTTTGTACTCGTCCAGCGCGCTGCGAATTTGCCGCAACGCCTCGCGCAGTTCGGTTTCCTTGTGCCGCTGCTGCACCAGTTGAGCGAACGGAACGGCCACACTGGCAAGCAGGGCGAGGATGGCCATGGTGACCATTAACTCGATCAGGCTGAACCCGCCGCCGCGCCGTGGAGACATATCAGTTTCCTGACTGGTCCGGCTGCGGCAGCGAAGGCAGGGGCGGCGAAGGCAGGATCATCGGAATGGGCTCGATCTCCGGATTGGCCGGTGGCTCGATGGGTGCCTCGGGTGGGGCGACCTGAATCGGGGGAAAGTTCCGTTCCGCCATCATCGAGGACGGCGCATCCGTACCGCCGCCGATCGCATTTTCGGTTACGCCCCTGAACTCGCTGATGGCTGGCTGCGGGGCTTGTGCGTTGCGCAAGATGTGGGGCGTGATCAGCAGCACGATCTCGGTCTTGGTGTTTTCATCGCTCTTGCTGGAGAACAGGTGTCCCAAAATCGGCAGACTGGCGAGACCGGGAATGCCGCTCGACGAGCCGCGCTGTTCTTCCGAAATCAGGCCGGCCAGCACCTGGGTTTCGCCATCTTTCAGACGCAATACCGTAGTGGCGTTGCGGGTGCCGATCTGGTAGGTGAGGGAGCCACCGGCGCTACGGACTTCCTTCACGATGTTGGAGACTTCCAGATTGACTTTGATTTGCACATCGTCACGCATCAGCACGCTGGGCTCGACTTCAAGCTTCAGGCCGACATCGAGATAGGAGACCGATTCGCTGACACCGACGTTGGCGGTGGAGGTGGTGGTGATGACCGGCAGTTTGTCGCCGATGAGAATTTTGGCTTTTTCGCGGTTTTTCACCCGGATGCGCGGGTTGGCCAGGATGTTGACGTCACTGTCATCCTGTTGCACGTTTACCGCCGGTGTAGGGCTGATGCCAATGTCCTTGGCGGAAATGTGTTTCAGGTTTTCCAGCGTCAGCGGCGAGGTCAGCGGGTTCGGGTTGAGCAGCGAAAACTGATTGGGGTACTGCACGCCCAGATCGAGCAGGTGCGAGCGTTTGACCTCAAGCACCTCCACATGCAGCATCACTTCCGGCTCGGCCAGGTCCTGCACCGCGATGATTTTTTCCGCCAGATGAATGGCGTCGGGGGTGTCGCGGATGACCAGCTGGTTGAGGCGTTCGTCCACATACATGTCCTTGGACTTGATCAGGACGCGCAACATCGCCATGACGCTTTTCGCATCGGCATTCCCCAGATAAAAGCTCTTGACCATCAACTCCTGGTATTGCTTCTGTTTTTGCGGCGTGTCGGGGTAAATCAGCAGCGTAGTGGGGCTCATCACTTTCCTGGCAAGCTGGCCGGTGGTGAGCAGCATGCTGATCGCATCGGCGATCGTGGTATTGCGCGCAAACAGGGTGGCTTTGGTATCGAGTCGCACGTCCTTGTCGAACACGAAGTTGATGCTGGACTGGCGCGAAATCATGTCGAACACATTACGCAGCGGCGAATCACGGAATTCCAGCGTCACCATTTTGCGTGAGGATGCATTGAGTTCGCGGGGCGCGATTTCGTCCTGCGCGCGTGCCACCTGAACCTTGCGCTGCATATCAATGGCGCCCGCGTAGTTGGGCGATTGCGCCAGTACCTGCCGTGCCTTGTCCGCTGCCAGCGCGAGATTATTTTGGTTCAGTGCAGTCTGGGCCTCTTCCAGCAAACGATGATTGGTAACCTCGCTTTCCATATTCGCCAGCAGCGTTTTCGCGCGCGGGTTTTCCGGATGGATGGTGAGCACTTTCTGCAGCGTCGCCCCGGCCGCGACAAAATTCGCCTGCTCGATTTCCTGCTGTGCCTGAAGCAGCCATTGGCTGGCCAGCTTTTCGCGCTGGGAGTAGTAATACGATTTCAACTCCAGGTTGTTGGGCTCTTCTTTCATTCCGGCTTGCAGGCGGGCAAGCCCGGCTTCGGTCGCGCCGCTACCAATCAGTTCGCGTCCTTCGCTTAGACCCGGGCTGGCGCATCCGGTCAGGCCGGCGGCGCCGAGCAATGCGGCAAGCAGAATAATGATTTTGGCGTGCTGCAATTTAATCTCCCATGCGCAAACTGCGCACTTGATTCAGCGGTAAATAGGTGAAATTCAAATTCGGCCCTGCAACCGGCTCAAGTCGCCAGGTGCCGTCGAGCACCTGACCCACGCGCGCGCTGATGGGCACCGTGCCACGGGTCAGGTAATACGTGGTGGTACTGTCTTCCTGCCAGCGCCCCATATAACTGAAGGGCAAAGCCGGTGCTTGTGGCGGCGGCGGTGGGACGTAGGGT
>JAANCK010736272.1_pt1 | contig 10918 bp, 15 predicted proteins | sample 7277841 | NCBI WGS metagenome assembly JAANCK01 (sample SAMN14222788, study PRJNA588281) | permafrost metagenome | isolation source: Arctic cryosol methane SIP | place: Canada:Nunavut | collected 2015-07 | reverse complement strand
CCGGCGCTGGCCGACCACTCCTGGACGCCCGCGTGGTCGAGCCGGCGGCCGATCGGCGAAAACAGCACGACCGGCGCCGCTGCCGCTTCGCCACGTTGCGCCTGGACGGCAGTCAGGCAGCGCGCCAGCGGTCCGGCCATCATGACCATGCCCGGGCCCCCGCCGAAGGGTCGGTCGTCGACCCGGCGGTAGTTGCCCTCGGCGAAATCCCGCGGGTTCCACAGATGCACGTCGACCAGGCCAGATTCGTAGGCGCGCCGGGTGACGCCGCTGGCCAGGAAAGGCGCGAACAGTGCGGGAAAGAGCGTGATGACGTCGAACCGCATGCCGAGTCAGTAATCGGGCTGCCAGTCGACCGTGATGCGCCGGGCGGCAAGGTCCACGTTGTCGACATGGGCTGACACGAAGGGGATCAGGCGTTCCAGCGTCTTGCCGTGCTCGAAGTATTCGATGACCAGCACGGTCTGCGGCCCGGTGGACAGCAGTTCCCTGACGCTGCCCAGCACCAACCCCTCGCGATTGACCACTTCCAGGCCGATCAGGTCGACCCAGTAGTACTCGTCGTTGTCCGGGGTGGGAAAGCTCGAGCGCGCGACAAAGATCCGCGCCCCCTTGAGCGATTCGGCGGTGCCGCGGTCGTCCACTTCCTGGGCGCTGGCGACCACGGTGCCGGAATGCTCTTTGGCTTCGCGCACGCGCAGCAGCAGCGTGCCGGCGAAGGTCTTGGCCCCTCGCTCGGACGGCTGCAGGTACCAGCGTTTGGAAGAAAAAAGCGCCTCGGGCGAAGCGCTGTGCGGCAGGACCTTGAACCAGCCCTTGATGCCCCAGGCATCGGCGATGCGTCCGACTTCGACGGCGTCCGCGGGCAATTCCGCGGGCTCGAGGCCGGCCAGCATCGCTTGCCGTTCTCAGGCGGCGGCAGCGGGGGCGACGGCGCCCGTGGTCTTGGCTGCAGCCTGCTTGAGGAGGCGCTCCACGGTCGGGGAGGCCTGGGCGCCGACGCCGCGCCAGTAGGTGAGGCGGTCCTGCGCTACGCGGATGCTTTCCTCGTTGTCCTTGGCGATCGGGTTGTAAAAGCCCAGCCGCTCGATGAAGTTGCCGTCGCGCCGCGCGCGCTTGTCGGCCACGACGATGTGGAAGAACGGGCGGGCCTTGGCGCCGCCGCGGGAGAGTCGAATGACGACCATGATTTATCCTTCGGGTGGAGGGTATTGTTCCCAGCGCTGAGACACGCGACATGGCCACCCGGCCAGCGACACGCTGAAGAGCCTGCGATTATAGCGTTTATGACCACCATCCGCCCCAGCCACGAGCAGGACCTCCCGGCCATCACGGCCATCTACGCCCACCACGTGCTGCACGGAACCGGCACCTTCGAGACCACCCCACCGACCCCGGCCGAGATGGCGGCGCGCCGGGCCGACGTGCTGGCCCGCGGTCTGCCCTGGCTGGTGGCCGAGGAAGGCGGCCGGGTGCTGGGCTTCGCCTACTGCCAGTGGTTCAAGCCGCGGCCGGCCTATCGCTTCTCGGCCGAGGATTCGATCTACGTGGATTCCGACCTCCAGGGCCGCGGCCTGGGCCGGGCACTGCTCGCGGAATTGACGGCGCAAGCGCAGGCGGCCGGCATCCGCAGGCTGCTGGCGGTGATCGGCGACTCGGCCAACACGGCTTCCATCGGCCTGCACCGCGCACAGGGCTTCACGCCGGCCGGCGTGTTCAAATCCTGCGGCTGGAAGTTCGGCCGCTGGCTGGACATCGTGCTGATGGAAAAACCCCTGGGCGAAGGCGACGGCACCCCGCCCGAAACCCCTGTCCCATGAAAAACAAGACGCTCGCGGCCTGGCTCGCTTTCCTGGGCGGCCCGCTCGGGCTGCACCGCTTCTACCTGCACGGGCTCGCCGACCTGCCGGGCTGGCTGTTGCCGATTCCGACGGCGCTGGGCATCTACGGCATCGAGCGGGTGCAGCGCAATGGCGTGGACGACCAGTGGAGTTGGGTCCTGATCCCGCTACTGGGCTTCACCATCGCAGGCTGCGCCCTCACGGCCATCATCTACGGCCTCATGACGCGGGAAAAATGGAATGCCCGGTTCAACCCCGCCGAAAGCGAGGACGCCGGGTCCGGCGGCACCGGCTGGTTCACCATCGCCGCCGTGGTGCTGTCCCTGATGATCGGCACCGCCGTGCTGATGGCCAGCATCGCCTTCAGCGTCCAGCGCTACTTCGAATACCAGATCGAGGAAGGCCGCAAGATCTCGGAGTAGGCCCGCTACTCGGTTGCGGCATCGCTCCATTCAAACTAACCAAGAATCGAACGCCACCGCCCCGGGTTGCGCGCCACAACGTGCAGCGCAACCCCTCAATGAAAAAGCCGGATTCACTCCGGCTTTTTCATCTGATCAGAACACGTTGAAACGCACAGCGTTTCAACGTGACTAGAAGATCTGCAGGCTGACCCAGTAGGCGATGGCCGCCACGAAGGCGCTCGCCGGGATGGTGAAGATCCAGGCCCAGATGATGTTGCCGGCCACGCCCCAGCGCACGGCGCTGGCGCGATGGGTCGAGCCCACGCCAACGATGGCGCCGGTGATGGTGTGGGTGGTCGACACGGGGATGCCCAGCGCCGTGGCGAGAAACAGCGTGATCGCCCCGCCGGTCTCGGCGCAGAAACCGCCTACCGGCCGCAATTTGGTGATCCGCTGGCCCATGGTCTTGACGATGCGCCAGCCGCCGAACATGGTGCCCATCGCGATGCAGAAATAGCAGCCGATGATCACCCAGATCGGCGGGCTGGCGTCGCCCGCGGCGGTGTAGCCGGTGGCGATCAACAACAGCCAGATGATGCCGATGGTCTTTTGCGCATCGTTGCCGCCGTGCCCCAGGCTGTAGGCGCCGGCCGAGACCAGTTGCAGGCGGCGGAACCAGCGGTCGACCCGGGACGGCGTGGCCCGGCGGAACAGGTGCGAGACCACCACCACCATCAGGGAACCCAGCACGAATCCCAAGAGCGGCGACAGGAAGATGAACAGCACGGTTTGCCAGATACCCGCCCCGATCAGCGAACCGGCACCGGTTTTCGCGATCACCGCGCCGACAATGCCGCCAATCAGCGCGTGCGAGGAGCTGCTGGGGATGCCGTAGTACCAGGTGGCCACATTCCAGGCGCTCGCGCCGATGAGCGCGCCGAACACGATGTGGGTGTCCACCACCCCCGGCTGCACGATGCCCTTGCCGATGGTGGCCGCCACGCTCAGGTGAAAGACAAGAATCGCGACCAGGTTGAAGAAGGCCGCGAACAGCACCGCGGTGGTCGGCTTCAGGACCCCGGTGGAAACCACGGTAGCGATCGAGTTCGCCGCGTCATGGAAACCGTTCATGAAGTCGAATGCCAGCGCCAGCGCCACCAGCAGGATCACCACCCAGAGGGAGGCGTGGACGGCATCCATCGTTGCGCGCCCCGTATCAGGAATGCTCGAGGACTATGCCCTCGATCAGGTTGGCCACGTCCTCGCACTTGTCGGTGATGGTTTCCAGCAGCTCGTAGATCGCCTTGAGCTTGATGACCTCGCGCACGTCGGGCTCCTCGCGAAACAGTTTGCTCATGGCCGAACGCATCACGCGGTCGGCGTCGGACTCGAGCTTGTCGATCTCCTCGCAGGTCTTGAGCGCGGCCTCGGCCGAGGCCGGGTCGGCCAGCGTGCCGATCATGTACACGGCTTCCTTGACCCGGTCGCAGCAGCGCACGCTCAGGTCCGTCAGGCGCGAGATCTCCTCGGTCATGTGGTGCACGTCGTACAGCGCCATGGTTTCGGCGGAGTCCTGGATCAGGTCGGCCACGTCGTCCATGGTGTTGATCAACTTGTGGATCTGGTCGCGGTCGATCGGCGTGATGAAGGTCTTGTGCAGCATCCGGTTCACGTCGTGCGTGACGCGGTCGGCCGCCCGCTCGGCGTTGTCGACGTCGCGGTTGTACTGCTCGCGCAGGTGCACGTCGTTGTAGTTGGCCACCAGCTGCGAAAACGCGCGCGCGGCCTCCACGATGCGATCCGCGTGCTGGTTGAACATCTCGAAGAAATTGCCTTCGCGCGGCAGCAACTTGCCAAACAGCATGCTGGCTCCTGGGTGGGGATGACTGGGGTTGCGGCGAGTGTAACCGCCGGCCCCGGTCAGCCGTTGCGGAATATGAAATAGGCGGCGCCCACCATGCACAGCGCGGCCCACAGGTAATCCAGCTTCAGGGGCTGATCCATGTAAAACACGGCGAACGGGACGAAGACCGCGAGAGTGATCACTTCCTGCATGATCTTGAGCTGGCCCAGCGACAGCCCGGCGCGCTGGAACCCGATCCGGTTGGCGGGAACCTGCAGCAGGTATTCGGCCAGGGCGATGCCCCAGCTGATGATCGCCGCAACGAACCACGGCGCGGTGGCGAGGTTCTTGAGGTGGCCGTACCAGGCCATCGTCATGAACAGGTTCGAGGCGACCAGGAGCAGGATGGTCTGAAGAGAGAATGGAATGGAAGACAGCAGGTTCATGCGCAAATTATCCGATCCCGGAACGGCCGGCGGCCATCCGCTCGTCGTCCACGCGGACGCGCATCTGCTCGTCGTCGTCAAGCCCACCGGCCTCCTGAGCGTTCCGGGCCGCGGGGAGGATAAGCAGGACTGCGTTTCGGCGCGGATGCAGCGCCTTTATCCGGACGCCAAAGTGGTGCACCGGCTGGACATGGCGACCTCCGGCCTGATGCTGATGGCTCGCGGTGCCGAGATGCAGAGCCGCCTCAGTCGTGCATTCGCGCGGCGGGAAGTGGGCAAGCGCTATTTCGCCGTGGTGGCCGGTCGGCTGGACGCGCCCCCGGATGCTGTCGACGGCTGGGCGCTGATCGACCTGCCGCTGGCGGCCGACTGGCCGAATCGTCCGCGCCGCGTGGTGGACCGCGAGTGCGGCAAGCCGAGCCGGACGCGCTGGCGGGTGCTCGCCTATGAAGCCGCCCGCGACGCCACCCGGTTGGAACTGGAGCCGGTGACCGGGCGCTCGCATCAGTTGCGCGTGCACCTGCAGGCGATCGGCCACCCGATCCTCGGCGACAGCCTGTACGCGCCACCCGAGGCGCAGGCGCGCGCGCCGCGCCTGTTGCTGCACGCCAGCCAATTGCGCCTGGCGCATCCGGCGCTTGGGTCGGCCCTGCGCTTTTCGAGCGCGGCGCCGTTCTGAAAGTCACGCACGCGGGCGGCGGCTTGTGGGCCCGTAATCCCGTCGGGCTCGCGGCGTAACCTTCCTGCCGGCCCCGCGCCGAGTTATTCGGTAGTCGGTACGATGGCCGCATGACCCACCCGCTCACGATTCTCACCGGTGCTTCCCGCGGCATGGGCTTGGCCATGGCCGAGCAGTTGCTTGCCGCCGGCCACGACCTGCTGTGCATTTCGCGCAAGCGCAACGATGAGCTTGACGCGCAGGCCCGCCGTGCCGCCGGGCGTTGCGACCAGTGGGTGCAGGACCTGTCGCGTCCCGAGACCGCCGCAGCCCGGCTGGAAACCTGGCTCGCCGGACTGCCAGCCGACGGTTACGCCGCCGTCACGTTGATCAACAATGCCGGCCTGCTGCCGCGCATCGCGCCGCTCTCGGCGATTCCGGCGGTGGAACTGCCCGGTGCGCTGCGAGTAGACCTGGAAGCGCCGATGTTGCTGACGTCTGCCTTTCTTCGCGCCACCCAGTCCTGGCGGGTTCCGCGCAAGGTGCTCAACATTTCATCGGGGCTGGGTCGCCGGCCGATGGCGTCCCAGGCCGCGTATTGCGCGGCCAAGGCCGGCATGGACCTGTTCACCCGTTGCGTCGCGCTGGAAGAAGCAGCGCGCGAGAACGGCGCCAGGGTCTGCTCGCTGGCGCCGGGGGTGATCGATACCGACATGCAGGTGGCCCTGCGCAGCGCCGACGCCAGCCAGTTCCCCGACCTGGGCAACTTCGTCGGCATGAAGGAAAAAGGCATGCTCAGTTCGCCCGCGGATGCAGCGACGCGCATCCTCGCTTTCCTGGCCCGGCCCGATTTCGGCGCCAATCCGCAGGCCGACATCCGCGACTGAAATCGCGCGGCGGCTCAGCCGCCCTGGAAGCCGCCGGCACGATACGTCAGCACCAGGGTGTCGCGATGCCCCTGACCTTGCAGCGGCTGGATCGGCGTGGTCTCGTGGATCACCCGCTCGTCGTCGAGCAGCAGCATGCTCCACGGAGCGGTGAGCGTGAAGCGTTGGCCCGCAGGGCCGTCGGCCTCGAACACCCGGGTTTCGCCGCCCTTGATGCCCTGACGGTCGACCAGGAACACCGCCACCAGGTCGACACCGTCGCGGTGCGCACCTTCCGGTGTCGGCCGGCCGATTCCACCCTCGGTGTCGATGCGGAACTGGTGCGCCTCGACGAACCAGGGTTGCGTCCGCTTGAGAGCCGAACTTACACGGCCCAAGGCCGGCAGCAGCGCTTGCCAGGCCGGCGACTGCACCACCGCCGGGTTGACCGGATCGAACCAGCGTTGCATGCCGCCGTGCAGCGCGTTGTACTCGACCGGCTGCCAATGCGCCCGGTGCGGTGACTGCGTGCCGGCGCTGCCATTCACCACGAAGCAGGAATGGCGACGGCGCCGGTAGTGGCCGCCGTCCTTCAGGTAGTTATCGGGGGGCAGGCCGTTCCAGCTCGGCCGCAGCGCCAGCAGTTCGTCCAGGCGGCAGTCCGCGATCTGGCAGACGCCTTGCGGATCGAGAACCGCATAACCCTGCTGGCGCATTTGCCCAGGCAATCGGTCGGGAGAGATGAATGGCGGCTCCGGCGTCATGGCGCGAGCTTAGCGCAGCCGCAGGCCGGCCGCGGTGCCAGCACGCCTTGCCGCTAAGACTCGATCTTCACGCCGTTGCCGAATGCCACGCGATCCTTGAGCATCTGCGCTTCGGGGTTGGGATCGGGGTAGTACCAGACGGCGTCGGTGAGCATCTCGCCGTTGACGAGCAACGAGTAATAGCTGGCCGCGCCCTTCCAGGGACTGCTCGTGCGGTGGTTGCTGAACGTGACGTACTCGCGCTTGAGCGAACTTGCCGGAAAGTAGTGATTACCGTCCACCACCACGGTGTCGTCGCTTTCCGCGATCACCGTGGCGTTCCAGGTCGCCTTCATGATTCGATCCCCTCTTTGTGTTGTATCTAGACCGGCGCATGCAGCCAGTGCACGCTGAACAAGCGCCCCTCGTCGGTCCACACCGGGCCGGGCCGAAAGCCCGCCTGCAAAGCCAGGCTGCGCACCCCCTCGATGGTGAACTTGTACGAGTTCTCGGTGTGCAGCGTATCGCCTTCGTCCCACTCGAACGCGTGACCGTCCACCACGACCTGTTGCCGGCACCGGCTCATCAGGTGCATCTCGATGCGCTGCTGGGGCGAATTGTAGAAGGCACTGTGCGCGAACTGGTCCAGCACGAAGTCGGCGCGCAGCTCGCGGTTGGCCCGCGCCAGCAGGTTCAGGTTGAATTGCGCCGTCACTCCCTGGGCGTCGTTATAGGCCGCGTGCAGAATCGCCGGGTCCTTCACCAGGTCCGCCCCCAGCAGCAGCGCGCCGCCGCGCAGCACCTGGGCCGTCACCTGCAGGAAATGCAGCGCCTCGTGCGGGGCGAAATTGCCGATGGTGGACCCCGGGAAGAATCCGACACGGCGCCCGGCCCCGGGCAGCGTGGCCGGCAGCAGCAGGCGCTGGGTGTAGTCGGCCACCACCGGGTGCACGTCCAGCCCGTCGTAATCGCGCTGCAGCGCCGCCGCCGAACGCGCCAGGTGCTCGCCCGAAATATCGATCGGCAGGTAGCGCGCCGGCCGCTCCATCGCATCGAGCAACAGCCGCACCTTGCGCAGTGAGCCGGCGCCGAACTCGACGATCTCGGCGCGCGGGCCCATCAGCGCCGCGATCTCCGGCACATGCCGCGAGAGGATCGCCAGCTCGGTGCGCGTGGGGTAGTACTCGGGCAGTTCGCAGATCTGTTCGAACAGCTCCGAGCCGCGCGCATCGTAGAAATACTTGGGCGAGATATGCCGGGGCCGCGCCGCCAGCGCCGCGACCAGGTCGTGGGCGAAGACAGCCGATGCGCCATCGGCTTGCGGCGCACCGCTGTCCGCGGCATCGCCCCCAGGCTCCCGATCCATCAGGCCACGGATCAGCATGCGCCGTCCCTGGCCAGGCGCAGGCCCGAGAACTGCCAGCGTGCCGCCGGCGGAAAAAAGTTGCGGTAGGTCGGGCGGTCATGCCCCGGCGGCGTGGCGCTGCTGCCGCCGCGCAGCACCAGTTGGCCGACCATGAACTTGCCGTTGTATTCGGCCACCGCGCCGGCCAGCGGCCGGAAGCCGGGATAGGGGTCGTACGACGAACGCGTCCATTGCCAGACATGGCCGGTCATCTCGCGGACGCCGGGCACGCCGCAGGCGGCCTCCCACTCGAACTCGGTCGGCAGGCGCGCGCCGGCCCACTCGGCATAGGCGGCAGCCTCATAGAAGCTCAGATGGCTTACCGGCGCCGACGGGTCCAGCGGCTGGACACCGTCCAGGCCGAACACCTGCCAGCTTGCCGAAGGCGCGCGCGGATCGTCGGGCGCGATCCAGCAGGCGGGCCGGGTCCAGCCGCCGGCCTGAACCGCCGCCCAGCCATCGGACAGCCACAGGGTCGGCTGGCTGTAGCCGCCGTCGGCCATGAACGCGAGGTACTCGCCGCAATTGACCAGCCGGTGCGCGATGCGATGCGGCGCGAGCAGCACCGCATGACGCGGCGTTTCGTTGTCGAACCCGAAGCCCGGTCCCGCATGGCCGATTTCAGCCGGGCCCCCGGAACGTGCGATCCATTCGACGGCCGTCGTCTGCGGCGCCCGCGCGGACTTGCCCGATGGGCTCCGGTACGCCGGCAGCAGCGGGTTGCACGAAAGTGCATGCAGGATGTCGGTGAGGATCAGCTCCTGGTGCTGCTGTTCATGCTGCAGCCCCAGTTCGAGCAGCGGCGCCGCGGCCGTCCACTGCGCCTCGTCGGCATCGTCGATGAAGCGCCGCAACGCCGCGTCCACGTGGGCGCGGTAGGCGCGCACCTCAGCCAGGCTCGGCCGGGTGAGCAGTCCCCGCTGCGGCCGCGGGTGGCGCGGCCCCAGGGACTCGTAATAGGAATTGAACAGGCGCGAAAAGCGCGTGTCGAACGGCTGGTAATCGCTGGCATGCGGGCCCAGCACCACCGCTTCGAAAAACCAGGAGGTGTGCGCCAGGTGCCATTTGGTCGGGCTGGCGTCGGCCATCGACTGAACGCACTGATCCTCCGCCGAGAGCGGCGCAGCCAGCGCCAGGCTGTGCGACCGCACCCCTGCCACGTGCTCGCCGAAGTCGGCAGAGCGGGCTGGCGCGGGCGGCTGATTCAAGTCTTGTCGTCCTAGTCAGGATGGGGCTCGCCCGAGGCGAGGAAGGCGGCGGGTTCGGCGCCGGCGCTCGCTTCTCTTCCACTGGCCGGGCTCGCCGGAGTTTTCTTCTTCCGGACGAAATATACCGGCACATCGAAAGCCGCGTATTTGCCGCAATAAGTGGCCCATTTGAATGGCGCGCTGGTCGGCCATCGCTGCTCCTGGCTCAGCCGGGATCCGGACGCCCGGATGCCGAGCGAACCGAACCATCGGCCACCGTCACTCGCGACCCGGCCGCCAGCGCGCCGCGTTGCTTCACGGTACGCACGCTGCCGTCGTCCATGCGGATGCGCATCTGGTAGGCCATGGCGTCGTCTTGGGCCCGCGGCACCAGCGCCACCACCGATTCGATGACGCCGCAGTCGCGGCAGGCCGGGCCCGCTCGCTGGTGCGGCGCCGAGGCACGGCTGTCCAGAGGCGGCGCCTGCACCACCGAGGGCGACGCCGGCACCGCAGCCACGGGCCCCGCGGCGACCGGCCGATGATCCGCCAATTCGGAAACGGTGGGCGCCACCATCACGGCCGTAACGACGGCAGTCACCACCACCAGCACCACCGCCAGCGTGGGAACTCGGCTGCGCCAACCGTGCGTACGCGCGCGCGCCGACGGCGTCTCCAAGGCGCTGTGCTCGCGCCCAAGATGACCGCCCCGCGGGTCCGGTGTTCCATCCATGCCGCTTTGTAGCGAACGATGACTCGACCTTGATGTAGGAAACGGTGAGAAGCGTGAGCGCTGATTACCGTGGCTCGCGTAGGCGGGATCCGACAGCGGCCAGAACGCGGGGCTCAGACGCCGCCGCGCGGATGGGTCGGGTCGATCCAGAGCACCTGCTCGGGCTGCTCGACCGGTGCGATGTCCAGGTTCACCGCCACGGCCTCGCCGTCGCTGCGGCACAGCACGCATTCCAGCGCCTCGGTCGGGCTGGCGTTGATCTCCTGGTGCGGCACGTAGGGCGGCACGTAGATGAAATCGCCGGGACCGGCCTCGGCCGTGAATTCCAGCTGCTCGCCCCAGCGCATGCGGGCCCGGCCCTTGACGATGTAGATCACGCTTTCCAGATGGCCGTGATGGTGGGCGCCGGTCTTGGCGTTGGCGTGGATCGTCACCGTGCCGGCCCATAGTTTCTGGGCGCCGACCCGGGCGAAATTGATCGCGGCCTTGCGGTCCATGCCCGGCGTCTGGGCGGTGTTGGGATCGAGCTGGTTGCCGGGGACGACCCGCACGCCATCGTGTTTCCAGGCCGGCGTTGCCGGGCCGTGATCGTTCGGATGGGAATGATCGTGCGCGCTCATGTTCCGCAGAGTAGCAGTTTCGGCGGCGGCTTTCAGTCCAGCGCCGCATAGACCAGGGGTCGGAACTGGTTGCGGTAATAAGCGCCCTGGTTGGGGGCCTGGGTCATCAGCAAGGCAAACAGGTCTTCGACCGGGTCGACGAAGAACGAAGTGCCGCCCAGCCCGCTCCATT
>JAANCK010253073.1_pt1 | contig 10918 bp, 13 predicted proteins | sample 7277841 | NCBI WGS metagenome assembly JAANCK01 (sample SAMN14222788, study PRJNA588281) | permafrost metagenome | isolation source: Arctic cryosol methane SIP | place: Canada:Nunavut | collected 2015-07 | reverse complement strand
GGCCTTGAGTTCGGCGAAGTCTTTTTCCGCATACGGCCGCGCGCGCGCGCCGAGGTCGGACAGGAACTTCAACACTTCCGCCGGGGTGTTGGCCATCTTGGTGGCCAGCGATTCCTCGGCGTAGCTCTTGAATCCCAGCATTTGTGCGGCTTCACGGCGCAGCTTGAGAATTTGCGCGATCAGCGGCGTGTTGTCGAGTTCGGCCTTGCCGAATTCCGACGCGCGGGTGACATAGGCGCGATACAGCGTTTCGCGCAGGGCGCGGTTGTCGGCGTATTGCATCACCGGCAGGTAGGACGGCATGTGCAGGGTGATTTTCCAGCCCGGTTTGCCATCGATTTCAGCCGCCTGCCGCATCGCCGTGAGTTCATCGTCCGGCACGCCAGCGAGTTCGGCAGCGGTGTCCACATACAGCGCGTAGTCGTTGGTCGCGTCGAGCAGGTTTTCCTCGAATTTGGCCGACAGTCCGGAAAGCTTTTCCTGGATCGCCATGAAGCGGGCCTTTTGCTCGGCGGGCAGTTCGGCGCCGCCGAGGCGGAAGTCGCGCAGCTCGTTTTCCACGATCTTTTTCTGCGCTGGCGAGAGCGCGGCAAACCCGGGGCCGGCCGCCAGTGCCTTGAATTTGCCGAACAACGCCTCGTTTTGCCCCAGCTCGGCGAAGTAGATGGTGATCTTGGGCAGATTGGCGTTGTACACCTCGCGCAGCTCGGGCGAATCCATCACCGAATGCAGGTGCGACACTTGACCCCAGGCGCGGCCGAGCTTCTCGTTGGCGTCGTCCATCGGGCTGACGAAAGCATCCCATTCAGCGGGCGTCGCGGCGTCCATTGCGCGCTCGACCGTGGCGCGGCAGTCGGCCAGCAGTTGGTCGACGGCGGGCGTGACGAACTCGGGCTTGAACTCGGCAAAACGGGGCAGGCCGGAGAAGTCGAGCAGGGGATTGGCGATCGGGGTGGTCATGGACAATCTTTCACAAAGAGGACGCGGGGAGTGAAGCATCGAAGCGGCAGTGCACAGCGATTATAATTTGAGCCCGCTCCCCCGGGTTTTCAACCCCTTGTCGACCATGGACTTAGACTGCATCGCCCCGCACCACGGCATTCACCCGCAACTCGCCCCCGGCGCGTGGGTGCATCCGCGCGCCACCGTGATCGGCGAAGTAGCGCTGGGCGCGGATGCATCGGTGTGGCCGGGCGCGGTGATCCGCGGCGATGTCAACTCCATCGCCATCGGCGATGCGACCAATATCCAGGACAACAGCGTGCTGCATGTGTCGCACAAAACCCCGGCCAAGCCGGCGGGCGGGGCGCTCGTGATCGGTGCGCGCGTCACCGTCGGCCATGCCGTGATCCTGCATGCCTGCACCATAGAAGACGAATGCCTGATCGGCATGGGCAGCATCATTCTCGACCGTGCTGTGGTGCAAAAACATGTGCTGCTGGGCGCGGGCTCGCTGGTGCCGGAAGGCAAGCTGCTTGAATCGGGCCATCTCTATCTCGGCCGTCCCGCCAAACTGGTGCGTGCGCTCACCGACGAAGAAATCGCATATTTCAATTATTCCGCCCGGCACTACGTCACGCTTGCCGGGTCCTACCGCTAAGCTTCCCGTTCACTGCTCATTACACTTATGAAATTCGCCAAACCCGCCGCCCTCATCGTCGTCGCCTTGCTGGTCGTTGCCGCGCTTGCGTATGCGATGCTGAGCAAACCGGACGCACCCGCCGTCACCTTCGTCACGCTCGATGGCCGTCCGATCCAGCTCGACAGCCTGCGCGGCAAGGTCGTGCTGGTGAATTTCTGGGCAACCACCTGTCCCGGCTGCATCAAGGAAATGCCCGGCATGATCGAAACCTACAATCAATACAAGGCCAAGGGCTTTGAAATCATCGCGGTGGCGATGTCCTATGATCCGCCCAGCTATGTGGTCAATTTCACGCAAACCCGCCAGCTGCCATTTCCGGTTGCGCTTGACGTGAAAGGTGAGTTCGCGCAGGCCTTCGGCAATGTCCAGTTGACGCCCACCAGTTTCATCATTGGCAAAAAAGGCCAGATCCTCGAGCAAAGGTTGGGCGAACTCGATTTTGTGGAACTCAAGACGCTGCTCGACAAGGAGCTGTCATGAAATTTGCCTTCGCGCTGATTGCGCTGACGCTCGCGCTGGGCGCGTGTAGCGCCGAGTCGCCTGCGGCCAAACCCGCCGCCCAGGCCTTGCCGGATGCGCCGCCGCCCCCGCCGATGCTGGACGAGGGCGGCGCCTGTGCGCAGGATCTCAGGCTGTGCGCCGATGGCAGCTATGTCAGCCGCAGCGGCGCGGCCTGCGCGTTCGCAGCCTGCCCCGGCGCGGGCGCAAAATAATTTTGCTGTAACCACTCAATACTTTTCCGGATTTTTATTCATGGCGCAATACGTCTATTCCCTCAACCGCGTCGGCAAGATCGTGCCGCCGAAACGACATATCCTGAAGGACATTTCCCTGTCGTTTTTCCCCGGTGCCAAGATTGGCCTGCTCGGCCTCAACGGTTCGGGCAAGTCCTCGCTGATCCGCATCATGGCCGGGGTGGACAAGGACATCGAAGGCGAAGCCATCCCGATGCCGGGCATCCGCATCGGCTACCTGCCGCAGGAACCGCAACTCGACCCGACCCACACCGTGCGGCAGGCGGTGGAAGCAGGTTTGGGCGAGATTGTCGAAGCGAAAAACAAGCTCGAAGAAGTGTACGCAGCCTACGCCGAGCCCGATGCCGATTTCGACAAGCTGGCCGAAGAGCAGGCGCGTTGCGAGGCGATCATCGCCACCGCGGGCGCCGACCTCGACACGCAAATGGAAATCGCCGCCGATGCCTTGCGGCTGGCGCCGTGGGACGCGGTGATCGGCAACCTGTCGGGCGGCGAAAAACGCCGCGTCGCGCTGTGCCAGTTGCTGCTGTCCAACCCCGACATGTTGCTGCTCGACGAGCCGACCAACCACCTTGACGCCGAATCGGTCGAGTGGCTGGAGCAGTTTCTGGTGCGCTACCCTGGCACCGTGGTGGCGGTGACGCATGATCGCTACTTCCTCGACAACGCCGCCGAGTGGATTCTGGAGCTGGATCGCGGCCACGGCATTCCGTGGAAGGGCAACTACACCAGCTGGCTGGAGCAGAAAGAAGCGCGCCTGGAAACCGAAGGCAAGCAGGAGCTCGGCCGCATCAAGACGATGAAGCAGGAACTCGAATGGGTGCGGCAGAACCCCAAGGCGCGCCAGGCCAAATCGAAGGCGCGCCTGTCGCGCTTCGAGGAGCTCAACTCGGTCGAATACCAGAAGCGCAACGAGACGCAGGAGATCTTTATCCCGGTCGGCGAGCGGCTGGGCGACAAGGTCATCGAATTCAACAACGTGTCGAAGGCATTCGGCGACCGCCTGCTGATCGACAACCTCAGCTTCAGCGTGCCGCCCGGCGCGATCGTCGGCATCATCGGCCCCAACGGCGCTGGCAAATCGACTTTCTTCAAGATGATCACCGGCCAGGAAAATCCGGATTCCGGCGAAGTCGAGATCGGCCAGACGGTGAAGCTGGCGTACGTAGACCAGAGCCGCGATGCGCTGGCGGCCGACAAGACCGTGTTCGACGAAGTCGCCGAAGGACGCGACATCCTCACCGTTGGCCGCTACGAAATCCCCTCGCGCGCCTATCTCGGCCGTTTCAACTTCAAGGGTGGCGACCAGCAGAAACTGGTCGGCAACCTGTCCGGCGGCGAACGCGGCCGGCTGCATCTGGCGAAGACCCTGATCGCCGGCGGCAACGTGCTGCTGCTCGACGAACCGTCGAACGACCTGGACGTAGAAACCCTGCGTGCACTGGAAGACGCGCTGCTGGAATTCGCCGGCTGCGTGCTGGTGATCTCGCACGATCGCTGGTTCCTCGATCGCATCGCCACCCACATTCTGGCGTTCGAAGGCGACTCGCAGGTGGTGTTCTTCGCCGGCAACTACCAGGAATACGAAGCCGACAAGAAGCGGCGACTCGGCGAAGAGGGCGCCAAGCCGAAGCGGATCCGCTACAAGCCGATCAGTCGCTGATGATCGTCGCCGCACTCGCCGACGCCGGGCGTTACGCCGCACTGCATCCCCGCTTTGCACAGGCATTCGAGTTCCTGCGCAACACCGGGTTAAGGGCGTTGCCGGCCGGTAAACACGCAGTGCAGGGCGAAGCGATTTTCGCCATCGTCGAAGCCTGTCAGGGCCGCACGCGGGCGGAGGCGCAACTGGAATGCCATCGCCGTTACATCGACATTCAGCTGGTACTCGAAGGCATCGACCAGATGGGCTGGAAGCCGCTGGCCGAATGCGTGAGCCCGGCAACGGATTACGATGCCGCGCGCGATATCCGCTTTTTCAACGATGCGCCGTCGAGTTGGATCGCCACCCCGGCCGGATCGTTCTGCCTGTTCTTTCCGGACGACGCGCATGCGCCGCTGGTGAGCACCGGCTTGATCCGCAAGGTGGTGGTGAAAATCGCTGTCTGAATCAATAGTGCGGCGGAATTTCGTCGCGCGGACTGTGCGGCTCATCCTGCGCGGCGTCCTGCATCCGTTGGTGCAACAGGCGCAGTTGCTGTTGCATCGAATCGAGCTGGGCTTGCTGGCGCACCACGACCTGGTTGAGCGCGTCGATCATGTCTTCGGCAAATGTCAGCTTGGCTTCGAGTTCGTTCAGGCGGGCCTGTGCCCAAGCCGCAAGGCTGTCGGGTAATTCGATCATGGTTGTCTGGCTGTCGGCAGCAATGGCATAACGAGTTTTTCCAGCCGGGCATAGTGCAGCTGCCCGGCGACTGTGTGGCGGATGCGCCCGTCGGCATCGACGATAAACGAGGTCGGCACGCTCGCCACGTTGCCGAAGGCGGCGGCGACCGAGGCGTTGGTCGGCGCGGCCATGAAGGCGTAGCCTTTGTCCCGCATCCAGGCGGCGATTTTTTCCGGCGAGTCGTCGATGCTGATCGAGACGACCTCGAAACCTTTGCTGCGCGTATCGCGCCAGAAATCGTCGATCACCGGTTTTTCCTTGCGGCAGTAGGGACACCAGGTCGCCCAGAAATTCACCAGCACGACTTTTCCCCTGAGCGCATCGCTCGTCAGCACGCGGCCATCGGTCAGGGTGACGTGCCAGGGCGGCGCGATGCGATTTTCGTCGCTGACCTCTGCCGGCGGGCGAAACCACAACCAGGCGATTAAACCCAGTAAAATCAGGGTCAGCGGACTTGGCGTCCATTTTTTAAGCAAGGTCTGTTTATCCATGTTGTGGCTGAAGGCGTTTCATATCGTGATGGTGGTGAGCTGGTTTGCCGGCCTGTTCTATTTGCCGCGCCTGTTCGTCAACCTGGCGATGGAAACCCACGAGGTGGCCTACGATCGATTGCTGCTGATGGCGCGCAAATTGTATCGCTTCGTCACCCCCATCATGTGGCTGACGCTGATAACCGGCAGCGGGCTGTGGCTGGCGTATTTTCCGTTCAGCATGAACTGGATGTGGACGAAGCTTACGCTGGTTGCCGGCCTGGTCGGCTATCACCATGTGTGCGGCAAGCGTCTGCGACAGTTCGAGGCCCGACAGAACACTAAATCGCACGTCTGGTATCGCTGGTTTAACGAAATCCCGGTGATTGTCTTGTTGCTCATCGTGTTGCTGGTCGTATTGAAGCCCTTTTAGGAAAGCCCCGTTTGAAATCCCAATCCCGTCGCCCCAAAACGCCGCATCCCGTCCGCCCCGAGCGCGACGTGCTGCCGCCCGCCAGCCATTTCGCCACCTGCCCGCGTGGGCTGGAGCCGTTGCTGGAGACAGAACTCATCGCCGCCGGTGCGCAAATCGTACGCCAGTTGCCCGCCGGGGTACTGTTCATGGCCGACGCCGCCGCCGAGATGCGCGCCAATCTGACCTCAAGGATTGCCACACGCATCCTGCGCAAGGTCGGCTTCACCCGGTATCACAAGGAAGAGCACATCTACCGTGCCGCGCTCGACCTGCCGTGGCCGTCGTGGTTCAGCGTCGACAAGACCATCGCGGTCAAAGTGGGCGCGCAAAATGCGCCGCTCAAAAGCCTCAATTTCATCACGCTGAAAATCAAGGACGCCATCTGCGACCGCTTTCGGGAGGAAACGCGCGAGCGTCCGAGCGTCGATACCGAGTCGCCCGACGTGCCGGTGTATGCCTTTTTCACCCCGGACGCAGTGACCTTTTATCTCGACACCAGCGGCGTGCCGCTGTTCAAGCGCGGCTTCAAGACGGAGGCGAGCGCGGCGTCGGTCAAGGAAAATCTCGCCGCCGGACTGCTGATGCTGTCCGGCTGGGAACCCGGCACGCCGCTGCTCGACCCGATGTGCGGCGCCGGCACCATTCTGATTGAGGCGGCAGACATGGCCTTGAGTCGCGCACCGGGGCGCGGGCGGAGTTTTGCGTTTGAACACTATCGCGACTTCGATGCGGCCTTGTGGAAACGCATCAAGGCCGAGGCCCGCGCACAGGAAAAGCCGCTCAGGAAACTGCCGATTTTCGGGTCTGACCAGGATCGCTGGGTAATCGACAAGGCAAAAAACAACCTCGTTGCAGCTGGCTATGCCGACGTGATCGAGCTGCACGTGTCCGACGTGCTTGAATTGCAGGCGCCGGCGCCGGGCGGCACCATCGTCACCAACCCGCCTTACGGCGAGCGACTGGGTAACGGCGAGGAACTGGCTGACTGGTATCCGCAGTTGGGCGACTGGCTGAAAAAGAACTTCAGTGGCTGGGACGCGTGGATCATTTCGGGTGATCCGCTGCTGCCCAAGTTGATGGGGTTGAAAGCGAGCCGGCGCATTCCGCTGTTCAATGGGCCGATCGAAACCCGTTTCCTGCAATACAAGGTGATCGCCGGCTCGATGCGGCCGGTTAAACCGGTGCCACCGCCAAGCTGAAAGCACAGCGCGGCAGTGCTGGACGAAGGGCGCGTCAACGCTCAGGATCGAAGCAGATTGGGCCTAAATAAATATAAGCGGGAGAGCACACATGTCCAGTTTGTCGGGTAAGACCAGACATTTCATCATCGAGCTGGATGCGGCGGTTGAAGCGCATATGGACTGGTCGCGCCGGGTGATGCGTTGCGCGGTGTTGCGCGCCTCGCCCGGGGAAGATGTGCTGGCGAACGAGGCGCACATGCTGTGCCGGTTCGGTTACTGGTTTGCATCGCAGCGGTCCGATTTCGACAAGCTGGACGCACAAAAGGCACAGCAGGTCGAGGTCGTGCATCAGGCCATGCATGATGCCATTCGAGCCATATGCGCCAGCATTCTGGCCGGGCAGCCGGGGGCAGCCAGTGATCTGGCGGTGTTTGAGGAGAGCCAGTCCGAGCTGACCGGTTTGATGGCCGGCTTTAAAACCCAGTTCCTGTCCGATGCCGTCTGCAATGACCCGCTTACTGGGTTGCCCTTGCGCTACGGGATCGAGGACGAGTTTGTTCAGGCGCAAAAAGCGGTCCGGCGTGAACATACCCAGCTCTATGTGGCGATGATCGACGTCGATCACTTCAAGCGAATTAACGATCAATATGGCCATACGGTAGGCGATAGCGCGTTGCGGCATTTGACGGACAGCCTGACCGGCGTGCTGCGGCCGAATGAGCCCCTGTTCCGCTTTGGCGGCGAGGAGTTTCTGATGTTGATGCAATGTCCGTCGCGCGAAGCGGCCACCATCGCGGCGAACCGGCTCGTCGAGCAGGTGCGCAATTCGCCGATGGCCATGGTGGGCGACGCCCAGCCGATCAAAATGACCATTACGCTGGGGTTGACGCGGGTACGGCAGGACGAGTTTCTGGATGATGCGGTTGCACGGGCAGACTTGGCGCTGTATGCCGGCAAACGCAGCGGACGCGATTGCTACGTCATCCAGGATGACTGATGGCAACCGGCCTTCGTCTAGACGATACCCAGGTGATCCAGGCCTGACATCATGTCGCGCCCTTTGGCCTCCTGGCCGTGCAGCTTGATCTGAAGTCGCAGGTCGTTGAGGCTGTCGGCGTTCCTCAGCGCATCTTCGTAGGAAATCATGCCCGCCTCGTAGAGGTCGAACAGCGCCTGGTCGAAGGTCTGCATCCCGAGCTCGCGCGACTTCGCCATGAGCTCCTTGATTTCATGGACCTGGCCCTTGAAGATCATGTCGGCGATCAGCGGCGAGTTGAGCAGAATTTCGACCGCCGCCACGCGGCCAGTCGTTCCCTTGCGTGGAATCAATCGTTGCGAGATGAAAGCCTTGAGGTTGAGTGACAAGTCCATCAACAACTGGTCACGCCGCTCTTCCGGGAAGAAGTTGATGATGCGGTCGAGTGCCTGGTTGGCGCTGTTGGCGTGCAAGGTGGACAGGCAGAGGTGGCCGGTTTCGGCGAAGGCGATGGCGTATTCCATGGTCTCGCGGTCGCGAATTTCGCCGATCAGGATGACGTCGGGTGCCTGCCGCAAGGTGTTCTTCAGCGCCGAGAACCAGTTGTCGGTATCGATGCCGACCTCGCGCTGGGTGATGATGGATTTCTTGTGCTCATGCACGTATTCGATAGGGTCTTCAACCGTGATGATGTGGTCGTATGCGTTCTCGTTGCGGTGACCGATCAGGGCGGCGAGCGAGGTGGATTTGCCGGAACCGGTGGCGCCGACAAAAATCACCAGGCCCCGCTTGATCATCGCGACATCGGTCATGATGGGCGGCAGATTCAGCTCGCCCATCTTGGGTATCTTGGTGACAATCGTCCGCATCACGATGCCGACGCGCCCCTGCTGGACGAATACGTTGACGCGGAAGCGGCCGATTTCAGGCGGACTGATGGCGAAGTTGGATTCGTTGGTCGCTTCGAAATCGCTCCATTGCCGATCGTTCATGATCGAGCGGGCCAGTTCGCTGGTATGCGCTGGCGTCAGGGTTTGATTCGAAACCGGGGTGATTTTGCCGTCGACCTTGAACGCGGGCGGAAAGCCTGCGGTGATGAACAAGTCGGACGCATTCTTTGCCAGCATCAGGCGCAGCAGGTCGTGGATGGTTTTTTCTGCATTCATCGGTTTTTAACCCAGGAAAGAGTCTTTATTCTGCGCTGCGCCGCGCGCCACGCCGGAAGCAATGATGTTGCGCTTTACCAGATCCTGCAGGCATTGATCGAGCGTTTGCATGCCGATGTTGCCGCCGGTCTGGATCGCCGAATACATCTGCGCCACTTTGCCTTCACGGATCAGGTTGCGGATCGCCGGAGTGCCGATCATGATCTCGTGCGCAGCGACGCGGCCGTTGCCATCCTTGGTTTTGAGCAGGGTTTGCGAAATGACCGCGCGCAGGGACTCGGACAGCATCGAGCGCACCATTTCCTTTTCCGCCGCCGGGAACACGTCGACCACGCGGTCGATGGTTTTCGCCGCCGAACTGGTGTGCAGGGTGCCGAACACCAGGTGGCCGGTTTCGGCAGCGGTGAGCGCCAGCCGGATCGTTTCCAGGTCGCGCAATTCGCCCACCAGAATCACGTCCGGATCTTCGCGCAGCGCCGAGCGCAGCGCGTTGTTGAACGACAGCGTATGCGGGCCGACCTCGCGCTGGTTGATCAGGCATTTCTTGCTTTGATGGACGAACTCGATCGGGTCTTCGACGGTGAGGATGTGCGCATAGTTGTTTTCGTTGACGTAGTCCATCATCGCCGCCAGCGTGGTCGACTTGCCCGATCCGGTCGGGCCCGTCACCAGCACGATGCCACGTGGCTGGTCGGAAATTTCCTTGAAAATGGGCGGGCAGTTGAGTTCTTCCAGCGACAGCACCTTGGACGGAATGGTACGGAACACCGCGCCCGCGCCATATAGCTGGTTGAAGGCGTTGACGCGGAAGCGTGCCAGCGAGGGAATCTCGAACGAGAAGTCGATTTCCAGGGTTTCTTCGTACACCTTGCGCTGGCCGTCGTTCATGATGTCGTACACCATGCGATGCACGTCCTTGTGCTCCATCGGCGGCAGATTGATACGGCGCACATCGCCGTTCACCCGGATCATCGGCGGCAGGCTTGACGACAGGTGCAAGTCGGACGCTTTGTTCTTGACAGAAAAAGCCAATAATTCGGATATATCCACGTGAGCCTCGGCTGGGGTGTTTTGAAAGATAATAAGCGCAATGAGTAACGGTCTTAAAACGGATGAACTTGAGCCAGACATGCCGTCTGCGCATGATGCGCCCAAACAGCGTTTGATCCGTGTGCAGACGCGGATTGCGCAGGCTCTCGCCGACGCGGGTCGCGCGGCAACGACGGTATGCCTGCTGGCGGTCAGCAAGACCTTCGATGCCGCGTCGGTGCGTGAACTGGCTGCCTTTGGCCAGCGCAAATTCGGTGAAAATTACGTGCAGGAAGCGCTCGACAAGCAGCATGCCTTGCGCGATCTGCCGCTGGAGTGGCATTTCATCGGGCCGGTCCAGAGCAATAAAACCCGCGCCATCGCTGAAAACTTCAGCTGGGTGCACAGCATCGACCGGCTGAAAATCGCCGAACGGCTGTCGGCGCAGCGTCCGGCGGGTTTGCCGCCCCTGCAGGTGTGCATCGAGCTGAATGTGAGCGGCGAAGCCAGCAAGGGCGGGGTGATCGCCGCAGAACTGCCTGCGCTGGCTGTAGCCATATCTGGACTGCCGGGCTTGCAACTGCGTGGTTTGATGGCGATTCCCGCGCCGGCGACTGAGGTGACCGCCCAACGTGCCGCCTTTCGGCAGGTGCGCGTGGCGTTCGATGCGCTGGTTGCACGCGGCCACGCGCTGGACACCCTGTCGATGGGCATGTCGGCCGATCTGGAAGCCGCCATACTGGAAGGCGCGACGATCGTGCGGGTTGGTACTGCACTCTTTGGTGAAAGGATAAAACATGCACAAGGTTAGTTTCATTGGCGGCGGCAACATGGCCGC
>JAANCK010316287.1_pt1 | contig 10919 bp, 8 predicted proteins | sample 7277841 | NCBI WGS metagenome assembly JAANCK01 (sample SAMN14222788, study PRJNA588281) | permafrost metagenome | isolation source: Arctic cryosol methane SIP | place: Canada:Nunavut | collected 2015-07 | reverse complement strand
CATGCCCGAGGTGATGAACACCTTCTCGCCGCTGATGACCCAGTCCGATCCATCCCGTCGCGCCGTGGTGCGCAGGCCCGCCACGTCGGAGCCCGCGCCCGGCTCGGTGATCGCCAGTGCCGCGATCTTCTCGCCGCGCAGGACCGCGGGCACCACTTGCTGCTGGACATCCGCCGCGCCATGGCGCAGCACCGGCGGCAAACCGATGTTCAGGGAGAACAGGCTGGCCATCAGCCCGCCGCTGCCGCAGTAGCGCGCCATGGTGGTCGACACCACGTTGCGCAGCGCGAAGGGCGCCGGTGTGCCGCCGAGCGCCTCGGGAAATCCCAGTCCCAACAGGCCCAACGCGGCCGCCTCGCGGTACAACGCGCGCGGAAATTCCCCGGCCTCGTCCCACGCGTTCACCTGCGGCGCGATGCGCTCCAGCGTGAAACGCTTGACGGTGTCCGCCAGCGCGTCCATGTCCTGGCGCAGTTCCGGATTCATGCCACGGCCTCGAAGGTGACCAGCACTTGCGAGGTGGCCGCCTGCTGGCCCGGTGCCACGTACACGGCCTTGATGACACCATCGCGCGCGGCAGCCAGCGCGTGCTCCAGCTTCATCGACTCCAGCACCAGCAAGACGTCCCCGCGCGCCACCGTCGCGCCGGGCCGGGCCTGCACGGCAATCACCTTGCCGTTGAAGGGCGCGCGCACCTCCTGCGCCGTGGCCGCGGCGCCGCTTGTGCCGGCCTCGAACGACGCGTCGTGCAGCATCAGGTCGACGACTCCGGCCTGCACATGCCAACCGCCGTCGTCGGGGCAGACGCGTTCGACGGCGGGCGGATTCACGCGCCGCATCTCGCCATCCTGTTTCACTTCCAGAGCGCCGCCCGGCCTTTCCCGCACCTGCAACGCGAACACCCGATCGCGATGGCGCAACCGCACCGGCCGCTCGAAATCGCAGGCGAGTGACCGACCCGATTCGGGCCCCGAGCCATAGATCGCGGCCAGGCCGCAGTCGATCGCCAGCGCCCGCTCTTCCTGTTCCATTTGCTGGCGCATTTCGTCGCCGTGTTGCGCCAGGAACGGGATCAACGCTTTGCCGGCTCTGAACAGCGGATGACGCAGGCAGGCCGCCAGCATGCGCCGGTTGGTCGGCAGGCCGAGCAGCTGCATGCGATCCAGCGCCGCCGCCAGTTGGTCTATCGCGGCCTCGCGCGTAGCCGCATGGGCGACCAGCTTGCCGAGCAGCGAATCGTAGTAAGGGACGACAACCAGGCCTTCGAAGATGGCGTGGTCGAATCGAAGAGGGCCCTCACCCCTGCCCTCTCCCAGAGGGAGAGGGAGAAAATGCACGGCGAGCGGCGGTTCGCGGAAATGCCGCACGGTGCCGGTGCGCGGCGTGAAATGCTCGTCCTCCGCGCACAGTCGCACCTCGATCGCATGGCCTTCGAATCGAACCTGGTGCTGCGCCAGCGGCAGCGATTCGCCCTGGGCGATCCGCAACTGCCATTCCACCAGGTCCAGCCCGGTCACGGCTTCGGTGACCGGGTGCTCGACCTGCAGCCGCGTGTTCATCTCCATCATGAAGAACGGTATTGTCCCCTCTGAAAGACGGTTCGGGTGAGGGCTCCCATCCAGCAAGAATTCCATCGTCCCCGCACCGACGTAACCCGCCGCCTGCGCCAGCTCCACCGCGCTGCGGCCCATGCGTTCGCGCACCACGGCGTCAAGCGCGGGGCTGGGGCTCTCCTCGACGATCTTCTGGTGCCGGCGCTGCACCGAGCAGTCGCGCTCGCCCAGATGGATGCAATGGCCTTGCGAGTCCGCGAACACCTGCACCTCGACATGGCGCGGCGCGAGCAGCGCGCGCTCCAGCAGCAGTTCGCCCGACCCGAAAGCGGCAAGCGCCTCCGACCGGGCGCTGGCCAGCGCCGCTGGCAACTGCGACAGGTCGGTTACCAGGCGCATGCCGCGCCCGCCGCCGCCCGCCGCCGCCTTGACCATCAACGGCAAGCCGATGCGCTGCGCCTCCGCGGCGAAGCGATCATGGGACTGGTCTTCGCCCTGATAACCCGGCAGGCAAGGCACGCCGCGCGCCTGCGCGAGCTCGCGGGCCGAGGATTTGTTGCCCAGCGTGCGGATGGCGTGCGGCGGCGGGCCGACCCAGACCAGCCCGGCGTCGAGCACCGCCTGCGCGAAGTCCGCGTTCTCGCTCAGGAAACCATAGCCCGGGTGCACGGCATCGGCGCCGCTGGCCTTGGCCGCGGCGATCAACTTGTCGATACGCAGGTAGCTGTCGGCCGACGCCTTGCCGCCCAGCGCAACGGCGAAAGTGGCCTCCCGCACATGAAGGGCCTTGGCATCGGCGTCGGAATAGACGGCGACGGTCTCGATGCCCAGGCGATGCGCGGTGCGGATCACGCGACGGGAAATCTCTCCCCGATTGGCAATCAGCAGTTTGCGGATCTGCTTCACTGCGCCGCCGGCCGTTTCGCAATGCCCATGATCTTGGCCAGGATGCCCAGCATCACTTCGTCGGCGCCACCGCCGATGGAGGCCAGCCGGCCGTCACGGAACATGCGCGAGACCTTGTTCTCCCAGGTGTAGCCCATGCCGCCCCAGAACTGCAGGCAGGTGTCCGGCACGATGCGGTTCAGGCGTCCCGCCTTGAGCTTGGCCATCGACGCCAGCTCCAGCACGTCCTGCCCCTGCACATACAACTCGCAGGCGCGATAGGTCAGCGCCCGCAGGCTTTCCACCTCGGTCTTGAGCTCCGCCAGCTTGAACTGCACCCATTGCTGGTCCGCCAGGGTTGCGCCGAACATCTTGCGCTGCTGCGCCCAGTCGATGGTCCAGGCGATGCAGTTGCTCAGCCCCTGAACGCAGCTGGCCGCGGCCCAGAGACGCTCTTCCTGGAACTGCTGCATCTGGTAGATGAAACCCTGGCCCTCGTTGCCGATGCGGTAGCGCTGCGGCACCCGCACCTCGTCGAAGTAGATCAAGCCGGTATCGGATGAATTCATGCCGATCTTGCGGATCTTCTGCGCGATCTCGATGCCCTTGGTGAGCTTGCCGTTGGGGCCATCGCGCATCGGCACGATCACCAGCGATTTGTTCTTGTGAGGATTGTTGCCCGCTCCGCTCGGACCCTCGCCGGTGTTGACCAGCATGCACATCCAGTCGGCCTGCAGGCTGCTGGTGATCCACATCTTCTGGCCGGTGATGACGTAGTCGTCGCCGTCCTTGACGGCCCGGCTCTTGATGGCGGCAACGTCGCTGCCGGCGCCCGGTTCGCTCACGCCGATGCACGCCACCATGTCGCCGGCGATGGCGGGCGCGAGGAACTGGCGACGCAGCTCGTCGCTGCCGAAGCGGGCCAGCGCCGGTGTCGCCATGTCGGTCTGCACGCCGATCGCCATCGGCACGCCGCCGCACTCGGTGTGGCCCAGCGCTTCGGCCATCGCCATGGCGTAGGAATAGTCCAGCCCCGCCCCACCATAGGCTTCGGGCTTGGTCAAGCCGAGCAGGCCCAGGTCACCGAGGCGCTTGAACACCTGGTGCGCCGGAAAGATTTCCGCCTGCTCCCATTCGTCGACATGCGGATTGATCTCCTCGTCGATGAAGCGCTTGAGCGTCTTCTGGATTTCCAGGTGTTCATGGGTGAATTGCATATCTATCTCCTGTCAAGCCGAATACCGGGATGCCGGAATACCGGACGCAGAAGACGCAAAAGAACAACCATTTGTCTTGGGTCCCTTTTGCGACTTTTGCGTATTTCTGCGTCTTCTGCGTCCGGCTGTTTGCATTCAGCAGTCTGCACTTCTCACATCCTCGCCACACCGAACTGCATGGGCCGCAACTGCCGCGCCGCGGCCTCGGCGCAGATCGAAAGGCACTGTCCCAACACCGCGCGGGTGTCACGGGGATCGATCACGCCGTCATCCAGCATCAGGCCCGAGGTGTAGAACGCGTCGGCCTGGGCCTCGAACATCGCCACGATCTTGTCGAACTGCACCTTGGACTGCGCCGGATCCGGCGCGATGCCTTTGCGCACCAGGCCGGCCTCGGTGACGATCTGCATGGTGCGGGCCGCCTGCTCGCCGCCCATCACCGCCGTCTTGGCGCTGGGCCAGCTGAACAGGAAACGCGGCGCATAGCCGCGCCCGCACATGCCGTAGTTGCCGGCGCCGAACGACGCGCCGCACTGGACGGTGAGCTGCGGCACCGTCGCGTTGGTCACGGCCTGGATCATCTTGCTGCCGTGCTTGATCATGCCGCCTTGCTCGCTGTCCTTGCCCACCATGTAGCCGGTGGTGTTCTGCAGATAGACGATGGGGTGGCCGAGCTGGCACATCCACTGGATGAAATGGGTCGCCTTGTTGGCACCGGCGACGTCGATCGGTCCGTTGTTGGTGATCAGGCCCACCGCGTGACCTTCGATCGCGGCCTGCACGCACACCGTGGCAGCGCCGTACAGCGGCTTGAACTCCAGCAGTCGCGAACCGTCGACGATGCGGGCGATGATTTCTCGCATATCGACCGGCTCGCGCAGATTGGCAGGCATCAGGCCGAGCAGTTCATCCGCATCGAACTTCGGCAAAGCGGAAGCGGATGCCGGTTCTTTCGAACGGAAACTGGAATCCTGCCCCAATTGTTCGATAACCTCACGGGCAATGCCCAGCGCATGCCGGTCGTCCTCGGCCAGGTGTTCGCCCAGGCCGGAAATCGAGGTGTGCATTTCCGCGCCGCCGAGTTCCTCCTCGGTGGCCACTTCGCCGGTCGCCGCCATCAACAAGGGCGGCCCGGCCAGGAAGGCGCGAGAGCGGTTGCGCACCATGATCACCACGTCGCTCAAACCGGGCATGTAGGCGCCGCCGGCCGTGCCCGAGCCGTGCTGCACCGTGATCACCGGCAGCCCCGCCGCCGACAGCCGCGCCAGGTTGCGGAACAGCGCGCCGCCCTGCACGAAGCCCTCGACGCGGTACCGCATCAGGTTGGCGCCGGCGCTCTCAACCAGGTGGATGAAAGGCAGCTTGTTCTCCAATGCCATCTCCTGCACCCGCAGGATCTTGTCCAGGCCCATCGCCTGGATCGCACCGGCGTCGATGCCCGAGTCGCTCGCCACCACCATGCAACGCACGCCGCTGACGAAACCGATGCCGGCCACCATGCCGCCGCCAGGCACCGAAGCGGCCGCATCCTGCGTGTCGCGCAGGTAGCCCGCCAGCGAGCACAGCGGCAGATAGGGCCGGCCCGGGTCCAGCAACAGCGCCACGCGCTCGCGCGGCAGCAATTGCCCGCGCTTGTCGAACACCGGCCTGGACTTGGCCGATGCGGCCGTGGCGCGCGACTCGAGGGCGCGCAGCTGGGCGATGCGCGCCAGCATGGCTTCGCGGCGTTGCTGGGCCAATGCGCCCTGCGCGTTCCAGGTCGAGGAATGGATTGGCATCGCCCTCAGCCCCGCCCTCTCGCAGGGGGAGAGGGCGTCTTCTTCGCAGTCGCGCCTGACTTCACCTTTGCAGGGCGAGCGGGCGTTTTCTTTCCTCGCTTCTTTCCTTCTCCCTCCGGAAGAGGGTCAGGGTGCGGTCTCTTCGCCGCTGCGCGTGGCGCGGGTTCCTGGAACACCTTCGGCACCACCGCGCGATGAAAGCCGTCGAAGGGCCGCACCGCATCGCGCCCCGGCACTTCCTGGTCTGGCACCTGCAGCGGCCAGCCCATGCGAACCTGCGGCCGGGCGCCATCGACCCGCAGCACGGCGCCGCTGATGAAAGAGGCCGCCGGGCTGAGCAGGAAAACCACCGCCGCAGAGGTCTCGGCCTCGGTGCCGAAGCGGCCCAGCGGCACGGTCTTGCGCATCTCGCGCAACATGGGGCCGGCCTCGGGCGGGTAGTGGTCCATGCCGCTGGATGCGATGTAGCCCGGCGCCACCGCGTTGACGCGCACGCCATGACGCGCCCACTCGAGGGCCGCGGTCTCGGTCAGGCTCACCATGCCGGCACGGGCGGCACCGCTGTGGCCCATGTTCGGCATCGAGCCCCAGATGTCCGCCACCATGTTGACGATGGCGCCGCCGTGCTCGCGCATCGATTGCGCAAAGCACTCGCGCGCCATCAGGAAGCCGCCGCTCAAGTTGGTGGCGAGCACCGTGTCCCAGCCCTTGCCGGTGATGGATTCGAGGGGACTGATGTATTGCCCGCCCGCGTTGTTGACCAGCGCGTCGATGCGGCCGTGCACCGCGATCACCGCCTGCACCGTATTCTTCACGGCTTCCTCGTCGCGGATATCGCAGGAGTGGAAGCTGACCCGGCCGCCGTCGGCCGCGATCTCGGCGGCCGCGTCGAACAGCTTGTCCAGCTTGCGCCCGATCAGCACGACGTGGGCACCCAGCGCGGCCAGTTCGTGCGCGATGCAGCGGCCTATGCCTGAGCCGCCGCCGGTGACCAGCGCCACCTTGCCGGCGAACAGTTGGGGCCTGAAAACGGAACGGTAGTGCTCGCTCACGCCGTCTCTCCAATGAAAAGTTTCATGGCGGCATCGGTCAGCTCATCCAGGGTTGCGCTTTTGCGGCGGTCGTACCACTGCGCCGACCAGTTCAGCGCCCCGAAGATCAGCAATCGCGCCAGCTTCACGTCGGCCTTGAGCTGCCCCGACCGGTACAGGGCGTCCAGCACCGGAATCCACGGCACCTCGTACTCGCCTTGCAGCTCGGTCAGCGCGGCGCGCTGGCGCGGCGTGATGGACCGCGCCTCGTACAGCATCACCGGGATGAAATCGCTGCCGGGCCCGAGCAGGATGTCGAAATGATTGCGGATCAGGGTTCGCAATCGGCCCACGCTGTCGGTCTCGGCCGACTTCGCGCGCTGCAAAGCCTGCTGCTGGCGCTCGATCGCCGAGCGCATGCCCTCGTCCATCACGGCGTGCAGCAGCGCACCCTTGCTCTTGAAATGGTAGAAAGGCGACCCGCTTTGCATTCCCGCGGCCGCTGCGATGTCGCGCGTGCTGGTGGCGTGAAAACCCTTGTGCCGGAACAGTCGGGCGGCCGACCGCAGCAGTTCGGGGCGGCGATTGCCGTCGTCGCGCTCGGCCGCCGTCTTGCGCGGCCGCCCGCGGGGCCGCTTGGCCACGCTGGCTTCGGTGGCGGGTGCGCTGGAAACTGGCATCCCGCCACCTTAGCAAGAACGGCTATTTTCAGCAAGCAGGTGCTTGGTGAAAATCGAACCCGCCGCGCGGTCGCCGGAGTCAGGAGCCTTCCACCTTCGCGCCGTGATCCGCCGGGTGTGCGCGCGCTACCCTCGCGGATGAGGTCGGAGCCAGCGTTGGGCTTTCCGCGATGCGGACTTTGCGGCGCTTCCGGGCCACTCCTGAAGATTCGCCGAAAATAGCGGATTCGGCTATCCCATTTCACAGGACTCACGCATGACCTATCCCAAGACCCAGCTCTTCATCGACGGCCAATGGCAGGACGCCGCAGACGGCCGCACCCTGGCCGTGTTCAACCCGGCCACCGGCAAGGAAATCGGCCGCGTCGCCCACGCCGGCACGGCCGACCTCGACCGCGCGCTGGTTGCCGCGCAAAAAGGTTTCGAGAAGTGGCGCGACATGCCGCCGGCAGAGCGCAGCAAGATCATGCGCAAGGCCGCGGGCCTGATGCGCGAGCGCGCCGGCGCCATCGCCGGTCTGCTGACGCAGGAGCAGGGCAAGCCGCTGGTGGAAGCCAAGGGCGAGGCCATGGCCGCCGCCGACATCATCGAGTGGTTCGCCGACGAAGGACTGCGTGTGTACGGCCGCATCGTGCCCTCTCGCGTCAATCCTGCGATGCGCCAGATGGTGCTCAAGGATCCGGTCGGTCCGGTGGCGGCGTTCACGCCGTGGAACTTCCCGATCAACCAGGTGGTGCGCAAGATGGCGGCGGCGCTGGCCACCGGGTGCTCGATGATCGTGAAGGCGGCCGAGGAGACGCCGGCGTCGCCCGCCGAGCTGGTCCGCGCCTTTGCCGACGCGGGCCTGCCGCCCGGCGTGCTGGGCCTGGTGTACGGCACTCCGGCCGACATCTCCAACTACCTGATCCCGCACCCGGTGATCCGCAAGGTCACCTTCACCGGTTCCACTTTCGTCGGCAAGCAATTGGCCGCCCTGGCCGGCAAGCACATGAAGCGGGTGACGATGGAGCTGGGCGGCCACGCGCCGGTGATCGTGGCCGAGGACGCGGATGTGGCTCTCGCCGTGAAGACCGCCGGCGGCGCCAAGTTTCGCAACGCGGGTCAGGTCTGCATCTCGCCGACCCGCTTCCTGGTGCACGAGAGCATCAAGAACGAATTTGCCACCGCGCTGGTCAAGCACGCCCAGGGCCTGAAGGTGGGTGACGGCTCGCTCGAAGGCACCCAGATGGGCCCGCTGGCCAATCCGCGCCGCCTTACGGCCATGGCCGAATTCACGCAGGATGCGGTGAAGCGCGGCGCCACCGTGGCGCATGGCGGCGAGCGCATTGGCGACGCGGGCAATTTCTGGCAGCCCACTGTCTTCACCGACGTGCCGCTGGAAGCGAAGGTATTCAACGACGAGCCGTTCGGCCCGATGGCGGCCATCCGCGGCTTCAACACGCTGGACGAGGCGATTGCCGAAGCCAACCGGCTGCCTTATGGCCTGGCAGGCTATGCCTTCACCCGCTCGCTGAAGAACGCCGACCTGCTCGCCCGCCGGGTCGAGGTCGGCATGCTGTGGATCAACATGCCGGCCATGCCGTCTGCCGAGATGCCCTTTGGCGGCGTCAAGGATTCCGGGTATGGCTCCGAAGGCGGACCGGAAGCGATGGACGCGTACCTGAACGCACGCGCGGTAACGATCAACAACATTTAACTCAGAAAAATCGCTGCTGCGATTTTTCTGAGTTGTTCAGTCAGTGTAAAGAGGCCCGGCAAAGCCGGATCCTCTTCACAAAAGGGGACCGCGCTGCGTGCTACTCCGCGCGGTCCAGGTCGGGATGCCCCACGCCCAAGCAGTGGCACTGACTGCGCGTAATAACATGCAGCGCAGTCACTCTTGGGATGAGGATCGGCTTTGCCGATCCTCATCCCACTGATCAGAACCACTCTAAAAAAATCGCCTCCGGGCGATTTTTTTAGAGTGCGTAGACGTCGGTCGGAACCGACTTGCCCTTGAAGGTGACCGGTTCGAACTTTTCCAGCACGATCCGGTTGTCCAGCGCCGCCTGAGTCGCGCCATCGATCACGATCCCACGACCGATTGCCTTGGTGTGGGATTCCAGGCGCGACGCCAGATTCACCGTGTCGCCGATACAGGTGTAGGTGGCGCGCTGGTGCGTCCCGGTGTAGCCCGCCACCATGTCGCCGGTGGCGATGCCGATCCCGATGCGGATCGCCGGCTTGCCGAGCGCGGCGCGCTCCACGTTCAGCAACGCGATCATTTCCTGCATGTCCAGCGCAGCGCGAACTGCGCTCAATGACGGCTCCTTCAGCGGCAGGGGCGCTCCGAAGATCGCCATCAGGCCGTCGCCGACCATCTGGTTGACGACCCCCCCGTGCCCGCTGATCGCCTCGAACATCAGGGTGTAGTAGCCGTTGAGCAGATCGATGGTTTCCTCGGGCGTCTGCGATTCGGCGAGTGAGGTGAATCCGCGGATGTCGGAAAACATCGCCGCGGCATGGATCCGGCGGCCGCCCAGCGCAAAGCCGGACTGCTGCATGTCCTGCGCGACCTCGGAAGTGGCGAAGCGGCGCACCATGTCGCGCTGCTGGTCGCGCAGCCGTTTCTTTTCCAGGCTCGATCCGATGCGGGCCTTGAGCAGGACCGGATTGACCGGCTTGTGCAGATAATCGTCCGCTCCCAGCTCGATGCAACGCACCACATTCGCCAGCCCCTCGAGCGAGGAGGTCACGATCACCGGCAGATCGCGCAGGTTGGCGTCGGCCACCATGTGCTCGAGCACCTGGAACCCATCCATCTCGGGCATCTCCATGTCCAGCAGCACGAGGTCGAACGGCTCGGCACGCAACATTTCCAGCGCGATCCGGCCGTGCTCCGCGCTGGCCACGCGGTGGCCCAGCAGCTCGACGCTTCGCATCAGCAGCAGGCGGTTGACCTTGTTGTCGTCGACAACCAGGAGACGCGCTCCGCGCTCAGCCATGGCTCAACTCCTTCAGGGCCGCGGCCGCGCGCCGGTATTCCCGTTCGAGCGCGTCCAGAGCCGCGGTGTCGGCGGCGAGGCCCCCCAGCTCGAGCCGCCGCGCCATGGCGGCCAATTGGCCCGCCCCGAAGGTCGAGGCATTGGATTTGATCGAATGCGCCGCGCGGCGGAAGCGTTCGGCGGACCCGGCGTCCCAGGCGGCGCGCAGCTCCGCCAGCAGGCCCGGTGCTTCCTCGAAGAAAGTTGCGATCAATTCGTTCACGAACTCCGCGCCCGCCGCATCCCGGAGCTCGCGCAGCGTGGCCGGATCGATGATGGGCGCCGGCATGTCAGCGGTCCCTGCGCGGGTTCGCATTGCTCAATGCCTCGACCAGCCGGTCGACGCGAATGGGTTTGGTGACATAGTCGTCCATACCGGCGGCGAGGCACTCTTCGCGATCGGCCTGCATGGCATTGGCCGTCATGGCGACGATGCGCGGTCGCTCGTCGGCGCTCCATTTGGCGTTGATCCGGCGCGAAGCCTCCAGTCCGTCCATCTCGGGCATCTGCACGTCCATCAACACCACGTCGTAAGGTTGGCGCTCCATGCACTCGATGGCTTCGATCCCGTTGGACGCAAGGTCGGCGCGATAACCCATCTGCTGCAGCAAGCGCATGGCCAGCTTCTGGTTGACCACGTTGTCCTCGGCCAGGAGGATGCGCAGCGGGTGGCGCGCGGCCATGCCCGCGTCCATCTGCGGCTTGACCGGCTCGGCCGGCCTGGGCGCGGCGTCCTTCGCCAGCAGCGTCAT
>JAANCK010894434.1_pt1 | contig 10925 bp, 12 predicted proteins | sample 7277841 | NCBI WGS metagenome assembly JAANCK01 (sample SAMN14222788, study PRJNA588281) | permafrost metagenome | isolation source: Arctic cryosol methane SIP | place: Canada:Nunavut | collected 2015-07 | reverse complement strand
GTGGGGAACGCCGGGTAGGGCGCGGTGCGCACATTGACGCAGTTCGGCGGACCGTCCATCTCCAGCAGGATCGCGTCTTCCTCCGCGGTGATCGTCGCGCCGGCTTCGCGCAGCTTGTCCACCACCGCCTCGAGGATGCTTGCGCTGGTGTTGCGCAGGCGCACCCTGCCGCCGGTCGCGGCGGCGGCGGCGAGGAAGGTGCCGGTTTCGATGCGGTCCGGCATGATGCTGTGCGCCGCCCCGTTGAGCGCGCTCACGCCCTCGATGGTGATCGTGTCGCTGCCGGCGCCCTCGATGTTTGCGCCCATCGCCTTGAGGCAGTTGGCGAGGTCGACCACTTCGGGCTCGCGCGCCGCGTTCTCGATCACGCTGGTGCCCTCGGCCAGGCAGGCCGCCATCATCAGGTTCTCGGTGCCGGTGACCGTCACCAGATCGGTGAAGATGCGCGCCCCCTTCAGGCGCTTGGCCCGCGCGATGATATAGCCGTGTTCGACACTCACTTCCGCGCCCATCGCCTGCAGGCCCTTGATGTGCAGATCGACCGGGCGCTGCCCGATGGCGCAGCCGCCGGGCAACGACACGCGCGCCTCGCCGCAGCGCGCCAGCAGCGGACCCAGCACCAGGATCGAGGCGCGCATGGTCTTCACCAGATCGTAGGGCGCAAGCGGCGTATGCAGGCGGCCCGCGTCCAGCTCCAGGCCGAGCTTTTCGTCCAGGGATACCGCGACGCCCATGCCGCCGAGCAGATTGAGCAAGGTAGTTACATCGCGCAGATGCGGCACATTGGCCAGGCGCAGCGGCGCGCTCGAGAGCAGCGCCGCGCACATGATCGGCAGCGCCGCATTCTTCGCGCCGGAAATGCGCACTTCGCCCGAGAGCGGGACGCCGCCGCGGATCAGCAGCTTATCCATGCGTCGGCGCTTCGGTCATCCGCTTCATGCTGTCTCTCCGGGTCGCGCGCTCCACTCCTCCGGCGTAAAGGTCTGCATCGACAGCGCATGGACTTCCTCGCGCATGCGTTCGCCCAGCGCCTGGTACACGCGCTGGTGCCGCTGCACCCGGTTCCTGCCGCGGAATTCGGCCGACACGATCAGCGCCTGGAAATGCTGGCCGTCACCCGCAAGCTCGATGTGCTCGCACGGCATGCCCTGCTCGATGTAGGTCTTGACTTGCTCTGGTGTAACCATTGGCATCCTTTCAGGATCGGTTGCAGTTTGATTCGGGGGCGGCCTGCTAGTGGCGCAGTTTGTAACCGTTCCTGAGCAGCGCCAGGCTGAACGCGGTGATCAGCAGCAGGATGCCAAGCGCGACCGCCAGGCTCAATGCCGGATTGATATCGGACACGCCGAAGAAGCCGTAGCGAAAGCCGTCGATTATGTAGAAGAACGGGTTGAAACGCGACAGTCCCTGCCAGAACGCAGGCAGCGAGTGGATCGAGTAGAACACGCCGGAGAGGAAGGTGAGCGGCATGATGAGGAAGCTCTGGAACGCCGCCACCTGGTCGAATTTTTCCGCCCAGATGCCCGCAAGCAGTCCCATCGAACCCAGAATAGCGCTGCCGGCCAGCGCGAATGCCAGAATCCACAGCGGGTGCGCGAACGACAGCGTCACGAAACCCAGCGACACCAGCAGCACGCCAAGCCCGACGACCATGCCACGCAGCACCGAAGCAAGCACGTAGGCGGCAAAGAAATCCCAATACGACAGCGGCGGCAGCAGCACGAAAATAATGTTGCCCGTGACCTTGGACTGGATCAGGCTGGACGAGGCATTGGCAAAGGCGTTCTGCAGCACCGCCATCATCACCAGCCCCGGCACCAGAAACGCCGCGTAGGGCACTTCGCCGTAGACCGGCGCGCGCCCCTGCATCACATGGGAGAAGATCAACAGGTACAGCAGCGTGGTGAGCACCGGCGCGGCGACGGTCTGGAACGCCACCTTCCAGAAGCGCAACAGTTCCTTGTACAGCAGTGTGCTGAAGCCGGACATATCAGGCGGTCGTCTCGTTCATGATCTGCACGAATACGTCTTCCAGGTCCGGCTGCAGCAGTTCCAGCTCCTCGATCTGCGCGCCCGCCTCGCGCAGCTGCGCCAGCACGCCTTCGAGCTCGGCGTAGCTGCGCAGGCGCAGCGTATGCACCGCGTCCTGGCTTTCGCGCGCATGCTCCGCGAGGGCAGCGGGCAGCGGCGCGCCGGAAAGGCGCAGGCGCAGATACAGGCTCTCCCTGCGGTTGATCAGCTTGCTGGTGGTGTCCAGCGCGACGACGCGCCCCTGCTTGAGCATCGCGATGCGCCCGCACAACGCCTCGGCTTCCTCCAGATAGTGGGTGGTCAGCACAATGGTGTGGCCCTTGCGATTGAGGCCGCGCACGAATTCCCACAAGCCCTGGCGCAGCTCCACGTCCACCCCCGCAGTTGGCTCGTCGAGCACGATCACCGGCGGCTTGTGCACCAGCGCCTGCGCCACCAGCACGCGCCGTTTCATGCCGCCGGAGAGCGAGCGCATGTTGGCGTCTGCCTTGCCGGTCAGGTCCAGGTGATGCATCACCTCGTCGATCCACGCGTCGTTGTGCTTCAGTCCGAAGTAACCCGACTGGATGCGCAGGGTTTCGCGCACGCTGAAAAACGGATCGAACACCAGCTCCTGCGGCACCACGCCAAGCGCGCGGCGCGATTCGCGGTACTGCGTGACGACGTCGTGCCCGAGCACGCGTACGGTGCCGCTGTCGGCGCGCACCAGTCCGGCAAGTATGTTGATCAGCGTGGTCTTGCCCGCCCCGTTGGGACCGAGCAGGCCGAAGAACTCGCCCCGCGCCACTTCGAGGTCGATGCCGGCAAGCGCCTGGACCGCGCCGAAACGCTTGTGCACCTGCTCGATCTGGATCGCGGGGGTCATAGGCTGCGCCGCATTGCGGCGTCGTGGGCGTCAGGCCGATCCGGCCTGCAACAGCTCGGATACGGAGTAGAGTTCGGCCAGGTTGCGCATCGACTCGGGAAGATTCGCGAGCGACAGCGCGAGCTTGCGCCGGCGCGCCTCGCGCAGGCATTCGAGCGCCAGCGCCACGGCCGCCGAATCCACCTCGGTTACACCCTCGAAATCGAGCACGGCGACGCCGGGCGCAAGCTGCGCGCGCAATTGCGTCAGCAGCGCGGTGACCGTGCCGATGGTAACCGGGCCCTGCAGCAGCAGCCGGTCATCTGACTGCTTGATCACTTGGACTTGGCGCCGGCCTGGGGATCCAGCGAGCGGTTCTTGCTCGCGAGCGCCTTGATCAGGCCGTCCACGCCGCCGTCGCGGATTTCGGCGTTGAAGGTGTCGCGGTAATTGGTCACCAGGCTGACGCCGGCCACCGCCACATCGTAGACCTTCCAGCCGCCGGGTGTCTTTTCCATGCTGTAGTCGATGCTGACGGGTTGATTGCCCGAGCGCTTGACCTGGGTTCTGACGGTGACGTCGGTGTCGCCGGCGGCCATGCGCAGCGGCTTAAACTCGATCACCTCGTTCTTGTAGGTGGACAGGGCGCCGGAATAGGTGTGCACCAGCAGGGTGCGGAATTCGTCCACCAGCATCGTCTTCTGCTCCGGATTTGCCTTGGGCCAGCCGCGCCCCACCGCGAGCGCCGTCATGCGCTTGAAGTTGAAATGCGGCAGCACCTTGGCTTCGACCAGCGCATTGATTTTCGCCTGATTGCCGTCCTTGATGTCCTTGTCGCCCTGGATGATTTCGATCACCTCGTCGCTGATGCGCTTGACCAGCGCATCGGGCGCGACGTCCTGCGCACCGGCGGCGGCGGCAAAAAGGGCGAGGCTCAGCGCCGCAAGCAGCCGGATCATGGCCGCTCGCCCGCGCGCCCGGATCCGCCAGCCGGCTGCGCGTCCGATGCCGGACTCTCGGCAGGATCGGGCTCGCGCGGCGGGCTGCCGTCATAGACCAGGCTGCGCCGCCGCTGCAAATAGGCGCTGCGCACATAAGTGTACTGGTCCAGCGCCGCCTCTTCGGACAGGCGGCTGACATCGAGCAGGTTGGCGCGGGTATCGACCGCGCGCACGCCGTAGAGCTCGTTGCGCGTTGGAACGTTGCTTACGTACCAGAGCGGGTCGCCGTGCCAGTCCACCGCGAACAGGCTGATGCCGTCGCGTACCGTGCTCGGACCCAGTAGGGGCAGCACCACATAGGCGCCGCTGCCCATGCCCCAACGTCCGAGCGTCTGGCCGAAATCCTCGTTGTGCTTCTCCAGGCCGGCATTGCTGGCGACGTCGAACAATCCCAGTATGCCCGCCGTGGTATTCAGCGCGAAACGGCCGAAATCGCTCGCGCCCTCTCCGAGCTTGCCCTGCAGGACGTTGTTAACCCCGATCCAGATGTCGCCGAGGTTGGCGAAGAAATTGCTCACGCCGGTGCGGGCGAACTCCGGCATCACCGCCTTGTAGCCCTGGGCCACCGGTTTGATGATGGCCTTGTCCACGCCGTCGTTGAACCTGAACATGGCGCGGTTGTAGCCTTCGAGCGGGTCGTCCGGATTGCCTCCGGTGGTGGCGCAACCGGCAATGCCGCCCAGCACGCCGAGCAGGAGCAATCCAAGCAGGAACCTCAGCATGTCAATGTGCCTCTCATTTGCCGTCTTTAGCGCCTTCGGCCGCCTTGCTGAACAGGAACTGGCTGATCAGGTTTTCGAGTACCACTGCGGATTGCGTAATCTTCAAGGTGTCGCCGCTTTTCAACTTTGCCGTATCGCCGCCGGCCGTAAGCCCCACGTACTGCTCGCCGAGCAGCCCGGAGGTCAGAATTTTCGCCGACGTGTCCTTCGGAAATTCGTAGCGCTTGTCGATCGATAAGGTGACCGTTGCTTCGTAGGTTTCGGTATCGAAACCGATGTCCTCGACGCGCCCGACCACCACACCGGCGCTTTTCACCGGCGCCCGCTTTTTCAACCCGCCAATGTTATCAAAATTCGCCTTCACTAGATACGTCTCGGCTGCGGAAAACGAGGCAAGATTTCCGACCTTGAGCGCGAGGAACAGCAGCGCGCCCAAGCCGATCGCGATGAATATGCCCGCCCACAGGTCCAGTGTCTTACGCTTCATCATCTTCACACCCCTCGAAACATGAACGCCGTCAGCATGAAATCCAGCGCAAGTATTGCCAGCGACGAAGTCACCACGGTGCGCGTGGTAGCCCCCGATACCCCCTCCGCCGTGGGCGGCGCGTCATAACCCTCGAATACCGCAATCCAGCTGACCGCAATGCCGAACACCAGGCTCTTGATCACGCCGTTGAGTATGTCCTCGCGAACGTCGACCGCGGCCTGCATCTGCGACCAGAAGGAGCCTTCGTCCACGCCTATCAGGCGCACCCCCACCAGATAGCCGCCGAAAACGCCCATGGCGGAGAACATGGCAGCCAGCAGCGGCATTGAGATCACTCCGGCCCAGAAGCGCGGCGCGATCACGCGCCCGATCGGATCCACCGCCATCATTTCCATGGCTGCGAGCTGCTCGGTGGCCTTCATCAGGCCGATTTCGGCGGTAATGGCCGAGCCGGCGCGGCTGGCGAACAGCAGCCCCGCCACCACCGGGCCGAGTTCGCGCACCAGGGACAGGGCGACCAGCACGCCCAGCGCGGCGGAGGAGCCATAGCGCTCCAGCGTGTCGTAGCCCTGCAGGCCCAGCACCATGCCGACGAACAGGCCCGATACCAGGATGATGATCAGCGACAGCACGCCGGTAAAATAGATCTCGCGCGTCACCAGCGAAAAACGGCGCACGCAGATGCCGGAGTTGCGCAGCGTCAGCAGCAGGAAGCGGCAGGCGAAGCCCAGGCGGTGAATCGAGCCGAGCACGCGCGCGCCCAGATTTTCGAGAACATCGGTCAGCACGCTCATACGCCTTCCGTGGCCTGCAGGTCGCGCGCGTAGTCTTCGGCCGGATAGTGAAACGGCATCGGCCCGTCGGTTTCGCCGTGGACGAACTGGCGCACGAAAGGCTTGTCGGACGCGCGCAGTTCGTCCGGGACACCCTGGGTCACGATGGCGCCCTCCGACATGAAATAGACGTAGTCCACCAGTCCCAGCGCCTCGGCCACGTCATGCGTGACTATGATCGAGGTGGCGCCGAGGGCGTCGTTCAGGTGCCGGATCAGCTGGCCGATGACGCCCATGGACACCGGATCCAGGCCGGCGAAGGGCTCGTCGTACATGATCAGCATCGGGTCGAGCGCCGTCGTGCGCGCAAGGGCAACGCGCCGCGCCATCCCGCCGGAGAGCTCCGCGGGCATCAGAGCATGCGCGCCGCGCAGGCCTACCGCCTGCAGCTTCATCAGCACCAGATCGTCGATGAGCTCCTCGGCCAGATCGGTATGTTCGCGCATCTGAAATGCGACGTTGTCATAGCAGGACATGTCGGTGAACAGGGCCCCGAACTGGAACAGCATTCCCATTCTGCGGCGCAGCGCGTACAGCTCCTCGTGATTGAGCCTGGACACCGCCTTGCCGCCGATGCGCACTTCCCCCCGGGTCGGACGCAGCGCGCCGCCGATCAGGCGCAGCAGCGTGGTCTTGCCGCAGCCGGACAGCCCCATGATCGCCACCACCTGCCCGCGGCGTATATTGAGGCTGACGCCCTTGAGGATCTGACGGGTGTCGTAGGCGAAATTTACGTTTTCGACTTCGACCAGATTGTCTGTTGCAGGAATCGTCGGCACGGAATGGCATCGGCAAGAAGCGCAGAGGCAACATTCTACCAGACGGCCGCCACGCAATATCGACCGCGGGGCCTGCATTCGCCCGTGAACCGTGCGCCCTGATATAGTAATCTCCTCGGCTCACGCTCGACAGGATCAACCCAACCAATGGCGCAGGCGGCAGTCCGTTTCGACCAGGTCAGGAAAAACTACGGCCGCCAGACGGTGCTGCAGGGGATCGAGCTCGACATCGCCGCGGGCACGAGCTTCGGTCTGGTCGGCATCAACGGTGCAGGCAAGACCACGCTGATCAAATGCCTGCTCGATTTCTGCCACATCGACGCCGGCTGCATCGAGATTTTCGGCACCCGCCATAGCGACAGCCGCGCACGCGCGCGCATCGCGTTCCTGCCGGAGCGGTTCATGCCGCCGTACTTCCTCACCGGGCGCGACTTTATCGGCTACATGCTCGCGCTGGACGAGCGCGCGGCCGAAGCGGACAAGGTGCGCGCAATGTTCGCCGCACTGGATCTCGACGCGGACGCGCTGGACAAGCCGGTGCGCTCGTTTTCCAAGGGCATGACCCAAAAACTGGGGCTGGCGGCCTGCCTGCTGTCCGAACCCGACCTGCTGATCCTGGACGAACCCATGAGCGGGCTCGATCCGCTGGCGCGCGCAGGCGTCAAACGCCTGCTGCGCCAGATGCGCGAGCAGGGCCGCACCCTGTTCTTCACCTCCCACAGCCTGTCCGATGTGGAGGAGATCTGCGAGCACATGGTCGTGCTGCACCGCGGCCGGCTGCTGTTTTGCGGCAGTCCGCGCGCGCTGGTGCACGAGCATGCCGGCGAGTCCCTGGAACAGGCGTTCCTCAACTGCATTGGAAGCGACGCCCATGGCTGAGCGCCCGAGCCTGCTCATCGTCGATGATGATCCGCTGATCACCGACACCCTTGCCTACGCGCTGGGCAAGGACTTCAGCGTGCTGGTCAGCGACTCGCGCAAGAACGCGGTGAACCTGGTGCGCCGGCAGAACACGCCCCCGCAGCTCGCACTGGTAGACCTGGGGCTGCCGCCGGTGCCGCACCGCCCGGACGAGGGTTTTGCGCTGATCACCGAGCTGCTCGCGCACTCCCCGGAGATGAAGATCCTGGTGCTCTCGGGTCAGAACGACGCGGCCAATGCGCGCCACGCGCGCACGCTGGGCGCGGCCGATTTCGTGGCCAAGCCGTGCGAGGCGGCGGGGCTGAAGAAGCTGCTGCTGCATGCACTGCAGTTTCGCGCGGCGGAAATCTCCGGGGTTGCCGCGGCGAAAAGCGAGCAGCTGATCGGCGCGAGTCCGGTGCTGGAGAAGCTGAAGAGTCAAATCAGCCAATATGCCGATTCTCCCTTCCCCGCGCTGATCGAGGGCGAATCGGGCAGCGGCAAGGAGGTGGTCGCGAGCCTGCTGCATCACCTGTCCTGCCGCAAGGAACAGCCCTGGTTCGCGCTCAATTGCGCCGCCATCGCGCCGACGCTGGTCGAACCCACCCTGTTCGGCTACTCCAAGGGCGCGTTTACCGGCGCTGTCGCCAACAAATCAGGCTATTTCGAGGATGCGCAGGAAGGCACGCTGTTCCTGGATGAGATCGGCGAGCTGCCGCTGGAACTGCAGGCCAAGCTGCTGCGTGTGCTCGAAAACGGGGAATTCCAGCGCGTGGGCGAAACGCAGCAGCGCATTTCCCGCGCGCGCGTGATCGCCGCCACCAACCGCGACCTGCGCCAGGAAATCAGGAACGGGCGTTTTCGCGCCGATCTGTACCACCGCCTGTCGGTATTTTCGATAGCCGTCCCGCCACTGCGCGAAATGGGCGAGGACAAGATGCTGCTGCTCGAGCACTTCAGCCGCTTTTACGCGGAGCAGGCGCGGCTCGCCCCGTTCACGCTCGATGCGGGCGCGACCGAATTGTGCCGCACCTATCGCTTTCCCGGCAATGTGCGCGAGCTGAAAAACATCGTCATCCGCCTTACCACCAAGTACCCCGGCCAGAGGCTGTCGGTGCTCGAGCTGGAGCCCGAACTCGAGCCGACGCCGCCGCAGGACGCGCAGGCGGAGGCGCAGGTCGGGCCGCCCGCGGATCCGCAGACACTGATCGAACAGGCGCTGCGCCATTTGCAGCGCGAACGCGCGTTCAATCTCGACCACATGCTCAGGGCATGGGAGCAAGGCTATATCGAGGCGGCCATGCGCCTCACCCACGGCAACGTCAGCCAGGCGGCGAAAATGCTGGGCATCAACCGCACCACCCTGTACTCGCGCATGGAACAGCAGGACAGGAAATAGAAGCCGTGTACCTCAACCATTTCGGCCTGGACGAGCCGCCGTTCCGGATCACCCCGCATACCGATTTCTTCTTCGCCGGCGCCAACCGCGGCGCGACGCTAGAAGCGCTGCTCTACGCCATCACGCACGACGAAGGCATCATCAAGGTTTCGGGCGAAGTGGGCAGCGGCAAGACCATGCTGTGCCGGGTGCTGGCAGAGCGCCTGCCCGCGCATGTCGACACCATACTGCTGTCCAACCCCGCGCTGGCGCGCGAGGAAATGCTCTACGCAATCGCCGACGAACTGGAAATGGACGTCGGCGACCAGCGCCAGCCGCTGCTGCTGCGCATGCTGCAGGATCATCTGATCAAGCTCTACGGCGAGGGCCGGCGCGTGGTGGTGCTGATCGACGAGGCACACGCGATGCCGCAGGAAACGCTGGAGCAGATCCGCCTGCTCTCCAACCTCGAGACCAGCCATTCGAAGCTGCTGCAGATCGTGCTGTTCGGGCAGCCCGAACTCGACGCGCACCTGGCCATGCCGCAAATGCGCCCGCTGAAGGAGCGCATCACCCACAGCTTCCGCCTCGAGCCGCTGCTGCGCTCCGATGTCGAGGCGTATCTCGATTTTCGCATGCGCGCGGCCGGCTACCGCGGGCCGAACGTGTTCGCGCCGGAAGCAGTGCGGCGCATCGTCAAGGCCTCCGAGGGCCTCACCCGGCGCGTCAACATCATCGCCGACAAGTCCCTGCTTGCAGCCTTCGCCGACAATCAGCACGGCATCACCGCAAAGCATGTGGACCGCGCCGTGCGCGACTCGGAATTCGATCAGCCGCGCAAAGGCAAGGCCAAAATCGGCATCGCCGCGGCAGGCGTGGCGGCCGGGCTGGGACTGGGGCTGGGCCTGCATTTTCTGCTGTCGCCGCCGGCATCACCGCTCGCGACGCAGGCCGCGGCGGCGAGCGGGCCGGTGACCGGCGCGAGCGCGGCGCCGCTGACGCAGGCATCGGCGCCGCCGGCACCCTCGGCGCCCGCGGCACAGGCGGCTGCGCGCGTACCTGCATCCTCCGCCGCAACAACGGCTGCGGCCGCGAGCACGCCAACTGTTGCGGCAGCGGCCGCTACCGCGGCGACTGGCGTCCCGCCCGCGCCCGCCGACACAGGCGGCGCACCGCCTGGCGTGCCGAACACCGTGCCGCCGCCCCCGCCCAGCGGCAAACTCCTGCGGACGCGTTTCGCCGCCACCCAGGAATGGCTGCGGGACGCGCCCGGCGATCGCTACTCGATTCAGTTATACACCGCGGGCACGCGCGACCTGCACAGCGTGGAAGAGCTGCTCGGGCGCGCAGCTGCGGACAAGCTCGAGCTTGCGGACTTCCATGTCTACGGCGTCAAGATCAACGATCAACAGCACTATCGCCTCGCGTATGGGCTCTATGCCGGCGTCACCGATGCCAATCAGGCGCTGCGCCGCCTGCCACCGGGCTACCGCCAATTCGGCCCCTACCTGCGCAGCGTCGAGCGCATGCGCAGCCAGAACCGGCAGTAGGCTTGCTTGCCGCCGCACGCGCCTACGACACGCTTATGCGCGCCACGCAGGAAGAGGCTTAGGCTGCATCTTCCATTTGCACCGTTGTGCTATATAATCAGGATGGGGAAACCATATACATATCAATGGCGAGCAGCATGAATCTTAAAGTTGGGCTGATGTTCGGCATGTGTCTGCTCGCCGCCGGCTGCAGCCTAGAGCCGATGAAGCCCTCGCCCGGGCATATGCAGCCTGTCGCGGCGGCGCCCGCAAACGAGATCCCGGAGCCGGTGCGAATCACGCCTCTCCTGCCCAAACCCAGGCCGGCGGCGCGGCCCGAAACCTATAGCGTGGTAGTCAATAACGTCAAGGTGCAGGAACTGCTGTTCGCGCTCGCGCGCGACGCCAAGCTCAACGT
>JAANCK010676238.1_pt1 | contig 10926 bp, 12 predicted proteins | sample 7277841 | NCBI WGS metagenome assembly JAANCK01 (sample SAMN14222788, study PRJNA588281) | permafrost metagenome | isolation source: Arctic cryosol methane SIP | place: Canada:Nunavut | collected 2015-07 | reverse complement strand
GGTCCAGTTTGCGCAGTTCGCGCGCGGTGTTGTAGCCGGCGAGACCGGTGCCGACGATGACTATCGGGTTCATGCGTGAAGATTCGCGCGGGCGAGAGGCGCTTCGGTCGCGCTGCCTAGACCGGCGCCTCCACCATTTCGAAATCGGCCTTGGCTGCGCCGCACTCCGGGCAGGCCCAGTCCGCGGGCACGTCCGCCCAGCGTGTGCCGGGCGCCAGACCCTCGTCGGGCAGGCCGGCGGCTTCGTCGTAGAGGAAGCCGCAGATCACGCATTGCCATCTTTTCATTCCTTCCTCCGGCCGCGGGCGCGGCGTCGGCAATCGATGTCCGGCTTCAACGGTGCGCCGCGCCGGTATCTTCGTCGATCATCAGCGCGTCATTGAAGCGGGTGAAAAAGCCGCACAGCGCGATGCGCAGAGTCAGCTCGACGATCTGCGCCTCGCTGAAATGCTGCCGCAGGCGCTCGAACATGCGATCGCGGATGCGCTGCGGCGTGTTGGTGACGGCGATCGTGTACTCGACCACGAGCTTGTCGACCTGGTCGAATTCCGGATGATCCTGGTAGTCTAGTGCGCGGTCCACGCCTTCCGGCGTGAGGCCCTCGACGATGAGCAGCGGCTTGTGGTGGTCCACGCAATACTGGCACGCGTTGAGCCGCGCCACCACTACGATTGCCAGCTCGATGTAACGGTATGGAACATTTTTCTGCTCGCGCAACTCGAGCAGCATCGCCATCAGGTGGCGCACCGAGGAGGGCACGTGCGCGAACACGCCGACCTGATTGCGGAACGGACCGTAGCCCGAGGCAAAGCGCTGATATACGTCGCGCACGTCCTCGGGGACGTTTTCGGGAGGGACGTCGCTTACCCTGGCCATGGGTTCATCCTTTGCCGCGCGTTGCGCGCGTTGGACTCAGCCACTCTTCGAACACCTCGCCGTTGTGCTCGCCCAGCGCCGGGGGGTTGCGGTAGACGCTGAATTCGTAGCCGGAAATCTTCATCGGAAACGCGACCGTGCGGGTGCTGCGGCCGTTCGGCAGGGTCATTTCGCGCACCAGGCCAGTCGCGACGACGTGCGGATCGCCGAGTATTTCCGCGTAGGTGTTGATCGGCGCGCAGGGCACACCGCGACGGTCCAGCTCGGCGAGCCACTCGGCCTTGCTGCGGCGCTTGAACGCCGGAGCGAGTGCTGCCGCGAGCGCGGCCTGGTTTTGCGCGCGCAGCGCGTTGCTGGCAAAGCGCGGATCGTTCTTCAGCTGCGGCATCCCGACCGCGTCGCACACGCCCTGCCAAAGCTTGTCGTTGCCGGCCGCCACCATGAACGGCGCGTCGCTCGCCTGGAATCCCTGATAGGGAGCCGAACGCGGGTGCGCGGAGCCGAGCCTGCGCGGTGCCTTGCCGGTGCCGAAGTATTCGCTGGTCTGCAGCGCCGCGATGCCGAGCAGTCCTCCCAGCATGCTGCAGTCGATGCGCGCACCGCGTCCGGTGGCGCGCGCCTGCAGCAGCGCTGCGGTGATGCAGAACGCGGCGTACAGCCCGGCGCCGAAATCGCCGACCGGCACTCCGCACTTCAGCGGCGGGCCGTCCGGCTCCCCGGTCACGCTCATCAGTCCGCTCATCCCCTGCACGGTGGCGTCGAACGCGCCCTTGGACGCATACGGGCCGGTATGGCCGAATCCGTTCACCGAGCAATAGACCAGGCGCGGCGACTCGGCGCACAGCGCGGCATAGCCCAGACCGAGGCGCTCGAGCACGCCGGGCCGGTAGTTTTCCAGCACGGCATCGGCAGCGATGCACAGGCGGCGCGCCTGCTCCACCTGCCCAGCATCCTTCAGGTCGAGGGTGATGCTGCGCTTGTTGCGATTGATGGAAGCGAAATTTTCGCTGTATCCATCGCCGTCCGCGCCGATGCTGACCGGGGGCCACTGGCGCAGGTCGTCGCCCCCGGCCGGCTTTTCGACTTTGACCACGTCGGCACCAAGGTCGGCAAGCAGCGAGCCGGCGAACGGACCCGCCGCGATCTGGCCGAATTCGACAACTCGGAGCCCGGACAAGGGGCCGGCTGCGCCATTGCTCATGTGCGGGCGGGGATCGGGATAACGCGGCCATTCTATGATGGCAATGCCAGGCGCGGTTATCACATATCGTTATGTGTTTTATCACCATTCTCATAGGCGGACGCCGCGCGGATCGGCTATCGTGGCCGCAGCCTACTGCCCGTCCGGCCAATCGGCGGGCGCCCACCACCAGGAGACCGAGATGAAGGCCGATACATTCGTGCAGAACGCGTGGTACGTCGCCGGCATGTCGCAGGAATTCAAAGTCAACGACCTGCGCGGCATGGTAATCACGAAGAAGCCCATCGTGATCTGGCGCGGCAAGGATGGCAAGGTAGTGGCGTTCGACGACCGCTGCGTGCATAAGCGCATGCCCCTGTCGTGCGGCAAGATCCTCGACAACGGCGCAGTCGAGTGCGCCTATCACGGCTTCGCCTACGACACCTCGGGAAAGTGCGTGTCCATTCCTTCGCAGATGGACCTGGCCATTCCGAGCCGCGCCAAGCTGAAGCCGTATCCGGTGGTCGAACAGGACGGCGTGGTCTGGTTGTGGATGGGAAGCGAAGAGCAGATGAGCCGCGTGCACCCGCCGCGCACGCCCGAGTTCGTCGACCCGCAATACGAGAGCTTCACCTGCGATCCGATCGATGTGCCGTGCAACTATCGCCTGCTGATCGAGAACCTGCTCGACATTACGCATTTTTATCCGCTGCACGACGGCAATATCGGAGACCTGGCCAACAGCAAGATCCCGATCGAATTCATCGAGCAGGAGATCGACGGCAACCCGTCGATGAAGACCGTCCGCCACGTGGAGAATTACCGCCATCCGCCGTTCCTGCGTGACTGGTTCGGCTACGAGATGGTCGACCGCGAACACACCCATTGCATGGTGAGCCCGGGCATTACGCGCGTGCAGTTGCGTTGCGCCCCGCCGGGAAAACTCGGCACCAGCGAAGAGCGCGGCTATATCCTGCACCACTCGCACACGCCGGTCGACGAGCGCAGGCACTTTTGGCGCTGGACCGCCACGGTGCGCAAGGGCCAGCCGAGCCTGGATCCGAAGAAGTCCACCCTGGATCGCATGAAGGAAATGTTTCCGGCGGTCGTCGACCAGGATCGCTGGGCGCTCGAGCGCCAGCAGAAGATGTTCGAGTTCCCGGAGGACGGCTACGACGAAGTGCACCTTCGTTCCGACCGGTCCATCCTTACGGTGCGCAAGATTCTCGAAAAGCTGGAAACTGCCTGAGCCAGCCCGATTCGGTGCGCGCCCGGGCAGCGGCGTCGCCTCGTGCGCATGTGGCTGCGCGACGCCGGACATCGCCGCTATCGCGGACGAGTTTTTGCGCAGCGCAGCACACGTTGCGCGGGGGGGGCGTTTCCCAATGCCGTCGACAGGTAGTAACATAGCCGGCACTTCAAAGCCAGCTTCGACGGACTGTCGACCCGATGATGGAGATCTACCAGATTCGTACCTTCGTCACCGTGGCCGAGCACGGAAACCTGACCAAGGCTGCGCTGTTGCTGCACGTCACGCAGCCGGCCGTGAGCGGGCACTTGAAAGCGCTGGAAAGCGCGCTGAATCTGAAACTATTCGAGCGCAGTTCGACCGGCGTCCAGCTGACCATGGCGGGCCAGGCGCTCCTGCCCAAGGCGCAAGCGATCCTCGCCGCGAGTTCCGAATTTCGCAACCGGGCGCGCGACCTGCAGGGCAAGCTCACCGGAAAGGCGCGCGTCGGCACGATTCTCGACCCGCCGTTCATCCGTCTCGGCCAGTTCATGAGTTCCATCCTCGACCGGTATCCGTGGATGGAGATCGAACTGGAGCACGGCATTTCCGTGTCGGTGCTCGAACAGGTGGCCGGCGGCGGGCTCGATGCGGCGTTCTTCCTCGGGCAGTTGAATTTGCCCCACGTGCAGGCGATCGCCCTGACCGACCTCGCCTATCGCGTCGTTGCGCCGCCCGCGTGGAAGAATAAGATCGCGAACGCCGACTGGGCGGAAATCGCTGCGCTGCAATGGATACGGCCGCCGCACATGTCGGCCCACGTGCAGATGATGACCGAGATGTTCTCCCACCAGAAACTGGAGCCGTTCAAGGTGGCCAAAGCCGACCAGGAGCAGACCATCAAGACCCTGGTAACTGCGGGTGTTGGCCTGGGATTGATGCGCGAAGACCTGGCGTTCGCCGCGCAAAGCGCCGGCGAAGTGTGTGTCTGGAGCAAGGCGCGCCCCACCAGCACGCTGTCGTTCATCCATCTGCGCGAACGCGAAGGCGATCCCGTCGTTGCGGCGCTGCGCGATGTGGTGCGCACGATCTGGCTGGACAACAGCACGAGCTACGGTGTGGAATGGGCGTAGTGCGGCGGCGGCGTCTGCTATCCATAAGGGATCGCTATGCTGGGTATCATGAAAATTGTGTTCCAAGCGCCTGCCGAATACGGTTAGCTTAGCGCTCGAGTCAAAAAAGCCAAATCAGAACGACGCCTGCCGGTGCCACCAGGCAGGAGGGAGGGGACGGCTGCGGCCTGGCGGACGTTCTGGAAAAGGACTGACATAGCACATGCTGAGCGCTGACAAGGTTTGCAAGTCGTTCGGCGGGTTCCATGCGTTGGCCGGTTGCAGCCTCACGATAGGCGCGGGAAGCATCACCGGCATCATCGGTCCGAACGGCGCAGGCAAATCCACGCTGTTCAACGTGCTCGGCGGTCTGATGTCGCCGAATTCTGGTGATGTGCTCCTGGAGGGGCGCCGCGTGGTCGGCCTGCGGCCGGACCAGCTCGCGCGCCTGGGCCTGGTGCGCACTTTCCAGATATCGCGCGAACTCGGCGAGCTTACGGTGCTGGAGAACATGTTGCTCGCCGCGCCGGCGCAAAGCGGCGAGAGCGTCTGGCGCAATTTTCTCACGCCGGCGCGGGTGCGCGCCGAGGAGGGCGCGTGCCAGGAGCGCGCGCGCACGCTCCTGCAGCGCGTCAATCTGTGGCAGCTCGCCAACGAACCGGCGAAGAATCTTTCCGGCGGCCAGAAGAAACTGCTCGAGATCGCGCGCGCGCTGATGCTCGACCCCAAGATCATCCTTTTGGACGAGCCGACCGCCGGCGTAAGTCCGCTGATGTCGAAACTCCTGGCCGAGACCATTTCCAGCCTGCGCGCCGGCGGCCTGACCTTCGCCATCATCGAGCATGACATGGACATCATCGCGACCCTGTGCGATCCGATCTACGTTCTCGCGGAAGGGCGCACGCTGACTTCAGGCTCCTACCGCGAGGTCGTTGCCAATCAGGAAGTGATGCGCGCCTACCTCGGCAAGGCCGCATGAGCGACATATTTACTGTTGCCGGCCTGCACGCCGGCTACGGCGCGGGCGACATCCTCAAGGGTATCGATGCGGCCGTGCCGCAGGGCAAGATCGTCACGGTGATCGGGCCCAACGGATCGGGAAAATCGACGTTGATCAAGACGCTCGCCGGCCTGCTGCCGGCGCGGCAGGGCGAAGTCAGGCTGGAAGGGCGGCGGCTGAACGAGCTCACGGCGCCGCAGCGCGTGCGCGCCGGCCTGTCCTACGTGCCGCAGGAATACAACGTGTTCCGCAACCTCACCGTCCTGGAAAACCTCAAGATCTCGCTGGAATTCATGGGTGGCGCAAGAACCTCGGGCGGCGCGGTGCTGAGCGACGAGCTGCTCGCGCTGTTTCCGGAGCTGCCGGAAAAGTTCCGCGTGCGCGCCGGCGCATTGAGCGGCGGGCAGCGGCAGATGCTCGCGTTCGCCTGCGCCCTGACTTCGCAGCCCAAAGTATTGATGCTCGACGAGCCCTCCGCGGGGCTGTCGCCGAAATACATGGCCGACATATTCGGCGCGGTGAAACGCGTCAATGGCCGCGGCGTGTCCGTATTCATGATCGAGCAGAACGCCACCGAGGCGCTGCGCATATCCGACATATGCATCGTGCTTGCCAACGGCCGCGTGCGGCTGTGCGCGCCGGCGGCCGAGGTGGCCGGAATGTCCGACGTGCACAGCCTTTACCTGGGCGATGCGCGCGAAACGACGCCGCCGTTGGGCGAGGCGGCCTGAAACATGCTGCAGACCGCGTTCAACGGAATCGTGACCGGCTTCATCATCTCCTTGCCCGCGCTGGCGGTGACGCTGCCCTTCGGCGTGCTCAAGTTTCCGAACTTCGCCATTGGCGCGATGATCACGCTTGCCGCTTATATGGTGTTCGCGGTCAATACCCAGCTGGGCTGGCCGCTGATCATATCGACCGCGGTGGTGGCGCCGGTTTTCGGCGGCCTGCTGATCGTCGTCGATCACCTTGCCTTCCGGCCGCTGCGCGAGCGCGAACCCATTACCCTGATGGTGGCTTCCCTCGGCTTGGGCTTCATCCTGGAAAACATCGCCCGCTTCTTCTATGGCAACAGCGCGCGCAGCTTCGCCATCGAGCTGTCGCGGCCGTTCCGGCTGCTGGATATACGCATGAACCGCGAGCAGATGATCGAAATGGGGCTCGCCGCGGCCGCCATCGCGGCCGTCTACGTGCTGCTGACGCGGTTTCCAGTCGGCCGCGCCATGCGCGCCGTGGCCGACAACCCCTCGCTCGCGCTGGTGCGCGGCATCGAGAGCCCGCGCATCATCCGCTGGACCTGGTTCACTACGGGCATGCTGGTGGCCGTCGCGGGCGTGCTGATCGGAATGGACTGCGCGCTCGACCCCCTGATGGGGTCCAACTACCTGATTTCCGTGTTCGCCGCCGCCATTCTTGGCGGCCTGGGCAGCCCGTTGGGGGCGTTCGTCGGCGCCCTCGTGATCGGCATTTCCAGCGAGCTGTCCACGCTGGTGATGCCCCCGAATTACCGCATCGGGGTGCCGCTGCTGTTGATCGCCCTGATCCTCATATTCCGGCCGCAGGGCCTGTTCGGCCAGCCGCGCATCCGCAAATGATTTCCTACGTCGTCCTCATTGCGATCGTCGTCTGTTTTTCCGCGATCCTCGGGCTGGCCCTGAATTTCCAATGGGGCTCCGGGGGCATGGTGAATTTCGGCCTGGCGGGCTTCTACGCGCTGGCCGCCTATACGTGCGCGCTGTGCGCCCTCCACGGCACCGGCACGTTTGTGGCCGTGCTCATCGCAATGGCCGTCACGGCGGCCCTGTCCGCGCTGGTCGCGCTGGTGACGCTGCGCGTCACCGAAGAGGACTACTTCGCCATCGTCACCCTGGGCGTGGGCGAAATGCTGCGCCTGATCGCGCTGAACGAAGACTGGCTCACCAAGGGCGCGCTCGGCCTGTCGGGCATCCCGCGGCCGCTGGGCGGCGTGATCCACGCGGAGTATTACCAGTATTTCCTGCTCGCCCTGTCGGCGGGGCTGCTGGCCGGGGTGGCGTGGTTCCTCGGCGTGATCGCGCGCTCGCCGTTCGGGCGCGTCGTGCGCGCGGTGCGCGAAGACGATATCGTCGCAGCCACGCTCGGCAAGCGCGTGCGGTGGGCGCGCGTGCGCATATTCGCGATCGGCGGCGCTATCATCGGCTTGGCGGGCTCGCTGCACGGCTTCTACTACGAGTACATCGACCCGACGCAGTTCTCCAACGTCGTCGTGGCGTATGCCTTCATGGCGGTGATCGCCGGCGGGCGCGGCAGCGCCAAGGGCGTGATCCTCGGCGCATGCAGCGTCATGCTGCTGCTCGAGGGCACGCGTTTCATCAAGGATTGGATCCCGGGGCTTGAATCGACGCAGGTGTCTGCGCTGCGCATCATCCTCATCGGGCTGGGCCTGATTCTGCTGCTCGTCTACCGGCCGCAGGGCTTCATGCGCGAATACCGGCTTCAGGCAGAAATCAAATGACGATTCATCCGCGTTTTCCCAGGAGGTCCTGTCCACAAGGAGGTGTCACATGAAAGGATTCAATCGTCGCAAGATGCTCAAGGCGCTCGGCGCCGGCGCAGCACTGCCGGTCGTCGCCCCGTTCCTCAACCTGGCGCACGCGCAAGGGTCGTCGGTGCCGATTGGCGTCGCGCTGCCGTTTACCGGCAACGCGGCGGCCTACGGTCCGGACATGGCCGAGGCGGCCAAGCGCACGGTGAAGAAGATCAACGACGCCGGCGGCATCCTCGGCGGGCGCAAGCTGGAACTGTTCATCGAGGACTCGGAATCGAGCGCGGCGGTGGCGGCGAATCTATCGCAGAAGTTCATCAACGTGAACAAGACGCCGGCGATGGTCGGCTACTGGGGCACGCCCGAGGGCATGTCCTCGCGCCCCATCGCGATCCAGAACAAGACCGTGCTGATGGTGTCCAGCGCCGCCAACGCCATTACCGAAGGAGATACACAGGGCTATGTCTGGCGCTTCCAGATGAAGGCCACCGACTGGGGCGTCGTCATCGGTCGCGCCGCGCTGCGCACCAACCAGAAGAAGATCGGCGTCATGGGGCTGCAGAATGCCTTCGTTCTGCCGATCATGAAGTCCGTCGAGGAGCAGATCACCAAAGCAGGGCGCACCGTCACGGCCTCGCTTATCTACAACCCGGAGCAGCCTTCCTACCGTGCCGAGGTCGAGCGCGTTTTCGGCTCCAAACCGGATGCGGTGTACTGCTTCGGCCTGTTGCCCGATTTCGTCTCCATCATGAAGGAAGTCTACCGCGGTGGGTTCGACATCCCGGTGACCGCGCTGTCGATCGCGGCGGATGCCGAGGGCAAGTTCGTGCAGGCGGTCGGGGCGCAGGTCGCCGAAGGCATTCATCATTTCCAGCCGATGCCCGACGTCAGCGCGCCCGGCTACAAGAAGTTCCTGAAAATGATGGGAGCCCCGGATGACCGGCTGTTCCTGTTCGCGCCGAACACCTACGACCAGATTGCCGTATGCGCGCTCGCCATGGAAAAGGCCAAGAGCACAGTCGCGGCGGAATGGTCGAAGCAGATCATACCCGTGAGCAACGGCCCCGGTGAATACGTCGACGACATAGTGGAAGCGCTCAATATGGTCCGCTCCGGCAAGGCGATCAACTTCGCCGGCGCAGGATCGATTTGCGATTTCACTCCCAATGGCGACCAGCTCGGCCGCGGCATGGGTCAATGGGTCATCAAGGGCGGCAAGAACGTATTCATCGAATACGCCAAGCCCTGATCTCGCGCAATGTCAGAGCGCAACGAACCCGTTTCGCCTGCCGCCGGCGCGGCAGCCGAGAGCGCCATCCGCCGCATCAAGCTCGAGCACAAGGCGCTTGCCTGCGTGCTGGGCGCGATGCAGGCGCTGGTGGCGCGAAGCCGGGATCCGGGTGCGACGCCCGACATCGGCCTGCTCGAAGCGATGTTGCGCTACGTCGAAAACGTGCCCGACCGGCTGCATCACCCGCGTGAGGATCAGGTGCTGTTCCCGGCCATGAGGCGCAGCCCGGGTGCGGGACGGGACCTGGTCGGGGAACTGGAGCGCGAGCATGCGCGCGGCGCACCGATGCTGGCCGAACTGCGGCGCGCGCTCGGCGCCTTGCGCGGGAAGGAAGCCAACGCGCTCAATCAGCTTGCCACCGCGGTGGACGAGTTCGCCGAGTTCTACTGGTGGCATATGCGCAAGGAGGAGCAGCAACTCCTTCCGCTGGCGTTGCGGCAATTGGACGCGGAAGACTGGCAGCGTGTCGACAGCGCGTTCGGCGACAATGCCGACCCGCTGTTTGGGGCCGAGCTGACAGAAGAATACCGCCAGCTCTACCAGCGCATCGCCGAACTCGCCCCGCGCTCCTTGCGCGCGCTTCTGGAAAGCGGCGCAGGAACAGGGGGCGTCTGACCAGACGGGCTGGGACGGATGGAGGCGGCAATCGCCGCATGGACGCCCGGCCGAAGCGCGCACGAGGGAGCGCGGCCAGGAGCAGCTCCGCTCGGGGAGCATTGGCTCAGCGGGCAATTCGCTCCGAGGGCAGCGCCCGGCGCTAGCCGAACAGGCCGAACACGCGCAACAGATTGGTGAACCCGCGCCACAGCGTCGAGACGCGCGGGTCGCCCTCGGACACTGCGCCGCGCGCTTCGATTGCCGGGAGCGCCGTGCGCATCGCCTGCAGCTGCGCGCGCGTGCACACGCTGCAGCTCATGCGCAACTGCACCAGCGTGTTGGGCATCAGGCCGTCGATGGTGTAGACGGTCTTGTCCGGGCCGAACTCCGGCCGCACCTGCGGCTGCGGCGTCGGGCGCGCGCTCCCGACGATGTCGGCGATCCGCGTCTCCAGATGCCAGCGCTGCATGTCCAGCGGCCAGGCGACACGCACGCGCTCCTGCGCCTGCTTGCCGGTATTGCCGACGGAAAGCTCGTAGACGAAGCTGCACGCATCGCGCTCCTCGATGTTGACGCAATGCGCGGCGCTGACCGCGCCGCGGTAGAGCAGCTCGTGGTTCGGCGCGAACAGCGCCTGGCCGAGGAAAATGCCGGCCGCCGCGGCGAGCGTGCCGCCGCCGGCGAGCCAGCGCAGCGCGCGCGGCAGCGCAAAGCCGCGCCGCGCCGAGCGCAGGCGCGCGCTGCGGCGGGGCTCCGCTGTCTGGACCTGCCGGTCGCGGCCTGTTGTATGCACCTGCTGGCGATTGCCTGGATCGAATTGCCGGGACGGTCATGATAAAGGAACGGCTGCCCCAAGGCGCCGGCGCGCGCCGAAAAAAGCGCCTCAAGCTATGCGAAAATGCGCCATTGGAATTGGCGGAACACCGATGCGTGCAATTGTCCTGCTGCTGTTGTGCCTGTCGGCGCTGAGTGCGGGCGCGCTGGCGAAGACGCCGGGCGAGGTCGAAGTCGGCGGCTATCTGCGCGAGGCGCCGCTGTACGGATTCGCCGGCGATTATCGCAAGCTGTCGGAGCTGCGCGGCCGTCCGTTGATCATCAACGTCTGGGCCAGCTGGTGC
>JAANCK010046373.1_pt1 | contig 10934 bp, 12 predicted proteins | sample 7277841 | NCBI WGS metagenome assembly JAANCK01 (sample SAMN14222788, study PRJNA588281) | permafrost metagenome | isolation source: Arctic cryosol methane SIP | place: Canada:Nunavut | collected 2015-07 | reverse complement strand
GGTCCAGGCCTCTGTCGATCAGGCCGAAGCCGTGCAGGAAGCGGCCAACGCGGCCGCCGCCCGCGCTGCCGCGCAGGTCGAAGCCCGCGAGAAGGCGGCGGCCCAGTCCAAGGCCCGTGCCGACGAGGAGGCCGCTCGAGCCGCCGACCTGGGCGATCGTCGCCGCAAGGCCGAGGCCGAGGCCGCCGCGATCCGCTCGATGATGTCGGCACCGAAGAAGGTGCTGGTGGCGCACAAGCCGCCGGAAAAGGCTGTGGCCAAGGCCGAGCCCGCCAAGGCCGGCGCTGCCAAGGGCACGCTGCACAAACCCGCCGTGGGCACCGGGACCGGGCGTCCCGCCCCGGGCGCAGCCGCGCCCACGGGTCCCGGCGGCGCCGGCAAGGAAGTCAAGTCGGCCAAGCTCTCGTCGAGCTGGGCAGGCGATCCGTCCAAGAAGAAGGCGATTCCGACCCGTGGCGACAGCTCGGGCGGTGTCGGCCGCAACAGCTGGCGCGGTGGTCCGCGCGGACGTCGGGGCAATGAGCGCGATCATCGCGACGAGCACGTCGCAGCGGCGCCGGTGGAAGCTCGGATCATCGAAGTGCACGTGCCCGAAACCATCACCGTGGCCGAGCTCGCCCACAAGATGGCGGTCAAGGCGTCGGAGGTGATCAAGCACCTGATGAAGCTGGGCCAGATGGTGACCATCAACCAGCCGCTGGACCAGGACACTGCCATGATCGTGGTCGAGGAAATGGGCCACAAGGCGGTGACGGCGGCGCTGGATGACCCGGAAGCCTTCACCGAGCAGGACGTCGGCACCGCCGACGGTGAAGCCATGCCGCGCGCCCCGGTGGTTACCGTCATGGGGCACGGCGACCACGGCAAGACTTCTTTGCTGGACTACATCCGGCGCGCCAAGGTGGCTGCCGGCGAGGCCGGCGGCATCACCCAGCACATCGGCGCCTATCACGTGCAAACCGACCGCGGCATGATTTCCTTCCTGGACACCCCGGGCCATGAGGCATTCACGGCCATGCGCGCCCGCGGTGCGCAAGCCACCGACATCGTGATCCTGGTGGTGGCAGCGGACGACGGCGTCATGCCGCAGACCCGCGAAGCCATCAAGCATGCCAAGGCGGCCGGCGTGCCGATCGTCGTTGCCATCAACAAGATCGACAAGCCCGATGCCAACCTCGACCGAGTGAAGCAGGAACTGGTGGCCGAGCAGGTCGTGCCGGAAGAGTACGGCGGTGAATCGCCGTTCGTGGCGGTATCGGCCAAGACCGGCCAGGGCGTCGATGCGCTGCTGGAGCAGGTGCTGTTGCAGGCCGAAGTGCTGGAGTTGAAGGCGCCCGTCGAAGCCATGGCCAAGGGCCTGGTGATCGAAGCCGAGCTGGACAAGGGCCGCGGCCCGGTGGCCACGGTGCTGGTGCAGTCCGGCACGCTGAAGACCGGCGACGTGGTGCTGGCCGGCCAGACCTATGGCCGGGTGCGCGCCATGCTGGACGAGAACGGCAAGTCGATCAAGTCGGCCGGGCCATCCATTCCGGTGGAAATCCAGGGCCTGACCGAGGTGCCGCAAGCCGGCGACGAGTTCATGGTCATGACGGACGAACGCCGGGCGCGCGAAATCGCGACCTACCGGGCGGGCAGGTTCCGCAACACCAAGCTGGCCAAGCAACAGGCCGCGAAGCTGGAGAACATGTTCTCCGACATCTCGGCCGGGGAAGTCAAGATGTTGCCGATCATCGTCAAGGCCGACGTGCAGGGTTCGCAGGAAGCGCTTGCGCAGTCGCTGCTGAAGCTCTCCACCGAGGAAGTGAAGGTGCAACTGGTGTATGCGGCCGTCGGCGGCATCAGCGAGTCGGACGTCAACCTGGCGATCGCCTCCAAGGCGGTGATCATCGGCTTCAACACGCGGGCCGACGCCGGCGCGCGCAAGCTGGCCGAGAACAACGGCATCGACATCCGCTACTACAACATCATCTACGACGCCGTCGATGAGTTGAAGGCCGCGATGTCGGGCATGTTGACGCCGGAAAAGCGCGAAGAAGTGATCGGAACCGCCGAGATCCGCCAGGTGTTCAAGGTCAGCAAGATCGGCTCGATCGCCGGCTGCATGGTCACCTCGGGTCTGGTTCGCCGCACAGCGCGACTGCGCCTGCTGCGCGACAACGTGGTCGTCTTCACCGGCGAGCTCGAATCGCTCAAGCGCTTCAAGGATGACGCGCGCGAGGTCAAGGAAGGCTTCGAGTGCGGCCTGAACATCAAGAACTACAACGACATCCAGGAAGGCGATGTGCTGGAGTTCTTCGAGATCAAGGAAATCGCCCGGACGCTTTAAGACAGGAGTCTCTGAACGCAGAGAACGCGAAGGTACCGCAAAGAGCGCAGAGAAGACAGGCTCGTCATCTTTTCACTCTGCGACCTTTGCGCATTCTCTGCGGACTCTGCGTTCAAAAAGGACCTGTCCCGGCCAGACCTTCATGCCAAAGAAGTCAACCACCCCTAACCGCGCCTTCAAGGTCGCCGATCAGATCCAGCGGGACCTGACGGAGCTGATCGCGCGCGAGTTGAAGGATCCGCGGGTCGGGATGGTCACCATCCAGGCGGTGGAGGTGACGCCGGACTATGCCCATGCCAAGGTGTTCTTCAGCGTGCTGGTGGGCGACCCGCACGAATGCGAGGCGGCGCTGAACCAGGCCGCAGGTTTCCTGCGCAACGGCTTGTTCAAGCGACTGCACATCCACACCGTGCCCACGCTGCACTTCCAGTTCGACCGCACCACCGAACGTGCCGCCGACCTGAACGCGCTGATCGCCAAGGCAGTCTCGTCGCGGGCAAAAGAAGACTGATCGAAATATTGGGGTCAGATTCCAATTTCCTTGGAAGTGGCCTCAGCGGCCACACACGGAAAAGATGCAATCCAACCCCAAGATTTCACGGCACCCTGTGCACGGGGTGTTGTTGCTCGACAAGCCGCTGGGCCTGACCAGCAACGCGGCCTTGCAAAGGGCCAAGTGGCTCCTGCGCGCCGAAAAGGCGGGCCACACCGGGACGCTCGATCCGCTGGCCACCGGCGTGCTGCCGCTGTGCTTCGGCGCGGCGACGAAGTTCAGTCAGCTCCAGCTCGATGCCGACAAGACCTATGAGGCCACGGTCCGGCTCGGCGTGAGGACAACCACCGGCGATGCCGAGGGCGGCGTCATCGAGGAACGCCCGGTTCCAGCGTTCACGGCCGAACGGCTGGCGCAAGTGGTCGCACAGTTCACGGGCGCTTTGCGCCAGGTTCCACCCATGCACAGCGCGCTCAAGAAGGACGGCAAGGCGCTGTACGAATACGCCCGGGCCGGCCAGGAAGTCGATCGCGAGGCGCGCGATGTTGTGGTCCATGAACTGTGGCTCGCACCGGGCACCGAGTGCCGTCCGATGGACACGCTCCGGCTGCTGGCCAAGGTCAGCAAGGGCACGTACATCCGCACGCTCGGCGAAGAGATCGGCGCGGCCCTGGGGTGCGGCGGTCATTTGACGTCGCTGCGACGCGTTGCGACGGGACACTTCGAGGTCTCCCAGTGCGTGACCCTGGAAGCGCTGGAGGCCATGAGCGAGCAACAACGTCTGGCAAGCCTGAAACCGGTGGCCTCGCTGCTGCCGGCCCATGAACGCATCGCGCTCGACCCCGAGGACGCCGGCCGGTTCCTGAGCGGCTTGCGCCGGCGCGGAGACTGGCAGGACAGCGAACACGTCGCCGTGTTCGGCGAGCAGCCCAAGGCGCTGCTCGGAACGGCCCATGTCAAGGGCGGCGAACTGATTCCCAGCCGGCTGCTGAGCCCGCACGAGATTTCACAGATTCTGGAAAGCAACCTATGAGCAACAAGCAAATCCGCAACATCGCCATCATCGCCCACGTGGACCACGGCAAGACCACGCTGGTGGACATGCTGCTGCGCCAGTCGGGCACCTTCCGCGCCAACGAGAAAGTCACCGAGCGGGTGATGGACAGCAACGATCTGGAAAAGGAACGGGGCATCACCATCCTGTCCAAGAACTGCGCCGTGAGCTGGCAGGGCACCCACATCAACATCGTCGACACTCCCGGCCACGCCGACTTCGGCGGCGAGGTCGAGCGGGCGCTCTCAATGGTAGATGGGGTGGTGCTCCTGATCGACGCCGTGGAAGGCCCGATGCCGCAGACGCGCTTTGTCACCAAGAAAGCATTGGCGCTGGGCCTGAAGCCGATCGTGGTCGTCAACAAGGTGGATCGCCCGGGCTCGCGCCCCGACTACGTGATCAACGCGGCCTTCGACCTGTTCGACAAGCTCGGCGCCACCGAGTCCCAGCTGGACTTTCCGGTGGTGTACGCCTCGGGCCTGAACGGCTGGGCGTCGATGGAGGAGGGCGCCGCCGGCGAACAGTGGGGCAAGGACCTGGCGCCGCTGTTCGACACCATCCTGGCCCACGTGCCGGCACACGAAGGCGAGGCCGATGCGCCGCTGCAGTTGCAGATCTCGTCGCTCGATTATTCGACATACGTCGGCCGCATCGGGGTAGGCCGCGTCAACCAGGGCACCATCCGGGTGAACCAGCAGGTTGCCGTCTACGAAGGGGTGGACGGCACCCCGGCACTGGCCAAGGTGCAGCAGATCCTGAAGTTCGACGGGCTGGAGCGCCTTCCCGCGCTAGAGGCCGGCCCCGGGGACATCGTGCTGGTCAGCGGCATCGAGCAGGTCGGCATCGGCGTTACCATCACCGACCCGGCCAATCCGGCGCCATTGCCGATGCTCAAAATCGACGAGCCGACGCTGACAATGAACTTCTGCGTCAACAACTCGCCCCTGGCCGGACGCGAGGGCAAGTTCGTCACCAGCCGACAACTCTGGGACCGCCTGCAGCGTGAGCTGCAGGCCAATGTGGCGCTACGCGTCAAGGACACCGACGAGGAAGGCATCTTCGAAGTCTCCGGCCGCGGCGAGCTGCACCTGACGATCCTGGTGGAAAACATGCGGCGCGAGGGCTACGAGCTCGCCGTTTCCAAGCCACGCGTGGTGTTCCGGGAGGTCAATGGCGAGCGCCACGAACCGATCGAACTGCTCACGGTGGACATCGAGGAAGGGCACCAGGGCGGCGTGATGCAGGCCCTGGGCGAGCGCAAGGGCGACCTGGTGAACATGGAGCCGGATGGCCGCGGCCGGGTCCGTCTCGAATACCGGATCCCGGCCCGGGGCCTGATCGGCTTCCAGAACGAATTCCTGAACCTGACGCGCGGCACGGGCCTGGCTAGCAACATCTTCGACGGCTACGAGGTCTACAAAGGCGAGATCGCCAGCCGCAAGAACGGCGTGCTGATCAGCATGGACGACGGCGAAATCGTCACCTATGCGCTGGGCAAGCTGGACGATCGCGGCCGCATGTTCGTCAAGGCCGGCGATCCGGTGTACGAGGGCATGATCGTGGGCATCCACAGCCGCGACAACGACCTCGTGGTGAACGCCGTGCGCATGAAGCAGCTGACCAACTTCCGCGTCAGCGGCAAGGAAGATGCGATCAAGGTCACGCCGCCGATCCAGCTCACGCTGGAATACGCAGTGGAATTCATCGAGGACGACGAACTGGTCGAGATCACCCCGAAAAGCATCCGCCTGCGCAAGCGTTTCCTGAAGGAGCACGAGCGCAAGCGCTCTCTGCGGGTAGCCGCTTAACCACTTGAAAATCGCAAGGCGATTTTCAAGTGGTTGGGTCCGTGTGAAGAGCCCGGCGGAGCCGGGCTTCTTCACACGGAGACCGCGCTGCATGCTATTCCGCGCGGTCCGGTGCCGCTAGCGGGTTGTTAACATGACGGGCATGACAACAACAACAACGAAGTGAAACTCACCCACACCAAAGCCGTTTTCCTGATGGTGGCGGTGACCCTGATGTGGTCCACCGCCGGCGTCGTCACCCGGCATCTGGAGCAGGCGCGCAGCTTCGAAGTCACGTTCTGGCGCAGCTTCTTCACCGTGGGCTCGCTCCTGGTCATCCTGCCGTTCTTCCAGGGCCGCGAAGTGTTCTCCAAGATCCGCCGCGGCCGCGCGGCGCTGTGGATCTCGGGCGTCTGCTGGTGCGTCATGTTCACCGCCTTCATGGTGGCGCTCACGCTCACCAGCGTGGCCAACGTGCTTGTCACCATGTCGGCAGGGCCGTTCCTCACGGCATTGATGGCCCGGGTTTTCATCGGGTACCGGATTCCGGTGCGGACCTGGCTCGCGATCCTGGTGGCGGGGGCCGGGATCGCCTCCATGTACGCAGCCCAGGTCTCTGGCGGCCACCTCGCCGGCACGCTGGTCGCGCTGTGCGTGCCGATTGCCGGCGCCCTGAACTGGACCGTCGTGCAGCGATCCCAGGCGCGCGGCCGCAACATCGACCTGGTTCCGGCCGTGCTGGTCGGCGCGGTGCTGTCGATGCTGGCCACCTTGCCGCTGGCGATGCCCTTCCGGGCCTCGGGTCACGATATCGTGCTGCTGGCCTTGCTCGGCCTGGTGCAGCTCGCGATTCCCTGCGCCCTGTCGGTGGTTTGCGCCCGAGTGCTCAAAGCGCCCGAGATCGCGCTGCTCGCGTCGCTGGAGGTGATCTTCGGCATCCTGCTGGCATGGATGGGCGCGGACGAAGTGCCGAGCCAGGCCGTGCTGGCTGGCGGGGCTCTCGTGATCGGCGCCCTGGTGGTCAACGAACTGGTCGGCTGGCGCCTCAGGGCCTGAGCGGACTGTCATTGGGCCGGCGGGGTGCGCCGGCCGCGTCAGAGCTGCCGGTAAACGACCGCTGCCAATTCCTGCAGGGCCGGTCGCGGCAACTGGGCGGTCAGGGCGTAGCCAAACCCCTGGTCGACCCAATAGAAGCCCGGCACCGGACCATCGTCCAGGAACCGGAAAGCCGTCTCCTTGGTGGCACTGCCCGCGGCCGGTTTCAGCGCGCCGAGATACAGCGTGAGCCGCTGGCCGGCGCTGTTCTGATACATGAACTGCGCGCGCGCTCCGTCGTCGCCAGGCAGCAGTCGCCCGCCCATCAGCTCATAGCCCTGGGTCGCCAGCACCGGGATCTTGAGCGGACGCCCCAGTCGTTTGGACAGCCATTGCACCAGGTGCTCCTGCTGCGCGGCTGTCACCTCGACCGGGTGCCGAACCTCCGGCTGGAACACGGCATAGGCCACCGCGGCTTCCTGCGCGAAATGCCGCGCCGGTTCCAGGCGAGTCCCGGCCATCGCGCCGGCGCGAACATGCCACTGGGTATTGGCGATCCATCCCATCCCGAACGCGAGCAGGACTGAGGCGGCCATGCCGCCCCAACGCCACCATTGGGCCGCCTGGTCGCGGGCGCGCTGGGCCCGCGCGGCCGCGGCCAGGAGCGAGGCCGGAAGCGGCGAATCGTCGGGCATCCCATACCGGGCTTTCAGGGCGTCGCGCTGAGCCTGCCAAGCCTGGACAGTGGCCTGCGCCTGCGGATCGGTGGCCAGGCGCTCGCGCAACGCCGCTGCGGCTTCAGGCACAAGCCGGCCGTCGACGAGCGAATGCAGCTCGTCTTCCAGGATCGCGGCGCCAGTGTCCCTTCGGGTGTCCATCGTTACTCCATCACTTGAGCCGGCGCAGTGTCGGTGCCGACGTCCCCGGCACGCGCTGGACCGCCGGCTGCGCGCCTTCCATCAGTTCACGCAGTCGGCTGCGCGCTCGCGACAGGCGCGACATCACCGTGCCCAGGGGAATGCCCAGCACCTTGGCCGTTTCCGCATAACTCATGTCCTCCAGTGCAATCAGCAGCAGCACCGCCCGTTGGTCGGCCGGCAGCCGCGGCAGGCAGCGGCTGAGGTCCAGCGGATCGTCGCTGGAGGAGGCCGGCGCGTGCAGCTCGGCTTCGACGTCGTCGATGTTGACCGAGTTCATGGCAACCTTGGCCGATCGCCGTTGATTGACATAGATGTTGTGCATCAAAGTAAACAGCCAGGCGCGCAGGTCGCTGCCCGCCACCCAGAGATGCCACTTGGCACACGCGCGCTCCAGCGTGTCCTGCACCAAGTCGTCGGCCGCCCAGGAATCGCCGGTCAACGCGCGGGCGTACCGGCGAAGTCCCGGAAGCTGTTCGACGACCAAGCTGCGGTTCATCGGACGCCCGCCTTTGCCTCGACAGCACGCGTAACGACGGAAATCATCAATGGCGTCCCCACCGAGCGATCCGTGGTCGCAGCTGGTTGCGTTGGGCGCACGATGCGGGCGATACCAGACCCTCGAACAAGGCAGTGACCCGGGTGAGCCGCCGCAGCGCATGCGGCTCGCCGTACAGCTGCGAACTCGCATCCATCAATTCGATGCGCAACGCCCACAGCGTCTTCACTTCCCGGCAGAACCGGATACGCACCGAGAGGCCCGGCCAGCGCGACTCGCCAGCCGGCCCCAGCGTTTCCAGCATCGATTGCCGAATCGCCTCCAGACGATCGCTGGAGGCCCGGGTTGTGGGCAGCGGTGGCTGCACCCAGCCGGACAGGCTTTGCAGCCCTGATCGGATCCATCGCATCGCACGATCCAGCGCTGGCCCGGTGCTCAGGGCCGGGCAGTCTTCCAGACCTGGTTGACGCCGTCGCCGGTGCGGTCGCCGGCCTTGGTGTCTTTGATGAAGTAGTAGAGCGGCTTGCCCTTGTACGCCCATTGCTTCTTGCCGTCGTCGCGCGCGATGACGGTGTAGTCGCCGGATCCTTTGTCGCTGTCGGAAGCCATCAATGGCGGCCAATTGGTGGCGCACGGACCGTTGCAGACCGACTTGCCGCTGCCGGAGGCATCGCGGTCGAAGGTGTACAGGGTCATGCCGTTGGGGCCGACCAGGGCGCCGTCGGCGGTCTTGGCGGGACCCGCGTACATGGTGTTGCAGCCCGCCATCAAGGCGGTGGCGGCCAGGGCAAGAAGAAGTTTCTTCATGGTTTCTCCGGTGGTTATGGGGCCTTACGAACGCATGAACAACGGTGGATACCGGTTTATTCCACGGGCACCGGAAATAGACGCCGGGCCGTCAACGGCTGCGGCTCTTCATGGCGCGCTCGACCTCCCGCTTGCCTTCCCGATCCTTGATGGTGCTGCGCTTGTCGTGCTCGGCCTTGCCCTTGGCCAGCGCGATCTCGCACTTGACCCTGCCGGCCTTCCAGTGCAGGTTGAGCGGCACGAGGGTGTAGCCCTTCTGCTCGACTTTGCCGACCAGTCGTCGGATTTCGTCCTTGTGCATCAGCAGCTTCCTGGTGCGGACGGCGTCGGGATTGACATGGGTGGAGGCCGTGTTCAGGGCGTTGATCTGGCAGCCGATGACGAATAGCTCGCCGCCCTTGATGACTACATACCCGTCGGTCAGCTGCACCTTGCCTGCCCGCAAGGCCTTGACTTCCCAACCCTCCAGGACCATGCCGGCCTCGAACTTCTCCTCCAGCAGGTAGTTGTACGCTGCCTTCTTGTTATCGGCGATGCGGCTGGAGCTGTCGGGTTTGGTAGCCATGGGCTTACAAGTGGGGTGCGCGGCCGTATCTACAATGCCTCGCGGGCCCCGCATTCTCTATGAAAACCGTCCATAAATCCGTCCTCATCTGGTACAGCGCCCAGGAGATGTTCGATCTGGTCACCGACGTAGACCGCTATCCGGAGTTCCTGCCTTGGTGCGATCACGCCTCGGTGGTGCCCGACGGAACCGGCATGCTGGCCGAGATCGGCATCGCTTTCGGCGGGCTGCACCAGACCTTCAAGACCCACAATGAGCATGTGCCGGCCCGCGAGGTTTCGATGAAATTGCTCGAAGGGCCGTTCTCCAACCTGGAGGGGCAATGGAAGTTCACCCCGCTGGGCGAGCGACAGCGTGCCTGCAAGGTCGAACTGGAACTGCACTATGGTTTCAGCAACGCCACCTTGAGCCGGCTGGTCGGCCCGGTGTTCGACAAGATCGCCGGCAGCATGGTGGAGGCCTTCGTCAAGCGGGCCGAGCAGGTCCATGGCTGAGGACGCGGTGCGGGTCACGGTGGTCTATTCGCCCGCCCCGCGACAGGTGCTGGAGTGGACGGTGAGACTGTCGCCAGGGGCCACGGTCCTCCAGGCACTGCAGGCGAGTGGATTGCAAGCCCAGGTGCCCGAACTCGACTGGCGCCGTTCCGGCATGGCGCTTTGGGGCCGCAAGGCCGGCCTGGCTCAGCGACTGCGCGATGGCGACCGGTTGGAGGTGCTGCGCCCGCTTCAGGTAGACCCCAAGGTTGCGAGGCGCGAGCGGTTTCGCAAGCAGGGTGCGCGCGCGGCGGGCCTGTTTTCGCGCAAGGGTGGCGACGGTGCGCCGGATGAGAAGATCGCTTCCGGCTAGCTGCTGCCGGGCTTGCCGCCGCCCGGCTTGCATTCGCTGGCGATGACGCCTTCCAGCCGCTTGATCTCCGCAGCCCGAGCGTCGTCGTCGAGGAATTCCTGCTCGCCCTTGCTGTTCATCCGGGTGATGCGGATGCCCGAGTCGAAAGTAGCCTTGGCGTGCTTGGCCCGGTCACAACTGTCGGCCCGTGCCTTGGCAATCTCTTCTTCTTTGTCGCGTTTCTTCTCGGCCTCGGCCGCGTCGGCTTTCTTCTTCTTTTCCTCGAGTTCCTTGTCCTTGCCGCTGATCTTGGGTACGCCGGGCGGGACCTTTGCCGATTGCGGGGCGGACGCCGATGCGGCGGCAGCCTGAGCCTCCACGCTGACCGATGCTGCGAGTGATTTGGACCCTGGCTGGCGCAGGATGCTCTTGGCCGGCACTTCGACCGGCGGCGGCTGGTCGCTGAAGACCTTGCGGCCGTCCTGGTCGATCCACTGCCATTGGGCGAAGCCGGCGGCGGGCAGGGCCAGGGCCAAGCCGAGCAGGGTCAAGCGGAGCAGTTTCATTGACCAAGTGTAGCGCCGAGCGGCGGCCGGGCGCCATCCGCAGCGCACTGGCTGTTGTCG